>Ga0335085_10008388_pt1 | contig 15776 bp, 11 predicted proteins | sample Lox_Sample_45_FD_206712 | JGI IMG/M metagenome (GOLD analysis project Ga0335085, IMG submission 206712) | Soil microbial communities from Loxahatchee National Wildlife Refuge, Florida, United States - Lox_Sample_4.5 | ecosystem: Environmental > Terrestrial > Soil > Wetlands | place: USA...
GCCGGGGTTGATCCGCGCGTAAGCCCGGGCCTCCGGTCGCTCGAGGTAGCCCTCCGGAAACTGGCGCAGGGTCTCGGGCGAGATCCCGATGTCGACGAACACCAGCCCGGTGTCCGGGTCCAGGCGAAAGTCGTTCTCCGTGGCGAATCGCTCGAACGCCGCATGGATTGCCTGACCCTCGGCGTCGCCCGCGGCAGGTCGCGGATCGAGGATCCGGTACTCGGCCAGCGCCGAGGTGATGGAGACGAACCCGAACAGGCTCGCCACCGCCAGCCGGTAGTAGCGCGTTCCCGGGTGGCGGAGCTTGCAGGAGAGGAAGAACCGCAGCCCCGAGCGCAGGTGCAGCGCCCGTCCGCGGTGCTCGGGCAGGACGCGAAGCTTCCCGCCGAGGATCGCCCGGGCACCGGGTCCGTCCATGCGCGCGGTGCGCCAGAACTGGTAGCCCACGATCTTCCCGCCGTGCTCGAAGACGTGGACCACCTCGTTCGTCTCGGCGTGGACCCGGAAGTGAGCCAGGTCCTCGGGGAGGATGCCGTAGGAGAAGGCGTGGAGCTCGGCCAGCAGCCGGTCGGTGAACCGCCGGCGAGGAATGACGCGGATCCGGTCGCGGGGCCCTCCCATGCGCGCTCCGCCGGATCAGGGCCGCGCCGCGGGCGGGGCAGGCCGATCGTCGAGCCGGCGCTCGAGGAAGGTGAGGTCCAGCCAGCGGCCGAACTTGCAGCCCACGTGATGGAGCGTCCCGGCCTGCCGGAACCCGAGGCGCTCGTGCAGGCGGATCGAGCCGTGATTGTCCGCGTCCACCCCGGCCACCATGACGTGCTTCCCGAGCCCCGCGGCCCGCTCGAGCAGCACCTGCATCAGCGCCGTGCCCACCCCGGCGCCCCGGGCCCCGCGGCGGACGTGCACGCTGTGCTCGACCGTGTGGCGGTATCCGGGCCAGCTGCGGAAGTCTCCGAAGCTCGCGAACCCGAGCACCCCAGACTCGTCGACCGCGACGAGGATCGGGTAGCCGGCGTCACGCCGGGCCCGGAACCAGCCGAGCCGCTCCTCGAGGGTCGACGGATGGTCGGAGAAGATGGCCGTCGAGGTCGCGAGGACGTCGTTGTAGATGCCGAGGATCGACGGAACGTCCGCCTCTGTCGCGTCACGGATCATGCGCGAGGAGCGTCGCGCATGCGACGCACGCCGCGCCAGCACAGTCGAGACGGCCGGCGTCTGGCACGTGTCGTCGCGCGGCGCGCCGTCCGGCTCCGTCGTCCAGCTTGACCCCACGCGTTCGGTCGTGCTCTCTGTCGCGAACGACTCGGGGCGTAGCGCAGCCTGGTAGCGCACCTGCCTTGGGCGCAGGGGGTCGGAGGTTCAAATCCTCTCGCCCCGACTCGGTAGCACCCCGGCTCCGTCAGCGAGCGCCGACCTGGGTCCGCGCTTCCTCCGCCCGGGTCTCACGCCATGTGGCCGGTGGGACGCCGACCAGCTTCTTGAATGCGCGGCTGAACGCCGCCTCCGAGGCGTAGCCCACCTCCATGGCCGCCGCGAACACGCTCACGTCGCGCGAACGGAGCAGGGTCGCCGCCAGCTGCATCCTCCAGCGGGTGAGATACTGCATCGGCGCCTCGCCGACGAGCTGGGTGAATCGCTCGGCCAGCGCGGATCGCGACAGGGCGGCCTCCTTCGCCAGCGACTCGACGGTCCACGCCTCCGCGGGTCGATCGTGCAGGGCCGCGAGCGCCCGGCCCACGAAGGGGTCTCGCAGCCCGGCCAGCCATCCGGTCTGCTCGGGCGGCAGCGTCGCCAGGTAGCGGCGGATCACCTCCACGAACATCAGCTCGCTCGCGCGGGCCAGCACCGTCTCGCCTCCCGTGCGCCGCCCGGTGGTCTCCGCCACCGCCTGGCGCGCCAGCGCCTCGAGCCAGCTCCCCCCCTCCCGCGTACTCACCTTGAGCGTCCGGGGAAGTGTCGCCAGGAGCGGATTGAACGGGTGGCGATCGAAGCCCACGAACCCGCAGAGCAGCTCGGTGCGTGGTCCGTCGCCCCCCGCCTCACGAAGGATGAACGGAAGCCGGCCGGGGCGCCTGCGATAGGTCTCCAGGGACGTCGGGGCGCGGGTTCCCGGATGGCTGGACAGGACGTGGGGGTCGCCCTGGGGGAAAGCGATGATGTCTCCCTCCTCCAGCTTCTGCGGCTCCTCACCCACGATGCCGCCCCAGCAGCTGCCTCGGCTGACCAGGTGGTACTCGAGCACGTGCTCGACACCGGGCATCACGTGCGGCGCCACCTCGCGTGCCGGCGGTGCCTCGGCGGCGAACGGAGCAGACGCGTCGACCGAGAAGTAGACGGCCCCGGTGAGCCGCACCGCCCGGAGCACGTCCGAGAGCACGTCGGTGCTCATTCCGGTGCTCTCCGGAGGACGACGGCGGGATCAACTCCCCAGGGGAATGGACGGACGAGCAAGAGTTGCGGAGTAGCGGTCAAGCGCGCTCCCGGCCCCGGCTGACATCCAGAGCCGTGCAGCATGTCCCCCTTACTTCAGGAGCTCGTTTCATGACCACCGTTCCCGTCTCCCAGTCCTCCGCGCCGAAGGGGCCCGACCTCGCCGCGATCAAGGCCCGGCAGCAGGCCACCTGGGCCAGTGGTGACTACGCCGTCGTGGGCACCACCCTCACCATCGTCGGGGAATCGCTGTGCGAGGCGATCGACCTCCGGGCAGGCCAGACCGTGCTCGATGTCGCCTGCGGGAACGGCGCCGCGACCCTGGCCGCAGCGCGCAGGTTCTGCAAGGTGACCGGTCTCGACTACGTCCCTTCGCTCCTGGCACGCGCCCAGGAGCGCGCCCGTGCCGAGCGGCTGGACGTCGCGCTCGTCGAGGGTGATGCCGAGGCTCTGCCCTTCGAGGACGCTCGTTTCGACGCCGCACTCTCCACCTTCGGCGTGATGTTCACCCCGGACCATGCCCGTGCGGCCCGCGAGCTGGCCCGCGTGGTGCGGCCGGGGGGGCGGATCGGCGTTGCCAGCTGGACCCCGGACGGGTTCATTGGCCAGGTGTTCGCCCTGGTCGGCCGGACCGTCCCGCCCCCGGCCGGAGTGAAGTCGCCCGCCCTCTGGGGCACCGTCCAACACTGCGAGCAGCTCTTCCAGGGCGCGGTGTCGTCGTTCCGCGCAGTCCACCGGGAGTTCACCTTCCGCTACCTGTCCGCGGCCCACTTCATCGACTTCTTCCGGAGCTTCTACGGGCCGATCCACACGCTCTACGGAGCACTCTCCGAGGAGAAGGCCGGCGCGTTCACTGCCGAGCTGACCGAGCTCATCGGCCGTTTCAACCGCTCCGGCGACGACACCGTGGTGATCCCCTCCAGGTACCTGGAGCTCGTCCTCCACCGCCGCTGAGTCGGGCTGGACCCCGGACCGTCGGCCGCGGCCGGCCCTCGCGTTGGCTGGTGAACGGGACTCTTCGTGCACAGCGGCCGTCCGGGCGCGGCGTGCGAATGTTCCGCGCCCGTCAAGCCCGGACGTCGCCTGTCGTACACACCGCCCCGGTGGGCCGCCGATGACCGCGACTCGCTCGCTCCAGCACCCCCCCGACACGTCACTCGACTTCCTCGCCGGTGGCGGGGAGCTCGGGGCCGACATGCGTCGCAAGGACTGGGCCTCGACGCCGCTGGGCGACGCGTCCCGGTGGCCCCAGAGCCTCCGAACCGCGGTGAGCATCTGCCTCAACTCGCGGATGCCGGTCTTGGTGTGGTGGGGCCCGCAGCTGGCGATGCTCTACAACGATGCCTACCGCCAGATCATCGGCGGAAAGCATCCCGCGTCACTGGGACAGCCGGGCCGCGAGTGCTGGAAGGAGATCTGGCACGTCATTGGGCCCATGCTCGACGCCGTGGTCTCCCGGGGAGAGTCCACCTTCTCCGAGGACCTGATGCTCCCGCTGGAGCGGAAGGGCTTCCCCGAGGAGACCTACTTCACCTTCTCCTACAGCCCCATCCGCGACGAGGCGGGCGAGGTCGGTGGCGTCTTCTGCTCGGTGGTGGAGACGACGTCGCAGGTGCTCGCCGCGCGCCGGACCCGCATCCTGCGCCGGCTGGCGGAGATCGCCTCGGTTGGCCGGACCGAGGCGGACGCGCTGGCGCTGTCGATGGAGGCGCTCCGGGAAAGCGCGGCCGACGTGCCGTGGGCGCTGTACCAGCAGCTGGGTGACGACGGGCCCTCCCGCCCGGTGTCGGTGGGGCTGGAGCGGCAAGAGGTCGAGGCGCTGGCGCCGATGCTCGCTGCCTGTGCCTCACGGATGCAGGAGAGCCGCACCGCCGGGGATCTGCCCTCCACCACCGGAACCGAGCCCGCCGGGCCCCGTGGGTGGGTGGTGCCGCTCGGGAAGAGCGGCTCGGGGCGGAGCGGCCTCCTGGTGCTCGGCCGGAGCCCGATGCTTGCCTTCGACGAGCCGTACCGGACGTTCTTCGAGCTGGTCGGTGCTGCCCTCGCATCGTCGCTCGAGACGGCGCGCGCCTTCGAGGAGGAGAAGCGGCGCGCCGAGTCGCTGGCCGAGCTGGACCGGGCGAAGACCACCTTCTTCAACAACATCAGCCACGAGTTCCGCACCCCGCTCACCCTTCTGCTCGGCCCCCTGGACGAGCTGCGCTCCTCGGCGGGCCTCGCCGACGCCGGTGGCCAGCTGGCGCTGATGCGTCGCAATGCGCTGCGCCTGCAGCGGCTGGTGAATGCGCTGCTGGAGTTCTCGCGTCTCGAGGCCGGCCGGGCCGACGCGATCTTCCGGCCGACCGACCTCGCCTGCCACACCCGTGACCTGGCAGGAAGCTTCCGCGCCGCGTTCGAGCGAGCGGGCCTGCAGCTCGAGGTCGACGCGCCGGAGCTGGGCGAGCCGGTCTACGTCGACCGTGACATGTGGGAGCGGATCGTCCTCAACCTCCTCTCCAACGCCCTCAAGTTCACCTTCGAGGGGAAGGTCACCGTTCGGCTTTGGCTGGACGGGTCCGACGCGGTGCTCACGGTGAGTGACACCGGGACGGGCATCCCCGAGGCCGAGCTTCCCCGTCTGTTCGAGCGTTTTCATCGTGTGCTCGGAGCCCGCGCGCGCACGCACGAGGGCTCGGGCATCGGCCTCGCGCTGGTCAGCGATCTGGTCCGGCTGCACGGCGGGCGCATCGCCGCACGGAGCCGGCTCGGCGAGGGGACCGAGCTCGAGGTTCGCCTGCCGCTCGGGTACCGGCACCTCGAGCCCGAGCGCGTCCAGCACGAGGAGTCGCGTACCGAGGTCCGCCAGGCCGAGGCCTACGTCGAGGAGGCGATGCGCTGGCTCCCCTCGGAGTCGCCTCCGGCGCCGCCCACCGACACCGCGCGGGCGGAGCTGCCGAGCATCGTGCTCGCCGATGACAACGCCGACATGCGGGACTACCTGGTCCGGCTCCTGGAAGGGCGGTTCCAGGTCCGCGCGTTCCGCTCCGGGAGCGACGCGCTCGCCGCCGTGCGCGAGAACAGGCCGGACCTCGTGCTGACGGACGTGATGATGCCCGACCTGGACGGGTTCAGCCTGGTGGCCGCCATCCGCCGCGACGCGGAGATCGAAGACACGCCGGTGCTGATGCTGTCGGCGCGCGCGGGAGAGGAGGCGCAGAGCGAGGGTCTGGAGGCCGGTGCCGACGACTACCTCGTCAAGCCGTTCTCTTCCCGCGAGCTCCTCGCCCGCATCGACGCGCACCTCGCCCGCCGCATGCTGCGGCGCCTGGAGCGGCAGCACGCCCGTCAGCTGGCCGCCGTGTTCGAGAACGCGCCGGTTGCACTCGCGATGCTGCGCGGCCCCGAGCTGGTCTACGACTTCGCCAACCCCAGCTACCGGGCGCTGGTGGCCGGCCGGGACGTGGTCGGGAAGCCGCTCCTGACGGCGCTTCCCGAGCTGCGCGGACAGGGCATCTTCGAGCTCCTCCAGGGCGTGCTCCGCGCCGGAAAGCCCTTCACCCATCAGGCGCTCCGGGTCGAGCTCCAGCGCCGGCCGGGAGGCGAGCTGGACGAGGTGTTCTTCAACCTGGTCTACGAGCCTCTGAAGAACGAGCGCGGCGAGGTACACGCCATCGCGGTGGTGGCGACCGACGTCACCGACCTGGTCCGCGCCCGGCAGGCGGCGGAGGAGGCGAATCGGGCCAAGGACGAGTTCATGGCGATGCTCGGCCACGAGCTGCGGAATCCGCTGTCACCCATGCTGACCACCCTCGAGCTGATGCGCCTGCGCGCGCCCGAGGTGCTGGAGCGCGAGCGGGGAATCCTCGAACGACAGGTACGGCACCTGGCGCGGCTGGTGGACGACCTGCTCGACGTCTCCCGCATCGCCCGGGGGATGATCGACCTCAAGCGCGAGGTGGTGGAGCTGGCGTCGGTCGTGGCCGCGGCGGTGGAGCAGGTGAGCCCGCTGCTCGAGGAGCGCGGGCACTACCTCCGTCTCTCGGTGCCTCGCCACGGGCTCCGGGTCGTCGCCGATCCGCCGCGCCTCGCGCAGGTCTTCTTCAACCTGCTTCACAACGCCGCCAAGTACACCGACCCCGGCGGGCACCTCACGGTCGTCGCCCACCGCGAGGGACACGAGGTCTCGTTGTCGGTGCGGGACGACGGGGTGGGCATCGCTCCCGAGCTTCAGGCGCGGGTGTTCGAGACCTTCTTCCAGGCACGACAGGACGTGGACCGGGCGAAGGGCGGGCTCGGGCTCGGGCTCGCGCTGGTGAAGAGTCTCTCCGAGCTGCACGGCGGGAAGGTGAAGGTGGAGAGCCCCGGCGTCGGGAAGGGAAGCACCTTCACCGTCCGGCTTCCGCTCGCGATGGAGACCGCGCCGGCGGAGGAGTCCGGCCTGCCTCGCGCCGACCGGGTGCTGCCCGCTCCTGGGTCCGGCGTTCGGATCCTGGTGGTGGACGACAACGTGGATGCCGCGGAGAGCATCGCCGAGGTGCTGGAGCTCCTCGGTAACCAGGTCCGGGTCGCGCACGACGGGATCGAGGCTCTCCGGCTGGCGCGGGAGAGCGTCCCGGATCTGGCGCTGCTCGACATCGGCCTGCCGGTGATCGACGGATACGAGCTGGCCCGGCGCCTGCGCTCCGAGCACCCCGGGCTGCGCCTGGTGGCGGTGAGTGGCTACGGGCAGGACGCGGACCGCGCCGCCGCGCTCCAGGCCGGCTTCTCGCGACATCTGGTCAAGCCGGTGAGCCTCCAGGAGATCGAGTCCGTCGTCACTGGCGGTCGAGCCTGATCTCCGCCGAAGGGACCGGAACTTGCGGGCAGCGAGGAGGCCGGCTTAGGACCCTTGCCGGCCCCGTAGCTCAACTGGATAGAGCGTCGGCCTTCTAAGCCGATGGTTGCGTGTTCGAGTCACGCCGGGGTCGCTCGGAACCCTCCACAGCGCGCGACCTCATCCCGATCCGACAATTCGGGGAGGACATTGCACGCCGACCCGGTCAGCAGAACTTGTCGAGGAGGGCCGTCAGCGCAACGACGTCGAATGGTTTCGGAAGCAGTGCCACCACTCCCGGAGCGTTCCGGGCTGCCCGTTGATCGCGATCCGCCGTCACCAGCACCACGGGAAATTCGCTGGCGTCCGGCCGGACCTGGAGACGCTGGAGAAACTCGGCGCCGCCCATCGGCGCCATCTTCAAATCGAGCAAGACCACGCACGGCCGGGGAACCTCGTTGAGCATCTGGAGCGCGTCGGCGCCGTCCCGCGCCATCAAGGCCCGGCGCCCCGTGCTCTCGATGGCATCCGCGATCGACTCTCGAACGTCCGCGTCGTCGTCCACGATGAGGACGGCTCTCCCGCGCGGTCGTGGCGGTTCGCCCAAGGTACGAGTCTTAACGCAGACCGCAGAGGCCGGACAGCGAAGGTCTGCAGCATCCCCCCCGCACCGCCGGCGCGTCCCGGAGGTTCCAGCGTGCCGGCGCCTGGGTTCAGGACCCGGCCGACGGGGCTCGTTCTCGTGGTCCGGGAAATCCAGAGATCCCCGAGGGCGGTTGCCCGAGGCGCGGTTCCACGCAGTGGAGGGCTTCGAAGCCGATGCGCGGATCGCCTGGAGAATGGCCCGGGTGAAGTGCCCGCCCTCGGTACCCGACACCTGGTCGTACCGATGCCGGGCGCGCGGACGGGGCGGCGTCACCCTGGTGCGTTTCTTCCGCGTGACCGATGGAGTGCTCGAGCCGGTCGTCTCGCCGGCCCCGTGGCGCCCATCGTTCGTCGAGGATGCCGGTGGACACTCACCCGGTCATCGGGGGCCCGGGCACTGCCTCGAGGCGTGAGGGACCTCCGGCCGCTCATCACGTCAGGACGAGCGTCGTGCTGCAGACGCGCGGAGTTCGGGCGCCCGGCCAAACGAGTCGCCGCGGGGTCCGGACCCGTGTAGATCCCCAGGGTCCATCCAGCCCGGAGGGGAACATGCCGAGGAACGTCGCCGTTCTGCGTGTGGTGCTCGCCTTGCTCCTCGTCTCGCTCCCCGCGAGCGCGAAGGAGACGGTGAAGCTGGCCTTCATCGGACCGCTCACTGGCGGGAACTCCGCGATCGGTCTCGGCGGTCGAAACTCGGCCGATCTCGCGGTGAAGATCCACAACGCCGATCCGAAGGCGAAGTACCAGTACGACCTCGTGGTGCTCGACGACGAGTGCAAGCCGGACACCGGCGTCCAGGTCGCCACGAAGGCCGGTGCGGATCGCTCGATCATCGCCGGCGTGACGCACTACTGCTCGGTCGTCGCCGTCGCCACCGTGGACACCTTCCATCGCCTGGGCCTGCCGACCATCGTCTGGGGCGCGGTCTTGCCCGACATCACCTACGGACACTCCTACAAGGAGATCCACCGCGTGAACGGGACGATGATCAACCAGAACGAGACGGCCGCGAAGCTCATGCTGAAGCAGGGCTTCCGGCGCTGGGTCGTCATCCACGACACGACCGACTACGGGAAGGGCCACGACAAGTACTTCACCCAGTTCGTCACCCCGGGCGGCGGGAAGATCCTCGGTGACTTCGGCGTCACCGCCGACCAGCAGGACTTCACGGCCGAGCTCACCCAGGCCAAGGCGCTGAATCCCGAGGTCATCTTCTTCGGCGGTCTCACGCCCATCGGTGTCCGCATCCGCGCCCAGATGGACAAGCTGGGCATCAATGCGCAGTTCCAGGGAACCTCCGGGATCGTCAACGACGACTTCATCAAGGCGCTCGGCCCGCTCGCGGAAGGGGTGGTCGCGTTCCGCGAGGGTGCTCCTGCCGAGAAGCTGCCCGGCGGCAAGTTCTTCCTCGAGAAGTACGCCGAGCAGAAGTACCCCAACCCGCCCGAGGCGTACGGCCCCTTCGCCTACGCGGCGGCGAAGCTCCTGATGGACACCATCGACAAGGTCGGCCCCGACCGGAAGAAGGTCATCTCCGCGCTCGCCCAGGTGAAGAACGTGGACTCCATCACCGGGCCCATCACCTTCGACGACCACGGCCAGAACACCGTGGCGGCCATCACTGCGTACGTCGTCCAGGACGGGAAGTGGGTCGTCTGGGAAGACAGCGAGTACGCGAGCGGGAAGCGCAAGCTGAAGGGGCGCTGAAGCGGCTCGCCGCCGGCCCGTGGACCTCCTCGCGCAGTACGTGATGAACGGCGTGATGCTCGGGCTGATGTACGCCCTCGTCGCGCTGGGCTTCACGCTCTTCTTCGGCGTGCTCGACGTGGTGCAGTTCGCCCACGGCGACGTGCTGACCGCGGGCGCCTTCGCCGGGCTCGCCGCCTACGCGGTGGCCTTCCACGCCGGCGTGCACTCTGCGGTTCCGCAGCTCCTCGCGGTCGTCCTCGCCGCGACCCTCTCCATGGCCGTGCTGGGCGCGGTGCTCGGCCGGACGCTGGTGCTGCCACTGAAGAGCGCTCCACCCCTCAACGTCCTGCTGGCCACGCTGATGGGCGGGACCGTCCTGCGAGAGTGCATCCGCCTGTTCTATCCGGGTGGCTCGCAACCGCAGCGGTTCCCGGCCCTGCTCCCGAGCGCATCCTGGTCCCTGGGGCGCTTCACGCTTCGGCTGGACAACGTCCTGATGATCCTCGCCGGGGTGGCGCTGGTCGCCGGGCTCTCCCTGCTCCTGCGGCGGACCCGGCTGGGCCTCCAGATCCGCGCCGTCGCCCAGGACGAGGAGACCGCCCGCAGCATGGGCATCGACTTTCGGCTCGTGGTGCTGGTGACGTTCGCGATCGGCTCGGGGCTCGCGGCGTTCGCGGGCGTGATGCACGGCCTGTACTACAACGAGGTCAACTTCAGCTCGGGACTCCTGCTGGGCGTCATCGGCTTCAGCGCGGCCGTCCTCGGAGGGCTGGGAAGCCTCGGGGGAGCGGTGCTCGGAGGATTCCTCTTCGCCGGGCTGCAGACGCTCGGCGCCGTCGCTCTGCCATTCGCCTCCGCCTACAAGGACGTGTTCGCGTTCGCGGTGGTCATCCTCCTGATGACCTGGAGACCGACCGGGCTCATCGGCGAACAGCTGGGCGAGCGGGTATGACCGCGTACCGTCCGGCGCTTCGCGTGCTCTCCGCGCTCGCGCTGGGCGCAGTCATCGGAATCCTGATCTACGGCCTGCTCGCGGCCGAATCGGAGAAGGCGGTCGGACTCGTCCTGCTCGCGGTGGCCCTGACGGTGGCGGCCGGGTTGCGGACCGGCGTCCTCCCCCGGCTCGCCCGCGCCGCCGGCAGCGGGCCACTGCTCGGCTCGGTGGCGCTGGCAGGCGTCGTCCTCATCGCCGTCTTCCACGACGATCCCTTCGTGCTGCTCCTCGTTGCACGAGCGCTCCTGGTCCTCGTCGCCTGCCTCGGGTTGCACGTGCAGTTCGCGGACGCCGGGGTGCCCAACTTCGCCGGTGCGGCCTTCTTCGGGGTCGGCGGCTACACCGCCGCGGTGCTCGGAGCGGGGGAGATCCCGCACCTCCTCGTGCTGCTCGCGAGCGGTGCCATGGCGGCGGCCGTCGGCTCTCTGCTGCTGCTCCCGCTGCTCCGCACCCGCGGACACTACGCGGCGCTGATCACGATCGCCTTCGGCCTCCTCTTCCGCACCTTCCTCGAGGTGAACGAGGGGCTCGGGGGCCCGCAAGGGCTCAAGCTCCCGGGCCTGCGCATCCTCGGCTTCGCGTTCAACGACGACCGGCAGCTGCTCGGGCTGGAGGTGTCGGGCTTCGCCTTTTACTGCCTGGCGGCGGGCGTGCTCGCGCTGGGGGCGGTTTGGCTGGTGCGCCGGGTCGAGCGCTCCTGGCTCGGTGTGTCGCTGGACGCGGTCCGGCTGGACGAGACGGCCGCGGCGTGCTTCGGGATCTCCCTCGGGCGGTGGAAGATCGCCGCCCTGACCTTGGGGAACGCCATCGTCGGCGTCGCCGGTGGGCTGTCCGCGATGATGGTGGGCTTCATCGCTCCGAACAACTTCACCTTCCAGGAGTCCCTGGTGCTGGTCTCGATCCTGCTCCTCGGTGGGCTCGGGAACCTGGCCGGGCTCGCGGCGGCGGCCCTCATCGTGGTCTGGGTCCCCGAGAAGCTGCAGCCGATCCAGGAGTTCCGGTACCTGCTCTTCTCGGTGCTCGTGGTCCTGGTGCTCGTGCTCCGTCCCGGCGGTCTCGTCCGCCGGCGAGCGCGGCAGGCCTTCGGGAGCGCGGCCGCGTGACCGGTACCGCTCCACTGCTGTCCACCCGCGAGCTCACCCGGCACTTCGGCGGGGTCGTGGCGCTCGCCGGGCTGGATCTGGAAGTGCGGCGGGGGGAGCTGCTGGGGCTCATCGGCCCCAACGGCTCGGGGAAGACCACCTTCTTCAACGTGCTGACCGGAATCTTCCCGCCTACCGAGGGGGACATCCTCTTCGCCGGCGCGTCGATCGCCCGGAGCACGCCGCAGGCCGTGTACCGCGCCGGGATCACCCGGACCTTCCAGCGGTCCCGGCTGTGCCTCGAGCTCTCCATCTTCGACAACCTGGCCATCGGCGCACATGGCCGGCTGGAGCACGGGTTCGTCTTCAACGTCTTCCGGCGGAAGGCCCTCGGCCGACAGGCGGACGAGATCGCCGCCGCGGGCGCAGATCTCCTCGAGGTGTTCGATCCTCCACTGGCCAGACGGCTCCACGAGCCCATGGCAGGCGTGGCGATGATCGACCGCCGCCGGGTGGAGATCTGTCGGGCCCTCATGAGCCGGCCCCGGCTGCTGCTGCTGGACGAGCCGTCCGCCGGGATGACCGCCGACGAGACCACCCGCCTCATGGATGACCTGCTCGAGGTGCGTCGCCGGTTCGGCGAGCTGACCATCGTGCTCATCGAGCACGCGATGTCCGTCATCCAGCGCGTCACCGATCGGTGCGTGGTGCTGAACTACGGTCGCAAGCTGTGCGAGGGTACCTTCGCCGAGGTGTCGAGTGACCCGGAGGTCCGGCGGGCATACCTGGGGCTCAGATGACGGGTGCGGACGAAGGGCTGGTCATCGAGCACGTCTTCACGGCCTACGACCGGGCGGACGTGCTGCAGGACGTCTCGATCCACGTCGAGCCCGGCTCGGTGACCTGTCTCCTCGGCTCGAACGGCTCGGGGAAGACGACCCTCGTCCGCTCCATCCTGGGCCTCACTCCGCCGCGGTCGGGCCGCATCGCCTTCCGCGGGACGGAGCTCACCCGGCTTCCCACCCACCGCATCGTCCGCCTCGGGATCGGCTGCATCCCGGAGGGGCGCCGCGTGTTCCCCCGGCTCACCGTGCTCGAGAACCTCCAGGTGGCCGCTCACGACGAGCGGCGCTCCGAGGTCATCGACCGGCGCCTGGCGCGGGTCTTCGAGACCTTCCGGCAGCTCGCCGACCGTCGGGGGCAGCTCGCCGGTACCCTCTCTGGAGGAGAGCAGGCCATGGTCTCCATCGGCCGGAGCCTGATGTCCTCTCCCCGGCTCCTCCTCGTCGACGAGCCGTCGCTCGGGCTGTCCCCGCGTCTCGTGCAGGAGACGTTCGCGGTGCTGAAGCGGATCCACGAGACCGGGGTGACCCTCTTCCTGGTGGAGCAGAACGTGCACCAGACGCTGGACATCGCCACCCGCGGGTACGTGCTCACCAAGGGCCGGGTGGTCACCTCGGGCACCGCCGCCGAGCTCCGGGCGGACCCGGCGATGCATGCGGCCTACTTCGGGACAGGTGGAACGGAGGCGCGTCGATGAGCGTGGACCCGGTGACCCTCACCCAGCAGCTCGTGCGGTTCGACACGGTGAATCCCATCAGCCCGGAGCGGGACTGCGCGCACTTCCTGGCCGGGCTGCTGGAGGCCGGCGGCTTCCGGGTGCAACGGCACGAGTTCGCACCGAAGCGGACGAGCCTCGTCGCGACCATCCACGGAGGGCAGAAGGCCCCGCTCTGCTTCGCCGGTCACATCGACACCGTGCCCCTCGGGGCCGCGCGCTGGAGCCGGGACCCATTCGGCGGAGAGAAGGACGGAGACCGTCTGTACGGACGGGGAACCAGCGACATGAAGAGCGGAATCGCGGCGATGACCTGCGCCGCGCTGGATCTGGTCGCCGCCGGCCGGCTCCAGCAGGCCGGGCTGACGCTGGTCTTCGTCGCCGGCGAGGAGACCGGCTGCGAGGGCGCGGCGCACCTCGCGCGGACGCCGCATGCTCTTGGCAAGGCCGGCGCGATGGTCGTGGGCGAGCCCACCAACGGGCAGCCGCTGGTGGGCCACAAGGGTGCCCTGTGGCTGGAGGCGCGCACGCGGGGCGTCACCGCGCATGGCTCGATGCCCGAGCGTGGCGTCAACGCGGTGTACCGGGCGGCGAGGGCAGTCTCCGCGCTGGAGGCGTTCCGGTTCGAGATTCCACCGGACCCGCTGCTCGGCCCTCCCACGCTCAACGTGGGGACGATCCACGGCGGTCTGAACGTCAACTCGGTGCCCGACGAGGCGGTGATCGGGATCGACGTCCGGACCATCCCCGCCCAGAGCCACCGCGAGGTCCGCGAGCAGCTGGCCCGTGCGCTCGGGGCGGAGGTCGAGCTGAGCGCGCGGGTGGACGTGCCCGGCGTGCGCACCGAGGAGAGCGATCGCTTCGTCGAGGACGTGTACCGACTCGTGGAGCAGCGAACCGGCAAGCGGCCGACGGCGGCGAGCGCCCCGTACTTCACCGACGCGAGCCTGCTCACCCCCGCGTTCGGCGGCATCCCCACCGTCGTCCTCGGCCCGGGCGAGCTGGTCCAGGCGCACCAGACGGACGAGTGGGCCAGCATCCGGTGCATCGAGGAGACCACCGAGCTGTACCGGGAGCTCGGCAACCACTTCTGCGCTTAACTCTCCTGCCGAGCGAGGGTTCCCGCGTCTCGTGAATGCGCGCCTCGGGACCACCGCCTTCCTCCTCGCAGCGCTCGTCACCGGATGCGGTGACCCGTCCGGCTTCCAGGTCTCGTCCGACGGCAGCCACGGCGTGACGGTGACCGGCTCCAAGGGCCCGACACCCTTCATCAGCCTCCTCCAGCTGAGTGGCGCGAGCCTAGCCGGCGTCGACGCGGTGTCCTGGAGCATCGAGCCGAAGCCCGGGAGCGCCTCCAAGCCAATCGGCGTCAGGTACGCGGTCGCCGCTCTCCAGCGTCGCGGCTGGGCTTCCGAGAACGCGCTCACCGTTCCGGTGTTCGGCCTCTACGCCGGCGTCGCCAACCAGGTGCAGCTTCACCTCGAGGGCTCGGACGGCTCACGTCAGGACCTGGCGGTGCGCATCAGCACCGAACCCTGGGAGGACCCGCAAGGCATCTACGACCATCCCACCATCCTCCAGGCCCGCACGGCAGGGAGCGAGCTCGGCTTCGACTACTTCGCCCTCAAGCCGGCGACGGAATCGGTGGTGGTGATCGACACCGACGGCGAGGTCCGCTGGGTCGGCACCAGCACCCCGTCGGCGGCCACCATCTTCAGCGCGAACGGCTTCGTGGTGGGCAGCCCCACCTCGACCCAGATGGCCCGCCTCGAGCTCGACGGCCAGGTGAGCGGCGCGCAGCTCGACGACCCCGAGGTCACCGACTTCACCCACAACATCGACCCGGGCAAGACCGGGCTGCTCGCCGAGCTGGACGTGCAGGGCGACGTGGACGCCACCGTCGCGGAGATCAGCCCCACCGGCACCCTGCTCGCCGGCTGGAAGCTGGGCGACGTGCTCGCGGCGTACATGCGGGCCGAAGGGGATGACCCATCGCTCTTCGTGCGCCCCGGCATCGACTGGTTTCACCTCAACGCCGCCACCTACGACCCGCGCGACGACAGCGTGATCGTGTCCAGTCGCGAGAACTTCGTCATCAAGCTGGACCACGCGACGGGGGCGCCGATCTGGATCCTCGGTGACCCCACCAAGTACTGGGCGCAGTTTCCGTCCCTCCGCGCAAAGGCGCTCACTCTGGTGGGAGGCGGACTTCCGCCCATCGGCCAGCACGCCACCTCCATCACCTCGGACGGCCTCCTGATGGTCTTCAACGACGGAACGCCGAGCCTCAACCAGCCGCAGGGCGCCCCTGCCGGTCAGGCGCTGAGCGCGAGCGTCGTCTCCGCCTACGAGATCGATCCGGTGGCGATGACCGCGCACGAGGCGTGGCGCTTCGCTCACCAGCCGGACCTCGTCTCCCAGTTCTGCGGCAGCGCCTACGAGGCTGGAGGATCGGTCCTGGTGAACTACGCGCAGGCGGACAGCGGCGCCACGGTCCGGGTCGTCGGTCTCGATGCCAGCCGGCAGGTGGCCTTCGAGCTCGCCTACGCGAATCACGGGGCGTGCAACACCAGCTGGAATGCAGTG
>Ga0335085_10008389_pt1 | contig 15776 bp, 13 predicted proteins | sample Lox_Sample_45_FD_206712 | JGI IMG/M metagenome (GOLD analysis project Ga0335085, IMG submission 206712) | Soil microbial communities from Loxahatchee National Wildlife Refuge, Florida, United States - Lox_Sample_4.5 | ecosystem: Environmental > Terrestrial > Soil > Wetlands | place: USA...
AGCGAGGGACACATTGCCCTCGATCGCGCAAGGAATGGGTGAGCTGGATTTGTTGCGGATGTTCGACGGCGTGCCGCGCGTGATTCGCGATGAATCGACTCCGCGCGCGATTGACGTGGCCCTGCTTACGACCAATCCGGCGCCGCAGCAAACCTACTTCAGCCAGACCGGACAGAGCTACGAGTTGACCGGACTGGTTGCCAGCAATGGGCTGCCATTGCGCGTGACGCTGGCGTGGGTGGACGCGCCGGGTGTGCCGAACGCCTTAAAGGAATTGGTCAATGATCTGGATCTGCAGGTCGCTATCGGCGGCGTGACCTACAAAGGCAACGTGTTCTCCGAGGATCACTCGGTCAGTGGCGGCGCCTTTGACAGCGTCAACAACATGGAAAGCGTATTCCTCCCCGCAGGTGGCGCGGTGACAAGTGGCGCACCTTACACAGTGATCGTTCGGGCCAGCAACATCGCCGGTGATGGCGTGCCCAACCTCGGTGACAGTCTCGGCCAAGATTTTGCGCTGGTCGTGTACAACAGTCAGACGAATTTCGCCACCTTGTCAGACGTGCCGAATCTGGCCACCAACAACTCATGCCAAACGGCGATGAGCATTACCGACTTCCCGTTTGTGTTTAGCAACAACCTGAACACGACGACCTACCACAACGTCCAGCCCAGTCCCTCGGCGTCACGGGGCGGTGCGGATGAATTCTTCAAGATCGACCTGCCAACAATCGGCACGACCTTCACGATCGATACGTTCGGCAGCAGCTTCGACACGGTGTTGTCCGTGTGGCAGGTGCAGATGGTTCCACAGACTGTGTTTGTCCGCGCTCCGTGCGGGGCGCTGGTGGAATTGGTGTCGAATGACAACGCCGGCGGTGGCCGGCAATCCCAGGTCAGCTTCACCGCGGACGGCTCCAACACGTATTACGTCGTCGTGGAGCCTCGCAACAATGGAGCAGGGGGTACGATGGTGTTTCACGTTCAGGGCAGTTCACCCGTCTCGCTCGCACCGACGAATCTTGTGTTCGGTTCCCAATTCGTAGGAACAACCAGCGCAGTACAGACTGTCACATTCCAAAACAGCTCGCTCGTATCGGTGGACGTGGCAAATGTGACGGTCGGAGGGGCGAATCCGTCGGACTTCGCCATTTCCGAAAACTGCACCGGTGTCATTCCGCCGGGTAGCAATTGCACGATTGCCGTCGTCTTCACCCCGACGGCAAACGGTCTTCGCACGGCCCAACTGATTGTGAATGATGATGCGACAGGTGGGCCGCACACGGCAACACTGAGCGGCGCGGGATTGACCCCGCTGCCGGCGGTGTGCGGCAGCGCGAATGCATTGTCGTTCGGGTCGGTGACAGTGGGCTTCACCAGCGCGGCCAAGAGTGTGACGATTACCAACTGCGGCACCGCGGCGCTGGTAATCAGCAACTCGGCGACCATTACAGGAGCCAACGCGGGCGACTTCGCCTTTTCTTCCGACCTGTGCTCGGGCACCTCGATTGCGCCCGGCGGCACCTGCACGTTTGGCGTCACGTTCACCCCGTCGGCCAACGGCGCGAGGACGGCCAGCCTGATGTTCAGCGACAACGCAATTGGCAGTCCCCACAGCGTGAGCCTGTCGGGAACGGGCGCGGCGCCCGCGCCTCAGGTGTGCTTGAGCACCAGCAGCCTGGCCTTCGGGAATCAGGAAGCAGGCACCACCAGTTCCGTCTTGAGCGTGACTGTGACGAATTGCGGGACGGCGAATCTGCTGATCAATACCGCGACGATCACGGGCGCGAATGCCGGTGATTTCAGGATCGTGATCGATGGTTGCTCGGGTGGAGCGCTCGTCCCGAATGCGATCTGCACGATCGGTGTGGTGTTCAATCCCGGGTTGACCAATGTCGCCAACCGCACCGCCAGCCTGCAGATTCCAGACAACGCATCCGGCAGCCCGCAAGCGGTCGCCTTGAGTGGGACGGCCTTCGGCAGTCAGCCGGACGTCATGATCAGCAAGAATCGTAATATGAAGAAGGCCATCGGCAGCGGAGTCATCAACAACACCGGCGCCAATCAGACGTTGTCGATCAGTATTGGGCGCAATAAGAAGAAGGTGTTCTATATCGCGTTTAAGAACGCCGGAACGATCATGGACGCGTTCCCGGTGAGCGGGGGTGGCAACGTGCCGGGCCAGTTGACGGTGAATTACTACGTGGGTGCCAAGGATTACAATGGCATTGTCAACGAGGTAACGGCGGCCGTCCTTGCCAACACTTATTCAACGAGCAGTCTGGCACCAGGCGCGATTACTGGCGATGCCACCTTGTTGCGGCTGCAAGTCACCATCGACCCCAACGCGACGCGGGGAACGGTATACAATATTCCTGTGACGGCGCGCAGCAGCCTCAACGCGGCGAAGCAGGATACGGTTGTTGTGCAGGTTACGGTTCACTGATGAGGGAGGAGCACGATATATGAGGACGAGAGGACTCTTCACATCCTACGCTATGGTTGTGTTGGCGATCAGTTTGACGGCCATGTTTGCCGGCGAGCAGGCGTGGGGAGCAGGATGCGGATGCATGGACGTGGCGCTGATCGTTGACGACTCGGGAAGCATGGGCGGGGCTATCGACAATGTGAAGAACGAATTGCCGGATGTTATCGCGACGGCGATAGCCGCGTCTGGCAACGACCTGCGCATGGGTTTGGTCTCTTTCCCGGGAATCGGCTTAGCTTCGGATGGGATACTCGTGCGCCAGCCCTTTACGACGGACCTCACCGCCATGGAGAACGCAGTTCAGGCTCTCGCTGCTTCTGGTGGCGCGGGTGAGCCTGAGTCCTCGGATGTTGCTCTCCAGTATGTTGTCACCGGGACAACGGATCCGTCTTCTTGCGTCATATCGAACGCACCATTTGGAACGTTCCGGTCTACATGCGTCAAGGTTGCCGTCCTGATTACCGATGCGCATCCGGGTGAATGCTCAGATACCTTCACGCCCGGCGTGTCCGACGTTTACGCGCACAATGTGGCTGTTCAGGCGGCCAACGCAGGAGTGCTGGTTTCGGCGATCTATGTGCCGACCGGCGGCGAGGATCCGTCGATCAAGGCGATCATGGAAGACTATGCCGACACCACGGGCGGCACCTTCCTCGAAACCGAAGCCACTGGGATTGGCACCGCCGAAGGCATTTCGGATGTTGTCGCCTCCTGTGGAGGCGTCGGCACGACGGAGTGCATCACGAGGGATTCACGCTTCTGGTTTACCCACCCCTACACGACAGATTCCGCGAGTACCAACTGCGCCACAATATTGAATGCACTCATTTTCAACGGGGGCGGAGTGAATCTTGGGTTCATTCGGTTGCCGGTGACATACGAGAATTCTGACAACGTTCTGGACGCCAACGATGCGATGATGGAAGCGTTGGGTTTCTACTACCTGAGCATCACAAAAACCGGCGAAAACGGTAACCGCCAAAGCGAGAAACTCAAGGGCTCCGAGCTGTGCCGGGCGCGCAAACAATTGGCAGTCGAACTGATTGCCGCAACGGCCAATGTCAGGCTGTTGGGCACGAGTCCCCAAAACTGCACTTATACCGTTAACGGAACGGTGACGAATTTCCCCCCGAACTTGTTGCAATTGGCTCGCGCCGCTGCGGCCGGCGTGGATCCGGCGGCGTGCGAGAACATGACGGCGCTGCTGCAGCTGTTCAACAGTAGCGGCGCCAACAATAACTTCCCGGGTGACCTGGTCGAGTGTTCGCCCATCAAGAAGAAGCAGGCAAAACTCGCTGCGCGCGACCCGACCACTCAAATCTCCTGCCCGGGTCTCAACATCAACTGCGGCACGGCCGAGGCAATTACATTCCCAACTTCTGCCAACCCGACCAAGAAACCAAAATTCAAGAAGTCGGTGAACCTGAGCAACTATCCGAACCAGCAGGCATGGTGGCAGGTCGCTCCTCCGACGGCCGCCTCGAACAGGTTCTTCACGGTGAAGACCCAGGGAAGTAACTTCGATGTCATTCTCAGAATCTTCAACGGCATCTGTTCGGTGACCACCACCAACGGAATTACCACCGTCGACGACAGCGGGCTGACGGTTGTGACCACTGCCATTGCCGGGACCAATCTGTCGACTCAGGTCCAGTTCGCCACTGACGGGACAGAACCATTCTTCATCGAAGCAGTGCCCGGGCTCACGGCAATCCCCGGCAAACTCAAGCTGACCGTGACGAGTCCGTAACGTCCGCCTGGAAGGTGCGGCCTGATGATCAGGATCGTGCGAGCAACGCGATGAACCGACCGAATTGCTCGGCGCGGGCCGTGTCGCGTTCGAGATAAATGGCGTGCAGGTTACGACAAGTCCGTAACAAGACCTGGCGTGAGTTCACCACCGCGAGATACGTGGGACGAAAGCCATGGCCCATTTGTTCGCACATCTCCTTGCAGTCTTCCTCGTGTAGCACTTGGCCCTCGTTGAACGCATCGATGAAGAACTCGTTGCCAGCCGCGTGCCATTTCAACAAGAAATGCCCGGGCATGCTGACTCCGTGCAGCGGCAGACCCAGCCGCCGTCCCGCGAGGAGGTAGACCACCGACAGAGAAATCGGAATCCCCAACCGCCGATCCAAAACCCGGTTCAGATATGAGTTGTCGGGGTCGTAGTAGTCTTCTTCGTTTCCCCGGAAGCCGAGTCGCCGGAAGAAGTAACGGTTGCACACCTCGATCGTCGCGCGTGGCGTCTCGCGTCCTGTGAGACGCGCCTTCAATTCGCGCGCCATCTGGTCGAGTCGTGCCTGGTACGCCGCCGTGTCCAGCTCTGGGTAGCGTGTCTTGGCCAACAACCAACAGCCCGCCTCCAGGTCGAAGCTCGTTCCGCGGCCCGCACAGAACCGCGCAAATGCGTCGAACACATCGCGTTCGCGAATCGTGTGCAGGATGCGGTGGGCTCCGCGGCGCGCATCCGGCGCCGCATCGCGCGCCACGGACTCGAGGAACGCTAGGCCATCCGGGCCCATTTCCAGAAATCTCTCTTCGAGCAGTTGCAGCACCGTCGCGTCGTCGTCGGAAAGCAACTTCACCAGCGCTCGTCGATCGCTGTCACGCAGTGTGGCCATGAGTCCCCATACCCTCGCAACCAGCATCACGCAAACCGCAGGCGAATGCAATCGAAATGACAGCCAACTGCTTCATGACTGGTTCAAAATCCATTCCGCCGCCTCGGCAATGTCACACGCCACAAAACTCGGCTGCACCTCGCCTGACTTGAGCGTTTCCCGCCCGACGCCGGTCAACACCAACACGGTCTGGGTGCCCGCGTTGATGCCGCACTGGATGTCAGACGCCCGGTCGCCGATCATGACGCAGCGGGCCAGATCGAATCCGTACTCGGTCGCCGCCTCGCGCAGGAACCGCGGCTTCGGTTTGCGACAATCGCAATTGTCCTCGGGGTGATGCGGACAGATGTAGTAGCGGTCGAAACTTATGCCGGCACTGGCAAATTGTTCGTTGAGGTGTTGATGGATTTGCTCGACCGCCTCTTGCGAGAAATAGCCGCGCCCGACTCCCGATTGGTTGGTAACCACAAACAGCTTGAACCCGGCGTCACGCAGCCGACGCAACGCCTGCTTCGCGCTCGGAATCAGCACCACCTGGTCGATTCGGCCAACGTAATTCGCATCTTCCATGATCGTGCCGTCCCGGTCCAGAAACACAGCCCGCCCGTTCGCCTTCAAAGTCATCATCCGAGATTTTAAACGGCCAGCACGTTCGCCGCAAGCCAACGTCGCGCTGCCGGCCAGCGTGTCAGCACCGCCGCAGCCGCGTTGGCGACGCGCCAATGGTACATGAGTCGGCGCAGCAGTTGGTTCGTGCGTCCGCTGCGCCGATACAGCCGTTGCACGGCCTGAGCGTAGTCACCTCCCGCGTCAATTGACTCCGTCGCCAGTTCCGCCGTCCGCAGCGCAAAGAGGATTCCCTGGCCTGTGAATGGCTCGACTACTCGCAATGCGTCTCCAACCAACCAGACACCGTCACCACAGGGCGTGTTCATCCGGCGCGTCAACGGATGGGCGCTGTGCACCGGCTCCAGCGGCTCGGGCCGGATTCCCAACTCGCAGAGCCGTGGGTTCCACCACAGCGTTCGTGCGAGCAATGCTTTCACATCACCGTTCGTTGTCGCCGTCTCGCGGTCGACGACGAGACACAGGTTGACGCATCCGCTGGCGACGCGCACCACGCCGCAGTAGCCTCCGGGAAACAAATGCAACTGCACGCGGTCGTCCATCGCGGGCGGGCTTGGAAAGTGTGCCTGAAACGCGACGTGTCCGTTGCTGGTCACAGCGTGCGCCGTCAGTCCCGCCGCGCGTGCCACCATTGAAAGACGCCCGTCCGCTCCGACAATCCCGCGCCGCGCCAGGTATCGTGCCTTGCCGGTGACGACGATGCGAGTGGCCGTGATCGCATGCACGGTTTCGGCGTCGAACACTCTCACGCCGCAGGCGCGCGCGTGATCCAACAAGCAAGCGTCGAACAAACTGCGACGAATCGCGACCAAGGCGGAGACGTTGTGGACCGGTACGTCGATCGCCGTGCCGCTTGGGGTCGTAAAGAGCGCGCCGCTCAAACGTTGGTGCGGCAGCGAGCGGATTTTGTCCGCCACGCCGGCTCGTTCCAGGACCGGCCAGCAATTGGGATTGATGACATCGCCACACACCTTGTGGCGCGGAAACATTTTGTGCTCGATCAACGCCACCGTCAGTCCGCGTGCAGCGCAGAGCGCCGCGGTGGTGGAGCCCGCCGGTCCGCCGCCCACGACAATCACGTCAAACGTGTTCAAGACGGCGCAACACGATGGAGGCGTTGATGCCGCCGAAGCCGAAGCTGTTTGACATGATGGTATCAACACGGGCTTTGCGACCAACCCGCGGGATGCAATCCAGGTCGCATTCCGCGTCGGCTAGGTCAAGGTTCAGCGTCGGAGGCACAAACTCGTGTTCAAGTGTCAGACAGCAAATCGACGCTTCGATGGCGCCCGACGCTCCGAGCGGGTGGGCATGGAACGGCTTCGTCGAACTGATCGGAATTTGTCGCGCTCGGTCGCCGAATACCTGTTTGACGGCGAGCACTTCGGCGCGATCGCCAAGCGACGTTCCTGTGGCGTGGGCGTTGATGTAATCGACCGCGTCGGGGCCGAGTTGCGCATCCACCAGTGCCTCACGCATGCAGCGCGCGGCGACCGATGCATCGGGGCGCGGCGCGAGCATGTGATAGGCGTCGTTGTTACAGGCGTAGCCGACAACCTCGGCATAGGCATGCGCCTCGCGGGCGCGCGCGTGCTCGAGATTTTCGAGCACGAGCATCGCCGCGCCTTCACCCATCACGAAACCATCGCGGTCGGCATCGAACGACCGGCACGCGCGCTGCGGTTCGTCGTTTCGTGTGCTCATTGCGTGTAACACATCGAAGGCGCCAAAGCTCAACGGCGCCAGTGGCGCTTCAGCGGCGCCCGCCACCATCGCCGAGGCGCGACCGGCGCGGATGTGGCGAAACGCTTCTCCCAGCGCAATTGTGCCCGAGGCGCAACTGTTGGAGTTTGTGTTGCCAGGGCCCGTGAGGCCGAATTCGATGGCGATGTGCGAACCACCGGAGCCGCCGAATACGAGAAACGCCAGCGCGGGATTCACTTCGCGAATGCCCTGGCGCAGAAACAACTCGTGCTGGTGTTCTGCCAGCGCGACTCCGCCCAGCGCCGTCCCCGTGCACACGCCGATGTGAGCGTACGGCGGTCGTTCGGTGAGAAGCGAATGTCGTCCCGCATCCTCGATCGCCATCTTTGCCGCCGCGAGCGAGAACTGTGCGAAGCGGTCGAGTCGTTTGACCCGGCGCGCTTCAAAGTGGGCGAGAGGATCGAAGTCAGCAACTTCGCCGGCGACCTGGGAGCGGCAGGCGGAGGCGTCGAAGCGCGAGATGCGGCGGATGCCCGACTGGCCGCGCAAGATGCCCTGCCACAAGCCATCTGCGCCGCTGCCGATGCAGGTGATGGCGCCGATTCCCGTAATGACAACGCGATGGTTCACGATGATACGAGGACAGATTTCGTGGTTTGTTCCAGATGCTGTTTGAAGTGGCGCAACGTGCACGCTGCCACCGGTTGAATAAAATGTCTGGCGAGGACGTGTTCCGCGAACCAGCGCCCCAAAGCCGAGCGGCGGTTCAACTCATGCGTGATGCGCACGAGCACGCCGTCGACAGTGGGGGTGAACGTCCACTTCACGTCCATCCCGCGCGTGAACGCCTTGAGGTGATGAAACCGAAACTCGCGCGCTTCGGGGTCAGCTTCGAATCGCGAGGTCCATCGAATCGGCAGCCAACCACGGCGCGCGCCCATATTGACAATGAGCCCCGCTGTCGCAGGATCGCGCTCGACAACCCGAACCCACCGATAGTGAGGCAGCAGCTTCGGCCACGATTCGAGGTTCGATGTCTGGGCGAAGATCGTGTCGAGCGGGGCGCGGATGTGGATGGAGTTCTCGCAGTTCATGTTTTCCAGCCGACAAGAGCCATGCGGAGTCCGAGGTGGCGGTGAAGCTGAAACTGCGTGAGCCCGGCGCGGTTGGCCATCGCGCGGAGTTCTGCGACTGTGAACGCGCGCTCGCAGGAGGCGGGCGCATCGAATCGGGCGATGGGATTGGTGATGATCGCGTGGGCCAAGAGGTTGCTCAACCAGATGGCGACCTGGTTCCTCCGCAAATCGTTGACGACGTACCCAACACGCGCAATATCGTGGATGCGCCTCAGGATTGCAATCGCGTCAGGCTCAGCAAAGTGATGCAGCGCGAGCGAGCAGAGCACAACATCAAAGCTTGCAGGAGGATAAGGAAGCGCGAGCAAATTGTGTTGCTCGAAGTGGATGCTGGGATAACCGGTCGAGCGTTCCCGAGCGATCTGCAGAATCTGAGGATTGCTGTCCACGGCGGTGATCCGCACATCGAACCTGCTCGCAATCGCCCGCGGCACATCGGCTCCGCCAGTGGCGAGGTCGAGGATTGTGCACGGCTGGAACCGCTTGAGGTAACGCAACGGGATGGCGTGGCCGCCGAGGTGGCGATTGATGCGCTCCAGAACGGTCAGGTCATCGCGCAGCAGTGACATGTTCTGGCCCGGCCGATCCATCATCTCGAGCACTTCGGGATCAAAACGGCGGGTTGGGACAAGCAGGTTCATCGCAAAGATAGGAGAGCGAACATGCGGCCGGTGTTCCCTTTCTCGGCCCGGTAGGAGAAATAACGGTCCAAATGGCAGGCGGTACAGGTGCGCGGGTTGTGAATCTCGCGGACGCCGGCATCGCGCAACTGCGCCTCGACGCCACTCCAGATATCCATTTCGTAGTGGCACGGACCGATGGACGGGCTAATGAATGCGATGCAGTCGCGCGCAACCGTGGCAAATTCCCGATGCATGGTGTCAATGGCGTTGCCGACAATGTTCGCCTGTGTTCCCTTTTTTCCCGAGTGAATGAGCGCGATGGCAGGCGTGGCTCGGTCAACGACGAAGACAGCCGCGCAATCAGCGCACCGAATAACGAGGGCGAGATTGGGCCGGCGGGTAGCCAGAGCGTCCACGTCGGGGATGGGCGACGTGGGAGCCTGGACGATGGCGACGCCGGCACCGTGGGGTTGCTCTGCAGAAGCGGACGCTGTGAAGCCGAGTGATTGCAGGACGCGTCCCTCGAACTCTTCAGATTTGGTGTCTTCCTCGGTACGGAGTGTGAAGGCGTGGGTAACGAAGTCGAATTGCGCGAGCGGGGCGAAAGTTTCGAATCGCATGGTCGAGGTCGCCATTGTTACCGGATTGGCTGAGGGCCGCGAGTCATCGGTCGGTCGTGACAGCGGCTGGCGCGGAGGCGAGCAGTTTGTCGAACAGTTCGGGTGGGCAAGAGTAATTCTTCAGGGCAGTATTCCTGGTTTGCCGCGCGAGACCCCATTGTCTGGCATTGATGAATACCTCAACGAGACCGTAGCAGGCCGCGCAGATATGGCTGTGAACGAGGGCGCAGTCGGCGTTCAGCTTTGGTTGTGGCTGACCCGGAGTGTTCACGACCGAGCAACCCTCATGATCGATCTGGCGGTAAAGGTCGATAAGCCCCCGGAGTGCGTCTGTCCGGTTGCTGTCGATCAGTAACGTCTGCAGAAGCGAAACCGCAGCGTTGTCGGTCTTACCCGCGGCGATGTAAACGGAAGCCAGGCTCATGTAGGCATCGGGATTGGTTGGCGCGAGGTGCCGCATGTAGAGATAAGCTTCCAAAGCGCCCTGCAAATTGCCGAGTCGCATGTCCGACAAACCGAGGTTCCAATAAATCTCGTGGTTGCCAATGTCGGGAATCTCTTCAGGTTTGCGGCCTCGCCTGAATTCCTTGCGGCGGTTGTCCTCGTTGAAGTCGCGGTCCAACGGCACGGCGCGCGCGAGGGCGTCAGCGGACTTCTGGTACCACGGGAGACTCGCGGGGGTCGGTATCAATGTGCCATCGGGCGCGCGTTGCGCCAGCGTGTCGCCTTTGATGCGGTAGTAGGCGCCGAGGTGGAGCAAAACAATCTGCGTCTTGTCCGTCACTCTGAGCGCCTTTTCGGCTTCGTCGATGATGCGGTCGATGTTTTTGCCTTCAGGGTCGATCTCGTAGAGAGCAAAAGCGAGGGACTTGTGCGTCTTAAAGCTGTCCGGGCAGGCTTGGACGTCTTTTGACCACAGTGCCACGTCGTTTTCCCAGTCAAAATTCCGGACGAAAGTGCGCGCACTGTAGGCGACCACGAAAAGACTCAGAGCGATTGCAGGTACGACTTGTGGCCTGAACTGCTGGGCGTCCGTCGAGCCGGCCGATCGCGGGATGAGCCATTGGCAAGCCGCGTACGTAGCAATTACCAGGCACCCCGCGTACCCAATCGATGGCAGATACATGAAGCGCTCAGCCATAATGCTGCCGATGATGAACAACAGATTCGACGTTAGAAGGAATGTGCCGATGAAAAAGAAGATGAAAAAGAACAACGGCTTGTTTCTACGATAGTTGCGAATAGCCACAGCCAGCACCGCGATGAGTGCCGCGAGTGCGACGATCGCCTTCCAGTCCTCCCAACTGTTGAAGTGCCCATTGACCATGGGGATTTGGTTGTACGAGTAATCGCACGACAACGTCTGTGGCCAGATCAGCAACCAGAAGTACTTGCCGATCACCTTGATGGCCGTGAGCCGTGAAATGATCAGCCAATGGATCAAACCGACGTCCTTGAAGAGGGGATTGGCAATGTAGGTCAACGGATTGTCAACAAAGGGCAACTCGGGTGGACGCAAATGTTCGAACACCCACGAGCGCACATACCACAACGCCAAAAACGGCGCCGCCAGCACTACGTACCCCTTGAGCGTGAACTCCCAAAAGTTCGAGGCGAGATTGACCAGCCAATTCGGATGCTTCTTGCGGATGCGAAACACGAAATCGTAGAGTCCCACCACGCCGAGAACCACCACGCCACTTTCCTTGCAGAACACGCCGATGGCGGTCGCCAACATCAACAGCAACAACCAAGGCAGTTTGCTCCAACCGCCGAGCAGACACGCCAGAATCAGGGTGGTTGCGCCAAGCGCCACCAGCGCGGCGAGGACGACCGGCCAACTCCGCAGGCCTGATGATATCAATTGTGGATACAGCCCGCTGCAGACAACAAACACAGCCAAAACGACTGAACCTGCTCCGACCCCAATCAGTGCGATGGGCTTCGGCGTGCGTTCTTGGTCGCACGTCGTGCTCTTTGTGTAACAGAGAAACCCGACAAGCACCCAGAGCGTGGCGAACAGGTCGGAGCGCCCGATGATGTTGCTGACCGATTCGGTGACAATCGGATGCGTCGCGAAAATTGCCGCGGTGAAGAACGCGGGCCACAGCCTTTTCATTAACACGAGCGTCGTGAAGTAGACCAGCGCGGCGTTCGCCCAGTGCAGGACGAAGTTGGTCCAATGGTAGCCTTTCGCTTTCGTCGCGTTGCCGAGAATTGCATAATTGAACATGTAGGAAAGTGTCGTCAGCGGCCGATACAATCCACTCACCGCCTTCGGCCACCAGTAGTCCTGCTTAAATATCAGGCCGAGGTTCTCGGAGGTGGATTGGCGCAAACGGGGATCCTCGACGATGATGAATTTGTTGTCGAGCGCGAAGCCGGTGTTATGCAATGTATTCGCGAAGGTCAATAACACGATACCGCCCAGCCCGACAACGACCGCCAGATGAAGCGCAAGCCCCACCGGGGGCCACAAGGCGGTCTTGGGTTGTGGCTCAATGGCCGCGTCCTTTCGGGCGGCCACCGTCGGTTTGGTCCGTGCTCGATCCCGTGCCATGAGCGCGAAAGTCTGTCAGCGGGTGTGCGCAAAGTCAAAAAGTTTTGCGACTCCGCAGCAACTCGCTAGTATCCCATTGGCATGGCACAACCATCGATTTACGTCGGCACCGCGGGCTGGAGTTATCCGGACTGGGAAAACATCGTGTACCCGCGCGCCAGTTCGGTCGAACGACTCCGCACGATCGTCGAGTTCCTCGATTGTGTCGAGATCGACAGCTCATTCTACCGGCCACCGACACCGCGTATGACCGCGAACTGGGCAAAGACGGCCGGCGTGCGAGACGGGTTTCGGTTTTTGGCCAAGGCGTGGCAGAGATTCACGCACGATCGCTCGGCGCCATGGGGCCAAACCGAACTCGAGCTCTTCACGAACGGGTTGGAGCCGCTGCGCGAGGCGGGGAAGTTGGAACTGATCCTGTTTCAGTTCCCCTGGTCGTTCCGGAACGATTCGCGAAACCGGGACTGGCTCAAGCTCATCGCCGGAGCCTTTGCGAACTGGCCTGTCGCCGTGGAGGTGCGCCACGATTCGTGGACGGGCGACGAAGTGACGGAGTTCTTCCGGGCGCACAAGCTGACGTTCTGCAACATCGATCAGCCCGGCTTGAGCCACTGCCTGCGACCGGGAGAGATTGTCACCAGCGACACCGGTTACTATCGACTGCACGGGCGCAACGCGAGGAGCTGGTTTCGTGAAAAGCAGGAGAGTTACGGAGGTCGATACGACTATCTTTACTCGGAAGCGGAACTTGGCGAATTGTTGAGCCGGATCCACCACGTCGCGCAGCGAGCGAAGAGGACGTTCGTGATCTTCAACAATCACAAGGACGCCAAAGCGTTCGCCAACGCGCTCCAACTCAAGATCCGACTCCAACCCGAAGACGTCATGCGCGCGCCCGCGTTGTTGCTGGTTGCGTATCCCGCGCTGCGGTCGCGCTTGCAGCCCGCCGGCGAAGAGCAATTACCATTGGTGTAGCGTCGTCCAGCAGGCAACGCCTACCGCGGAGGCAGGAGCCGGGCCAGCGCCCGACGGTGTGCCGCCGGCATTGCCACGCGCTGTTGTTGTCGGCGCGTGAGCCAACGGCCGTTGGCGCTGTTTCCTTCGAAGACTCGCAGCGTGATGCGTTTGTCTGTGATCGCGTGCCGAAGTGTCAGTAATGGTTGCCCGGACTTGCCTGGCGGCAATTCCCAGAGGCCGGCCAGCAGGCCTGTCTTCGGTCGCTGCCGCAACAGAATCCGCCCGTTGCGCCTTACCAAAAGTACGTCATGTGTAACCGCGTTGGACCGTCGCCTCGACCCGCGATTCGGGAGTGCAGTCTGTCCGCCGCTCGCGAATGCCACGCAGACGTGTCTCAACGGACAAAACTCGCAGCGCGGATTTGCCGGTGTGCAAACGAGTGCGCCGAGCTCCATCAACGCTTGATTGAAATCGCCCACGTCAGTCTCAGGCAAAAGCTCCTCGGCGATTCGCCACAAGCGTTTTCGTGTCCGGGACCTTGTCACAACAGCGGTGATGTCGAAGGCGCGCGCAAATACCCGTGCGATATTTCCGTCGACAATCGGCGCGCGGTGCCCAAAAGCGATGCTCGCGATCGCGCCCGCTGTGTAGGGGCCAATGCCGGGAAGTTTGCGCAGTTCTTGCGCTGTGCGCGGGAGATGGCCGTCGACGAGTTTTGCGGCGCGGTGTAGGTTCTTCGCGCGGGAGTAATAACCGAGTCCTTCCCAACATTTCAGCACTCGCGAATACGGCGCGCACGCGAGGGCTTTGACGGTCGGGAACGTGCGCAGCCAGCGCCGGTAATAATGCCGCACAACCTCGACACGGGTTTGCTGCAGCATTACCTCGCTGACCCAGATCTTGTAGGGGTCACGAGTCGACCGCCAGGGCAGCTTGCGACGATGCCGGCGATACCAGAGCAAGAGATCGTGCTGAAAGGCGTTGACCGTGGCTGGCCGGAGGTTTAATCGTGTTGGCATGCCCGAGCGCACATCCTACACGTGGCAGCTTCCTGCTGACAAGATTCCGCAGTTGAAGGCTGATTTGAAGACGCGCGGCTTCATGTTTCGCGATGTGCCGTACGCGCATTTCGGTGCCGAACATCGCGGCGAGAAAGTGACCGTCGCACTGTACACGAGCGGCAAGCTGGTCGTTCAAGGCAAGGGCACGACCGATTTCGTCCAGTTTTACCTCGAACCGGTTCTGTTGGGTGAAGCGCGGCTAGGGTACGAGCACATTCTCGATCCGACGGTGCTCGAACCGCGCATCGGCGTGGACGAAAGCGGCAAGGGTGATTTCTTCGGGCCGCTCGTCGTCGCGGGAGTTTACCTGAATGAGGCGGCGGTGCGCGACATGATGGAAATCGGCGTACGCGACAGCAAACTGATCAAAAGTGATGCGCGCATCGGCGAATTGGCCAGGCAGATTCGCGGGACGAAGGGTGCGGTGTGCAATGTGGTTCCGATCGGACCCGAGGCGTACAACCGGCTGCATGCGAAGATGCGCAACGTCAACGACATCCTCGGCTGGGGTCACGCGCGGGTAATTGAAAACCTGCTGGCGAAGGTCGATTGTACGAAGGCGATCTCTGACCAGTTCGGAAACAAGAGCATCGTCTTGCGCGCATTGATGGAACGCGGTAAGAAGATCCAGTTGGTCCAACGGCACAAAGCGGAGTCCGATCTCGCAGTGGCCGCGGCCTCGATCGTCGCCCGCGATGAGTTCGTGCGGCGATTGCGCCGGCTGGGCAAGGAAGTCGGTGTGGAGTTGCCGAAGGGCGCATCGAGCGCGGTGGAAGAGGCGGCCCGCGAAGTGGTGAACAAGCATGGTGCGGAGGCGCTGGCCACGGTGGCGAAGATGCATTTCCGTACCGTGCAGAAAGCATTGCAGGGGGCACACACATGAGAAATGCGATTGTGTTGGTGATCGTGCTGGTGGTGGCCGGTTTCGCGGTCAAGCAGGGGAGCACCGCCTACAAGACGTACTCGGACCTCGGCGATCGCGTCGAACATCAACTGGATTTCGTTGACGATTCAACGACCGGCGCCGTCACGCAGGAGATCATCCACGACGCGGCCCAGATGGGGGTAACGCTCCGACCCCACGACGTTCACATCGTCTACGAGGACACCGCGCAACGCACGGTGGCGCAGCAGGTGGTCGGGAATCGACTTGGGACACAGTTCACGAACAAGCGCATTTCGATCAGCGTCCATTACACCGCGCACATACTCGGCCTCCCGTTCAACCAGAACATCACGCGCAGCAAGATCAAACAAGTTGGTGCGCCCCGCGCGCCCGTGAAAACGGAAGAACGGCAGCTTCTCGATCCGACGGGCGCGTCGGCGTTGCCGGGTCTCCAATAATCTGTTAGGATGCGGGCATGCCACTGTACGAA
>Ga0335085_10008391_pt1 | contig 15775 bp, 16 predicted proteins | sample Lox_Sample_45_FD_206712 | JGI IMG/M metagenome (GOLD analysis project Ga0335085, IMG submission 206712) | Soil microbial communities from Loxahatchee National Wildlife Refuge, Florida, United States - Lox_Sample_4.5 | ecosystem: Environmental > Terrestrial > Soil > Wetlands | place: USA...
AGATTTGTCGAACTTCCCCCTTTGATGATTCTAACTGACAACAGGGCGATAACCGCGACCCTTGGGCGCCGGCTCAGGCCAGGACTGACGCCGGCGGCGGGGCCGATCGTCGTGCAGCCACGGAGGGCGCGAGGCGGGGCAAATCGAGGCCGGAGCTTGGGGTGCGAGTTGCTTGACAAGCGAACGCGCAGTCCGCTACTACTTGAAGAGCAGGACCGCCACTGGGAGGTCGTCTAACGGTAGGACTGCAGACTCTGGATCTGCGTATCGGGGTTCGAATCCCTGCCTCCCAGCCATTGTAACCGGCTGGTGTTCAGTCGATTAGGCCCACCCTTGGTAAGGGCGCCAGGGGCGGGAACATTTGGACAGCCGACAACCAAGAATGAAAATCCACGAGTACCAGGCGAAAGAGATTCTTGCGCGCTTCGGGGTCAAGGTCCCGCGCGGCGAGGTGATCTCGAATCCGGAGGAAGCTCACGGCGTGGCCAAGCGTCTGGGCGGCGGCACCGTGGTGGTGAAAGCCCAGATCCACGCCGGTGGACGCGGCAAGGCCGGGGGCGTGAAGGTGGTGCGCGGCCCCGAAGAGGCGGAGCGCGCGGCCGCGGAGATCCTGGGCAAGACGCTGGTGACCCATCAGACGGGACCCGAAGGACGCGTGGTGCGGCGGGTGCTGATCGAGGAAGGTTTGGGGGTGGAACGCGAGCTCTACCTGGGCCTGGTGATCGACCGGGGCAGCGGGCGTCCGGTGTTCATGGCCTCCACCGAGGGCGGAATGGAGATCGAAGAAGTGGCCGCTTCGCACCCGGAGAAGATCCTGCGGGAACCGGTGGATCCGGCGGTCGGATTCCAGGCGTTTCAGGCGCGCAAGTTGGCCTTCGGCCTCGGCCTCGATTCCAAGCTGGTGAACGAGGCGGCTCAGTTCCTGCAGAATCTGTACCGCGCCTTCCAGGCCACAGACGCCTCGCTGGCCGAGATCAATCCTTTCGTAGTCACTCGCGACGGCCGCCTGCTGGCGCTCGACGCCAAGATGACCTTTGACGACAACGCGCTCTACCGCCATCCGGACGTTAAGGAGATGCGCGACGTCAACGAGGAAGACCCGCTGGAAGTACGCGCCACCAACTACGGTCTCAACTATGTCCGCCTGGACGGCACGGTGGGCTGCATGGTGAATGGCGCCGGTTTGGCCATGGCCACCATGGACATCATCCAGTACGCCGGCGGCAGCCCGGCCAACTTCCTGGACGTGGGCGGCGGCGCCAACGAGGAACAGGTGCGGCGCGGCTTCGAGATCATTCTGGGCGACCCCAACGTGCGCGCCGTCCTGATCAACATCTTCGGGGGCATCATGCGCTGCGACATCGTGGCCAACGGGGTAGTGGCGGCGGCGCGCAGCCTTGGAATCAAGGTACCGGTGGTGGTCCGGCTGGAAGGGACAAATGTTGAGCTCGGCCAGAAAATCATTCAGGACTCAGGACTGAATTTCATCGTGGCTCGAGGGATGAAAGACGCGGCGGAGAAAGTGGTAGTCGCGGCGGTATCGGCACAGTGAGTCTCGATCTTCCGACAGCGAGGCGACTTGTTCTGAAGACGCTAGCTTCTCGGGCGGTGGCTACGAATATAGCTGTGACGGACATAGAGACTGGGGTTGCAGCCCTTTACGGCTCGGAACAGCATCTCACGATTTCGCCCGGCGGCGATTGGCGAAATGTCATCGGCACTGAAGGAGAAGCCAGAGTTCATGAGGTGCTCTGGGACTGTATTGTCCAACGCATTCTGACGGTTGGTCTGAGTGGCAGTTGGAGTTGGGCGTTTGTCCGGCTCACCGAATACGGGAGAGAAGTTGTTAGAGAGCAGCAGTGGTCACCGTATGAGCCGGACGGGTACCTGCGAGAGCTGAGAGGACAGGCCCCCAGATTATTCGATCTCAGCCAACTCTATGTGGCCGAAGCACTAAGTTGTTTCCGGGGGGGCTCTTACATTGCCACTTCGGTTATGCTCGGTGCCGCCTCCGAAGCGGCGATGCTTGACCTTTTTCAGCGCCTGGCGACGGCTATGAGGGCGAATGGCAAGATGCCGGAAGTGGATGATTTCGAAAGGAAGTTGAGGAAGGAAGCGTCGTTTTACAAAAAGTATGAAGTGTTTGCTCCACGCTTTAGCGAAGTCCGACCCAAGCTTCCATCCAAGCTCACCGAGGACTTAGATGGCCAGCTCACTGGTGTCTTCTATCTCATCCGGCAGTATCGGAATGAGGCTGGCCATCCGACCGGAACAAGGGTGGAACGAACCGATGCTTTCGGCAACCTGCGTTTGTTTCTCCCCTATTGTAGGAGGATCGAGGATCTGGGCAACTGGCTGGAAACGAATTCGGAAAAACTGACATGAGCATCTTAGTCGACGAGAACACGCGGCTGTTGGTGCAAGGGATCACCGGGCGCGAAGGTCTTTTCCACACGCAGCAGGCCGTGGCCTACGGTACGAAAGTCGTCGCTGGAGTCACGCCTGGTAAGGGGGGAACCTTAGTTGAGGGTATTCCCGTGTTCAACACCGTTCGCGAGGCGGTTGCGCAGACGGGCGCCAATGTGTCCATGATCTTCGTGCCGCCGCCCTTCGCGGCCGACGCCATCATGGAATCGGCCGACGCCGGATTGCCGCTGGTAGTGGCGATCACCGAAGGCATCCCTACCTTGGACATGGTCAAGGTGAAGGAGTACCTGTCGGCTCATCCGGTCACGCGGCTGATCGGTCCGAACTGCCCGGGGATCATCTCTCCGGGGAAGTGCAAGGTCGGTATCATGCCGGGGCGGATTCACAAGGCGGGCAAGGTCGGCGTGATTTCGCGCAGCGGAACCCTGACCTACGAGGCGGTCGGCCAACTGACTTCGCTCGGCATCGGGCAATCGACCTGTATAGGCATCGGGGGTGACCCGATCATCGGCACGAATTTTGTCGATGCGCTCGCCCTGATGAATGCCGATCCCGACACGCACGGCATCATTCTGATCGGCGAAATCGGCGGCAACACCGAGGAAGACGCCGCCGTTTACATCAAGGCCAACGTCCGCAAGCCGGTGGTGGGATTCATCGCCGGGCGCACGGCTCCGCCGGGCCGGCGCATGGGCCATGCGGGCGCCATCATTGCGGGCGGCAAGGGGACCGCTGCCGACAAAATTGCGGCGCTGACGGCGGCGGGAGTGTCGCTGGCAGCCAGCCCGGCCCTGCTGGGGGAGACGCTGGCCGGCCTGATGAAGGCGCGCGGCGCGCCGGCGGAAGTCTGAAGCGGATTGGGGTCCGCCGGAACAAAGGGGTGGAAATGGCACTGGAAAGAACACTGACGATCATCAAGCCCGACGCCATTCAGGCCGGGCACATCGGAGACATTATCAAGATTTTCGAGGCGAACAGCTTCCGGGTGGTGGCAGCGCGGCTGGTCAATTTGAGCAAGAAGGAGGCGGAGGGCTTCTACGCCGTGCATCGCGGGCGTCCGTTCTTCGACAGCCTGACGACTTTCATGAGCTCCGGCCCGGCCCTTCCCATGGTGCTCGAGGCGGAGAATGCTATCGCCCGCTTGCGGGAGATCATGGGAGCTACCAATCCCGCCCAGGCGGCGCCCGGAACCGTCCGGAAACTGTATGCGTCCAGCATCGAGGCCAACAGCGTTCACGGATCGGACGCGCCCGAGACGGCCGCTTTCGAGATCGGGTACTTCTTCCCGGGCATGGAACTGGTCTGAGCCCGCGCTCGCGCGGCGCGAAGCCGCAGCGGTATGGAAGCTCCGGTTTTTTTTCAGTTCGGAAAGCTGATCGCGATCACCGGTGTGGTGCTGCTGGCGCTCGGCCTCCTGCTGATGCTCGGCTCCCGGGCCGGGCTCCCGGGTCTCGGGAGGCTGCCCGGAGATGTAGCCTACAAGGGCAAGCACTTTTCCTTTTATTTTCCCATTGTCACCTGTTTGCTGCTCAGCGCCCTGGCGACCCTGGTGATCTGGCTGATTTCGTTTCTGCGCCGGCCCTGATCTCTGGCCGGCCTCGATTCCCGGCTCCCGGTAGCCTGCTTTATGGACCAAGCCTCCTTCGACTTCAAGTCGCAGCGCAAGATCTACACCGTCTCGGAGATCAGTGAGGAGATCCGCGCCCTCTTCGAGGATCAATTCCCCGACCTCTGGGTAACGGGCGAGATCTCGAACTACCGTCCCGCCGGTTCCGGTCACCTCTACTTCACCCTCAAGGACGCGCGCGCCCAGCTGCGCGCCGTCTGCTTTCGCAGCCAGGCGCGCTACCTGAAGTTCAAACCGGCCGACGGGCTCTCGGTGATCGCTCGCGGCCAGCTCAGCATCTATGAGGCTCGCGGCGAGTATCAACTGATTGTCGAACTGCTCGAGCCCGCCGGCCTCGGGGCCTTGCAGCTTGCCTTCGAGCAGCTCAAAAACAAGCTGGCCGCCGAGGGACTGTTCGACGCCGGCCGCAAGAAACCGCTGCCGGTCTTGCCGCAGACGGTGGGGATCGTCACCTCGCCTTCGGGAGCGGTGGTTCGCGACCTGCTGCGCGTGATGCGCCGCCGGTTTCGCAACCTCAACGTGGAGATCTACCCGGTGCGAGTGCAGGGCGACGGCGCGGCCGCCGAAATCGTCCGAGGGATCGAGCGTCTCAACCGCCGGCCGGGCGTGGACGTGATCATCGTGGCGCGCGGCGGCGGCTCGCTCGAGGATCTCTGGGCCTTCAACGAAGAGGCGGTGGCCCGGGCCATCGCCGCCTCGCGTTTGCCGGTGATCTCGGCGGTCGGGCACGAGACCGATTTCACCATCGCCGACTTTGTGGCCGATCTGCGGGCGCCCACGCCTTCGGCGGCGGCCGAACTGGTGGTGCGCCGCAAACAGGACTTTGAGGCGGAGGTCGAGACACGCGTCCGCTATCTCGGCCAGGCGGTGCGGCTCCGGCTGGCGGAGGCGCGGCATCGTTTACATCAGCTCGGCGGCCACCGGGTCTTCCAGACGCTGGGGGCGCGCCTTGCGCGCCGCGCGCAGAGGGTAGACGAGGCGGTCTCGAACCTGAACGCCGCCGTGCGCCGACGTCTGAGCGCGGCGCGCCACGAGTTCCTGCGGCTGGCGCCGGGCGTGGTCCGTTATGACTTCGACCGCATGCTTGAGCTGCGCCGCGCCGCCCTGGACAACCGGCGCCGCCGCCTGGAGGCCGCCCTGGCTCGACGCCTGATTCATGACCGGAACCGGCTGGAGCGCCTGCGGGCGATTCTGGCGGAGCGGAATCCCGTGGCCATCCTCAAACGCGGATACTCGATCACCCGCGACGCCGCCGGTCGGATCGTGCGCGACGCCGGTCAGGTGGCTGCGGGCAGCGAGATCGCCGTCCGTCTGGCCCGCGGGGAAGTGGAGGCGAGGGTCACGGCCGTCAAGCCCTGAGCGGCCTCGCCAAGTGGATTAGATAGCCTCTCTCAAAACTTGTAGCCGATCTTGCGCAGGAACTCTTTCCGCACCTGGATGTCCGCCTCCGTCTCAATCCCCTTGGATTTCACGCCATCGATCACGCCCAGGATTCCGCGACCCTGCTCGGTCTCGGCTACGATCACTTCCACGGGGTTGGCGGTGGCGCAGAAGATCCGGCAGACCTCCGGCACGTTCTTGATGGTATTGAGAATGTTGACGGGGAATCCGCCTTCGAGGAAGATCAGGAAAGCGTGCCCGGTGCCCAGCGCGAGCGCGTTCTTCTGGGCAAGTTCGATCAGGCGGGGCTCGTTGCCCGCGTGGCGCACCAGCGCGGGCCCCGAAGACTCGCAGAAGCCGATCCCGAACTTCATTCCAGGCACGGTCTGCACGATGGCCTCGTAGAGGTCTTCCACTGTCTTGATGAAGTGCGACTGCCCAAGGATGAAATTAAGATCCGCCGGCTTTTCGATCCTGACGACGTGAAGGTCCATGGTTGATCCTCGAGTTTGACCCCTGATTCTAGCGCGAGGTCGTAGCGCGCGCCAGAGGACAAGGTCCGGAAGGCCAGGCAGGCGCATCTGGCGCGGCTTCGCCTTAACTCCGGCCTGGGAGCCGTTCGGAGCGGTCTGCAGAGCGTCTGGAATTGCCTCACCCCAGCGATGTTGCTAGACTGAGCTTGATGGCGGTGAGTGCCTTCCCAGGGCGGGCCGCTCAAGCCGGAGGTCAGCCATGTCACCTGATGTTGAACCAACTGTTTCCGACTCTGCTTCGCCGCCAGGCCGCCTCTACGTGGTGGGCACGCCGATCGGGAACCTCGAAGACGTCACTTTGCGCGCTATTCGCGTGCTGCGGGAGGTCGACGCCATCGCTTGTGAGGATACGCGGCGGACCGGCCACTTGCTGGACCACTTCGGCATCCCGACGCCGACGGTCAGCTACCACAACCATAACGAACTGACCCGCGCGGCGGAGCTCATTGTGCGGATGGAAGACGGCGAGAACATTGCCCTGGTCTCCGATGCCGGCATGCCGCTTATCTCTGATCCCGGCCACCGCCTGGTCAAGCTTGCGGTGCGGCACGGTATTCCGGTGATCCCGGTTCCCGGCCCCTCCGCCCTGGTCGCCACCCTGGCCGCCGCTGGTTTGGCAGTCGATGAGTTCCGGTTCGTCGGTTTTCTACCCAGCAAGAGGCTCGCCCGGCAGCGCTTTCTGCAGAGGCTGAAGGACGAGGGCGCGGTGGTGTTCTACGAGGCGCCGCACCGCCTGCTGGAGTCGCTGGAGGACGTCCTCAAGCTCCTGGGCGACCGGCCGCTGGTGTTGGCTCGCGAATTGACCAAGCTCCACGAGGAATTTCTGCGCGGTCCGGTCTCGGAAGTGCTCCATCGTTTAAAGCGGCGGCCGGTCAAGGGCGAAGTAACCGTACTCCTTGGCGCTGCGGAGGAGGGATCGCGCCGGTCCGCGCTGCCGGAGCGTTCCATTCAAGAGGACCTCGACCAGACCATGGCGGAACAGGGGATCGACGAGCGGGCGGCCCTCAAAGCGGTGGCTAAAGCGCGAGGGATCTCCAAGAGCGAAGCCTATCGCCAATGGCAGAGTCAAAAAGGTCTGGTCTGAGAGCCAGCGCCGGGCGAGAACCTACAGCGCCACTTCGGCAGCAACTTCCGCTTCTGCCAGAGCGCTTCCGCCATCCCGCGAGCGTCCGAAGAACTCGTCCACCCGCTCCAGGACTTCCGCCGGACTGTCAGCGCTTTGCACGCGACGGCGCAGTTCGGCGCCATTGCGCACTCCGTGCGTGAACCAGCTGGCAAACTGCTTCATCTTGCCGATTGACCCGGGGATCTGTTCGGCCACCAGCATGGCGTAGTACTCGCGGATGAGCTGGTAGCGGTCGGCCTCGGTCGGTTCGCGGTAAGCGCCGGTCGAGAAATACTCCTGCATCTGGCGGAAGATCCAGGGATTGGTGGGCGCGGCGCGCCCGATCATCACCGCATCGCAGCCGGTGGCGGTAAAGAGCGCCTCGGCGTCGCCGGGCGTCATCACGTCGCCGTTGCCGATCACCGGAATCTTCACCGCCTGCTTCACTTCGGCAATCACGTCCCATCGCGCCCGGCCGCTGTAGCCTTGCAGGCGGGTGCGGCCGTGGATCGCCACCGCTTCCACGCCGCAGTCTTCGGCCATGCGCGCCACCGGCACGGCCACGATCTCCTCGTCGCTCCAGCCGATACGAATCTTGATGGTGAAGGGGATCTTCACCGTCGCCCGAATCCGGCGCAGGATCGTCTCCAGTTGAGGCAGGTCGCGCAGCAGGCCGGAGCCGCCGCACTTCACCACCTTCTTCGCCGGGCAACCCAGGTTCAGGTCGACCAAGTCGAATCCCAAGTCCTCGACCATGACGGCGGCTTCCGCCAGATGGCCGGCGTCCGCCCCAAAGATCTGCGCGGTGATGGGCCGCTCTTCCTCGGTGTAGTAGAGGAAGCGCTTGGACTTGACGTTCTGGCGCAGCATGCCCTCGCTGGACACAAACTCGGTCATGATCAGCCCGCAGCCGCCCAGCCGCTTGATAAAGCGGCGAAAGACGGTGTCGGTGATCCCGGCCATGGGCGCCAGGATGTGCGCTGGCCGGATCGTGACGTCGCGAATTTGCAGGCGGTCAAAGATCATGAGAGGGAGAGCGGCCCTTACCAACCCCGCGTCTGGAGCAATTCCTCGGGCTTCAATTTGGAGACGTCCAGGCCGCGCATGGCCTCGCCCAGCTCTTCCGAGCATTCTGCCACCACCGCCGGCTCGTTGTAATGCGTGGTGGCGCGCACGATGGCCTTGGCGCGCTGAGCCGGGTCTTCCGACTTGAAGATTCCCGAGCCGACGAAGACCGCCTCCGCTCCCAACTGCATTACCAGCGACGCATCCGCCGGCGTCGCGATGCCGCCAGCCGAGAAATTCGGCACCGGCAGCTTGCCGTTCCTGGCCACCCACTGCACCAGCTCGTAGGGCGCGCCCAGGTCCTTGGCCTTGGCCATTAATTCTTCTTCCCGCAGGATGGTCAGCTCCCGAATCTCGCCGGTGATGGCCCGCAGGTGGCGCACCGCCTCCACGATATTGCCGGACCCGGCCTCGCCCTTGGTGCGGATCATGGCCGCGCCTTCCCCGATGCGGCGCAGGGCCTCGCCCAGGTTGCGCGCCCCGCAGACGAAGGGCGCCTTGAAGCGCCACTTGTCGATATGGTGAGCCTCGTCCGCCGGGGTCAGTACTTCGCTCTCGTCGATGTAGTCCACTCCCAGCACTTCCAGCACCTGCGCCTCGGCAAAATGTCCGATACGGGCTTTGGCCATTACGGGGATCGAGACTGAGGCCATGATCTCCTTGATCACCTTGGCGGAGGCCATGCGCGCCACGCCGCCTTCCTTGCGAATGTCCGCCGGGACGCGCTCCAAGGCCATGACGGCCGTCGCCCCGGCGTCCTCAGCAATCTTGGCTTGCGCGGCCGTGGTCACATCCATGATCACGCCGCCTTTAAGCATCTCGGCCAAGCCGACCTTCAACTTCATCTGATCATCGTATTGCCACATGACACCAAACCTCCTGGCTCCAAGTACAGCGAGCCTGCTCCGTTACTCCGGTTTCCTGCCAGGGGTGACAACCCTCCAACTCGCTGCCGGACAGCTTAAGAATCCGTGTAGACCCCTGGCGGTTGCTTCCGCAAGCGACGGCAGAACCGGAGCCACTATCTCCAATTTAAGGTCCCTGAGAGGCGTAGTAAAGGGTGAATAATAGGGCGGGTGCCCGTTGCCATGACCGGACCGCTGCCGGGCGTCCCTGACCATTCACCTGGCGGACCGCGAACGGAATTCCCATGACGCGGGATCCGTCCGGAGGGTGAGGTGCACGCTAGTCATGACGCGCCCGCCCCGCTGCAGTCGAGGGTGGTGCCCGGCTTGGCGAGAACAAGCCTCACGCGGTCAAAGGAGTCTTTCCTCGTCTGCTCGCCTGTGAATAACGACAATATTGTTGTCGCGCTGCAGGTTGGGAGCGGCGGGCAAAGCTACAAGAGCGAACTCCAGTGAGGGATATCGTTTTGAGTACACTTGTTCAAGGCGCTCGTACCACTTGTTGACCGCTCCGTCTTTGATATCCTCGATTATATAAGTCCCGCCTGGGCAGAGGTGCTCAATTGATCCTTCCAAGAAGCAGACGTTTGCCTCAAAGGCATGGAGACCATCATCGATAATGACGTCCGTACCCGCCTGCAAATCTGACTGGGACCACAGGTCACGGATGGAACCTTGGTCACATTGATCGCAGTAAAAGGTCTTAATCCGATCTTCTTGAAACAGGGTAACGCGATCGATGTCGGCTCCGTAGACGAGTGCATGCGGGAAGATCTCCCGCCACCCACGCAGGGATGCACCCGGCCGCCCGTGGACTCCCATACTGCTTGGCAACTTGGGATTGTTGGTGCCCAAGCCTAGTTCAAGAATCCGAAGCGGCCGATCGCTGCGCTCTTTGAGCAGCGCCGAATAGACCGTCGTGTAGTTGTGGCAGCAGCCATTGCCCTTGTCGCTGTCGTGTTTGGTCATCACGCGGCACATTCTCGTTGGAGCCAAGGCATTCACGTCCCGAAGCCGATGCGCAAAGTCTGATGTAGCCTCACACCTGAAAAGGTATAGTTCGGGTTTGCGCTTGACAAACCAGGAAGCGACTAGACTCGGAAAGTAGAATAACAGATACCAGCGACCCATTCGAACAAGTTCGAACGCTTTGGGTGAGAGCCCACGCCGCAGTAGCTCGCGAAGAGCAGATTCCATGGCCCAGGCATTCCTATATAGGTCTCGATCGAAACGCCGGTGCGTTGATCATACGCCCCAAACCGCGCCGACCGCAATCCCGGCCCGGCCTGTAGGTTCTACGCTACGTATTATCTTCTCTGAAATCATCCCCGCGAAGCCTTCTCGCCTCGCCGAGCCCAGCAAAGAGCCACTGGGGATTCCCTCGCGGCGTCGGTTCCAGAGCTCGGATGCTGACCAGAGGCCAAGGCTGACGGCGAAAGAGCGATGGCACACCATTTGGTCAGGCGGCCCGGTACCGAGGTCCCTCGCTCTAAGCTCGGCGGGAGTGCCCGCCCTCAGCATCGGGATGTACAGGCCGAGGACTCTCGGTAGATCGTTCGCCTCCGATAGTCTTTGGCCAAGTTGGCGCCAAGTCGACCGGGCTTGAGCCAGTTTTGGGGGTTATCGCTGATCTTCACGTCCTTGCCAAAGCCGAGTGTGATCTCGATCACGGACGGTCTAGTCCCTCTTGGTCATAGTGATTGCCAAAGCATAGGGTCCCGGCGAGTCGAATCGGAAGGGGGGAGCTAGCTGAGGCTCGGCGATCAGGAGAGACCCATGAGTATCCCAGGATATTTCCCGTATCGGTCCACGGCCGCCAGAGACTCGTTTTTCGCGTACTACGATTCTTTGGCGGCGAAGGAATGGCCCATCGCCTCGGAAGAGCGAATGGTCCCGACATCGTATGGTGAGACCTTTGTCCGCATCGCCGGCCCTGCCGAGGCGCCGCCCCTGGTCCTGTTGGCCGGCGCGGCTACGACATCGCTGATGTGGGCTCCCAACATCCGGGTGCTGTCGGAAACTTGCCACACCTTCGCGGTCGACACCGTTGGAGAGATTGGCCGGACAACTTGCACCAAGCCGATTCAGGGGGTGAATGACCTCCTGGTCTGGCTCGACGAGTTCTTCGACGCCCTGGAACTGGGAGACCGGATCAATCTCCTGGGGATTTCATACGGCGGATGGCTGGCGGGGGAATATGCCAGGCACGCTCCGCAGCGGCTCAGCAGCGTCATCCTGCTCGCGCCCGGGAACACCGTTTTGCGCGTCAGCTCCCGGTTCATCATCCGTATTGCACTCGCTGCCATAGCCCCTCGATGGTGGCTGCGGCCGCTGGCTCTCTGGATGTTTCAGGATCAGGTGCGGAAACATCCGGACTGGCTTGATCCGTGGCTCGAGCTGATGCTGAAGACGATGCGAAGTGTCGAGCGCCGGCTTCCGCTTCCACCCGTGTGGAAAGATACTGAATGGGCCGCCTTGAGCGTGCCCGCGTTGTTCCTGGTCGGGGAACACGAAACGATCTACGACGCAGAAGCGGCTGTGAATCGGTTGGAACGCGCAGCGCCCCAAGTCAGGGCGGAGATCATTCCCGGCGCAGGCCACGATTTGACCCTGGCGGAACCCGATGTGGTCGATCAAAGAATCCTCGAGTTCCTGAAGCAGCAGGCTGCCGGCCCAGAGACGTCGGGGAGGCGCGCCGGTTGAGGCGACAAGCGTTGTTCCGAAGCTCGCGGCCACCGTGGTATCGTGGGGTTGACCTCGTTTGCCGCGGGCGGGACTGATCTGAAGTGAGCCGCCGCGAACGTGGGTCACGTGGTCCGCACGCTTTAGCGTGGTCGGCCGTTGCCAGGCGGTGATAAGAGGAATCATGAAGACGCCAAGGATTCTTGGAACGCTCAACAAGAGTCCGGCCAACAGCCCAAAAGTTGAAGAAATAGCGAAAGCGACAGCGGAAGAAAATTGAATTTTGAACGAACGAACCCAGCGACCTTCAGATAACAGACCGGTTCCCATTTTTGGAATTCCCGGAAACCCAGCATCTTAATGAAAACAAATGTCTTATTGCAATAATCCCAGCATCTTATTGATGGGGCTAGTCTTAAATCGTAAAATCGGACCTTCCGGCGGCGATCAGAGCGCCACCTGGCCGAAAGCAACGGCCAAATCCTTGCGATCCTTCGCCCGCTGAAAATTCAGTCTAAGTGACTCATAGTTAGTGTCTTACACCCAAGACAGCGTGTTCGCGCGCACTGGAGCCAAGTTCCTTGATCCCGTGCCCTGTTCCCACCTCGTGAGCCAGCACGGTTATAATCTCAAGGGCATCGGAGGGCCCGCCGAGGGTCACCGGCACTCCGCTGCTGAAGGCAATCGAGGGATGATTCAGTCATGGCCACGGCACCGTTCAGCGTCGATGTCAAAGCGCAATTGCTGGATCGAGCCCGCATCGCACTGGTGATGGTGGACCTGCAGTATCGGCTGCTATCCAAGATGTTCGAGCCGGAGCGGGTGCTGTCCAACAGCCGGCTGCTCCTGCGGCTGGCGGAGGTCTTGAAGCTGCCGGCGATCCTAACAACCCAGTACGTGGCCGGACTTGGCGGCCTTCACCCGGAGGTCCAGCAACGAGCCGACGGCCTGAAGCCCTTCGATAAGGTCAGCTTCGGGTGCTTCGAGGACCCCGGTTTCGTGCGCCATCTTCAAACCCGGGCTCCGCGCGCCAACACCCTGCTGTTGGCGGGAGTCGAGACTCACATCTGTGTGATGCAGACCGCGCTGGGCGCCATCGCGGCCGGCTATCTGGTGCATGTGGTGGCCGACGCCGTCTCTTCGCGGACAGCCACGAACTGGCAACTGGGCCTTGAGCGCATGCAACGAGCCGGGGCGACGATCACCTCCGCCGAGACGGCGATCTACGAACTGCTTCGCCGCGCCGGCACACCCGAATTCAAGGCGATGCTGCCTTATCTAAAGTAGCTCTCCTCTGCCGCCCACCTGCTCCGGAACAGCGGAAGGCGAGGCGGTGTCTAAGCACTCGACGCGTCTGAGCGGCCTACGCGCGGCCTTGGGGAAGGTGACTGCTGCCAATGTATGAGTCTGGTATCCTATTAGTAATGAATGGCAAGATGCGCGTGGCAGTCCGACTCGCAGTCTGGCTGACGGCCGGGGTCCTCGGCCTGGCTCAAGAGAAGCCTGCGATTGTTACCTTGGTCCCAACCCCGGAATGGCAAATGACCAGTTCCCGGACCACGGACTCCGGCGGCCTCAAAGCCTGGGGCGGAGACCCCGCCATCGAAAGCGAATACGGGGTGACGGCGTTCGCGGCGCGGACCTATAGGTTCGACGACCATGCCGCCGAAGCGCTTGTAGAACAAGCCCAGGATCCGTCGGCGGCGTATGGCCTTTGGACTTTCTACCGCGGCGCCGGCATGACCCCGGTGGCTGGCATGCCGCTCACAGTGGCTGGCGAGGGCAAGGCGTTGCTGGTCCGGGGTGCGGCCTTCATCCGTGTCGCGCGTATGGACAAGGGCGCTCTGCCGGAAGCGGACTTTCGCATCCTGCTCAAGACAGTTGGGGGGCCTTTACCGTCGCCTCACGCCCTCGAACAGTTGCCGCGGGCGCTGCCGTCGCGCGGACTGGTACAAGGCTCCGAGCACTACGTGCTCGGCCCGGTGGCGGCGGCTCACGTGTTGCCCACTTTTCCGGCGGACCTGTTTGGATTCGAGCAAGGGGCCGAGGTGCAGGCGGCTCAGTACATTACTGCAGACGGCAAGTTAACCCTGGCCGCTATTAACTATCCGACTCCACAGATTGCGCAAGGGGCTTTCGATTCGATCGCGAGCACGCTCGGCGGCAAAGCGGTCAACGAGCCGTCGGCCTTTGACTATCGCCGGCAGGACACCTACGTGCTCGTCGTGATGAACGCCCCTTCGCGCGCGGCGGCCGATCGGTTTCTGGAACAGTTCAAGGTCTCAAAGTTGATCAGCCAGGATCAGAATCCGGGACCGAGCGAGCGATCGGAAGTCGTGCAGCTCGTCCAGCTCTTGTTGGCCAATGGCATCCTGATTATGGGACTACTGGGCGTCTCCTTCCTAGGAGGGATTTTCGTGTTTGCGGGCAAACGACTGGCAAGAAAATGGTTTGCGGATTCGTGGTTGGTTGAGGGTCGGCAGGGCGGACTGATCGTGCTGAATCTCAGATAACATAAGCTGTTAAAAATAAAGAGCTTAAGAGTTTGTAGAGCGGCCAAAGGCATGGTTCTTGCCCAAATCCTCGAAATCCCGGAGTTCAGATCAGGCCATGTGTCGTAAGCTTATGAATATAAAAGGCTTATTGTGTTGAAAATAATTCGAAAATTTCCTTGACACGCCCTGTCGCTTCACCATATGCTCGGTTCGAGTTTAGGGGGCGGGGCGCGTCCGCCGCTCTATTCTCCTCTCAAATGCTCACCCGCAGTCTGGCAAATTTGTCAGACCCACCGGGTGAGCATTTTCGTTCCAGCCGGCGTAGCTCAGTCGGTAGAGCAACGGTTTCGTAAACCGTAGGTCGGGGGTTCGATTCCCTTCGCCGGCTCCAGTCCACCAACAAGATGCGGGTTCCAAAATGGACCTAAGGTGAGCAAAGGTGAGCAAAACTCGGCTGTGGTTCGCCAAAACCACGTCAGGCTGAAAACAATTGACTTTTTCCAGTGCCAGCCCTCACCCTCGACACCATGTTACCTCTGCTTGGTTCGCTGCTTCGCTTTCTCGTCGCGCCCGCCGACCTCCGAGATATCGCCCTGGAGAACCTGGCCCTTCGCCAACAGCTCGCCGTGTTCAAGCGAAAGTGCCCCCGGCCTCGGCTGCGAAGGAGGGATCGCTTCTTTTGGGTGTGGCTGTCCCGGAGTTGGAAGGATTGGCAGCGGGCCTTGGTCATCGTCAGACCGGAGACCGTCGTGGCCTGGCATCGCAAGGGGTTTCGCCTCTTCTGGACCTGGATCTCCAGGAGGAAGCGCACCGGACGCCCAGAAGTCAGCCCCGCGATTCGAGCTCTGATCCTGAAGATGGCCGCTGCCAACCCGCTCTGGGGAGCACCCCGCATCCACGGAGAGTTGCTCAAGCTGGGTATCGGCATCTCGGAACGAACGGTGTCGAGACTTCTGCCCCGAAAGCGTCGCCCTCCTTCTCAAACCTGGAAGGCGTTCCTCGACAACCATCTCAACCAGTTGGTTTCCATCGATTTCTTTGCCGTGCCCACGGCCACCTTTAAGGTGCTGTTCGTTTTGGTGGTGCTGGCCCATCGTCGGCGCCGGCTGATTCATTTCAACGTGACCGAGCATCCGACAGCGGCTTGGACCGCCCAGCAAATCCTGGAAGCGTTCCCCGAAGACACGGCGCCACGATATTTGATCCGGGACCGGGACCGGATTTACGGCGACTGCTTCCGGAGCCGCCTCCGAGACCTGGGCATCAGCGAAGTCCTGACGGCCCCGCAGAGCCCTTGGCAAAATCCGTATGCGGAGAGGCTGGTGGGCTCCATCCGGCGCGAGTGCCTGGATCATGTGATCGTGCTGGGAGAGAAGCATCTGCGACGAATCCTGAAAAGGTACTTCGACTACTATCTGGGTTCGCGAACTCACCTGTCTTTAGCCAAGGACGCCCCGGCGACTCGCCCGGTGCAGGGGCCGGAGGCTGGAGAGATCGTGGAGATCCCGCAGGTCGGCGGTCTGCACCACCGCTACGAACGGCGCGCTGCGTAACTG
>Ga0335085_10008393_pt1 | contig 15774 bp, 12 predicted proteins | sample Lox_Sample_45_FD_206712 | JGI IMG/M metagenome (GOLD analysis project Ga0335085, IMG submission 206712) | Soil microbial communities from Loxahatchee National Wildlife Refuge, Florida, United States - Lox_Sample_4.5 | ecosystem: Environmental > Terrestrial > Soil > Wetlands | place: USA...
CGGACCTCCTCCGAGTCGACGGGAATGGCATGGGTTTGAACATCCGAGACCATCTGGAGTTTATTCTCGAGATCGCGCAGGAATCGATAGGCGGCCGAAAGATCGCGATGCTCCTCCTTCGAAAGAAAGCCGTGGTCGAGCAGCCGCCGAAGGGCTTTTCGTGTGTTCCGCCCCCGGATCCCCGGGGCCTTGCCTCCGAATGACACCTGCAGCGACTGAACGATGAACTCGATCTCCCGAATCCCGCCGAATCCCAGTTTGACATTCCGACGGCTCAGTCCCCGGGCGGACATCTTCTGATCGATGCGTTCCTTGATTCGTTTCACTTCGCTCCGCGCTTTGCGGTCGAACGGCCGACCATGGATAAAGCGGGTCACCTTTTTCATAAATTTCATCCCGAGCGAACGGTCGCCCGCGACGGGCCAGGTCTTGGTCAGGGCCAGCCGTTCCCAGGTCTCTCCGCGGGAGGCATAATAACGAAGGAAGGCCGGCAACGAATGGGCCAGGCTCCCCATTTTTCCCTCCGGGCGGAGCCGCAGGTCGACCCGATAGACATAACCTTCCGGCGTGACATCGCTCAGCGCGGACGTGATTTTTTGGGAGAGCCGCTTAAAATATTCTTCCTTCGAGATCGCCGCGGACCGGCCCGAAGCGCCGCTGCGGGAGACTCCGCCCCGATCCGATGCGTAAAGATACATCAGGTCCACATCCGAGCTGAAATTGAGTTCCCCGCCTCCGAGTTTGCCCATGGCCAGTACGGTAAAACCCGTTCGGACCCTCTTTCCGGACGAATCTTTATGGAACGGCGTTCCCTCCTCGCGCCGCATCGCGCGGTCGGAGACTTCGTACGCCTTCTGGATCAGGACCTCGGCCAGGGCCGATAAGGCCGCTCCCGTTTCTTCGACGTCGGACATTTTTAAAAGATCCCGAACGCCGATACGGAGGATCTCCTTGCGTTTGAAAATCCGGAGGACTTCGAGCTGCTTGGTTTCGGTCCGCAGATGCTTCAGGGCATCCGAAAGGTCCCGAATCAGGTCTTTCTTTTTTCGCTCTTGATTCAGGAGGCGCGGATCCGAAACCCAGTAAAGATATTCCGGATCCCGGATCAAGATCTCGGCCATGAACGGGCTGCCGCCGAACGTCGTGGCCAGAAGCTCCAGGACGCGGGGAGTCGCTTGGAGATAAGAGAGCAAATGGATTTTATCGATCGCCGCCTTGGTGAATCGCTCAAAATAATTGAGGCCCTGATCGGGGTTGGCGGACCGGGACAGACCGTCCAGGAGTTCCTGGATGATCTCGGCCAGGAGTTGCCGCGCACGAGGATCATCCGCCATGGCCTGCAGATTGGCGTCGGCCTTCGGAATCTCCTTGAACCCATACGGGCTCAGGAGCGACGCCACCTGTGCATCGTCCAGCCGAGAGGCGAGGAGCAGATCTTTTGGATTCAAGGAATTCATTTGGGTTTTTATTATACCGATTCTTGCGTTGCAGAGAAAGGTGAAACAGGAAACCGCTTTCCCCCTCCTATATAATAAATCGACTTTAATCCTATTACATCTTACATCGGCGGGTCCCGTCCTTCGGCAGCCCCCCGAGTCGTTTGGGGCTGGACCCTTCGGCTCCGGTTTTCCTATTTACTATTCACCATTCTCTATTCTCTAAAATCCTCCGGCGATGGATGTAAATTGTAAATCGTAAATGGGGGAAAATCCCCCTGGCGGGAAATTTTCGGCGCCCCGCCTGCAGCCACCCGCCGAGGTCACTCTAATATTGTCGGTTTGTATTAGCTATATAGGCATCGCGCTTGCTTCTCAGGCAACGCATTGGGTACAATAATCCTTGAGGACGTTCCCCTTCAAGGGGTCATTCCATGAAACAGATCCTATCAATAACGGCGGTTCTTCTTTCCCTCCCTGTTTGGACTTCCCAGGCCCGCGCGGCCATGTCGGATGACCGAACGGTTGAACCCTATTTCCAGATGAACGTGGGGGTTTACTCTCGAGATATCTCGGAAAAAAGCTCCGCCCTTGTGAACTTCAAAGTCAACGGGACGGCCGATTCCACTCGATTGATCGCCAAGGCCGGAGTTAACCTCGGAGATATTCTGAATCTTTATCTTCAGGGGGGAGCCGCCGATCTTAGTATCGATGAGTTTGACAATTACGACGCCTCCATGAGCGGGGCTTACGGCGGTGGACTGCGAATCAATCTCTATCAGGCCCCGTATCGGGATGGACCGAAACTATTCATCGATGGCAGTTATCTTCGGTATACCACGGACGATACCGTTCAGACCTCGCAATGTGCCAGCCCGCCCGACTGCAACAGCTCCACATCGATTTACCAGCCCAGGATAGTGAAGGATACGATTCAGTGGAATGAATACACTTTCCTGATGGGGGCGAGCGGGCGTTATTTCGAGATGGGTCCTTACGGGGGCATCCGGTTGTCGAAAGTGGACGGAAAAGACCGAGTCCGTGGGGCGCCCGATTCAACATTTCCTACGTATTTTCAGGCGACCGCGGACGTGAAGGAACGGGATAATTTCGGGATCTTTTTCGGTACGGACGTCTTTCTGGATCGGGCGGGGAAAACGGCCCTGAATTTCGAGGCCTCGCTGTTCGATGTCTACTCGTTTCAGGCCGGCATCCGAACAACGTTTTAACAGGCTGCTGAAAAAGTCCATCTGCTTTGTTCTCGGTCCCTCGGAGCTGGAGCTTTTTGAGCAGCCTGAAGAGGCAGAGAGTTCGGTTTATTCTTGAGGAACACCGCCATGCGATATCTGTTCATTACAACCGGTCTTGCGATCTCCCTCCTGATCGGGGGCTGCATGAATTATTACGCCATCCCGGAGTCGTTCGACAAAGAGATCGACCGGTCCGTCACGTTCACCGAACTGAAGCAGGATCCCGATGCGCATAAAGGAAAGGTCGTGGCCCTGGGCGGCGTGGTTCTTCGAGCCAAGAATTTAAAGGACGGCACACTGATCGAGGTGCTCCAACTCCCCCTGGATCGTTACGATCAACCGGATTCTCCCACGGAGGCCTCGGAGGGACGCTTCATGGTCTTGGATCCGGACCACCATGATCCGGCCGTTTTGAAAAATCGCCGGATCACGGTGGTCGGCGAAGTCATCGGGAAAAAAGTCGACGCGATCGATGAATTCGATTACACCTTCCCTTATTTGTCGGCACGGATGATTCATATCTCGCCGGAGCGGGGTGCCTACGATTACTATCCTTACTATTATTACCCCTATCCCTATTATTACGATCCCTTCATGTACGGGTACCCCTATTACGGTTATCCCTATTGGTGGTACGGTCCTCCCGTCGTTGTTCCGCCGTCGACGCCGTCCCCCGGACGACAATTCAAATCGCCATCCGGAAAGCAAAGCCTTCCACCCCAAACTCCGAGTGCGCCATCGAAGAGACGATTCAACAGCACATCCGACTGAGTCCCCGTTTGCCGTTCCGCTCGCCCTCCGTTTGGCATTACGATCAATTTGCGCTATCATACCCATTATTTCCCCCTTTCGGATTTACCCAGCGAGCAAAGCGAGCGAGAGGGGGAGGCTCCATCCGGCTTTGCCGGTGGAGGGGGCGACGCTAGCCTCTAGAATAGGAGTCACGCCATGAGAAAGGCCAAGGTTCTTCGGATTCCTCCCGCGGAAAGCGCCGCCAACGAACCCCAAGCGAACCCGTTCGGGCTGGTGATCTTCGGTGCATCGGGCGATCTGACCCAGCGTAAATTGATCCCGGCGCTGTTCCGGCTGATGCGATCCGGCCTCTTGCCGAAGCACTGGTACGTCGTCGGTTCGGCCCGCACCCGAATGGATGACGAGGGCTTCCGCAAGCACGTCCGTGAAGCCATCCGGGTCGTCGAAGAAAGCGGACCGATTCGAACCGCGGAGGCGGAACAATTCCTCGGTCGTTTCCATTACCTGGCCGGCGATTCTCAGGAGTCGGGCTATTACTCCCGGCTCACCAAACGGCTGAACGATCTGGATAAGGACCACCAGACCGGCGGCAATCGACTCTTCTATCTGGCGACCCCGCCGGACGCCTATACGGGGATCATCCAACAGCTCGGCGAGGCCGGGTTGAACCGCCCCGTCAAGACGGGCCGGTGGAACCGGATCGTGATCGAAAAGCCGTTCGGGACGGATCTGGCCTCGGCCCAGGCCTTGAACCGAAAGGTGGCGAAGGTCTTCAAAGAAGATCAGGTCTACCGAATCGATCACTATCTGGGAAAAGAGACCGTTCAGAACATTCTCTTCTTCCGATTCGCCAACGCGATCTTCGAGCCGATCTGGGATCGGCGCTACATCGATCATATCCAGATCACGGTCGCGGAGAGCATCGGCATCGAGCACCGTGCCGGATACTACGAACGGGCCGGGGCGCTGCGCGACATGTTTCAAAACCATCTGCTGCAGCTCCTCTGTCTCATCGCGATGGAGCCCCCCGCGAATTTCGACCCCGATACGGTGCGCGATGAACGGACCAAAGTCCTCAAATCGATTCGTCCGATTCCGATCGACGAGATCGACCGCTTCGCCGTCCGCGGCCAGTACGGCCCGGGCCGCGTGGGCGGTCAGGAGGCCGTCGCTTACCGTGCCGAGCCGGGCGTCGCGCGGGACTCCACCACCGAGACCTTCTCGGCCCTCAAGCTTTACATCGACAACTGGCGCTGGCAGGGCGTCCGATTTTATCTTCGATCCGGAAAGCGGCTCGCCAAACGCAAGGCCGAGGTCGCGATCGAGTTCAAATGGGTGCCCCATCTGCTTTTCAAGCCGCTCACCCCGCAAGACATCCAGCCCAACACACTGGTCTTCCGCATCCAGCCGGAGGAAGGGATCCAGTTGACCTTCCAGTCCAAACACCCGGGCCCCAAACTCTGCCTGGACAATGTCATGATGGAGTTCGATTACCGGGGCAGCTTCAAAGGACCCTCCCCCGATGCCTATGAACATCTGCTTCTCGACTGCCTGGTCGGAGACCAGATGCTCTTTGCGCGACGGGACTGGGTGGAGCTGTCCTGGGCCTTCATCACGCCCATACTGGAAGCCTGGGCGAAGGCGCCCGGTGTTCCGATCTATGAAGCCGGGAGCACGGGGCCTTCCGAAGCCGAGACACTCACCAAGCAGGACAAGCGTCCCTGGAGACCGCTTTAGACCATCGGCGTGCAGAGGCCTCGACAATGATCCTGGCGGGTGACATCGGGGGGACGAAAACGTACCTGGGGCTCTTCCGGAAGACGAACAGGGGATGGGTCCGGGTCCGCGGAAAAATTTTCCCGAGCCGCGACTATGCCGGCCTGGAAGCGGTAATCCGAAAATTTCTTCCGACGGAAAAGACGGCCATCGTTTGCGCAAGCTTCGGTGTGGCCGGCCCGGTACGGGAGGGCCGATGCGAAACCACCAACCTGCCCTGGACGGTCGAAGCCGACTCGATCGCAAAAACTTTCAAAATCCCCAACGTCTATCTTCTCAACGATCTGGAGGCGGCCGCCTACGGCAGCCTCTTTCTCACCGAGAAAGATTTCCATACCCTGAACGCGGGTCGGCCTCAACGGCACGGCAATCGGGCCGTGATCGCGGCCGGGACCGGCTTGGGAGAGGCGGTATTGTTCTGGGATGGGGGCGGATATCGCGCGTCGGCGTCGGAAGGCGGGCATACCGATTTCGGGCCGCGCAACCCGATTCAAATCGAATTACTCGAAAATTTATCGAAGCGGTTCCCGCACGTCAGCTATGAGCGGATCGTCTCGGGTCCCGGGCTTTTGAATATCTATCAGTTCATGAAAGAGACGGGCCAGGCCGAAGAACCGGGCTGGCTTTCTAAAAAAATGGCCGTCCAGGATCCGGCGGCTGTGATCACCGGGGCCGCGCTGTCCGGTCGGTCAAAGCTCTGTGTCGAGACCGTCGAGCTGTTCGTCACGATCTACGGGGCCGAGGCCGGGAACCTTGCGCTCAAGGCCCTGGCGACCGGCGGGGTATTTCTCGGCGGTGGAATCGCCCCCCGCATGATCCCCAAACTTTCGGACGGCGCGTTCATGAAGGCCTTTGTCGACAAGGGGAGATATGCCGCGCTGCTCCGGTCTATCCCGGTCCGGATCATACTGAACGGAACGGTCGGCCTCCTGGGCGCGGCGCGGTACGCCTTCGATCGACGCCCGGGTCAATCGGTTTGACAAATTTCTTCGAACCCTTTGTCACCGAGTCCTTTGACAGACGCTACGCGCTTTCTTTACACTTGCACAAATTATCGAATTACGATAACATGAAATCATGATCGAGACTTTTGGAAACCGCCTGGCAGAGGATCTATTTACCGACCGGGTTTCCAAAGCGGTCAGGCATTTTCCACCGGAGCTCAGGCGAGCCGCCCGTAGAAAACTGCTGTATCTGCATGAAGCTGCGGAGTTAAAGGATCTGCAGGCGCCGCCCGGCAACCGACTTGAGGCTTTAAAGGGGATCTGGAGGGGGTTCTTTTCAATCAGGATCAACGAACAATGGCGAATTGTCTTCCGGTGGGAAAATGGAAATGCCTTCGAGGTACAGGTCGTCGATTATCATTAATCCGATGGAGGGAGGGAATATGAAACAACCCAAGAACCCATTTCACCCCGGCGAGATTCTGTTGGAAGAGTTTTTAAAACCGGCCGGGATCTCTCAAGCAACCTTTGCCAAAAAATTAGGATGGACGACTGCACGGCTCAATGAACTGATCAAAGGTAAACGAGGAATTACGGCCGATTCCGCGCTGGATCTGGCGAAAGCGTTGCGAACCTCGGCAAAGCTTTGGATGAATCTTCAGGCGACCTACGACCTCGACCGGGCGGCGAAGCACCGCAAAGTGGCCTGAAGGTCCCGAGCGCTTTCGTTTATCAGGACAATTTCTGGCTGCCCTCCGGTCAGGTTAGTCATCCCTAACCGCCGGTCTCTCCGCGAGATAAGGACCCAGAGATTGGATTGGTACCTTGCAGACGGGTTGCGCACAAGGCCGAGGAGGAAGCAGCCGCGGCGGCGGACGAGATCGGATGCATTCTCGACCATGCCGTCCGCGCCAAGTTCCTCATCGGTTCCACCTGACACCGCCTTGCGCTTAGGATATTAAATTACATATTGATGAGGGATATACCACCCCAACTGGATGCGGGGTGGAGTCCGTGAACCGGATCGAGCTGTGACCTAAGTAGGGAGCCAGCGTTTGGATAGGTAGTTTTCCGATTCGGGACGCAGATTAGATCAATCGACTAGTCTTCTGGCAACCGAGGCTTGCTTTTTTCTTTCAGAGGAGACCTGACCCTAATCCTTTCTTGGTAAGATTAGGGCTTCTGTTAGAATCAATGATTTTTTACTTTCAGAGGAGACGGCGGAATTCATATTTGTCTCGCTTTACTGTGCTTTGTTGGTCACCAAACTCCCATCCTATTATCAGGTGACCCAGTATTAAATATTACAGCTTCAGGCCCTCGATAATCCTCCTTTTTAAGAGAAATTGTAATCAATGTTTCATCACCAAACTCCATACGGAATTCTTCATTTTCTATAACAGATGCTTTGGATACAACTTTCCCGATTAAACTACAAAGTGCGTCACGATATCCAGGGCTTTCCCATGCAAGGGGACTACCTCTCATTTTGACTTTTGGACATGTAACGGCAGTCACGTAAGGATGTAGACGATCGCTTTCAAACCATAGTTGAACATAATTTAATACAAACTGAACAGAATAGAGGCGGCAACCGACAAGAGCATTCAATAAAGGTGTTTTTTTATCTGTGATGTCCATTTCTTTAAATTCGCTTTTTGTCTTTTCCATTAGCGCATGGGTATATGCCATGCAGGGTCATCCGGAGGAACCGTTCGCCCTGTCCCAGGATCGATCGATTGGCCTCTATCATTTTGATAATTCACATAACCTTCCGGATACCCTGGTTTAGGATCCATGATTCTAACATTAGACACTTCATCATTCAAACCATTCCCACCTTGCCCACCGTTACACAAAAGATTAGGGTCAGGTCTTTACATTGGCATCTGTGATTTCTCTGACCCGTTTACTCAATGACTTATCCTTTTCAATCCGCCGGGGGATTTTACCAACACGGCGATTGACTCCTGTATACCCCATCCCAAATGATTTTGCGATCCTCCTGAGGTCCAATCCAGCCGCCCTCCGTAAAGGGATCAAGTCTGCTCTTGACTCATCTTTGAAGAAAGTCGCGAATCTGCTTAGACCGCCGACGTCTTCCTAAGGTGAATAAACGATTTTCCCTTGACATCAACCGCCAAACTCGTTAAGCTCTGCACCGTCGTTTGGACGGATGTGTCTGCCTACGAGGAGAGAACAATGGCCGTCTTGACTAAAACACCCTGGTTACTGATCTTCTTCGTTCTGCTCGGCGGGTTGCTGGGCGGGCTGTTGGGTGAAATTCTGAGGGCGATCGCGCCCACGGGACCTCTGCAGGACATTTTTGCCAAGATCCAGGACATCGGTCTGAATCCTCCGTTTACGATCGATCTGAAACTGTTCACGATCACGTTCGGCTTCACGCTCCGGGTCAACCTGTTCAGCATCCTTGGAATCCTGCTCGGAATCTATATTTACAAGCAGGCCTGAACGGTTTGGTTCATCATTCACAATTACGGTAACGCTTTATCGGCAATATATACAGAGCGGAGCTTGTCTCCGCGCGGAGATAAACTCCGCGCCGTATGGATTAAATACGTCATTTCACGCCCAGCTCCATCTCCTTCAGTTTGCGTATCCGGTCGCGAAGCTCGGCCGCTTTTTCAAACTTCAACTCCTTTGCCGCCGCACGCATCTCCTTTTCCAGACTCCGGACGATCTGGGGAATCTCGTTCAAGGGAACATACTCCTCCGCTTCCTCCGCCGCCACCGGCACGGTGACGTAGTCGGCCTCCGAAATCTCGTACAGCGTCTTTGGAATCCCCTTCTTGATCGTCTCCGGCGTGATGCCGTGAACCTGATTGAACTCGAACTGGATTTTCCGACGGCGCTCCGTCTCGGCGATGGCCAGGCGCATCGACTCGGTCACGGCATCCCCGTACAGGATCACCTCCCCGGCCACGTTGCGGGCCGCCCGTCCGGCGGTCTGGATCAGGGACCGGTAGGACCGAAGATACCCTTCTTTATCGGCGTCCAGAATCGCGACCAGCGCCACTTCGGGCAGATCCAGCCCTTCCCGGAGGAGGTTGATCCCGATCAGGACGTCGAACGTTCCCAGCCGCAGATCCCGGATGATCTCGGTCCGCTCCAGCGTCTGGACCTCGGAATGGAGGTACCGCACCTTCAGGCCCAGCTCGTGGTAATATTCGGTAAGATCTTCCGCCATCCGCTTCGTCAGGGTCGTCACCAGGACCCGTTCCTGCCGGGCCATCCGTTTCTTGATCTCGCCCAGAAGATGATCCACCTGCCCTTTGGCCGGCCGGACCGTGATGGACGGATCCATCAACCCGGTCGGCCGGATGATCTGCTCGACGATCCGGTCCCGGCTGCGCTCAAGCTCGTAGGGGCCGGGCGTGGCCGAGACGTAGACGACTTGGTTCATGTGTCGTTCGAACTCTTCAAAGGTCAGCGGCCGGTTGTCGAAGGCGGACGGCAGACGGAACCCGTACTCCACCAGGTTTTTCTTCCGCGACCGGTCGCCCTCGTACATCCCGCCGATCTGCGGAACGGTCGCGTGGCTTTCGTCGATGATCAGGAGGTAGTTCGAGGGGAAATAATCCAAAAGGGTCGGCGGCGCTTCCCCCGGACCCCGGCCGGAAAGATGGCGGGAATAATTCTCGATCCCATGACAGTATCCCACCTCCCGGATCATCTCCAGATCGAACCGCGTCCGCTGATCGATCCGCTGGGCCTCCAGGAGCTGGCCGTTGTTCCGGAAAAACCGGATTCGCTCCTCCAGTTCCGCCTCGATTCCTTCGAGGGCCTGCTTGAACCGATCCGGCGGGATCACATAGTGGCTGCTGGGATAGATCGCCACCTTGGGCAGGCGCCGGAGGACTTCCCCCCGCAGCGGATCGATCTCGGAGAGGGCCTCCACGGTGTCGCCGAACTGTTCGATCCGGATGGCGTGGCTTTCGGCCGAAGCCGGGAAGACCTCGAGGACATCGCCGCGCACCCGGAAGGTTCCCCGTTGCAGGTCATAATCGTTCCGTTCATACTGGATCTCGACCAATTTCCGGAGGATGGCCTCCCGGTCGATGGACATCCCCTCTTCCAGGTAGACCAACATCCCGTGGTAGGCTTCGGGCGAACCGAGGCCGTAGATACAGGAGACGGACGCCACGATGATCACGTCGTTCCGCTCGAACAGCGCGCTGGTGGCGGCATGCCGCATCCGGTCGATGGCGTCGTTGATGGAAGCGTCCTTCTCGATGTAGGTGTCGGTCTGGGGGAGATAGGCCTCCGGCTGGTAATAATCGTAGTAGCTCACAAAATAGGCGACGGCGTTCTCGGGAAAAAAGGTTTTGAATTCGTGGTAGAGCTGCGCGGCCAGGGTCTTGTTATGAACGATCACCAGGGTCGGCCGCTGGACCCGCTCGATCACGTTGGCCATGGTGAAGGTCTTGCCCGACCCCGTCACCCCCAGAAGCACTTGATGTTTTTCTTCCCGCAGGATGCCCTCGGACAAGGCCGCAATCGCCTTCCCCTGATCGCCCTTGGGAGAGAAGTCCGCGCAAAGTTTGAATCGTTCCATTGAAGTCACCCGCGAATATCATAACACACCTTTTTTCGGACTGCGATAGGTATCCGGACGGGATTGATGAAGCTTGCTTAGGGGGCGCTGTTTTAGAGAGAGGGGAGTTTGACGTGGGTCAGCCAGAAATCCTCGATTCTTTGAACCGAGCCGATGTACTCATCCAGATCCACCGGCTTGACCACATAACAGTTTGCATGGAGTGAGTAGCTTCTCTGAATATCTCGGTCGGTTTTTGAAGAGGTCAGGATCACGACCGGAATTTGATTAAAATCAACGTCCCCTTTGATCTCGGCCAGTACCTCCAGCCCGCTTTTTCCCGGAATCCGTATTTCCAACAAGATAAGATCCGGCCGAGGGGCATCGGCGAACGGCCCCTTTCGATGAAGAAAACTCATCGCTTCGACACCGTCTTTGGCGACGTGAAGCCGGTAAGGAAGCGCGCGGTCTTCAAACGCCATCCGGGTCAGGTCCACATCGACGGGATTGTTTTCTATCAGTAAGACCTCAAAGGGTTTGATATCGTCCTTCTTGGTGTTATTCATCGATCGATGCCTCCAGGTCCGGCCGCCCCATTTCGGGCCGGCGGTTTTGAGCCACCCGGCGTATGGTCGGAATCAGATGCGCGAACATATCGGCCTTCGAAACGAAACCATCGGCGCCAACCAAGAACGCCGCTTCCCGATATTTTTTGGTATCCAGCATGCTGAGAACGATAATCCCGGCTTCCGGGAGCATCTTTCGAAGGCGCGGAATCAGACTCAGTCCGGGCAGGTCCGGCATGGCGAGGTCGACCAGGATCACCTGCGGCTGGAGATTTTCGGCCATCGAGAGGGCCTCAAAACCGCCGCCGGCCTGGCCGATCACGCCAACCTCCTTTCGGCCGTGCTCCATTAAGAAATCTACGGCCACCTTGAGGAAGGTGGGGTTGTCGTCAACCAACAAAACCGTGATGGGAATCATGATGCCACCTCGAGCCGTTTCAGGGTTCTCACGTTAAGCCTACAATTTTTCTTCATGGGCCAACTTTACCTCTGAAGGCCGGCCGGGTCTATCCGTGAACCTACGCAATTCGGGTATGCGAAATCCCGTATTTTGAGGAAGATTCAGGCGTGAAAGGCCAGTAACGCGGCCGGAGGAAAGAACAAAACGTGCGGTTTTCGTGACGGAATCAGTCTTCTTTCGGCAGGATGCCCCGCCTTAGGGCAAAGCGGATGAGCTCGGTCTGGTTTTTAAGCCCCAGCTTCTGCATCAGATGGGCGCGGTGGGTCTCGACGGTGCGCGGGCTGACGCAAAGACGATCGGCGATCTCGGAATTGGTGCGGCCTTCGGCCGCGAGATGCAGCACCTCCCGCTCACGATCCGTCAGCTTCTCGTAAGAATCCTCGGCGGCCGCCTCGCCTCCGCTCAGAAATCTCTCGATGATTTTCTCCGAAAGAGGCGGACTGAGATAGCGTCGGCCGGCACTCACCGCCCGGACAGCCTCGACCATGGCGGCATGGCTCTCCTCCTTGAGGACGTATCCGGACGCGCCGTTCTTCAGCGCCTCAAGAACATACGCCTCATTGGCGTGCATCGAAAGAACGACGCAACGGGTCTGCGGCGAGCGGTTCCGGGCCTGACGGATGACTTCAAGCCCCCCAAGGCCGGGCATCATCCAGTCCACGATCAAGACATCGGGCCTCTGCTGCTCGATGAGTTTCACCGCCTCGAGGCCGTCGGCCGCCTCGCCGGCGACGCGGAAGTCCGGCTCGGCCTCCAGCAGTGCCCGCAGTCCCTTTCGAACCACCGGATGATCGTCCGCGAGGACCAAACGTAAGGTCATGGGATCTCCTCGCGTCGCGGCGCCTCGACCAGGGCCAAGGGCAGCCGGACCGTCAGCAAGGTTCCCGATCCGGCGGCCGTTTTGATCGAGAAACTCCCGCCCAATAATTCCGCGCGCTCGCGCATTCCGACCAGACCGAAGGAAATCGGGCCGATCTTGGACGGGTCAAACCCAACACCGCGATCTTCCACCTCGATGCGGAGTCCCTTCGGATCCACCTCGCATCGGACTTCCACGTCTTTTACGCCGGCATGCCGGGCGACATTCGTCAACGCCTCTTGGATAATCCGATAGGCGGCCGTCTCGGCCTGCGGCCCGAATCGCCGTTCCAGACCGAAATGTCGAAAGGCGACGCGCACCTGAGTCTGTGCGGTGTAATGTTCGAAATGCCACAGGAGCGTCGGAAGCAAGCCCAGGTCATCCAGCATGGACGGGCGCAGCCTTAAGGATATTTCGCGGACCTGGTTTACGAGATCATCCGTCAGCGCCTGGGCATTGAGCAGGGCCTCCCGAATCCGATCAGAAGGCTTTCTCAAGCACATCTCCAACGTCAACTTCAGTCCGGTCAAAACCTGTCCGATCTGGTCATGAAGCTCACGGGCAATGCTCCGACGCTCTATTTCCTGGACCTCGACCAAGCGAGCGGAAAGGACTTGAAGCCGCCTGACATACCGCTGCACCTCCGCTTCCGCCCGCTTGCGCTCGGTGATGTCGCGTATCGCGGTGACGCGGACCCTCCGTCCTTGATAAGGAATCGTCCGTCCGAAGACCTCGACCGGAAATTTTGAGCCGTCTCTCCTTAGGGCGATATGTTCATACGGCGTTTCATCTCCGGATTTAATTTTCCCCAAAACCAGTTCACGCGACTCGGGTGCAACACATTCGGACACCGGCATCCCGATCAATTCCTCGTGCTTGTATCCGAGCATTTTTTCGAACTGTGCGTTGGTATCCATAAATCGACCTTCATCGGTGATCGCGATTCCTTCGAACGGCCCCTCGGACAACCGACGAAAACGTTCTTCACTCTCACGAAGCGCCTCCTCCGACCGTTTTCGATGAAGCGCGTTGGCAAAAATCTCCCCGACGAGCCGGAGGCGTTGGACCAAATCGTCCGGCCAGGAACGCTCGGTACGAAACGCGGTAAACCCCATGCCTCCTATGACCGATCCGCCGATTTCCAACGGTACGATCAGGATGGATTTGATGCCTTCCTTCCGGGCAAACTGCTTTTCGACTTCGGCTTCATCAGGCAGGTCGTCCGGTATCCGTGACAGGACGACGGCCTTCCCGCTGTTCAGCGTCCGTGTATACCAGGGGAATAACGTACTCAAAAGAGTGGGCGGAAGCGGTCGAGTTCCGGGAGCGACATAAGCGTACCGGATGTGGGTTTCCCGTTTATCTTCGGAGGTCTCTCCGATGCTGGCTCGCTCCACACCCAGGAACCGTGCGATCAGCCCCAGTCCCTCCGCAATTTTTGCCTCGAGTTCGTCTCCTGCCACCTTGACGAATCCGGCCGATAAATCCGAAATCAGTTGTTCAAACTTCAGCCGTTCCCGCACGGTCTCCTCCGCCTGGCTTCGCCGCTTGATCTCCTTGCGCAGCTCGTAGTCGGCGGCTTCAAGCCGGACGGCACGGTCGCGCAGTTCCATGCCCAGGCTCACGCTCATCAAGACCGCAAGGGCGAGATAAGAAAAACCAAAGGTATAGAAGAAATCAATAACCCCCAGGTCGACCAGCCCGCCTTGAATCATGGTCGCGAGTCCGATGACAAGATAGGCGGCGAGGAACAATGCCGCGCGCCGCTCCCCGAGCCGGTATTGAATAGTCGCTCGTGCGGCGGCCCAGATGAAGATCGCAAGAAACACCAAACGGGCCAGCCCGTTCCAAACGCTAGGCGTTCCCCTGAAGCGGGCGAGCTGCTCTCCCCAGGGCAGGCGCAATACACCATCCGCTTCCAACGTGGAGAATCGTCCGCTGTAAGGCTGATTCAAACTGATGACGAGCAACAAGGCGGAGACCGTGATCACCGCGATCAACCATGGCTTGGTGCGGCGCTGGCCCGTATAATTGGCAATAAACGCAAAAAAGGACGGAAAAAAAACCGTGACGGAAACCGCCTGCCAATGTAACGCATAGGCCGCCGCGGCAACCGACCCGGCCGTGTAATAGCCTACCGGCCCAAACTGAAAACCCGCCGAGGCCAAGCAGGTGATGGCAAACGAGAGGTAAAGCGACTTACGCTGGCCGACCATTCCTACCAGTGCAGCCTGAACGGCAGTGTAAAACAGAAGGCCCGCACTGATCAGGAAGGCCGGGATCACAATCATCCCATTGGTTAATGAAAAACTATTTTCCATGACCGTTCAGCTCCCGTGCAGAGATTCTAACCGCGAGCGGCCGAGGTACGCATGGGTGATATGCGAAACAGGACGATAAAAAGGAAAGAGGATCCAATATATCCCCCCTCTATTCCGGTTGTCAACCCCGGTCAATCCTAACCAAACCGCAGATATTTACAACCATTCCTCATAAAAATTTTCGCTTCCGGCGATGGTCCTTGCTCCCTCCAAACCCACTTTCGTGTAGTTGCTTTATATGAGGATGTTTTGTAATATTTATAAAACCTTGAGGTGTTTTTGGATGGTTGTCTATCTGATCCTGGCCAGCGGAAACTTGGCCGCATGCCTCATCCTTGTCGGATGGGTCAAGGCCGTTTTCCCGGACGACATGCTTCCCCTCCTTGAGGTTTTGGGAATCTACCTGGTCCTTGGACCCTTCCCCCTTTTGATTCCATTCAAGCGTCGGCATCCGGACCCGCGGCCGAGCCAATTGATGCCGGTCTACCTGATGGCGCTGGCTCTCCTCTTCGTCACAGCCGCATTCAGTCTGGAGTTTCATCGGCAACTGATCGAGTTGCAACTCCCGCTGGTCGTTCGAGACCCGGTGGGGCTGACCCTCGTTTTCTTTGCCGGTTACCTGCCCGCCGCCCTTCTGCTCTGTCTCGGCCTGGGCCGACTGACCTCCAGGTCCACCGTGGCCAAACCCCTCTTGCTGAGTCCGGGCACCGGCATTCCGATTTCCACTCGATCGGCGCAAACCCAGGGCAAGCCGGCCGGGGTCATCGCCGTCGAACCGACGCCGAAAAAGGAACCCGAAAATCAATTGACATTGAAGGCCTCGCAGGCTATAACCGAGCCAATGACCGCAGCAG
>Ga0335085_10008394_pt1 | contig 15772 bp, 18 predicted proteins | sample Lox_Sample_45_FD_206712 | JGI IMG/M metagenome (GOLD analysis project Ga0335085, IMG submission 206712) | Soil microbial communities from Loxahatchee National Wildlife Refuge, Florida, United States - Lox_Sample_4.5 | ecosystem: Environmental > Terrestrial > Soil > Wetlands | place: USA...
CTGGCATCAAGGTTCCGGACTCCGAGATGGCGGAGATCAAACTCCGGCGAGACGCTTTTCACGGCGAATGGAACTATGAGATTACACCGCGAGCATGACACTGTTATTTCTTAACGGTTCCTTAGTACCCGTAAGCCTTGCATATTCAATAACCAGCCACGCGTCCCTCCGGTAACAAGGAGCGCAGCCAGATGATGGTTTTATGTGCCACTCCATTCACATTCAACTTCCAAGAGAGCGGCCGACTCTCATTCACCGGTGACTCTCCTGCGAGCCGGACGGCATTGGGCCTGCTGAGGCATCTGTGACCTGTAGCGCCGCCCCGCCCACTGAAGCGGATTAGATTCATGCACCAAGGCGTGAAATGCGGTCTATTATTGGAATCGCCTGCCGCTGTCGGCGTTTGTCGAGGAGGCGGGTCAGGCAGCTTGGCCGGCAAGTGGAGTGAAACGGGTAAATTTTGTTTCATCCAATCGCCGTTATCGCAAACATCGCCGGTGCCTTCAAGAGGCGAACTGATGGCAAACAACAAGAAACGCATCGAGGCCCATTTCATGGAAGAAGCGCGCCGCGCCTGCGCTGTGTTTCCGGCCGGCGAGCTCAAACCTCACGAGAAACCGGATTTTCTGCTACTCACCGACCGCGGCAAGCTCGGCATCGAGGTGACTGAAATCTGCCGCGAGGATCCTCGCGCGGAAGCCGGCCGCCTCTCGAAAATTCCTGATAAGGCGAAGGAACTCTACAGCCGCTATCCGCAGGCCGAGCCGGTCGATGTAAGCGTGGCCTTTGGGCGCGCAGAAGAGGTCGCCTCCATCGCCTCCAAAGTGCTCACCAAATCCCTCGCCGATTTTGTCTATGCACACCGGACAGAGAAGACCGGCTTCAAAAGAGACCTGCCGCAGGGTTTCTTGTACATCGGGATTCTGAGGCCACGCGACCAACCCCACTGGCATGCCGGCCGCGCTTTCCATACGACCATCGCGCGCCACAGAAGATGATCGCTGAACGCATCGCTGAGAAAAACGGCCGCGTGAAGGTGTACAGGCTTTCCGCCACCGAGGTGTGGCTTCTGATCGTCAATAACCGGTTCCTTGGCCCCGGCGAAGTCTACGTGCGGCCCGACGATCTGGCGCAGTGGAAGTTTCCGTTCGATTTCGACAAAGTCCTGATGTTCTTGCGCGAGGCCGACGGCACCGGCGAAGTGATCGAAATTCAGCGCGCATAAAGCCATTACATGGTCCTTTGGCTAATCGCATTCCTGCTGTTTCTGATCCTGCTCCGGCTCTGGCCTGAACTGAGATCAGGGATCACCATGCTGCTAGGCTCCACAGTAATACTTGCCGTCGTGCTCGCATGCTTGGGCGGTGTGGCGGCATTCATGTACTACGGGGCGAAGGCGGCAGAGCACCCGAGCACTGTGCCTTGGTACGGATGGCTGCTGATTTCGGTGGTTGTGGGTTTCGGGGCGTGGCAGGGTTACAAGGAAAAGCGGGAGAAGAAGCGGTTGCTTCGCAGCTACCACGACGATGCAAGTGCACTGACGGATGAGCAGCGCGGACACGCTGAACAGATTTGGGCCGCCCGCGAGCGCAGTCGTCGTCAATTCGCGAGAATTCTACCGCTGGTCGTGGGTTTGAGCGGGGGCGGAGCGGTGTTCATACTGCTTATCGACCGTTTTGGAGCGCTGCTTGGTCTGCTGTTGGGGTTAGTGAGTGGCGCTGTCTGGCCTACGCGACCAGGTTCAGCTTGCGACTGGCGTGGAAGGAACTCAAGAGCGGCCGGCCCGCGGCCGGGCCGGTGAAGTAAAACAACCGGAGCGATGTTTGCGGAAAGGCGCATTATCGCAAACATCGCGACCTTTCCCTACGAAGCTCCTTCCTCGCGCGAGGATTACTACATATTTCTATATATGTAGTTACACACTCATGGAAACATATCCATAAGAAACCAAACACACTACTAACGACCTCACAGCCAAATGGTCAGGCCGACAACCTCCGTCACATCCGCGCACGGCTAAACCTGCGGGATCAGAGCCCAACGCCAATGTTAGCCCAATGAATAAATTAAGATAACGTTGAGTCCACCGAACAACAACAATATGTCCCTCACTAATTCATCGACTTACGGTACCCGTCAGGCGTCCTAAGAGTATATCTATCTTTATAGTTTAGTTAGGCAAGCTGTAGCGCACCTTACCTACATACACGCCGGGATCAAACGAACTATTGAGGATAGCATACTAAGTAAACTAATTATAAGTATAGTTTAACTGTGGAAGTCTCCCGAACCAACTCCAGGAGACAGCTTGATGGATCCGAGCGCCAGCATGTTTCATATTGGCCGTATTAAGTAACTTAAAAATGGGCTTGACAGCTTAACATTCCATGATATAGTCCCGAGATGCGCTAACTCAGCTTCAGGAGGTGGTGAGAAGCGATGGGTGCCCTAGATGTCATGCCGAGAAGGCTTCGCGAGATTGATGAAGAGATTGAGTTCTACGATTTCAAGGAAATTCCGTTTTCACTGAGCCCCGATCCGCGCTACATGTACCTAAGTTATCAGCACACCAAGGCACTGCGTCGAGCTAAACGGAACATTGACGCACGCCAGGGCTTGACGGTGATTTTGGGAGACGCCGGGGTAGGGAAGTCGACGGTAGCTCGGCGGCTGTTTGGAATGTACAGTGACAGCCCGGAAGGCTCCGGCTCCTACGCCATCCGTTACGTCACCAATCCCAGCCACTGGACCACCAGCAACAAGATGTTGCTGACGCTATGCGAGGAGTTTGTCATCAAATCGCGCAGGTCGGAAAGCAAGCAGTGGCACGAATTTCAGGAGCATATGGCCGACCTGTTTCGCCAGGGCGTTACCGTGGTGCTGCTGATCGACGAGGCTCAGCTCATCCCGCGCAAGCAACTCATGCGCATCCGCGAGATTCTGAATTTTGAATCGAACTCGAGCAAGTTCATTCAAATTGTACTGTTTGGCACGCTCGATATGGCCGCCACCCTGGCGGAGCCTGATTTCAAGCCTCTGCGCAGCCGTGCCGCCGGCGGATTGATCACGCTCGACCCTCTCGACGAGAAGGAAATGATGGAAACGTTGCTGTTTCGCATCAAGGTCGCCAGTGGCTCAGAGTCGCATCCGGTTTTCACCCCGGAATGCTTTACGATGGTCGCCAACGCTTCGGGCGGAATCATTCGCGACGCCGTCGATTACTGCAACATGGCGCTCTACTTAGGGTACACAGCCAGGCGGAGGCCCATTGATGAGGAAGTGATGCAGGCGGCAATCAACTCGGTTGTGAAACTGAATGAGCCCGAGCAAGTGGCCGATGCTCTACCGATCGAGCCTGAGGGTGCAGCGCCTGGAATTCAACTCAACGAACCTGCGGGCGAGACCAATGCCCAAGAACAAGCGGCTTCCTGACGAATTGCTGGCTAAGTTGCATGGCAAGGGCACGATGTCAGAAATACTCGACATCGAGCGCGCCCGCTTGCTCAAGCAGTCCGAGCAAGACATGCAGCGCCAACTGGGACGGCCGGAACCACCGGGCTTGAGCGGCGAGAAATCCGCAGATCCCGGCACTCCAGCTACACTGGTGCTTCAACCTCCAGTTCAGCCGCTGGTGCCGGCGGAGGTACCGGTTAGCCGCAGGGCCGAACAAGAACCATCCATCCCACCATCAATGGGCGCCCCGGTGGAGAACATCGCAACTGAGCACTATACCTCGCCACCGATGCCGGTGAGTCTACCAGCTCCCATCAGCAAGAAGGTTGAGGTAGAGACCTACCAACCAGCCACCAGCCATAGCTACAACAATCAAGGCCCAAGCCCTCTATGGCCCTCCGCGCCAACACGTAGTGCCGAGGGTCTCTCGGTTTTGAGCCGGGTGGTGGGAGATGATCTTTCGGAGCTTGGAACCATCTTTCGCCACTCGGTTGAAACCGTGGCCGCGTCCCCACGCTACTCACCTGAGGTAGCGCAAGCCTATTACACAGAGACGGTCAATCTGGCCCTGCCTTTTACGGCCCAGCGTAACTTGCTGGCGGCCATTCGCCGCTTAACCTTGGGCTGGGGAGCGTTGAGTTGCCAAATCACTTTGGAGCTTCTATCCAACATTAGTGGAATCAGAAACTTCAAGACACTGAGGAAGTGGCTTGCTGATCTGAATCGGAGAAATCTAATTCGTTACACCCCCGTCCATGGCGATCTGCGCGGGTCAGTGGTCACACTGACGCCACCGGCTGAGGTCCGTGCTGAGATCGAGCGTTGCTGGCACGAAGGAACATCGCATGGGAATCGGTCTGCCTCACACGCGGCAAATTGAGGGTGGATGAGAACTGCCTATGGCTACTATTACTCTGACCTTCCAGGATAGGATCGAAACTAGGGGGAGGTTGTCTTTTCCTAAGCCAGTCCCACCCCTTCCCCCCAAAATTTGGGGGGCTATCCTGGAATGTTATTGATAATAAAGGGCCGAAAATGAGAAAAATGAGACGAATGAGACTACCCTGGAATGTTTATGAAAACAAAGGTAGTTAATAAAAGTAACCTGGAATGTTATTGATAAATAATAATGTTAGCTTAATTTTGTGATGGCCATCTGGCTTAATTTGTGTTCGCAGGTCAAGGGAAATCCACGCCCACAAGCGGCTTGTTGGGTGATTTTAGGGGCTGATTTGATTCGCAGGTGAAGGGAAATGGGTATTTCTGGTCTATTTTCGCAGGTTGAGGGAATAGTTGCAGGCGGAGGGAAGTCCCGACGCAGGTTCAGGGAGATGGCTTCGCAGGTCAAGGGAAATATCTTCGCAGGTTGAGGGAATAATATCGTTGTATGTTGTTGTATAAAAATAACATAGATGTAACGAGAGTATTTTTGATAGATGTTTAGATAGTGTTACACAACATGTTGATGGGAGTTCTGGATCAAATGGCTCAAGAACAAACCAGACAACAATCAAAAAGGACTTCTAAGATCCTTGAGTTGAATCACACTCTTGAGCTTGATTTCGAGGCCAAGACTGATCAAACACGACAGATTATTGAAAAACACCTGGGCGCCCCAAGTCCCGAGTTCATAAAGATCGAAAAAAACCTGGCCTCATTAGGCTTCTTCAGTCCCTCTCACAAAAGAATCAGTGGCGCGCGGCAGAAGGTGGTCGCCATGTCACGCGAAATGAACGGAAAGCGAGTGGAGGCGCGAGCTACCATCCTACCTTCCGCTCAATACGGCCTTCCAACCACAGCAGATCAAGACACCTATCTAGCCATCTTAAAACTGGCTACCGAAATGTACCGGAAGCATGGGAAAGTGACAAATCCCATCAGTTTCACCTCAGCCGAAATTTTGCGCATTCAGGGAAAGAGTTGCGTCTCCGGCTACCACTACAAGGAGCTGCTGGAGCAACTGATGCGGATCAAAACCTCCACGATCGTTTCAGAGGGCACAGTCTATTTCGCCGGCCGGAAGGTATGGGCGAAGGACGCATTTAATGTGATCAACCGGCTAGTGCTCCTTGGAACTGCCATGGAAGATGGCACGGTGGCGGATAAGCACTATGTGTGGTTTTCAGACTGGCAAATCGAGAATATTAACAGCAACTACCTTCTCCCTATCGACTACGATTCTTACAAACAACTCCGGAACCACATCGCGAAAATCCTGGTGCCACTTCTTCAAATCTGGCTCTATGCGTCGCGCGAGCAAGGCTGCTTTGAGAAGCGATACGAAGAGATCTGCCAATTCCTAAACATTCGCGCCTACCAGCACCAATCCAAGATCAAGGAAAAACTGGGGCCTTCACTGGATGAGCTTACCGCACACGGTTACCTCTCGAGTTGGCGTCTGGAGAAAACAAGCGACGGGGCCAGCTACAAAATAGTCCTCTACCACGGTGAGAAGTTCCATCGTGACCTGCGCCGGCGGCCAGCACCTGCAGGGCTCAATGAGCACAACAACTCTAAGAGAAACCAACCAGCTAACAAAGGCTGCACGCTTGATATCCCCGATGTAGGGCCGGGGCTTGCCACGGCCAAGGCCGACCCAAGGGTCGGCCCTACATTGCCACACGCCAATAGATCGAAGTCCGCTAAAGCCGAACCGAGAGCAACCCATCATGAAGCCGACAGCGAGACATTGAAGGCCCTCACCGATCGCGGAATTTCAGCGGAACGCTCGCGCGAGCTCTTGTCAAGCGCGGGCGATAGCCAGCAGATCATCGACCAATTGGAGTGGGGTGATTACCTGATCGCGCGGTCCAGGGCAGGGAAGTTCTATAACCCTCCAGGCTTTTATGTGCGCCTGATTGAATCGAAGGTAGCGCCTCCTGACCACTTTGAAACCAGCCATAAGAAGAGGCTGCGCGAAGAGGCTCACAAAGCATACACACAGACGACACAGGAACAGGCAGCGCTGGAACTCGAGTACCTGGAATACCGAAAGCTCGAGGTGGACAGATATCTCGACGAGAAAGTTCCACCGCAGGCTTATCAGGAGGCCATCGAGAGCAACAAGAAAGAATTGCAGAGGGTGGAGAAGGGTGGAGTGGTTCTCACCGATCAGGCTTGGACCGAGCTCGCCGTGGCCCGCTTCCGTAAGCAAACAGCGAGCCAGTTGAACTTGATGAGCTTTTGGGATTTTTGTAAAGCAAGAAAAACCGTGGACTAACTTATGCTGGGTGAAAAACCTCTCAAAATGGTTCGTTTGGTCCCTCTGAAAAAGGCTGGCAGGGACTTCGATGTGGAGTTTTGGCAGAAGCTTGGAGCGAGCGCCATTTTATCGGCTGCTTGGGACCTGGTGGTAACGGCAGAGAGGATGAAAAACCCGAATGCCAATCTCAGACTACAGCGAGATATTGCAGTGCTTAAACGCCTGCACGTGAAGCGGACCTCGGAACGGCCGAGCGACAAACAAGATCCAAAGAACCTATTGAAGGAAAACAAGGCACAAAGCCGCACGAAGCAACCGAACAAAAAAGAAGCACCGAGAGAGTCGCTGCACGCCACCGTCCAGGAGCAGACCCGGCAGTTGCAGGAGTAGGGCCGCCAGTTGCGCGACCTGGACGAGCGTGAACGCCAGCACTGGCGTCGTATCAACCGCGCCTTGCAGGGTGCATTGGAAGGTTGGCTGGAAGAGGACAGAGACGAGGATGAAAACACAAGATGACGCCGAAACCGTGGATGTTGGTCGCAGACTAAGCCTTAGATGCATGCGATACACCATTCGAAACGTACCGGACTATGTGGATGCCGCCCTTCGCGGTTCCGCCCACGCGCAAGGCAAAAGTCTGAACGAAGTGGCGATTGAAGCCCTTGCTCGCGGCGCCGGCCTTGGCGAGCGCCGGTTGCGCCGACGCGATCTATGCAACATCGCGGGAAGTTGGCGAAAAGATCCCGCCTTTGAAAGCACTCTGGCCGCGCAAGACGCCATCGACGAGGAGATGTGGCGGTGAGGTTGGATGCAGGCTTAAACTCGAGCGCAAGACACACGTCACGGCCCACTGAAATACGGATCAGGCTCCGGCACAGCCGCGCCGTCTTTACGCGGATCTGAGGCGCCAAACTTCACGCCCGTCGAAGAGTCATACAGCACAGCTTGGCCGCCGCCCATTTCCGTCGAGTAGTGGCCGCGCACGTCAAGCACATGACCGCGCTGCCGCAAGCTTTCCAGCACAGCAGCGGACACGCGATCTTCGATGAGAAAGTTGCAGCCTTCGGGCTGAGGCCTGGTAAAGCGCGGTGCTTCGAGCGCGGCTTGGATATTCATCCCATAGTCGACGATGTCAGAGACAAACTGGGCGTGAGCCTGGGCCTGGTTCGGGCCGCCCATGATGCCGAAGCCGATGTGAAGATCGCCGCGCTCCATGAAAGCCGGAATGATGGTGTGAAAGGGCCGCTTGTGCGGCGCGAGCACGTCCGGGTGTTGGGGATCAAGCCGGAACAGGGCGCCACGGTTCTGCAAAGCAAAGCCGTAATCATCCACCACCACGCCGGAGCCCCACGCCGAATAGAGGCTTTGGATCAACGAAACAATGTTCCCGTCGCGATCGACAGCCGTCATGTAGATGGTGTCGCCGCCAAATGGCGTGGGATTTCCTGCGGTAACGTCACAATGCGCCTGCTTCATGTCAATGGTGGAGGCGCGCTCGGCCGCGTAGGTTTTGGAAATGATTCCGGTCGTGGGCACTTTTGCAAAGCGCGGATCGGCGTTGTAGCGATAAAGATCGGCATAGGCGAGTTTCTGGGCTTCAACCTTAATGTGGAATGCATCGGCGCTGCCGAAGCCCCACTCGGGAAGCGGGTATTTCTCGAAGATGTTCAGCATTTCGAGCGCAGCCATTCCCTGGCCGTTGGGCGGCAGTTCGTACACCGTCCAGCCGCGGTATGTGGTGGAGATGGGCTCTACCCACTCCGGCTTAAAATCGGCCAAGTCTTCGGCGGTCATCACGCCGCCGAGCCGGTCCGAAGTCTTTAGGATTGACTTGGCGATGGCGCCGCGATAGTAGGCATCCGCCCCCTCGGTGGCGATCAACTCGAGCGCTCTGCCATATTCCGGATTCCGGAAAACCTCGCCTACAGCAGGCACTTTGCCGTCTACAAGGTAGACGTGACGCGCGTTTGGGTCGGCGGCAAGCTCTTGCTCGCTGAGCTTCCAGTAAGCCCCAATGAACTCGGTCACCGGGAATCCGTTCTCAGCATAATAGATGGCCGGCTTGAAGATTTCCGCCCAAGGCAGGCGGCCAAATTTCTGATGCAGCGCTTCCCAGCCCCGCACCGCGCCGGGCACAGTGACAGAGTAAATGCCGTGCGCGGGCATCGTGGTGAATCCCTTCTGCTTCAACAACTGCGGCGTGAGATTCTCCGGCGCCCAACCACTCGAGTTCAACCCTGTGAGCTTGCCGGTCTTCGCGTCCCACTCGATAGCGAACAGGTCGCCGCCGATGCCGTTCATCATGCATTCAACAACGCCGAGCGTGGCGTTGGCAGCGATCGCGGCGTCAGCGGCAGAGCCGCCGCGAGCCAGAATCTGCGCGCCGGCCTGCGAGGCCAGAGTCTGACTGGTGGCCACAATGCCGCGACGAGTGATCACCATCGAGCGCGCCTGGGAGCGATCGAGTAGGTCACGTGCGTTCTGCGCGGAAACAGACAAGGTAAGCGGGCCAAGTGCGGAAACCATGAAAAGGCTCCGAAAGACGACGGATGGGATTCTCATAGAGCAGGCAGTGTATCGGGCGGGGAGGGGAAATGGCAAGGAATTGTAAGCCCCAACACATCCGCTAGGGAGGCACAATTTTGAGAGTGGGAAAGGCTGTCCGGTAAATGCGGTCGTCGAGAGTCAACAGGTGATATTTATTTTGAAGCGCGTGGGCGCCGATCAGGAAGTCCGCGAGGATGCGCCGAGGCCCAGAGTCATGCTGCTTTCTCCTGCGGGCGGCGTAAGTCTGGAAGGCAAGCCCTGCAGCGCGCCAAATTACTTCATCGAGGATCCATTCAACCGTGATCCCGGTGTCGTTGAAGAACGCAGTCAGAAAGGGTTCATCCCGGCCTGGGCAGGCAAGGAGTTCGGCAAAGACCGGAGCTGCGATGAGCAGTTGACCACGCGAAAGTGCAACCTCAAGAGCCCGTTGTGCAACTGTGTTGAGGGTGTTGTCGCGGTCCCAGAGCGCGACAATAACATTGGTGTCGATGGCGGTGTTCATTCTCCGCGTCGCTCACGGAGCCAGCGAATGACAGCTTTCTTGCCGGAGGGAATCTCGGGATTTCCGATGCCTCGATACTTTTCGAAGGGGCTTTGGGTTCTCACGGGCCGCACGCGAAACTCGCCTCCATTGCTTTCAAACACTAACCTGTCGCCAGGCCGGACGCCCATCGCCCGTCGAATCTCGTGTGGCACCGTGATTTGGCCTTTACTTGTGATGCGAGCTAGCTTCTGCATGCCGATGCTCCTACTCCTTACTTTATCATACGCCTCCTTACTATGACGGAGTCAGAGGATTCGAAGGCGCTGTGTTTGAGTCCCTCACCTGCAAAGTGGCTGTAGCCTGATCTATGCCTGTCCGTTCTCATCGCGTTTTATGATAGGCTGCATTCGATGAGCCCCGAAATCGCTCTCGCCGATGCGCTCGCCCCGATTCCGTCGTTGCTTCGCGCCGATTCGGACGACGCACTCATCAAACTGTGGCTGCATGGACGGCCGCCGCACACTCAGCGCGCCTACCAAACGGATCTCCGAAGATTTCGCAGCCAGGTTACCAAGCCGCTCGCCGCTGTGACGCTCAGTGACCTGCAGGATTTTGCCGACACTTTGTCCGCACTCAAAGGGTCTACGCGTTACCGGATTCTTTCCGCCGTGAAGTCGCTGCTGGCGTTCGGCCATCGCACCGGTTACCTTGCCTTCGATGTAGGGCGCGTGCTGAAGCTGCCCGCGGTGCGAGACAATCTGGCGCAACGGATTCTTCCCGAGGCGGACGTTCACCGCATGTTGAGCCTCGAGCCGAACGAGCGCAATCGCGCCCTGTTGATGCTGTTTTACGCATCAGGCGCTCGCGTCAGCGAGATTTGCGGCTTGGCATGGAACAACCTCCAGGCCACCGCGGAAGGGGGGCAGATTACGGTTCTGGGGAAGGGAAGTAAGACCCGTTCGATTCAATTGCCACCGGCGGTGTGGAAGCTATTGGTGAAGTTGCGGGGCAACGCGGGTGCCGAAGAGCCCGTTTTCCGGTCAAGAAAGAGGGGGAGCTTCCTGAGACCCTTGGCGGTGTACCGCGTCGTTCGGCAGGCGGCAAAGCGTGCGCAGATCGAGGGAAAAATTTCTCCGCACTGGTTGCGGCACGCGCATGCCTCTCACGCGCTCGACCGGGGCGCTCCCATCCACCTGGTGCAGGCCACACTGGGCCACGCCAGCCTGGCCACCACCAGCCGCTACCTGCACGCCCGGCCGAAAGAGAGTTCGAGCCGATTTCTCGCCCTGTAGCCCACCTGCGATGCTAGGGAGCCAGGTCACAGCCAGGACTTCTAGTTCGGTGACCGAGGCGATCCCATGACGCGGGGGTTGATTGTCGCCTTATTTCGCCGAATTTCGAGGACTCAACGTCGAGGTACTGGAGCGCCCGCGAGACGTTACGATCATCGCAGTCGGGAGTTCGATCCGTATTCTTCGTTGGCTTCGCGAGAAGTACGGCGATGGACGATGGAGAAAGCTGAAGGGCATAGCGCAAGTGAGAACCGTGAGTGGTAGAATCAGGATGGCTGAGCTTCATTGGTATGAGGCTCACGGGATCGGCAAGAGAGGTATGAAGATCAAGCGATATCTGGACTGAACCGATGAGACGGAACCGGGGAAACAAATTCGTCATTTGCGTTTATAACGAGGGCCAGGAAGCCTCATTGATCCTGCGAAAAGTTTATGAGCAGCTTCCAGACGCAGACGCCGAGCGCGAAGGGCAGATTCGTGTGATCGATGAAGACGGAGAGGACTACTTGCATCCGGCCAACTACTTCCTCCCTATTGACCTTCCGAGCGACATCCGAGAAGCTGTCGAGTCGGCTACTGAGCTTGAACATGCCTCCTGAATTCCGCGGCCACCCGCGCCCCGCTTTTTGAGGTAATAATTTGATCCAACTTACGATTCCTCTTCCGGAAGGCCAAGAGGCGGTTCGCTTCCCGGCCGGTGTAATCAATTGGAGCGAAGACGAGTTTTTTCACTTTTGCCAAGTCAACCGTGAGCTGCGCATTGAGCGTTCACCAAACGGGGAGATCATCGTGATGTCGCCGGCAGGTGGTTACTCGGGCTTTCACAATGCAAAGGTTGTCAGCCAGTTGGACGCCTGGGCCACGAAGGATGGAAGCGGTATGGTCTTTGATTCGAGCACCGGGTTCCGGCTTTCAAACGGCGCCATGCGGTCGCCGGATGCAGCTTGGGTACAGCTCGCGCGCCTGAAGAAGCTGAGCCGCCGCGCGAAAGAGCAGTTCGTTCCTCTCTGCCCGGACTTCGTGATTGAAATTGCCTCCCCTTCCGATAAGGTTTCGAGTTTGCGTGAGAAGATGACGGAGTACGTGGAGTGCGGCCTGCATTTGGGTTGGCTGATCCTGCCGGCCTTGAGTCAAGTGGAGGTCTATAGTCCGGCGGGAGTCGAGACGCTGAACTCACCCGCGACACTGAGTGGCGCACCCGTTCTGCCCGGCTTCAAACTGGAATTAGCCTCGATCTGGAACCCACCGTTTTAGTGCCGACCGTTCTACGATCGGGTCCATACCGGGTGTATTTTTACAGCCACGAACCGGGCGAACCCGCGCACGTTCACGTTGACCGCGATGACCAGTCGGCCAAATTCTGGCTGAGCCCTATCGCGCTGGCCGGCAACCTAGGTTTCAGCCCCACTGAGCTTGGGCGTATTCAGCGTATACTGAAGGAAAATGAATCGCTTTTATTGGAGAAATGGAATGAAAGGTTCGGAGGTTAGGCCGGGCGAGCGGGTGAAGGACGTTCGTTTTACCGAGGATACCTTGGCCGTGGACCTTATCGATGGCCGCACGATTAGCGTTCCCCTGGCTTGGTATCCCAGGCTTTTCGATGCCACTCCGGAACAACGCCGCAATTGGCAGATCAGCGGCGCTGGCTTCGGCATCCACTGGCCGGATGTTGACGAGGATCTCAGTACCGAGGGGCTGCTGCGCGGAGCCCCTGCTGCGCCTGAGCCCGCTCGCGCTGGCGCGTAGTCGGCTTTCCACGTCATCTGGATGAGTTGATCCGCCGCCTGACCTCAGGTCAAAACCTGCACTTGGATCCCGGTGATACTGTTGAAGCCGGCGATCAATGCTCACGCCGCATCGATGGCATCCGCCACACGATTAGCGGAGCGGGTAGCTGCCTCTTGTCCCCAACTCATATTGTCCGTGTAAGCACTCGCGAAGTGGACGCGGCCCACGGGGTCCATGATGGCCGGCCACATTTTCTTGAGGTCGCCTACGCGATACGTCACCGTCTCACACGCCATAGACCACGGTTCATTAGCCCAGGTTTGAATCACGGCCTGCTCGATATCCTCGGACGCGCCCCAGTAGATGCGGCGGAATATCGCTAACGCATCCTCCGCGGACGTGTTGTTGCCGGTGGTCGCTACCAGGACGGCGCGCGGCGTGTCCACCTCCTCAGCCATGCGCCAAATCTCCGGGAGATTGGGATCCACGCCTTCCCAGTTAGGGCTGATCTTGTCACGCTCCCAAAACGGCGATCGCGACTGGAACACCACGCGCGAGTACATATCGTAAGTGACGGTGTTAATGGCGAAGGCCTTGGCCTCCGGCCAATCGGGTTTCACGGCGACTTTGCGCAGCAGGTACGCATCCATGCAGCAGACGAGATAGTCCGCGTCCATCGTCTTTTCTTGATTGCGCTCCCGGTATGTTACCCGAACACCCGTCGACCCGTATTCAATCCCGGTCACGGGAGTGTTGAGGTGGATGCGGTCCCCAAGCTTATGCGCAAACGCGTCCGGCAGCATTTGGTTTCCACCTTTGATTCGGTAGACCACCGGAGGAGATAGGGGTACCCCGCGTTTCTTGAGGATGGCCGCGTGCCAGATCACATGCAGCGCGGAACCGCCATTGCCGATGAGTTCGATGGCCTCAGCCGAAGCGCCGTCTTTCTTCAGAACATCAGTGAACGAAACATCGTCCAAATTGTTCAGGCCGGCATTGAAGGGCTTGTATTCGTCCGAAAAGCTGTCGAGATACGGCGCAAGATAAAGTGACGCCAAATCCCACCAGGGATGCTTGCCGAGATAGTCGATCTCCCTTTGATTGAAGCCAAATCCCGATAGAATTTGGGGATCAGCCAGATCCTCATCCGTGTAGCGCTTGCCGTTGATGAAGCGAATCATGTGCTCGCGGTGCGGGTAGTAAAGCGGCGTCAGGTTCAACTCGCGCACGTATCCCCAATAAAGGTCGTAGCCGGGCTTGGTGAAGTGTTCGGCGCCCACGTCAGCGTAGAGTCCGTCCGGTAGAGGGTCGTGGATGGTCTTCACGTGGCCACCGGTGCGGCCGGAGGCTTCGAAGAGCGTCACCTCATGCCCGCGCATCATCAGTTCGTAGCCACAACTCAGCCCGCCGATGCCGCCGCCGGCTACGATCACCTTCTTGGAATTTCGCGCCTTCGTTCTCTGCCGCGCAGGAGCCGGCTCTTCCTGGCTGGCGGGAATCCCAACCGGAGCGATCACTCCCGCTGCCAGCGCGCCTGCCGCTGTCTTGAGCAAGTCTCGGCGTTTCATACCTGCCATAAGAGATGTCTCCTTTTTGTTGTCAGCCTGGATCGCGCACAATAACGGGAGCGGGTATGCTGCGCCTCGTGTTGATTGTACGCTAAGCCACGAACACCTACCCCCAAAAGGTGCGCGTTTTTAGCTTGCAGTTTCAGACCCATGAACCGTGGGCGTAACGCCACTCCCTGTCGCTCGAGTCGCCTTATGCAACAATTCCTCCGGGACAATCACTGTCAGCTTTCGTATGTGCTGGCCTATTTCCGTGCGGTATACCTCACACCGTCGATCTCCTTGAAGTCGGCATCTTGGGTCCAGACCAGGGCTCCATAGGCACGAGCTGTGGCCAGGATGATGCTGTCGGCCATCGGCAGCCTTAATTCCAGGCTCAGCTTGGCCGCCGACAGGGCGAGCGTGACGTCTAACGGCACAACGTCTCCTTGCTGCATGTGGGCGGCCGCCTGGAGCGCTTCGCTTTCACCTCGCTGCTGAAGAATGCGTTTCGAAACTTCCAAAATACTGACCGTGGGCACCACCAGCTTTTCGGGCGTCTCGATGGCCGGTGCGAAAAACCTTGCGTTCGGCCCGTCCGCAAAGTATTCCAGCCAACCCGAGGAATCCACAACATTCATAGGCGGTCCCGGTCACGTTCCACGGTGGTGTCAATGCCTTTCACGAAGCCTCGCATCTGTTTGATCGATCGAAGCGGAATGAATTCCATGCGGCCGTCGTAAAGCAGCACCTGAACTCTCTGCCCCGGCCGAATGCCGAGCGACTCACGAACCCGGCGCGGGATAACAATTTGAAACTTCGATGAGACGGTGACGGTTTCCATATGAGTTTTCCGGTCGATCGCAATGGCGTAAAACGATGTCTTGATCGACGCTCTAATTGTCGCACGACATGCCTGCGGAGTCATTTGTTCTGGGTGAGACGCCGACATCGCGCTCCTGCTTTCAGGCCCGAACGCCAATCGCCGTCTTTGTCGGACGGGTCGGCAGGGCTGACCCCGGGGCCGGCCTTGGCCGGCCATTCTCTGATGTAGCGAATCAGCAGCGATTCTTATTGACTTCTAATAGTGTCTGATGTACTAACTCTATGATACTAGCCGTCTGATCGGAGCAGGGTCTGAACAAATATGGCGAGTTTTTGAAGTCGGAGCCCGCATCCACCCCTCAGTGCCCTGGGGCGCGAGAAGTCGGGCGGAGGAAAATTAGGCTCCTGACCACGCACCCCCCGGGGGTCACCCTATGCCTACTAACGAACCCAAACTTGTATCGTGTTGTTACAGCATAGGTTAATGGCGATTCGGCGGCCTATTTGCCAAACGAGTCGAAAAAACGAACCCAAAACCTTAACCCGCAGATTCAAATATGGATAAGCGTCAAAAAGGGGCCAAATTGGCGTTCGAAAACGAACCTAAAGAAAGCGCCGGGATAAACCGACCTGGAGTTGAGGATGAAAGAGCCTCACAGGAAAGGAGTAGCGATCCACCCTGACCCCGAGTCAT
>Ga0335085_10008395_pt1 | contig 15772 bp, 15 predicted proteins | sample Lox_Sample_45_FD_206712 | JGI IMG/M metagenome (GOLD analysis project Ga0335085, IMG submission 206712) | Soil microbial communities from Loxahatchee National Wildlife Refuge, Florida, United States - Lox_Sample_4.5 | ecosystem: Environmental > Terrestrial > Soil > Wetlands | place: USA...
CACCAGGGTGCCGTCGATAACGTTGGTGAGTGCGACGTCCACCGTGCTCGAGTACAGGTTCCCGATGTAGTCGACCGACACCAGCGGCTCGTCGCTGACGGCCAAGATCCCCTTGAGGCTTCCTGCCGCCGCGGCGCGAAAGGCGTCGTTGACTTCCTGGATGGAAGTCGCGCGCTTCACGGTGCAGGTCAGGTCCACGATCGAGACGTCCGGCGTCGGAACCCGCAACGAGACGCCGTCGATCTTTCCCTTGAGCTCGGGCAGGACGACGCCGGTGGCCTTGGCCGCGCCAGTCGTGGTGGGGATGATGGACATCGCGGCGGCCCGGGCGCGCCGCAGATCCTTGTGGGGAAGATCGAGGATCTGCTGGTCGTTGGTGTAGGAGTGGACGGTGGTCATGAACCCGTTCACGAAGCCGAACGAGTCCAGGATCACCTTGACGACCGGGACCAGGCAGTTGGTGGTACAGCTGGCGTTGGAGATCACGTGGTGCTTGGCCGGGTCGTACTTGTCGTGGTTGACCCCAACCACGATCGTGATGTCCTCCTTCTTGCCTGGCGCGGAAATCACGACCTTCCGGGCCCCCGCATCGAGATGCTTCGCCGCCTTTTCCCGGTCGGTAAAAATGCCGGTGGACTCGAGGACCACGCTGACGCCCAGATCCTTCCAGGGAAGCTGGGCTGGATCCTTCTGCGACAGCACCTTGATCACCTTGCCGTCGACCTCGATCCCGCCTTCGACCGCGCGGACCTTGCCACGGAAGGCACCGTGGACGGAGTCATACTTGAGCAGGTGGGCCAGTGTCGCCGCGTCGGTGATGTCGTTGACTGCCACGAACTCGAGGTCCTTGGCGCCGCTCATTGCCGTGGCCCGCACGACGTTGCGACCGATCCGACCGAAACCGTTGATCCCGACCCGCAGCGTCATGGCAGGCTTACCGTGTGAAGGGATTGAAGGGCAAGGGGCTCCATCGCTCGCGCAAAGGTAACCGCCTTCACCGGTCCGGCTCCAGCGGCGGCGAGGGCCGAGGCCGCAGCCGCCAGGGTGGAGCCGGTCGTGAAGACATCATCAATCAGGACCACGGTGCCCGTCACCCGGTCCGCGCCGAAGGCGCCGGCCACGTTGGCGTGTCGCTCCTCCGGGGTCAAGGCGGTCTGGGTTCGGGTGTCCCGGACCCGGTGCAGTACCTCAGATACCGGCAGACCGGTCAGCCGCCCCAGGGCCGTGGCGAGACGGGCGCTTTGATTGTAGCCCCGCGACCGAAGGCGCTTCGCGCTGAGCGGGATGGGCACCAGGCAAACCGGGGGTCGGAGCGGCGAGAGATATCGCATGGCCAGCGCCATGGCCTCGGTCACCCGCCACCAGCCATCGTACTTGAGCCGGTGGACCGCCTGCCGGGCCGACGGGTCGAGCCAAACCGCGCTCCTGACCTCGACCAACGCGTCGGGCCAATCGCGACAAACCCGACACTCGACCCCGGTCAGGACCGGCTGGCCGCATCGGGCACAGAGCGGATCGGAGATCGGACGCCACCGGGAACGGCATAGCGAACAAACCAGCGGATCTCCCTCCGCGGCGCCGATCGGCTCTCGGCACAGCAGGCATTCGGCGGGCAGGAGCCACCGCTCCAGGGCCTGAAGCGCCTGAGAGAATTCAGCGGAGCGCATCGCTGACCGCGGCCCGCATCACCTCGACGGGAGGATCTTCATCGGGGAACCAATGGCGAAAGGCAGCCGCGCCCTGCGCCACCAGCATCTCCCGGCCATCGGAAGCGCGAAGGCCCGACTGGCGCATGTTGCGAACCCAGACGGTTTCCTGTCGGGCATAGACCATATCGAAAGCGACGGCGGCGTCGGGGGCGTCGTCCAGCGCGATGGGCAGATGATCGGAGGCGTGGAGACCCAGCGGGGTCGCGTTGATCAGGACCTCGCACTCCTTGAGGCTGGCGACGGCGACTCCCTGCTGGCGGACCCACTCTTCGAAGGTGCGCTTGCGGCTCATGTCCCGCGAGCGCACCGCTACCCGAGCCGAGCGTTCGCGGGCCGCCGCCACCGCCGCGCGGGCGCCGCCGCCGGTCCCGGCCACCAGCCAGGTGCTGGCCGGGGCCTCCAGCAGGTCGAGTGCGGCGAGCACTCCATCCACGTCGGTGTTGTCTCCCGCCAGGCGACTGCCTGAATACCAGAAGGTGTTGCAGGCGCCGAGTCGCCGAACCCGCTCGGAAGGCTCATCCAGACAGCTGGCTCCCACTTCCTTGTGGGGGACCGTGAGGTTGCCACCACCTCCAGCATGAGCCAGCAAGCGCATCGCCGCACCGACTTCGGCAGAATCGCAGCGCAGCGGGACATAGACCGCTTCGAGTCCCAGGACCCGAATGGCGGCATTGTGCATCACAGGGGAAAGCGAATGCTCGACCGGGGAACCCAGGATGGCGAAGACCCGCGTGCGACCGTCGATCACCCGGACCTGGCCTGCAAGCGGGTCACCACCTGGTCGATCAGCGCGACCAGCTCGTCGTAGGTCTCACGGTAGCCCTCGAGCTGGCCGCCGAACGGATCACTGACTTCGGCGGCCGGCGTCCCGCCGGTCCTGCCGTGCCCCGCGTATTCGCTGAGGAGAAAGGTCTTCCCCGCTCCGCCCAGCTCATCGACCCGGGCGCGGTGATGACGGGCCATGGTCAGGATCAGATCGGCGGGCTCGACCAGCTCCCGGGTCAGCAGGCGGGCCCGATGAGCCGACAGGTCGAGACCATGTTCGAGGGCCACCAGGTAGGCTCCCTCGGACACCGGCGCGCCGTCCCAGGCGCCGGTCCCCGCCGAGCTGATGGTGAAGCCCTCGGCAAGGCGGGCCACGAGCGCCTGGCGAAGGATCTCCTCCGCCATGGGGCTCCGACAGGTATTTCCGGTGCAGACCAGCAGAATGTGCATCGCCGACCTGTTTACACGAGCGTCCGTTGAATCCTGGCCCAGGGTACCGCCCCTTCCCGAATCAACTTCGGGCGATCTCCCACGCAATCCACCACCGTCGATGCGGGTCGGGCCGGGAGCGTGCCGCCATCGAGAATCATCAGGCGCCCAGCACGCACGTCCACGCCGAACAATTCCGCCATCGCCTCCGCTGACTCGACCGGCGGAGTGCCGGGTCGGTTGGCGGAGGTCGAGGTCAGTGGGGTATCCAGCGCCCCAATCAGCGCCGCCATCGCGGTATGGGCAGTGTGCCGCACCGCGTACCCGCCGCTCGGCCCGCGCAATGCGGGCGCCAGGCGGTCTCCGGCCCCGGAAATAACCAGGGTCAGCGGCCCAGGCCAGAAGGTTCCGGCCAGCACCGAGGCGGCCGGCCCGAACTCGAGCCCCCACGATTCCGCCATCGCCCGACTGGCGACCAGTAAGAGGAAGGGTTGCCCCTCGCTTCTTCCCTTGAGGTTCGCCACCGCGGCGACCGCTTCCGCCGTGGGAAGCGACCCCAGTCCGTACACCGTTTCGGTCGGATGGCCCAGCACCCCGTTCTGCGCGAGATGCTGCCGCGCCAGGGGAATCGCTGCCGGCACGTCTGCCAGCCCCCGGAAGGGCACCATCATGCCGGCTGGGTGGCCATCACCTCCGCGAAGGCCAGATCCTCCGGAGTGGTCACCTTGAAATTCCGGGGGGAATCGGGCACCACGCAGACCCGCTCCCCGAGGCGCTCCACCAACATCGCGTCGTCGGTGGCCTGAAGGCCATCGGAGGCCGCGTATGCACGTTCCAGCATCGCGCGGGGGAAGCCCTGCGGCGTCTGGGCCCGCCAAAGTCGTTCCCGAGGCAGGGTCCGATTCACCTGCACCGGATCGGTGCCGGGGCCGGCCTCCTTCAGCGTATCGCTCAGGGGGACGGCGGCCACCGCGCCCCAGCCCTCGCGCGCCCGGGCCAGCACCGCGTCTACCGTGGCCCGTTCGACGAACGGGCGAGCGCCATCGTGGACCAGGACGGTTCGGCACTCGGGCCGCAGCGCACGAAGCCCGGCCGCCACCGAGTCTCGCCGCTCGGCGCCACCGGCGACCACGGTCAGCCGATCGCTCAGCATGGAAACCAGCCAGCCGGGCGGGGAGTTCACGTGCTCGGATGGCAGGGTAAGGACGACCTGGGTCACGTCGGGGTGATCGAGGAAGGGTCGAAGCGCCCGGACTACCAGCGGGATCCCGGCGATCTCCCGGAACTGTTTGGGGACCGACCCACCCAGGCGGCTGCCCTGGCCCGCCGCGACGACCACGACGCCGACGTCACGCGGCAAGTGCCTGCACCAGTTGGTCGATATGCCGGACGCCGACCACCTTGAGGCCGGCCAGCTGGACGCTGTTCCGCTCGCTGACCACGACGCGATGGAAACCGAGCCGCAGGGCCTCGGTGAGTCGGCGCTCCACGCCTCCGATCGGTCGGACCTCGCCGCCCAGCCCGATCTCGCCGAGGTACAGGGCGTCGGGTGGAACGGGCCGGTCGTTGATGCTGGAGAGGAGCGCCGCCGCAACAGCCAGGTCGGCGGCCGGTTCGGTGAGCCGGAGGCCGGCGCTCACCTGCACGAACACATCGAGGTCCGCGAAGGAAACGCCGCCCCGGCGCTCGAGGACGGCGAGCAGGACGGCCAACCGCTTCTGGTCGAGCCCGGTCGCCACTCGTTGTGGGGTTCCGTAGCCTGACCGTGACGCGAGCGCCTGGACTTCGGCCAGCACCGGCCGGGAGCCTTCCATCAATGCGGTGACCGCGCTACCCGCGATGCCAGCGGCCCGCGCGGCCAGGAAAATCGATGACGGATTCGGGACCGGGACCAGTCCGCGGTCGCTCATGCTGAACACGCCGATTTCATCCACCGATCCGAACCGGTTCTTGGTGGCGCGGAGGAGCCGGTAGTCGAGGGTGGTTTCCCCTTCGAAGTAGAGCACGGTATCCACGATGTGCTCGAGCGTCTTGGGGCCGGCGATGCCGCCGCCTTTGGTGACATGCCCGACCACGACCACCGTCGATCCGGTCTCTTTGGCGAAGCGCATCAGGCGCGCCGCACATTCGCGGACCTGCCCCACGTTGCCGGGGGCTCCTTCCAGCGCCTCGGTATAGACCGTCTGAATCGAATCCAATACCACGAACTCGGCGCCCACTCCGGTGGCCGCCTCGAGAATGGCCTCGAGCCGGGTCTCTCCGAAGACATGGACCGCGTCCGTTGATTCGTCGAGGCGCGAGGCGCGCAGTCGAAGCTGTTCGGGCGATTCTTCGCCGCTGGCGTAGAGAACGCGACGGCCGGCCGTTTCCAGCCGAGCGGCGACCTGAAGCAGCAGGGTGGACTTCCCGACTCCCGGCTCGCCCCCGACCAGAATCATCGAGCCCGGTACCACACCGCCGCCCAGCACGAAGTCCAGCTCCGGGAGGCCGGTGTTCCAGCGCACCAGCCGGGATTCCTCTATGTCTCCCAGCCGCGCAGGGGGTACCGATCCGGAGAGCACCGAGCCGCCCCGTCCGCCCCGCGCCGCGGGACGACGGGGGACCGCGACCGGTTCTTCCGCCACGGTGTTCCAGGCCCCGCACCCCTCACAGCGGCCGACCCACTTGGGATGGCCGTGGCCGCACTCCGCGCAGCGATAGACCGAGCTACCCTTGGCCACCGTTCCCCTCGAGCTCCTGGCGTTCGGTGCGGTTGTAGAAGCGGGTGAACTGCTTCTGGAAATGGAGATTGACCAGACCGGTGGGGCCGTTTCGATGCTTGGCGACCAGGACCTCGGTCTTCCCCTCCAGGCTGTTCCCTTCCTTATCTACGGGCCCTTCGTACATCTCGGCCCGGTGGATGAACAGGACCACGTCGGCGTCCTGCTCGATGGCTCCCGAGTCTCGCAGGTCCGAGAGAATCGGCCGTCGGTCCCCGCCCCGCTGTTCCGATGCCCGCGAGAGCTGCGACAGGGCAATCACCGGGATCTCCAGCTCCCGGGCCAGGCCCTTGAGCGAGCGGGAGATGTCGGAGATCTCCTGCACCCGGTTCTCGGAATAGTCGGGACTCTTCATGAGCTGGAGATAGTCCACGATGATGAGGCCGACATCATTCTCCATCCGGAGCCGCCTCGCCTTGGAACGCATCTCGAGCAGGGTGATCCCCGGCGAGTCGTCGATCCAGATCGGGCAGCCGGAGAGCACGCCGGCCGCGCGGGCCAGCAAGGTGAAGTCCGCGTCACTCAGGAGGCCGCGGCGAACCCGTTGGGCGTCAATGGGCCCCTCGGCGCACAGTAACCGCTGCACCAGCTGCTCCTTCGACATTTCCAGCGAGAAGACCGCGATTCCGGTGTGGGCCTCGATCGCGGCATGCGCCGCCACGTTCAGACAGAAGGCGGTCTTGCCCATGGACGGCCGGGCCGCGACGATGATCAGCTCGGATCGCTGGAAGCCCGAGGTGATCTCGTCCAAGTCTACGAATCCGCTGGGAACCCCGGTAATCTTTTTGCCACTCTTCTGGAGCGTTTCGATGCGCTCCATGGCGGGCCACAGCATCTCCTTGAGCCGGGTGAACCCCTCGGTATCCTGCAGCTGCGAGATCTGGAAGACACGGGACTCGGCGGCGTCCAGCTGGTCGCCGGGAGTGGCATGGCCTTCATAGGCCTGCTGAATGGTGGCGGTGGCCGCCTCGATCAGCTGCCGGAGGATGTGCTTTTCCCGAACGATCTGGGCATGGAACTCGAGGTTGGCCGCGGTCGGTACCGCGTCGACCAGTTCCGCCAGGTAGCCGATCCCGCCGACTTCGTCCAGCTCCCCGGTGCTGCTGAGCTCGTTCCGCAGGGTGACGTGGTCGATCACGACCCGGCGTTCCAGCAGCCGGCGCATGGCGCGGAACAGACGGCGGTGGGCTTCGCGATAGAAGACGGTGTCATCCAGCAGCTCCGCGGCACGCAGGGCGGCGTCCTGGTCCAGCATCATGGCGCCCAGGACTGCCTGTTCCGCTTCGTTGCTCCAGGGGGCGCCGCGGCCCGCCTGGGTTTCAAGCGTCGAGTAGTTGTCGTGTGATACGGACGTCATCCCAGGTAGGCTTCTTCCAGTTGGGGTTGCGGAGTAACGCGGCGGGATGGTACGTCACCACCAGTGGGATGCCGTCCAACCGGTGCACCTTGCCGCGCAGATCTCCCAGGCTCTTCTTCACCCCCAGCAGTCCTTCGGCGGCGGTTCCCCCCAGGGCCACGATGACCTTGGGCTGGATCAGCGCCAGCTGGCGGTGCAGGTACGGGAGGCAGGCCGCGACTTCATCCGGCAAGGGCTTCCGGTTCTGTGGAGGCCGGCACTTGACGATATTGGCGATATATACCGCTTCCCGCGGAATCTCAATGGCGGCCAGGATACCGTTGAGCAGTTCCCCGGCCGGTCCCACGAATGGGCGGCCGGTTTCGTCCTCGACCGCTCCCGGACCCTCTCCAATCAGCACCAGACGAGCCTTGGGGTGACCCTCTCCGGGGACCGCGTGCGTGCGGCCTTCGCAGAGCGGGCACTTCCGGCACTTCTTCACCACCGCGGCCAGGGCCTCGAGCGTGGGCAGCTCCGCGATGGAATCACCGAGCAGTGATGGCGTCGGCAGGGTCACGGTCAAGCCGGGGCCGGGGATGGGAGGAGCACCACGCTTCCACTTGGGCTCGTGCGAGGACTGAGGTCTGGGGACTGAGGACGGAGACCCCTCAGACTTGGCCCGCCGAATCATCGAATTCACGTCGGGCACCGAAGACTCCATTCGTCCCGACTCAGTCCTCGGTCCTGAGTCCTCAGTCCTTCTCAGTAGCGGCGAGTCGGGCTCGGCCACGATCTCTGCCCCGCCCAATTCCATCTGCTGCTCCAGGTACTGACGGCGTGGATCAGCCAAGTCGCGCCTCCACCTCGTCCAGGATCGCCTCGGCCACCGACCGCTTCGAGGCGAGCGGGAGGATGCGAGAGCCGCCCTCCCGATCCAGGATCGCCACCCGGTTGGTATCAGTCTCGAAGCCGGCGCCGGGATCCAGCGCATCGTTGACCACGATCAGGTCGAGGGACTTCCGCTCCAGCTTGGCCCGCCCCTTGACCAGCGCGTCTCCGGTTTCCAACGCGAACCCCACGGTTACGCTACCGGGCCGACGGAGTGCGGCGGTGCTGGCCAGGATATCAGTAGTGGGTTCCATGGGGATGGCGAGGGCGCCTTCGACCCGCGGGCGCTTGTTGCCGCTGGGGTCCCGGGGCCGGAAGTCGGCCGGCGCCGCGGCCATGATGAGAACATCAGCGGACGGCAGCTCCGATCGGATGCACGCCTCAAGCTCGGCCGTGGACTCGATCTGCCGCATGTCGACGCCGACCGGTTCACTCAACCCAGAAGGCCCCGAGATCAGCACCACCTCAGCCCCGCGGGCCCAGGCCGCCTCCGCCAATCGATAGCCCATCTTGCCGCTCGAGCGGTTGGTGACCACCCGCACCGGATCGATCGGCTCGCGGGTCGGACCGGCGGTCACGATGACGCGCCGCCCGCTCAGCTTGCCGCCCCGGCGCAGCAGCCGCTCGGCGTGGGCCAGGATGGTCTCGGGCTCCGACATCCGGCCGGGTTGATCAGAAGGCCCTTCGGCGAGGGCTCCCGTCTCCGGTCCCACGAAGGCAAACCCACGAGCCTTGAGGGTCGAGAGGTTGGCCTGCGTGGCCTCGTTGGCATACATCACGTCGTTCATGGCCGGGGCCAGGAGCGCCGGGATCGTGCGCGCCAACAGGATGGTGGTCAGGAGGTCGTCTCCCAGACCAGCGGCGACGCGTGCCAGCACGTTGGCAGTGGCGGGCGCCACGACGATCAGGCCGGCCGCTTGGGCCAGGCGAATGTGGGAGAGGGCGGTCCCGGGTTCCCAGAGCGAGGTCAGGACCGGGCGTCCGGTCAGGGCCTCAAACGTCAGGGGCCGCACGAATTCCGCGGCCCCCTGGGTCAGGATGACGTCCACTCGCGCGCCCGCCTCGGTCAGGCGCCGGGCAAGGATGCAGCTCTTATAGCTGGCGATGCCGCCCGACACGCCGAGGACGACCTGGCGGCCCGCCCACGCGGCCTCAGGCTTCGGAGCGGCGCCGGCGGACGAGCTTGTAGGTGAGGTCACCGGAGACCATGGACTCCAGCGCCAAGGTGGTGAGCTTCTGACCGTGCTCCTGAATGCGTTCGCGGGGCAGCTCGTTCAGCAGCCGGGAGAACTTGGCGGCCACCAGCACCCCGAGGTACTTGTTGCCGGCTTCATGGGCGACTTCGGAAGGCGTAATGATACGCATCGACTCCTCATTCGGTTGAGACCAGGCCCGCTTTGGCGGGCCTGAAATGTAGCACTACTTGAGCTCTTCCCCCACTTCCGCCCGCAACAGGTTCACGAACGCCCCCAACCCTTCCTGGCGGGACACCCGCCGGGTCTCCGCGTCTACGATGGCGGCCACCTGGGCCACCGCCGCGTCGAGGTCGTCGTTGACGATGGCGTAGTCGTACTCCGCGGCCGCCCCCAACTCGTCCCGCGCGTGCTCCAGTCGGCGCCGGAGGGCCGCCGGCTCCTCGGTTCGCCGTTCCTTGAGCCGCTGGATCAGGACCCGGCCCGACGGGGGCAGGACGAAGACGTGCACCGCATTGGGGAAGGTGCGCCGGATCTGCCGCGCGCCTTCGAGCTCGATATCCAGCACCGGGATCCGGCCCAGGCCCAGGATGCGTTCGATCTCGCTCCGCAGCGTTCCGTACCGCTCGCCGTTATACGTCGCCGTCTCCAGGAACTCGCCGGCCCGTTCCCGCCGTTCGAAGTCTTCGCGAACGAGGAAGAAGTAGTCCTTCTTGTCCTCCTCGCCCGATCGCCTCGCCCGGGTCGTCGCGGAGACGGAGTACCCCGTGCTCGACCGCGCGGCCAGCAGCCGCTTCGCGATCGTCGTCTTGCCTCCACCCGATGGGGAGGAGAGGACCAGCAGGAAAGGCTTCACTCCAGGTTCTCGAGCTGTTCGCGGAGCTTCTCCAGTTCCCCCTTCATCCGGATGACCTGTTGACCGATCTCGGCGTCGTTGGCCTTGGACCCCATGGTGTTCACTTCGCGGCCCAGTTCCTGGGCCAGGAACCCGAGGGTCTTCCCCACCGGCTGATCGCCGACCAGCGCGGCCCGGCAGGCGCCGAGATGGGTCGAGAACCGCACCAGCTCCTCGGTGATGTCCAGCCGGTCCGCGATGAAGGCGATCTCCTGGGCCAGGCGATTCTCGTCCGCCGGCTTGCCTTCCATCAACTGGGCCACCGACTGCCGCAGCCGGTCGCGCTCCCGGACCAATCGCTCAGGAGCCCGGGCCGCGATGCGCTTGCCGGCCTGCTCCAGCTCATCCAGGCGCCGGTTCAGCTCCGCGACCAGGGCCGCTCCCTCACGCGCCCGCATCTGCTTGCAGTCCGCCACCGCCCGCGCGACGATGGGCTCGACTTCGCTCCAGGCCACCGTCGTCTCCTCGCTGCCCGCGGCCTTGACCACGTCCGGCTGGCGCACCACCAGGCCCAGGTCCAGCTCGCCGGGCAGCGAGAGCGCCGACTTCAGCTCTTTGAGCTTGGCCACCACCTGGCGAGCGCGCTCCAGGTCGACCGCCAGCGACAGCTCCTGGCGCGGCGGCTCGGTCCAGCGCAGGCTCACCGCGATGTGGCCCCGTTCGAAGTCCCGGCGAAGGCGCTCCCTCAGCTCGGTCTCCAACGGCGCCAGGTCGCCGGGCAACTTCAGCGACGGATTGAAATGCCGATGATTGACGGTTCGAATCTCGACCCGCAGGCGTCCACCGGCCGCCGATCCCTCGGCCGCGCCGAACCCGGTCATGCTGTAGAGCACGCGTTTACTCCGGAGCCGGGAAAGCGGCAAAAGCTAGTGGCATGAGATGACGGGTGCTAGGGGAGGCGGGGAACAGAATGCGGCGCGCGAGCTACCAGGCGCGGACCTCTGTCGCGAGTCGCAGGTCATGAGCTCCCTGCTCTGAGGCGTGCGACTCGCGTCTTGTGACCTCACCCGTGACTGGGGTCTTGTGACCCCTTGGGACCTGCGACTTGTGTCTTGCGACCTTGATCAGTTCGCAAACTCCCACTTCACCCCAAACGTGTACGCGAAGGTCGGCATCGGGAACCCGGGCACGTACTCGACGTTGTGCCGCGCAGCCAGGTTCCAGCGATCCCAGAAGACCAGGAAGCTCAGGATCTTGAACTGCACCAGGCTGCGGAAGATGGTATTCCCCCGGAGCGTCACGGGTGCGCCGTTCAAATCGCGGCCGATCACGCCGCTGCTCCAGGCTTCCATCCCGATCTGGGCCTTGAAGTCGAAGGCGCCGCTGGGAAAGGTCCGCCAGAACTTGGAGCGGATGGTGGCCGAGCTGAAGGAGTGGGTCGGCGGCAATCCCTCCGGAGCCGCGCTCCCCACCGGATCGCTGTACCAGCTCTCGAGCGTTATCCAGCTGAGCGGTGAGATCCTGGCGTAGGCCGTGACCCAGTCGGTTTGGGACTGAGAGCCGATGGTCGGGAATGTCGGATAGGGCTGATAGCCGAACGGCTGAAAGGCCGACGTATGCGAATACGTCACCTCGACCCCGGCCGGCCGACTGTGCCACCCGACGGTCCCCTCGAGGTCGCGAATGTCCTGTGCTTGTGAAGTCAGGATCGCCGGGGCGGCGACCACCGACCCGTATCGGGCGGAGCCGCTCACTTCGATAGAGCCCGGCAGCCGGAGCCCAGCGCGGAGTCCGACCCAATCGCTGGTCCGGTTCTGCTCGTGGATCTGGTGCCCCACGTCCGCGCTCAGGCTAATGACCGACACCGGCGACCAAGCCACGCTGCCTCGAGCGTCGATGGACGTCCACTGGGAGCGATTGAAGATCGAGCCGGTGGCGCTGAAGCGCGCGCTCCGGTAGGACGCGATCGCGCCGCCCTGGCTCACGGTGTTATTGACCCCGCTCCCATCCCAGTGGGTTCTCCCATAGAGCAGATCGATCCGGCCACCGGAAGCTCCTTCGGGCCGGCCGTAGAAGGCGCGGAACTGCAGGTCGGCCCGCTGGCCGTCCAACCCCGCCCCGCTCGCCGCGGTGTCCCCGTCTGCGATGAACGGATCGCGCTTGGGATTGCTGGAGAGGTACTGGGCCTGGATCCCGTACTTCGGTTTGATGAAGCCGAACTGGACCCAGAAGTTCCCGTTGCTGTACTTGCTGCTCTGGCCGGTGATCGTGGGAGAGTCGTTGAAGTCGGCCGCGATCGCGAAGCCGAACCCGACGCGGTACCGGTGCTCGAGAGCGCCGATATACCGGGCAAACCGCTGGTATCCGGTGGCGATCTCGATCCGTGAGTCGGGAGCCAGCCGGTCATGCCGTCGAGTATAGAGGTACACACGGAGCAACCCCGGCCACCGATCGATCTCCACCCGACCCAGCAGGCTCAGCGCGAAGAGTCCGGGATCCACCCCCACGCTATCGGGGCCGATCGGGATATAGGGGAACCCATCGACGTAGTACTCCACCGCGGTGGCCCCTCGGCCCTGGTAATTGGCGTTCTCGGGACGACCCACGAATCCGCCGCGCCAGAGGTAAACGCCCGGTACCCGCATCAGCAGATCGCCCACCGTCTCGGCGTTGGTCCAGTCCACCGAGTCCCGTTCCAGGACGATCCGGCTCATCGCGGGTTGGGGGCCTTCGACGCCGATCAATGGAAACACGGGAGTGATGACGCTGCCCTTGGCCTGGGCCTCCAGGTAGCGCTTGGTCAAATCCACGGTGTCGGCGTGGACGGAGTCACTGGGCAGCGTGTCGCGAAGGGTCTGCTGAGCGGGAAGCGGCCGCGAAGGCCAGGCACTGAAGAGAGCCAACAGGACCAGCCAACGGCAGCGGAATCCGCCGTGCTTCGAGTACGGGACCGCGATTGGGATCACCGCGTGCCGTTCACCGTGGGCCAGAGGTCAGGGTCACTTACCCGCCCGACCGAGCACGAACTCGCAGAACAGGCGGACCATGACGCCGGTCGGTCCCTTGACCATGGTCGCGTCCTCTCGCTCGGTGTAGGCGGTACCCGCGATGTCGAGATGGGCCCAGGGGAAGCCTTTGACGAACTCGCGCAGGAACCATCCGGCGGTGATGCTCCCCGCCGGCCGGCCGCCCGAGTTCTTCACGTCGGCGATGTCCGACTTCATGAGGTCGCGAAATTCGTCCCAGAGCGGCAGCGGCCACACCCGCTCTCCCGACCGCTCGCCGGCGCGGCGGACCTCCTCGACCAGCGCGTCATCGGTCCCCATGACTCCGGTCACTACATGGCCCAGGGCCACCACCATGGCACCGGTGAGCGTCGCGGCGTCCAGCACGCAGGCCGGCTCGTACCGCCGTGCCCAGGAGAGCGCGTCGGCCAGGATCAGCCGGCCCTCCGCGTCGGTATTGATGATCTCGATGGTCTTGCCGAAGTGACTCTTGACCACATCGCCGGGCTTGATCGCGTTGCCCGAGGGCATGTTTTCGGTGGCCGGAACCAGGCCCACCACGTTGAGTTTCGGCTTCAGCTGTCCCAGCGCCTCGAAGGTGCCCAGTACCGCGGCGGCCCCCGACATGTCGTATTTCATCTCCTCCATGCTCTGGGCCGGCTTGATCGAGATCCCTCCGGTGTCGAAGGTGACGCCCTTCCCGATCAGCACGACCGGCGCACCGCTACCGCCCTTATACTCGAGCGCGATGAACCGCGGCTCCTCGAGGCTGCCCTGCGCCACCGCGATCAGCGCTCCCATCCCCTCCTTGAGAATGGCGCCGCGATCCAGCACTGTGACCGCGAATCCGTACCGGCGACCCAGCTCCTGTGCAGCCGTGGCGAGGTAGGCCGGGGTGCACACGTTGCCGGGCAGGACCTGGAGCCCGCGGGTCAGCGTCTGTCCGGCCGCGATGGCGACCCCGATCCGGTGGCCGGCCTCGACGGCCGCCGTCTGATCTGGGGCCAGAACCTCGATCCGCTCGAGCAGGGGCTTCTTCTCCTCTGGCGGCTGCTTCATCTCGGCGTACTGCCAAGCCCCAAACGCGAGTCCTTCGCCGACCACCTGCCCGACTTCCTCGGGGCCCAGGCTGCCCCGCCCTTCCGCAGATAAATGAAAGGCGGCCGAAGGCACCCCCAGGGTGCGGGCCTTCTTGGCCGCGGCGGCCGCCGCGCGGCGGATCGGCCCACGCCCCAGCTCCTCCCGCTTCCCCAACCCCAACAGCAGGAGGCGCGCAGCGGCACCGGTGCCGTAGACCAGGGCGGACTCGTCCTTCTTGCCGGCGAAGTCCCCCGACTTGTAGAGCCTGGTCAAGGCTCCGCCCGAGGCGCCATCCAGCGCCTGCAGCGAAGACGGCACTTCCCCTCCGGCCGGCACTGCGATCGCAAGGAGCGGCGTGGCATGAGCCGCTGGCGCGGCAGGAACGACGACGGTGGTCAGAGTCATAGGCCGACTGGTTTGGTGTGAACGGTGCCGAAAGGTAGTGTGTGGAAGGCCGCCGCCGCGAATCAGCGGCGCCGGCGCATCGCAATGTAGGAGCGGGGGGCTGGGCCGACGTATTCCGCGCGAGGACGGATCAGCCGTTCGTCCTGATACTGCTCGAGAATGTGGGCGACCCACCCCGGCATCCGGCTCACCGCAAAGATGGCCGGGAACAGGTCGGCCGGGATGCCCAGGGCACGATAGAGCGGTGCCAGGTAGAAATCCACGATGGCATGCTGGTCCAGCCGCGCCACGACCGCCTCCTCCAGCGCCCGCGCGGTCCGGTGCAGCGACTCGAGGCCGGCGCGGCGGCATTGCCGCTCGACCAGCGGGCGCAAGAGCGCGGTCCGCGGGTCCTCCCCCCGATACACCTGGTGACCGAAGCCGGGGATTTTTGGCTTCCCTCCGCCTCTGCGCTCAAGCCAGGCGGTGACTCGATCGGGGCTTCCGATCTCCTCCAGCATCTGGATCACGTTCCGGGTGTGCCACCCGTGGCGCGGCCCCGAAAGGGCGGCCGTGGCGGCCGCGACTCCCGCGAAGACGTCGGCTCCGGTGGCGGCCGTCACCCGCGCGGCGAAGGTCGAAGGGTTCAGTTCATTATCGGCCCTGAGGATCAACGCCGCGTCAAAATCAGCCGCCGCTTCCGGATCGGGCTCGGCCCCGGACAGCATCCGAAGGCAGTTGGCCGCGAAGCTCATCCCCTTTCTGGGCGACTCGGGGCGCAGCGCCTGGCGCATCCGGTGAAACGCGGCCACGGCGGTCGGGGCCTGGCCGATCAGCCGCATCCCCTGACCCCACGCCGCCTCGGCAGTCGGTGGGAGGGAAGCCGGCTGGTCCATCGCGGCGGCGGCCAGCGCGGTGCGCAACGCCAACATCGGATCCACGCCAGCGGGGGCCAGCCGGAGCGCCTTGAGAGCGATCGACGACAGTCGCTGGCTGCCGCGCAGGTGTTTCGTGAACTCTGCCAGTTCGGCGCGCGAGGGGAGATCGCCCCGGAGGAGCAGATAGGCGGTCTCTTCGAACGTCGAGCCGGCCGCGAGATCGGTCACCGCGTAACCGCGGTAGGCCAGTCGCCCGGTCTCGGCGCCGAGGTCGGAGATCGAGCTTTGGAGCGCGATCACCCCATCCAATCCCGGCCCCGGTCGAGCTTCGCTCATCGACTCAGGCCGGAGGCCCGCTCAGGTACTCTTCCCGATACATCCGGATCAGCTCGAAGAAATAAGAGATGGATAACGGGCCGATCAAAAGGCCGAGCAGCCCGAAGTACCGGATTCCAGCGATGGCGCCGATCAGAGTCACCAGCGGATGAATGTGGGCGTACCGGCGGTACAC
>Ga0335085_10008398_pt1 | contig 15767 bp, 9 predicted proteins | sample Lox_Sample_45_FD_206712 | JGI IMG/M metagenome (GOLD analysis project Ga0335085, IMG submission 206712) | Soil microbial communities from Loxahatchee National Wildlife Refuge, Florida, United States - Lox_Sample_4.5 | ecosystem: Environmental > Terrestrial > Soil > Wetlands | place: USA: Florida...
TCGGCGCGGGGAAGCCGTCCGGTTCAGCCTGGACGGGGGAACCACGAAGGTGCTGACGTCCCACGGCGGCCTCGTCAGGATCAGTGCCCTGGATCCCACGGACGCGCTGGTCGCGACGGGGAGCATGGACGGGATCGTGCGGGTCGGGCCGGCATCCGGCGGGGAGCCCTACTACTACTTCGGGCACGAAGGCGTGGTGCCCTTCGTCAGGTTCTCTCCCGATGGCCGGTGGCTCGCGTCGGTGGGACGAGACGGGATCCGCATCTGGCCGGTGCCCGACCTCGCGAAGCCGCCCTTCCACACCCTCCCCCGCGAGGAGCTGCTCGCGAGGCTCCGCGCCCTGACGAACCTTCGCGTCGTTTCCGACGCCACGTCTCCGACGGGCTACAAGGTGGAGGTGGGCCCCTTCCCCGGCTGGGCGAAGCCGCCGGAGTGGTGATGGGCCTTTCACAGCCTGAGCCGGTGCGGTGTCCGGATTGCGGGAGCGAGCTCGTGTCGGAGCCTGGGATTCCGGGTTTGTGTCCGCAGTGTCTTCTGAGCCTGGCACTGCTGGACTCGGGCCGGGACGAGGATCCTGGAGAGCTGGAGACGCTGGACGGACAGGCAGGTGGTCCAGGCCGGATCTTGGGAGATCGGTACCAGGTGAGGGAGCTTCTGGGCCGGGGTGGGATGGGCGAGGTGTGGCGGGCGTTCGATCTGAAGCTGCGCGTGGACGTGGCTTTGAAGGCGGTGCGTGCGGGGCGTCCCGGTGCCGAGCGGGCCGTGGAGATGCTGAGGCGGGAGGTGCGCTCGGCGCGGGAGGTCGTGTCCCCGAACGTGTGCCGTGTTTTCGACCTGGTGGAGGAGGACGGACGGGAGTACGTGTCGATGGAGTACGTGGACGGGACGACCCTGGGGGAGGTGATGCGGGAGCGGGGGCCCCTCGGGCTTCGGGAGTCACGGGAGATCGCGTCGCAGTTTCTGTCGGGCCTGGAGGCGATCCACGTGGCGGGGCTGGTGCACCGGGACTTCAAGCCGGAGAACGTGATGGTGACGCGGGCGGGACGGGTGGTGGTGATGGACTTCGGGCTGGCGAAGGGGAGGGCGGAGGGACGGACGGGGACGGTGTCGGGGACGCCGGCATACATGTCTCCGGAGCAGGCACGGGGGGAGGATCTGGACGCGCGAGCGGACGTGTTCGCGGCGGGGGTGGTGCTCTCGGAGATGGTGTCGGTGGGGGGAGCGGGGGCATTCGAGGCGAGGCAGGCGCTGTGGCGGGGGGTGAGGGACACGCCGCCGCGGGTGCCGGAAGGACCGTGGGCGCCGGTTCTGCGACAGGCCCTCGCCGCGAGCCTTGCCGACCGTCCCGCCTCGGCTCGCGCTCTGGCGCAGGCGCTCGAGGAGGTGACGCAGCGGCTGCCCGGGTTCGAGGAGAAGCGGCCGTACCCGGGGCTTTCGTCGTTCACAGAGGAGGATGCGGAGTACTTCTTCGGTCGGGAGGTGGAGACGGAGGCGGTCTGGAAGAAGCTGAAGCGGCCGCGGCTGCTGGCTGTGATCGGGCCGAGCGGGGCGGGGAAGAGCTCGTTCCTGCGGGCGGGGCTCCTGCCCGCTCTTCCACCAGGGTGGAAGGCGGTTGTCTCGAGTCCTGGGACGCGGCCGTTCCAGGCGCTGGCGCAAGCCCTGGCTCCGGCGTTCGCGGGCGACACCCAGGCGGTGCAGGCCCTTCTCCGGTTCGAAGAGGAGGACCAGGCGGTGTCGCTCCTCCACCGCCTGCGGCAGCGGCACGGGCACGTGCTGCTGGTGGTGGACCAGTTCGAGGAACTGTTCACGCTCAATCCCCCGGAGACGCAAGAGGCGTTTGCGCGGCTGCTCGGAAGGCTCGTGCTCGAGTCCGACCTGCACGTGGTCCTGTCCCTGAGGGACGACTTCCTCTTCCGCTGCCATGCCCACGAGGCGCTCGCGCCGATCCTCAACGACCTGACGCTGCTCGGGGCGATCAACGAGAGCGGGCTGCGGAGAGCGCTCGTGCAGCCGGCGCTCTCCTGCGGCTACCGCTTCGAGGACGAGACGCTCGTCGACGAGATGGTGACGGAGGTGCAGAAGGAGCGGGGGGCACTGCCGCTGCTGGCGTTCGCGGCGTCGCGGCTGTGGGAGAAGCGGGACCGGGAGAGAGGGCTGCTGACGCGGGAGGCGTACTGGGAGATCGGGGGGGTGGCGGGAGCCCTGGCGCAGCACGCGGAGGCGACGCTGGAGCGGATCGGCACGCAGCGCGCGTCGCTGGTGCGGGAACTGTTCCGGAACCTGGTGACGTCGCAGGGGACCCGGGCGGTGCGGGAGCGGAGCGAGCTTCTGTCGGTCTTCGAGAAGCCGGCGGCCGACAGCGCCGAAACCGAGGGCGGCGACCCCGGGACGCGGGCCCAGGCCTGGAGCCGAGCGCAGGCCGAGGAGGTGCTGAGCGCCCTCATCGACGCGCGGCTCCTCACCTCGTACGAGCGCGCGGGGGAGGGAGGGGAGAGCCACCAGCAGGTGGAAATCATCCACGAGTCGCTGCTCTCGGCGTGGCCGCGGCTGGTGCGGTGGCAGACGCAGGACGCGGACGGGGCGCAGCTTCGGGACCAGCTGCGCCAGGCGGCCCAGCTGTGGCAGGACCGCGGGCGGACGCAGGACCTGCTGTGGTCGGGGACCGCGTACCGGGACTACACCCTGTGGCGCGAACGCTACAGGGGAGGGCTCTCGGCGACGGAGGAGGCCTTCGCGGCGGCGCTGGAGGCGAACGCCACCCGCAGGCGGCGACGCCGCCGGGCCGCGGTCGCCACCCTCGTGGCCGTGGCCGCCTGCGTCGCCATCGTCACCTCGGTTCTCTGGCAACGCAGCGAGACCTCGCGTCAGCGGGCCGAGGCGGAGAGCCGCCGGGCGGAGGCGGGCAAGCTCCTCGCGCTTGCGCAGATCGAGCTGGCCACGTACCCGACGGCCGCGCTGGCCTACGCCCTGCAGAGCCTCGAGCTCGCCGACACCCGGGACGGACGGCTGTTCGCCCTGCGGGTGCTGCAGCAGGGGCCCCTGGCGACGATTCCGTCCTCCCGCTATTCCGAGCAGGACGGTCTCGAGTCGGTCGCCACCGCGTTCAGCCCCAGCGGCGAGTGGCTGGCGACGAGCGGGGCTCGCCGGGCCCAGATCCGCCACCGGGACGGGGGCGAGTCGGTCGTCGTCGGCGAGTACCCGCCGCTCGAGGGTACGCGGTTCGATCGCGGTCTGCGGATCTCCTTCGCCCCGCACGGCGACGTCCTCGTGGCCGCCCGAAACGGGGATGTCCGCGCGCTCACCGTCCCGGGCGGGCGCGAGCTGTGGCGGGCCCAGGGAGACAAGGGACCGGCCTCTGTCTTCGCGGGTGGCGATGGCTTCTTCACGGTGACCGAAGAAGGAAGACGGGACTCCGTCCGCTGGTTTCCCGAGCACGGCGCGCCGTCGCGGCTCGTCGGCACCATGGAGACGGTCGCGGTCGAGGAGGAGAACGGGACCCGTTCCGCGAGAGATGTGGACGCCGTCCGCGGCCGGATGGCCTTCGCGCGGGGCCGGAGGATCTACCTTCGATCCACCGCGGACTGGGCCTCGGCCCCCCGTCTTCTCGCCGAGCATGCGGCCGACGTCCTGGGACTGGCCTTTCACCCGGACGGGGAACGCCTCGCGGCCGGCGACGCCTCCGGGGAGATCCGGATCTGGCTCATGGCGGCGGCGCAAGCCGCCCGGTTGACTCGCACCATCCGTGGCGAGGCGATGCGCCGACTGGCGTGGGATCCGACCGGCCGATGGCTCGCCGCCTGGGGCAGTGGCTCTGGCGCGCCGAAGCCCGTGCAACTCTGGGACCTGTCCGCTCCGGTTGGAGCCGACCCCCTGCTTCTGCGCAGGGGCAAGGGAACGGTGTGGTGGACAGACTGCGCCTTCGATCCCTCCGGTCGTTGGCTGCTCACGGGCCACTACACCGATGCCGCCCTCTGGCCGATCGACGGGAACCACGCGCGCGTTCTCGCCGGGCACGGGGGGCCGGTCTCGGCCGTGAGGTTCGCGCCCGACGGCCAGTCGTTGATCTCCCAATCCGACGATGGGACGGAACGCGAATGGCCGCTCGCGCCGCAGGGCGGTGAAGCCTCACGGATCGTGCGGCGGATCCGAGCCGGGGACATCAATGACGTGCCCGGGCACGTGGTGAAGCTCGTGCCGGGTGGCGTGGAGATCGAAGGGCTCGCCGGAGGCCCGGGGCGCCGGCTGACGGGATTCTCAGCCGACGCGCGGATTGCGACCACGGCCCTCGCCTCCGACGGACACCGGCTGGCCGTGGCCCCGGACTACGGCCCGGTGGCGGACAAGGTCGTCCGCGTCTTCGATCTCGATACGGGAGCGGTCCAGGTGCTCGGGCCGGTGCCCGGGGCCGGCGACGGGCGCGTGGGCGCGGTCATGAGCCTCGCTTTCCTGGACCGGAATCGATTGCTGGCCGGCGTCCGACCCACGGGCCTGGTCCTCTTCGATCTGCGCGACGGCAGCGCTCGCGTGCTGGCCTCGAAGCCGGAGGTGATCACCGGCATCAGCCGTCGAGGCGATTTCGGGATCGGGCTGCAGCCTAGGAGCCTATCCCCCCCGCGCCGGGAGCTCGTCCGCTTCAGCTTCGACGGACGGGCCCCAGAGGTCCTGAACTCCCATGGGAGCGTCCCGGACTGGGCCGCGCTGGACCCGACCGACACGTGGGTTGCTTCAGGAAGCATGGACGGAACCGTGCGCGTCGGGCCGGTGTCCGGAGAGGAGCCGCACGTCTACTATGGGCACGAAGGCACGGCCCAGGATGTCGCGTTCTCTCCCGACGGCAAGTGGCTGGCGTCGGCCGGGGAGGACAAGACGATCCGTCTCTGGCCGCTGCCCGATCGCTCCCGTCTGCCCTTTCACACCCTCCCGCGCGAGGAGCTCCTCGCCCGGCTCTGCGCCTTCACGAACCTCCGTGTCGTTCCCGACCCCGGCGCGTCGACCGGTTACAGGCTCGAGGCCGGTCTCTTCTCCGGCTGGGCGAAACCGCCCGAGTGGTGAGGCGGCCGAATCCTCCCCGAGACTTCCCGTCGTGCTACTCTGTGCGCAAGGGTTCAGGGCAGTCGTACGCACCCAGGCGGTGCGGCGAAGGTTCGCATGGCCTCTCGATTCGCGACGACGAGCTGGACGCAGGTGCTGGCGGCGAGAGGCTCCGCCTCGAGCGAGTCGCGCCTGGCGCTCGAGGCCCTGTGCCGGGACTACTGGTATCCGCTCTACGCCTTCGTGCGCCGGCAGGGTGTCGGTGCCGAGGAGTCCCGCGACCTGACCCAGGCCTACTTCGCCCAGCTCCTCGAGAAGGGGTACCTCGAGGACTTCGACCCCGCGATGGGGCGCTTCCGCGTCTTCCTGATGACGTCGATGAAGAACTTCCTCTCGAAAGAGCGCGAGAAAGCCGGCGCCTGGAAGCGCGGCGGCCGCGCGGAGGTGCTGTCGCTCGATGCGGACCCGGAGGGCCGGTACCGCTACGAGCCGGCGGACCGCCTCACCCCGGAGCAGCTCTACGAGAGGCGCTGGGCGCTGAGCCTTCTCGAGCGGGTACTGGAGAAGCTCCGGCGGGAGCTGGCCGGTGCGGGCCGCGAGCGCGAGTTCGATCGCCTGAAGGGATTCCTGACCGGGGAAGAGCCACGGTCTCCCTATGCGGACGTGGCGGTTGAGCTCGGGACCTCCGAGGCGGCGGTCAAGGCTTCCGTGCACCGGCTGCGGCAGCGCTTCGGTAGGCTCCTGCGCGACGAGATCGCTCAGACCGTCGCGAGTCCCTCGGAGGTCGACGACGAGGTGAAGCACCTCCTCGGTGTCATCGCCCCCTGGGGCCGCGCGTCCTAGCAGATAGCACCGGTCGCCGTCGGTCACTTCTGCTTGTAGATCCTCACGTAGTCGACCAGGTACCGGTGCGGGAAGAGTGAGTCGTCGACGCCCTTCTGCCCTCCCCACTCGCCGCCGATCGCGAGGTTGATGAGGAGGTACTGCGGCTTGTCGAAAGGCCACGTCGTCGCGCCGGTGCCCTCGTTCCGGAAGGAGAAGTACTTCTGACCGTCCACGGAGAGGTCGATGTGGTCCGCGAACCACTCCATCGCGTAGACGTGGAAGTCCTCCCACGGGTTCGAGACGGTGATGTTCGAGCCCTTGGCCGTACCGAGCACGTGGTTGTAGGCCCCGGTGTGGATCGTCCCGTAGATGCGGGTGGGCTCGAAGCCGACGTTCTCCATGATGTCGATCTCGCCGCAGGCCGGCCATCCGACCTGGCCGATGTTCGTCCCCAGCATCCAGATGGCGGGCCACGTGCCGTTGCCGGTGGGCAGCTTCGCCCGGACCTCGACCCGGCCGTAGAGGAGCTCGAAGCGCCCCTGCGTGTTGATGCTGGCCGAGGTGTAGCCGTAGCCCTGGTAGGCCTCCTTCCGGGCCTCGATGACCAGGTTGCCCCCCTCGGCGCGGACGTTTTCGGAGCGCGAGGTGTAGTACTGCTTCTCGTTGTTCCGGATGTAGCCGACCTCGTAGCCCCACTTTGCGGGGTCGAGGGCGCCTGGGGTCTCGAACTCGTCGGCGAAGACGAGCGTCCAGCCGGCGGGCCCGGGTGTCGGGGTGGGAGCCGGCGCCGGTGTTCCCGCGGGCGAGTCGCCTCCGCAGGCGACGGCGGGAGCCAGCAGGAGAAGGGCGCAAGCGGCGTGGAGCCGCGCGTGAGCGAGCACCGGACACCTCCCGGCCCGGCCGCGTGGCGGCGGCCCGGCCCGCAGAGGGTGATTCTACTTCCGGTTCTTGAGGAGGTCGCGGATCTCGGCGAGCAGCACGACGTCGGCCGGCGTCGGGGGCGGCGCGGCGGCGAGCCTGGCCGCGAAGCTGGCGAAGGGCCGGACGATGAAGAAGTAGACGACCCCGGCCTTCAGCAAGAAGTTGATCACCGCCGAGAGGACGAGGCCGACGTGGAACGGCCCGAGGACGAGCGCGTTCTGGAGGTCCTTCACCTCGCCCGGAGCGAAGACGGCGATCAGGGGGTCGATGATCCCCTTGATCAGCCCGTCCACCACGCCGTTGAAGGCGGCGCCGATGATCACGGCCGTGGCGAGCTCCACCACGTTGCCGCGCATGAGGAAGTCGCGGAATCCCTTGAGCATGTTGTCCTCCGGAGGCGCGCAGTCTAGCACGCCGATCCTCGGCGGCCGCGTTCATGCGCGGCCGGAATGGGGCGGATGAGCCGGCCGGGGGGACCGCCGGGAATGGGCCGTTTGGCTCTCCCGGTGCGGGGCGGGGCGCCATTAGCATCGGCTCATGAACGTACTGGTCCTCAACACCGGCAGCTCCTCCCTCAAGTTCCAGGTCATCGACACCGACCTCGACGCGATCGAGAAGAACGCGGACCGCCAGCTGGCCCGAGGGGTCATCGAGCGCATCGGCAGCGAATCGCTCGTCACCTTCCGCGTCGAAGGCAAGCCCGCGGTGCGGCGCACCGCGGCGCTCCGCGACCACCGCGCCGCCCTCGACTACGTCCTGCGCTGGCTGGTCTCGCCCGAGGCCGGCGTGCCCGGCATCGCTTCGGTGGGCGACGTCCACGCGGTGGGCCACCGGACCGTCCACGGCGGGGAGAAGTTCACGCGGTCGGTGGTGATCAACGACGCGGTCGTGGACCAGATCGAGGACTGCATCGATCTCGCCCCGCTCCACAACCCGGCGAACCTCAAGGGCATCTACGCCGCCCGGGAGCTGCTCGGTCCCGGGGTCCCCCAGGTGGCGGTCTTCGACACCTCCTTCCACTCCACGATGCCCGAGGTCTCGTACCTCTACGCGATCCCGTACCCGCTCTACGTGCGGCACAAGATCCGCCGGTACGGATTCCACGGCACCTCGCACCGGTACGTGGCCTACCGCTACCGCATCCTCACCGGGAAGTCGTACGAGGAGACGAACGTCATCACCGTCCACCTCGGCAACGGCTGTTCGGCCTGCGCCATCCGGAGGGGCGAGTCGATCAACACCTCGATGGGCCTCACCCCGCTCGAGGGGCTGGTGATGGGAACGCGGGGCGGCAACATCGACCCCTCGGTCCTCGAGTTCCTGCACCACAAGGAGGGGATGTCGTTCCAGGAGATCGACGCGCTCCTCAACAAGCAGTCGGGCCTCCTCGGCCTCTCCGGCCTCACCAACGACATGCGGGAGCTGCTCGAAGAGGAGCGCGTCCACCAGGACCGGAGGGCCCGCCTCGCCATCGAGATCTTCTGCCTGCGGGTCAAGCACTACCTCGGCTCGTACCTCGCGCAGATGAACGGCGCCGACGCGATCGTCTTCACCGGCGGCATCGGCGAGAACTCGGCTGAGGTCCGGGCGAGGGTCTGCCAGGGCATGGACTTCCTGGGCATCGCGATCGACCCCGCGAGGAACGAGACCGCGGTCGGAGGCAAGGAAGGCGATGTGAGCGCGGAGGGCGCCCGTGTCCGGACCTTCGTGATCCCGACGAACGAGGAGCTGCTCATCGCCCGCGACACCGTGCGCTGCGTGAGGGACGCCCCCCGACGCTGGTAGGCGCTGCCTCGCGCCACCCCCCGCCTCAGCTTCCACCCTGCACCGCTGACCGCCGATGAAGGACGGAAGGAGGGATGTCCCTCTCCCCTCCCGCTGTATAGTAGCGACCACCTTTCAAGGAGCATGGATGGTGAACGTCGCCCGGGGAACGTCACGGTTCTTCCTGTCTTCTCTCCTGGCCGCCTCCGCCCCGCTCGGGGCCCAGCCGCCCGCGGTACTGCCTCCCGCGGTACAGCCGCAGTACCAGCGGCAGCCCTTCGACTTCCGGGAAGTCATGATCCCAATGCGGGACGGCCTCCATCTGCAGACGGTGATCCTGACGCCCAGGCAGGCGAGCGGACCCCTGCCGATCCTTCTGGCCAGGACTCCCTATGGGGTGCCGGAGAACGCCGGTGCGATTCCCGCACCCGCCGTCTATGACGAACCGCTGGTTGCCGACGGCTACGTTTTCGTGTTCCAGAACATCCGGGGCCGCTTCAAGTCCGAGGGGACGTTCGTCATGCAGCGGCCGCCGCGCCGAAAAAGCGATCCCGGGTCCGTGGACGAAGGCACCGACGCCTACGACACCATCGAGTGGCTCGTCAAGAACGTGCCCAACAACAACGGCCGGGTCGGGATCCGGGGCACGTCCTACCCGGGGTGGCTGGTGACGCAGGCGCTGCTCGAGCCGCATCCCGCCCTGAAGGCGGCCAGCGAGCTGGCATCGCCCGACGACATGTTCGTCAACGACGACTTCCACCACAACGGCGCGTTCCGGCTGAGCTATGGCTTCGAGTACTCGGCCCTGCTGGAGAGCTCGAAGGAGAAGAACACCAACTTCGAGTTCGACCAGTACGACACCTACTCGTGGTACCTGACGCTGGGGGCCCTCTCCAACGCGAACGCGCGCTACTTCCACGAGAAGATTCCCACCTGGACCGACTTCGTGGAGCATCCCAACCACGACTTCTGGAGGGAGCGGGCGGTCACGACCCACCTCAAGCACACGGACGTTCCCACCCTGCACGTCGCCGGCTGGTACGACCAGGAGGACTTCGTGGGCCCGACCCGCATCTACGCCGCGCTGGAGCAGACGGACACCGCGCACGTCAACTGCTTCGTCGCCGGTCCCTGGAATCACGGGGGATGGTCCGACGACACCGGGCGCCGGCTGGGCGACCTCGACTGGGGCAGCGACACCGCGCGCTACTTCCGGTTGCACGTCCTCGCGCCGTGGTTCGCTCACTGGCTGCACGACGCGCCCTTGAGCCCACCGGAAGCGGTCACGTTCCAGACGGGCACCAACGTCTGGAAGACCTACGACCGATGGCCTCCGAAGGAGGGCGTGACCGAGCGGAAGCTGTACCTGCGCGCCGGCGGGAAGCTCTCGTTCGAGCCCCCCGAGGACGGGGACGCCTTCGACTCCTACGTGTCCGACCCGGCGAACCCGGTCCCGTACCGCCACCGGCCGATCACCCCGACCTATCCCGCGCCGGCGTGGACCACCTGGCTGGTGCAGGACCAGCGTTTCGTGGCGCAGCGCCCGGACGTGCTGACGTGGCAGAGCGATCCGTTGAAGGAAGAGGTCACGGTGACCGGCGACATCGCGGCCCACCTGTTCGCGTCGACCTCGGGCAGCGACAGCGACTGGGTGGTGAAGCTGATCGACGTGTATCCCGAGGACTACCAGAAAGTGACGGAGGACGACGCCGGCAAGGGCGCCGGCCCGGTCCTGAACGGCTACCAGCTGATGGTGGCCGCCGACATCCTGCGCGGGCGCTATCGCCACAGCCTGGAGGCGCCCGAGCCCATCCCTCCCAACCGGGTCACCGAGTACCGGATCGACCTGCACCCCAACGACCACGCCTTCCTCAAGGGACATCGCATCATGGTGCAGGTGCAGAGCACCTGGTTCCCGGTGTACGACCGCAATCCCCAGAAGTTCGTCGACAACATTTATAAGGCCGCCGACGCGGACTACGTGAAGGCCACTCAGAGGATCTACCGCTCGAAGGCCTCGCCTTCGAGCGTGGTGCTGCCGGTTGCGAGCCACTGAGCGTCGGCCTCCTGCGTTGGAGGCAGGGCCCCGCCGAGGGCCGGCGTTGCCGTGCGCCGATCCCGCTGAGAACGGGTGAGGAAGACGAGGGGCGATCGGAGGGCCGCATGGCGCTTCTCCAGGGGACCCGGCTCGGTCCGTACGAAGTGATAGCGTCCCTCGGCGCCGGAGGCATGGGCGAGGTTTACCGCGCCCGGGACAGCCGTCTCGGCCGCGATGTCGCGCTCAAGATGCTCTCCGGGTCGTTTGCGCGCGACCCCGACCGGCTCGCTCGCTTCGAGCGTGAAGCGCGGATGCTGGCCGCGCTCAATCACTCGCACGTCGGGGCGATCTACGGGGTCGAGGACGCCGGCGGCACGCCTGCGCTCGTCCTGGAGCTCGTCGAGGGCCCCACGCTCCAGGACCTCATTCACCCTCGCGGGGGCCAGGGCCAGCCCCTGCCCGTGGACCGGGCCCTGGACATCGCGGGCCAGATCGCCGAAGCGCTCGACGCGGCGCACGAGAAGGGCATCATCCACCGCGACCTCAAGCCGGCCAACGTCAAGGTCACACCCGAGGGCGTCGTCAAGGTCCTGGATTTTGGGCTGGGCCGGGTCACCGGGCCGCCCGCGGATGCCGAGGCGTCGCGGGACCCCACGGTCACTTCGGGTGGCACTCGGTCCGGCACGGTGCTCGGCACGCCAGCCTATATGAGCCCCGAGCAGGCCCGCGGCGGCGCCGTCGACAAGCGCACGGACATCTGGGCGTTCGGGTGCGTCCTCTACGAGATGCTCACGGGCGCGCGGACCTTCGAGGGAGACACGCTCGCCGATGCCCTCGCGCACGTCATCGCGCGCGAGCCCGATTGGACCCGGCTCCCCGAGCGCACCCCGCCTGCGGTCCGGCGACTGCTACGGCGCTGTCTGCAGAAGGACGCCCGGCGACGGTTGCGCGACGTCGGCGACGCCCGCCTCGAGCTGGAGGACGTTTCCGAAGACGTCGACTCGCCTCCCGTGGCGGCGCTCGGCGGCGGAACCGCCCCCGACGTCCAGCTGCAGCGGCTCACCGATTCGGTGGGCATGGTGGGATCGCCGGCCGTCTCGCCCGACGGCAAGATGGTGGCCTTCGTCGCCGTCACCGGCGGGCGGCGTCAGATCTGGATCCGGCTGCTGGCCGGGGGCGCTCCGCTGCAGGTGACGCGCGACGACACCGACCACGAGGAGCCGCGGTGGATGCCGGATTCGAGCGCGCTCGTCTACTATGCGTCGGTTGCCGGCAGCGGGGCGGGCCACCTCTGGCAGGTCTCCGCCCTGGGCGGAGCGCCGCGGCGGGTGGCCGCAGCCCTGGGCGGTGGCGACGTCAGCCACGACGGCCGGCGCCTGGCGTTCTTCCAGCGTACCAGCGACGGCATCGCGCTCGTCGACGCCACGCTCGACGGCTCTACGACCACGACCGTGCTGACCGCCTCCCCGAAGTTCTGGTGCGACCGTCCGCGCTGGTCGCCCGACGATCGCCAGGTGGCGTTCCTTCGCACCGGAATCCACTTCGACGCCTGCCTCGATGTCGTCGACACCGCCGGCGGAGAGCCCCGGACGGTGGTGCGCGCGGGCTGCATGCGGGGTCACTCGTGGCTGCCCGGCGCGTCGGGGCTGGTGTACAGCACCTCGAAGGGCAGCACCATGGCTTATCCGCCGACGAACAACCTCCGGGTGGTGACGCGAGACGGCTCGGGCGATCGCCCGCTCACGTTTGGCGACGTCTCGTACTTCGAGCCCGACGTCGATGCCTCGGGCCGGCTCGTGGCGAGCCGCGTGCGCAGCCGCTCGGATGTATGGAAGTTCCCGATCGAGGGCGATCCCGTCGACAACGTGCACCACGCGGTGCGCATCACGAGACAGACCGGGCAGATCCAGGCGCCGTCGGTCAGCCCCGACGGGCGCGAGATCGTCTACGTCTCCGACAACGGCGGCCACAGCAACCTCTGGCTGGCCGCGATGGACGGGTCGTGGGTCCAGCAACTCACCTTCGAGCGCGATCCCGGCGTCTGGGTGGGCGTGCCGAAGTGGGCGCCCGCTGACGGCAGGATCCTCTTCATTCGGGCGCATGGCGCGAGCGTCGACCTCTGCCTCGTCAACCGCGACGGCGGCGGGTTCAGCACACTCCTGCCCGGAGCCTTCGCGCCATGCTGGTCGGGCGACGGCCGGTCGGTGTACTGCAGCCGATCGGCGGGAGGGATCGAACGGCTGGATCTCGCGACCGGCGCCGTCGTGCCAGTGCGCAGCGACCGCGCGCTGGGCCCGGCGGTCTCCCCCGACGGCGGCGCGCTCTTCTTCACTCGCCCCCCTGAGCTGCTGCCCGGCATGGTCGGCGACAGCGAGATCTGCCGCGTCTCGCCCGACGACGGCCCGGCCGAGTTGCTGGCCCGGGTGGCGGGCTCGCGCGTGCCGCTCGCAGGAACCTTGCACCTGCACGTCAACGTCTCACCGGATGGCCGCTGGCTCGCCGCGCCGCTCATCGACGGTCCGACGGTGAACATCTGGCTGATCCCGAGCGACGGGAGCCCGATGCGCGCGGTGACCGACTTCGGCGCGCGCTCGGTCTTCATCGCGCGCTCGGTCTCGTGGTCGCCTGACAGTCGGCACGTCTATGCCGCGGTCGCCGACACCGACGCCGACATCGTCCTGCTCGAGGGCGCTCTGGGCTGACACCCTGCCGTCGAGCAGAGGCTCGACCTGCAGCAGCTCATGCCGTCCGCTCGCCGCCCCGAGGGGTCGACGGCCCCTCCATGATACCGTGACCCCGTGAGAACGACCCGAAGGGACCTCCTCAAGGTGGGTGCGGCCGGCCTCGCCCTCTCCTCCCTGCCCGCCCGCCGTGTCGGCGGAGCGCCACGGCCTCTTCGCATCCTCATCCTCGGCGGCACCGGGTTCACCGGCCCGCACCAGGTCCGCTACGCGCTCGCCCGCGGCCACCAGCTCACCCTCTTCAACCGCGGCCGGCGGCAGCAGAAGTGGCCGACCCCGGTCGAGGAGCTGGTCGGCGACCGCGACACCGGGGACCTCACGGCGCTCGCCGGCCGGGAGTGGGACGTGTGCATCGACAACCCGACGTCGCTGCCGTTCTGGGTGCGCGACGCGGGGCAGGTGCTGAAGGGGAAGGTCCGGCACTACGTCTTCATCTCGACCCTCTCGGTCTACGCCTCGGACAAGGAGCCCGATCAGGACGAGACGGCGCCCGTCGCCGCCTACAAGGGCCAGGACGCGATGAAGGAGACCCGGAAGACCCTGCTCGCCGACGTCGAGGGCCTCTACGGGCCGCTGAAGGCGCTCTCGGAGAAGGAGGCCGAGACGTGGTTTTCGGGGATCACCACCGTGATCCGGCCCGGCCTCATCGTGGGCCCCGGCGACGAGAGCGACCGCTTCACCTACTGGCCGGTGCGGCTCGACCGCGGCGGCGACGTGCTCGCCCCCGGCGACGGGAAGGATCCCGTGCAGTTCGTGGACGCGCGCGACCTCGCCGAATGGACGATCCGCGTGGTCGAGGCGCGCACGCTGGGCGTCTTCAACGCCATGGGGCCGTCCGCTCCGCTCGCGATGAACGGGATGCTCGACGGCATCCGGACCGCGATCGGGTCGAAGGCCGGCCTCGTCTGGGTGCCTGCCGACTTCCTCGAGCAGCAGAAGGTCAGCGCCTGGGGCGACATGCCGGTCTGGATTCCCGCGGCCGGCGACGAAGCCGGCTCCAGCCGGAGGAAGAACGCGAAGGCGATCGCGGCCGGGCTGACCTTCCGGCCGCTCGCGGAGACCGCGGCGGACACCCTGGCCTGGTGGAAGGCGCAGTCGGCCGAGCGGCGGGCGAAGCTGCGCGCCGGCATCGATCCCGGACGCGAAACGCAGGTCCTCGCGGCGTGGAAGGCGAAGAGCGGCTGAGGCGCTACCGGCCGCCCGCGGCCGGCTCGCCCGGGCCGAGAGTGTGGCGCAGGGTCTGCCCCGCGGCCTCGGGTGGCAGGGCGAGGAGCTCGGAGTAGAGGGCGATCGTCATCGCGCACACCCGGCCGCGGTCGACGCCCGGCGCCTGCGAGTGGCGGAGGACGTCGATGTCGTCGCCGTACCGCTTCCGGAGCCGCGCGAACGCGGCCTCGAGGTGCTTCCGGGCCGCGCCCCGGTCGAGCGGCTCGGCCACGCCGGACCGTGCGGTGAGGGCGACCGCCCGCAGCGCGGTCAGGAGGCGGTCGTCGCGGGGCGGCCCTCCCCCGGCCGGCGGTCCGGCCACGCCGGGGAAGAGGAAGCGGTAGCACTGCTGAGGGTCGCGGGCCTGCAGGTCGGCGAGGGTCGCGACGAGCGCCCGCCCGAGGGCCACCGCGGCGGCGTCGGAGGCCTCCGGCACGTCGCGCCACAGGCGGGGGCTCAGCAGGCGCAGCCCGGCCGCCACCGCCTCCCGCGGCTCGCCGTCCCGGAAGGCTTCGAGGAGCCCTGCCCGCAGCGGCTCGCGGAGCGACGGCTCGCCCTCGACCACGGCCGCGAAGAGCTGGTCGTCGTGGAGGAGGGCCTCGACCTCCCGCTCCTGCCTCCAGGCACGCGCCCGGGGCATGAGGGCCGCGCTGCCGAGGGTGAAGAGCGAGACGAACGAGACGAACATGACCGTGCGGTGCCGCCTCGTTCCCTGGGGGCCGATGACGCGGGCGGCGGTCCAGGCCAGGCCCGCGGCCACGGCGGCGATCCCCCCCGCGACGGCCGCCTCGAACACGGTCGCCTCGCTCATCGGCCCGCGCCCGGACCGCCCCTCACGGCGGACCGTCGAGCAGGATCGGGCCGAGCGACACCCAGCCGTCGCGCTCTCGCACCACGCGGTATCTCCGTTTCGCGCCGTGGCGTGCGCTGCGGAAGAAGGACACCGTGACCCACGCCTCGTCGTCGGCCCTCCACGCGATCGGGCCCGCGGTGACGACGATCGCCGGGCGCCGGGTCGTGGCCTCGACGGCGCCCTCGGGCCTCGGGTCGCACTCCGCCGCCCGCCGCACGGACGGCTCGTCGGCCAGGCGGGCCATGAGCTCGGGGCTCGGGCTCTGGGGAGCGCCGCCGGGGTCGATGGCCAGGCAGAGAACGGTGCCCCTGGCCTTCGCCGTCGCGTCGAGGTGCTCGTGGATCTGCTGACGGAACGCTGCGGCGAGGACGGCGGTCTCGCTCTCGCG
>Ga0335085_10008399_pt1 | contig 15767 bp, 18 predicted proteins | sample Lox_Sample_45_FD_206712 | JGI IMG/M metagenome (GOLD analysis project Ga0335085, IMG submission 206712) | Soil microbial communities from Loxahatchee National Wildlife Refuge, Florida, United States - Lox_Sample_4.5 | ecosystem: Environmental > Terrestrial > Soil > Wetlands | place: USA...
TCCACTGCTGCGCCGCGAACTTGGCCGCGGCCACCGTGAGCGGCGCGTTCTCCGCGATCAGCGCGCAGGCCTCGGCGGTGGCCTTCTGCAGGTCGGCCACCGGCACCACCCGCGACAGGAAGCCCATGCGCAAGGCCTCGGCGGCGCCGAACTTCTTCGCCGTGAAGAAGATCTCCATGGTGTTGGCCGCGCCCAGCACGTTCATGAAGCGCCGGATCCCGGACGGGCTGTAGCCCAGGCCGAGGCGCGCCGCGGGCATGCGGAACACGGCGTCCTCGGCCGCGATGCGCAGGTCGCAGGCGGCGGCGAAGCCGAGGCCGCCGCCGATGCAGATGCCGCGGATGCTCGCGATCACCGGCTTGGCCGCCTTCATCGGCGCGAGGTAGGCCTGCTCGACGGCGCGGTTGTACTCGGTCTGCGCCTCGACGGTGCCGCGCAGCTTCTCGAACTGCGAGATGTCGGCGCCGGAGATGAACGCCTTCTCGCCGTCGCCGCGGCACACGATCACGCGCACCGCCGGGTCGGCGTCGAGCTCTGCGATGACCCTGGGCACCGAGGTCCACATGTCGAACGTCATCGCGTTCATGCGCGGCGGGTTGGAGAAGGTGACGGTGGCGACCGCGCCCTCGATCCTGGTGATCAGCTCTGCCATGGAACTCCCTAGACGATCTCGTGCTTGCGGAAATCGGCGATCTGCGCGTCGCTGTAGCCGGCCTCGCGCAGCACTTCCTCGGTGTGCTCGCCCTTCTCGGGCGTGCCGACGACCAGCTTCGCCGGCGTGCGCGAGAGCTTCACCGGCTGGTTGACGAGCCGGACCTTGCCGAGCTTGCGCTGCGGCACCTCGGCGGCGGCCTGCATGTGGCGCACCTGCGGATCGGCGAACACCTTGTCCATGGTGTAGATCGGGCCGCAGGGGACGCCGGCCTTGTTGAGGATCTCGATCCATTCGCCGGTGGCCTTCTTCGCGAAGCCGGCGTTCAGCTCCGCGTTTAGCCGCTTGCGGTTCTTCGATCGGCCGTCGGCGGTCTTGAACTCCGGGTCCTCGAACAGCTCCGGCCGGCCGATCGCCTCGCACACGCGCTGCCACATCGCGGTGCCGGTGGAGGCGACGTTCATGTAGCCGTCGCTCGTGGTGTAGGCCGAGGTCGGCATGCTGGTGGGGTGGTCGTTGCCGACCTGGCCGGGCACCTCGCCGAGCATGGTGTAGCGCGCGGCCTGGAAGTCGAGCAGCTGCAGGCCGGCCTGCATGAGGTTCGATTGCACCCACTGGCCTTCGCCCGAAGTCTCGCGCTCCACCAGCGCGGTGAGGATGCCGAGCGCGGCGAGCAGCCCCGCCGTCACGTCGGCGACCGCGCAGCCCGCGCGCATCGGGCCTTCGCCCGGCTTGCCGGTCACTGACATGATCCCGGAGAGCCCCTGCGCGATCTGGTCGAAGCCCGGTCGGTCGCGGTACGGGCCGTCCTGGCCGAAGCCGGAGATGCTCGCGAGGATGATGCGCTTGTTGACCTTGCGCAGCGACTCGTAGTCGACGCCGAGCCGCTGCTTGACGTCCGGGCGGTAGTTCTCGACCACGATGTCCGCGTCCTTCGCCAGGCGCAGGAAGATCTCGCGCCCTTGCGGCGACTTCAGGTTGAGGGTGATCGAGCGCTTGTTGCGGTGCAGGTTCTGGAAGTCCGGGCCGTCGCGCGGCCCGCCCATGTCCTCGGCCTCGGTGTTCTCGACCTTGACGACGTCGGCGCCGAAGTCGGCGAAGTGCCGCACGCAGGTCGGCCCGGCGCGCACGCGCGTGAGGTCGAGGATGCGCAGCTTCGAGAGGGCGGGCGAGGAGGCGATGCGGGGCATGGGTCGGCGGCCGAGGCGCGATGATAACCCGGCGCGCGCGGCTATCCGGACCCGGTTTCGAGGAGCCGCTCGCGCACCAGGGCGATGTGGGTGCGCAGCGCGTACAGCTCGTCGGTGTAGGACAGCGGCACCGCGACGCGCTTCGCCTTGGCGTCCAGGCTGTCGAGCGCCTCCAGCAACTCGCTCCGCGGGGCGCTCTTGCGCGCCAGGTCGTCCTCGATCTGGCGCAGCTGGCGGTACCAGCGGAAGATGCGCGAGCGGATGCGGAACTGGTACAGCGGCGGCACCACGCGCGACAGCGGGATCAGCACCGCGACGATCGAGAACAGCGCCACCCACATGCGGTCGAAGAAGTTCGCCAGCCAGAAAGGCAGGTAGCGCTGCAGCAGAGGCGGGCCGTTGCGGTAGAAGCGCTCGGCGTCGCTCGCCAGCGGGTACTCCGAGTTGAGCGGCGAGGGGAACGCGCCCGCCTCCGAGATCCAGCCGCCGCCGCCGTGGATGCGCTTCGCCGCCTGCACGAACAGCTGGATCAGCGCCGGGTGCAGGTCCTCGCGCGCGACCAGGGAGCAGGTGGCCGCGACCAGCGGGATGTCGCGCGGCGGCACATTGCGCGACAGGTCCACCACGCCGCGCGGCAGCGTCACCGGGCTGAGGAAGCGGTAGCGGCGCGCATAGGCCTCGGCCTGCTGGAACTCGAACAGGCGGATGCCCGGGGTCTGCAGCAGCATCTGCACCAGGGGCGACTCGGGCGCCGAAACCAGCGCGATGGCGTCGAGTTCGCCGTTGAGCAGCGCCGTGACCGACTCGGTGAGGTCGAGGTTGCTGGCCTGGATGTCGGTGCGCTCCATCAGGTTGGCGCGCAGCAGGCGCCCCATGATGCCGGGAATGCCGCTGCCGCGCGCGCCGATGTTGACGCGCAGGCCGCGCAGGTCGGTGAGCTCCTTCAGCTCGCCGTCGCGGTTCACTTTCTTCGCTGCGTCGATGCGATAGAAGATCCACACCGGCTCGTAGAACATGCTGCCGAGCGAGATCAGGGGCACCGCCGAGTCGTCGTCCGCCTTCGCGCGCACCGTCTCGCTCGATCCGCCCTGCACGAAGGCGAGGTCGACGTCCTTCTTGCCATCGCGCAGCAGCTTGAGGTTCTCGTACGAGCCATGGGTGTTGCGCAGCTCGACGTCGATGCCGTAGCGCTTCAGCTCCTCGCGGTAGCGCTTGCCGAACTCGGCGTACGCGCCCTCCTCGGAGCCGGTGGCGAGCACCACGCGCTTGGGCGGCGTCGGCTTGAGGAAATAGTAGGCGCCGGCGAGCAGCAGCAGCGCCAGCAGCAGGAACGGCCCCGCGGTGAGAATGAGGTCGCGGACCGAGAGCAGCGTGTCGCGGACGATGCGGCGGACCATAACGTGCTAGTTTAGCCGCCGGAATGAGCGACGCGGAGTACGACTATGTGATCGCCGGCGGCGGCTCCGCGGGCTGCGTCCTTGCCGGGCGCCTCACGGAGGATCCTGCGACGACGGTGTGCTTGCTGGAGGCCGGCGGCGCGGGCGAGTCCTGGATCGTCACCGCGCCGGCGGCGGTGCTCCTCAGCGTGCCCTACCCGGTGCACAACTGGGGCTTCGAGACGGTGCCGCAACGAGGCTTGGGCGGGCGGCGCGGCTACCAGCCGCGCGGCCGCGCGCTCGGCGGCTCGAGCGCGGTGAATGCGATGGTCTACATGCGCGGCCACCGCACCGACTACGACCGCTGGGCGGCGAACGGGGCGCCCGGATGGTCCTACGCGGAGGTGCTGCCGTATTTCAAGCGCGCCGAGAACAACCACGTGCACGGCGGCGAGTTCCACGGCCAGGCGGGGCCGCTCGACGTGAGCGACCTGCGCACCGACAATCCGTTCCCCGCGTTCTTCCTCGAGGCGGCGCGGCAGGCGGGATTCCCGCTCAATCGGGACTTCAACGGCGCGGAGCAGGAAGGGGTGGGGATGTACCAGGTGACGCAGCGCAACGGCGAGCGCTGCAGCGCTGCACGTGCCTACGTGCATCCTCATCTCGGCCGCCCCAACCTGAAGGTCGTGACCGGCGCGCGCGCGCTGCGGGTCGCGGTGGAGGGTGGCCGCGCCACGGGCGTGGAGTACCTCGCCGGCGGGGCCCGGCGCCTGGCGAGGGCGCGCGGCGAAGTCGTGGTCTCGGCCGGCGCGCTGCAGTCGCCGCAATTGCTGATGCTCTCGGGCGTCGGCGACGGCGCCGAGCTGCAGCGGCACGGCATCGCGGTGCGCCATCACTTGCCGGGGGTCGGCCGCAACCTGCGCGACCACGTCGACTACGTGTTCGGCTATCGCGCGCGCAGCCTCGACCTGTTCGGCCTTTCGGCGGGGGGTGCGCTGCGCCTGCTGCGAGAGATCGGGCGCTACCGGCGCGAGCGGCGCGGCATGGTCACCAGCAACTACGCCGAGGCGGGCGGCTTCCTCAAGACCGATGCCGGGCTGCCGGCGCCGGACATCCAGCTGCATTTCGTGGTCGGCGTGGTCGACAACCACGCCCGCACCCCGCATCTCGGGCACGGCTACAGCCTGCACGTTTGCCTGCTGCGCCCGAAGAGCGCCGGCCGCGTCGGGCTCACCGGCCCCGATCCGCTCGCCGCGCCGGAGATCGACCCGGACTTCTATGGCGAGGCCGAAGACCTGGAAGCGATGGTGCGCGCCTTCAAGCTGGCGCGCCGGATACTCGAAGCTCCGGCGCTCGCCGCGGCCAGCGCCGGCGACATGTTCACGGCCGGAGTGCAAAGCGACGACCAGATCCGCGAGACCCTGCGCCAGCGCTCCGACACGATCTACCACCCGGTGGGGACCTGTCACATGGGCGGCGATGCGATGGCGGTGGTGGACGCCGAGCTGCGGGTGCGCGGCCTCGGGGCGCTGCGCGTGGTGGACGCCTCGGTGATGCCCGACCTGATCGGCGGCAACACCAACGCGCCGACCATCATGATCGGCGAGAAGGCGAGCGACCTCATCCGCGCCGCTCGCCGCTGAGCGCGGCGCCGACAGGCCGGCGCAAGCAACATTTCGTTACGCTTTCTTGCCGCCCGGCAACACTCCCGGGCGCGCCGGCGGCTATGCTGCTTCGTAATGGAGAACCGACGATGAATCGCACCACGCCCTCGCTTGCGTCACCCAGGCCCGCGGGCTTCCCTCCTCCTCCAAAGCCGGGGCCTGGTTTTTTCTTCCCGCGGCTGCCGCGCGCGCTGGCGAGCCTGGCGCTCGCTGCCGCCGCGGCGCTGCCCTCCGCCGCGGCGCTCGCCCAGCCGCACCACGAGCGCCACGAGCACGAGGGCTACCACAGCCCCTACTGGGTCTACGACAACCGGTACCACCACTCGCACTACTACCCCGCGGTCGGATACGAGGTGACGGTGCTGCCGACGGGGTTCCTCACGCTCAACTTCCACGGCGGGCGCTTCTTCTTCCAGGGCGGGGTGTGGTTCAGGTCCGCCGGCCCCGGCTACGTGGTGGTCCGGCCGCCGGTCGGGATCGCGGTGCCGGCGCTGCCCCCGGCGTACACGGTGGTATACGCGGGCGGCGTGCCGTACTACTACGCGAACGAGATCTACTACACCGCTTTGCCGGGCGGCGCCGGGTATTCCGTGGTCGCGCCGCCTGCGGGTGCCGAGCCGACCACGGCGGTTTCGCCTGCGCCGCCACCTCCCCCCGCGGGCGGAGCAGTCCCGGGCCCGGGCACCCAACCCCAAGCCGGCGTCTGGTACTACTGCGAGTCGGCGAGGGGCTACTACCCCTACGTCCAGGAGTGCAGGGAGGGCTGGAAGGCGGTGCCGGCGACGCCGCCGCGCTGACGCCGGCGCCGGCTAGAATCGGCCGGCGTGCGAATCGCCATTCCCGCGGAAGAAATCGAGCTGACCGCGATCCGCGCCGCCGGGCCGGGCGGGCAGAACGTCAACAAGGTCTCGAGCGCGGTGCAGCTGAGGTTCGATGTCGCTGCGTCGTCGCTGCCAGGCACGATCAAGACGCGCTTGCTCGCGCTCAAGGATCATCGGCTGACGCGGAGCGGCGCCATCGTCATCAAGGCGCAGCGGCATCGCAGCCAGGAGCTGAACCGCTCTGAGGCGCTAGAGCGCCTGCAGGCGATGGTCGACGCGGCGGCGGTCGTTCCCAGGGCGCGCCGCGCGACGCGTCCGACGCGCGCCTTGAAGCAGAAACGGCTGGAAGCGAAGCTCCGCCGCGGGCGGATCAAGGCCCTGCGCGGGCGGGTGCCGCCGGAGGGCTAGGGCTCAGTCGTCGCCGCGCGCGCCGCGCGGGATCGCGATGCCGGCGGGAATGTCCTCGCGCTGCGGAGGCGGCTGCACGTCGCCGTGCGCCTGGGCGGGCGGGACCGTGCCCTTCTTCGGGCGGCCCGGACGGTAGAAGACCTGGAAGGGCTTCAGCGGCGGCACCACCGGCGGGCGCTCGAGATAGCGGCAATCGGACTCGGTCGGCACGCTCGCGGTGGCGCCGATGCGGCGCCCGCCAACGAAGACGGTGTAGCGCAGCATGTGCGCGGAGCCCGGAATCGGCTGCGCAATGATTTCGTACTTGCCCAGCATGAACCGGCGGCGCTCCTGGCGCCCCGGATACGCGCGCAATTCCGGCGCGGCCCCCCGCATCTCTTCGCTCACCCTGTGTTTTCCTCTCGTTTTGCTTTCACCGGCTTCGGCGCGGCGACCTTCAGCCGCGCTTTCAAGACCTCGTCGCAAAGCGCCACCACGCCGGCCTCTTGCAGTCGCTCGGCGTTGGCGCGCAATTGCTTGACCTCCGGCTTGCTAAGTGTCTGGATCCGGTCCTTGGTCCAGTCCAACGCTCTCTCCGACATTACGCCTTTATAACATACCAACAGGGCGCATGTCCATGTTTTTCAAGATTTATTCTTTCTGGAATCGAGCTCTGGATAGTGGCGGAAGATGCCTTGGCGATTAAACGCGATGCGCCGGTCGGAGGCGAGGTAGGCGGCGAGGCGCGGGCGCGCAGCGACGCGCTCGTGCAAGGCCCGCAGCAGCGGTGCGCGCCGCTCGCGCTTCGCCATCGCGCGCGGGAAGGCGTAGCGAAGTCCGCAGACCATCTGGAACAGGGAGAGGTCCGCGTAGCAGGCGCGCCCGCCAAGCAGGTGGCCGCCCGTGTTGCGCCGCAGGATCGCCTCGAAGTAGTCCAGGTACTTCGGCAGCCGCGCGGCGAGGAAGTCGGCCGCGCGGCGCCTCGCCTCGCGCTTCTGCTCCTCGTAGTACAGGCCCGAGCCGATCGGATGGTGCACGTCGTGCACCTCCACCAGCCAGTCGGCGATCGTGAGCTGCAGCTGGTGGACCCAGAGGCGGTCGGCCTCGGCGCGCGGCGCGAGGCCGAGGCGCGGCCCGAGGAACAGCAGGATCTCCGCGGTCTGTGCGAGGGTCGCCCGGCCGGCGACGAGGAACGGCGGCGCGAAAGGCGGGCGGTGCTGCGCGCGCCTGTGCATGAGGCGCATCATCGCGGCAACGCCCCCGGGCCGGCGCGCGACGTCCGTGTAGGCGGCGCCGGCGTCCTCGAGCGCAAGCCGCACGAACTCGCCGCGTCCCTGGATTTCGGGCCAGTAATAGAGCCGATAGCTCACGCCGCCGCCCCCTTCGCGAGCGCGGCGAGCACGGGCCGCGAGCCCTCGAGCGCGACGCGCTGCAGGTAGAAGTTGAGCGCCCGCCGCCCGCCGAGCTCCTCGCCGCCGCCGGCGCGCCCCGGGCCGCCGTGCACCAGCTGCGGCAGCACCGTGCCGGGGCCGGGCGAGAGCTCGATCTTCGGATGACCGAGGAAGAGCCGGCCGTGCCAGGGCGCGACCTGCGCCACGGTGCGCTCGAGCCACGCCGCGTCCTCCGAATAGATCGAGCAGACCAGCCCGCCCTGGCCGCGCGCCACGATCTGCGACGGGTCGCCGTCGTGCGGCAGCAGGCAGGCGACCGGGCCGAACACTTCGCGCTCGTGCGCCGCGTTCGCCTCGGCGCCGAGGCCATACTCGAACAGCGCCGGCGCGAAGAAGTAGCCGCGCTCGAGCGCGCGCCGGGCGCCGCCCGCGACCTGGCGGCTCTCGGCGCCGAGGCGCTGCGCGCCCTCGAGCACCTCGCCGAGCTGCGCCTCGGACGTGAGCGGCCCCATGCGCACGTCCTCGTCGGCGGGATCGCCGAGCTTCACCGCGCCGAGCAGCTCGACCAGGTCCTCGCGCACCGCCTCGAGCAGCGCCTGCGGCACCAGCACGCGCCGGATCGCGGTGCATTTCTGGCCCGCCTTCTGCGTCATGTCGCGCACCACGTCCTTCAGGAACAGCTCGTACATGTCGCTGCGCGGCTCGACCTCGGGCCCGAGCAGCGCCGCGTTGAGGCTGTCGGCCTCGACGTTGACGCGCACCGCGTGCCGCACCACGTTCGGCAGCGCCCGCAGCCGCTCGCCGGTGGCGCCCGAGCCGGTAAAGGCGAGCACGTCCTGGGCCCCGAGCCGCGCCGGCAGGTCGCGCGGCGCGCCGACCAGCAGCTGCAGCGCGCCCTCCGGCAGCACCTTCGCCTCGACGACGGCGCGCATCGCGCGCTCCGCGAGCATCGCGGTCGCGGTGGCGGGCTTGGAGAGCACCGGCATGCCGGCGAGGAGCGCTGGCGCCGCCTTCTCGCAGAGACCCCAGGCCGGAAAGTTGAAGGCGTTGACGTGCACCGCGACGCCGTGCCGCGGCACGGCCACGTGCTGGCCGTGGAAGCGCGGCGAGCGCCCCAGCTGCAGCCCCTCGCCGTCGAGCAGGAAGCGCGCCGCGCCGAGCGACTCGCCCAGCTCGGCGTAGGCGAGCAGCGTGCCGATCGCGCCATCGACGTCGAACTTGGCGTCCGAGCGCGTGTTGCCGCAGTTGGCGATGCCGAGCGCGAGCAGCTCGTCGCGCGCCTCCTGCAGCGCTTCCGCCATCGCCTTCAGCAGCGCGCCGCGCTCGGCGAAGCTGAGGGCGCGCAGCGCCGGGCCGCCCCGCGCGCGCGCGAACTCGAGCGCCGCGGCGAGGTCCAGGCCCTCGCTCGAAGCGGTCGCGAGCGGCGCCTCGGTGGCGGGGTTGACGAGCGTGTGCGCGGCGCCGCGACCGCCGGCCCAGCGGCCGCCGAGATAGCTCTCCAGGGCTTGCATTATTTCCCTCCGCGGCGGGTCGCCGAAAGAGGGCGTTATACCTTCAGAACGGGTTGTAGGTCTTCTTCGGCGTGTAGTGGATGTAGCCGATGCTCGCGCCGGCGCGCAGGCCGACGCCGAGCCGGATCGGTGCGAGCACGATGCTGCCGCGCTGCTGGTAGTTGATGCCGGCGCCGCCGACGTAGTAGAAGCTGCCGTCGACCGCCGGGAAGCGCTGGAAGATCGCGCCGGTGCGCGGCAGGTGGTAGACGAGGGTGAAGACCCTGGCGGCGTTGCCGCCGAAGTCGAATCCGATCGACGGTCCCTGCCACCAGACCTTGCGCCGGGCGCCGCTCTTCATCACCAGCACGCCGTTGCCGTAGCGCAGCCCCACGGTGATCGCGCCGCCCGCCTCCTCGCCCTCGATGTAGCCGTTCGGGCGGCCGTTCTCCTTGAACGCCTTCTCCACGACCTTGCCGAGGCCCTCGGCGCCCTTGCCGAAGAAGCGCTCGGCGTCGCGCAGCACCGTGTCCTGGTCGTAGGTGTTGTCGTCCGACTCCGCCTTCGCCTTCTGGTCGGCGGCGTGCGCGGGTAGCGCGAGCAGGGCGGCGGCGGTCCAGGCGGAGAGCGCGAGGGCGAATCGCAGGCGCATGCGCCATTGTCGCCCGGAACCTCCGTGCCGGGGGTGAACTATTTCGCGCTGCGCCTCATCCGGGCAGGGAAAAGACGGCCATCGTCCCGGAGCCCGGCGCGGCCTGCAGCGCCAGCTCGCCGCCGTGGCTCGCCGCGATCGCATGCGCCGTGGCGAGGACCAGCTCGCGCAGCGCGGCTGCCGCCTCGTCCCCGCCCGGTGGCGCGGCCGCCGGCCCCGGCCCGTTGTCGCTGACGAAGAACACCGTCCGGCCCTCCAGCGTGCCGTTGCCGACGCGGACCTGCGGCTCGGGCTCCGCCGCGCAGGCGCGGGCGGCCCGCGCCAGCAGGCGCACGAGCAGGGCGCCGACCATGGCGCGATCGTCGGCGGCCTCGAGCCGCGGCGCAACCTCGAACCTGACGCGGCCCCAGATGGCGCCGATCAGCACGGCGCCGGCGGTGTCGCGCATCCCGTGCCGGGAGAGCGCGTGGGCGGCGAGCCCGCTCGCGAGCACCACAATGGCCAGGCCGAGCGGCAGCGCCGGCACGACGCCGCGGCTGAACCAGCCGAAGGCGGCGACGGCGACGGTGGCGCGGTAGGCGAGGGTGTCGCCGGCCCAGAGGGTGGGCGGCGCGATCGGCCCCAGGGGCTCCGGCGGCGGTCCGGCCCGGTTCGATTGCATTCCGGCCGTCACGCTCTCGTTCCTCCCCGTTTGACGCGGTGCGAGAAGTATAAGCACGACCGCGGCGGACGACTGCAATTTCTTGTCAGGCCCTCACCGTGACTACGCCGACGCCGAGCGCGAGCAGCGCCATGCCGGCGCGCTCGAGGCGCGTCAGCCGCTCGCGGAACAGGCGCCGCGAGACGGCGTAGCTGAAGACGAGCTCGACCAGCCCGAGCGTGCGCACGTACGCCGCCGGCTGCAGCGCGAACGCGGTGAACCAGCCGGCCGAGGCGGCGGCGCCCATGAACCCGGCGAGCAGCGAGCGGCGCCACTCGCGCACCACGCCGGCGACGGTGGCGGGCGAGCGCGCCAGCAGCCAGCCGCCGAGCAGCAGCGTCTGCACCAGCTGCGCCGCGACCAGCGTGTACGCGCCCGCCATCAGGAAGCCCGAGCCCTCGAGCCTGAGCGCGGCGCCGCGGTATCCGACCGAGGCGAGCGCGAAGCCCGCGCCGGAGGCGATCCCGAGCAGCGTGGCGCGCGAGGTCCAGCCCGCGGCGAGCGCGCGCAGCGGGCGCTCGCGGTCCGCGGGCGAGAGCAGCAGCACGCCGAAGGTGGCGAGCGACACCGCGAGCGCGGTGCGGGCGCCGAACGGGTCGCCGAGGAACAGCATCGCGAACACCGCCACCTGCAGCACCTCGGTCTTGGAGTAGGCGACGCCGAGCGCGAAGTTGCGCTCCTCCATGGTGCGCAGGAGCAGCGCCGTGGCGGCGATCTGGCTGACCGCGCCGAGCAGCACCCAGAGCGCGAACGCCGCGTCCGGCGCCGGCAGCCGCTCGTGCGTGGCGGCGAGCACGGCGGCGAGCCATGCGGCGGCGAACGGCAGGCCGTAGAGGAAGCGCACCAGCGTCGCGCCGAGCGTGCCGAGGCTCGCGGTAAGGCTGCGCTGGGCGGCGTTGCGCACGGTCTGCGCGAGCGCCGCCCAGACGGTGATCGGGATCCAGAGCCAGGCGGCGTGGCTCAAATTGTGCGCGCGGGCGGGCTCATGCGACCATCGCACTGTACAGGGGCGGAGGCGCGATGGCATACGAATGCTTCGAAGTTTCGACGGACGGCGGCGTCGCGCACCTGCGCCTGAGCCGGCCCGAGCGGCGCAACGCCATGGCGCTCGCCTTCTGGCGCGAGCTGCCGGAGATCGTGCGCGGCCTGGAGGCGGGCGGCGCGACGCGCGCGCTGGTGCTGTCTTCGACCGGGCCGCATTTCACCGCCGGCCTGGACATCTCGCTGTTCCAGGGCGAGAACGCGTTCGAGACGGGCACCCCCGCCGGGCGGCGGAGGTTCCGCGCCAAGCTGGAGGAGCTGCAGGCGAGCCTGAACGCGCTCGCCGAGGCGCCGTTCCCGACGATCGCCGCGGTCCAGGGCGGCTGCATCGGCGGCGGCGTTGACATGGCGACCGCGTGCTGCCTGCGCTACGCGACTCGCGAGGCGTACTTCGTGATCCAGGAGATCAACCTCGGCATGATGGCCGACGTCGGCACCTTCAACCGCATGCCGAAGCAGCTTCCCGAGGCGGTAGTGCGCGAGCTCGGCTACACCGGCGAGCGGCTGCCGGCCGAGCGCGCCGAGCGGCTCGGCTTCGTCAACGGCCTGTTCGACACGCACGAGCAGCTGGTGGCGGGCGCGCTGGAGGCCGCTCGCCGCATCGCCTCGAAGGCGCCGGCGGCGATCGCGGCGACCAAGCGCATGATCTCCTACACGCGCGACCACCCGGTGGCGCAGAGCTTCGAGTACCTGAACGCCCTGCAGCCGGCGATCTTCGACATCGAGGAGATCCGCCGCGCGCTGGCTCGCCGCTAGCGCGGCTATTTGACGACCACTCTGGCGACCATGAACGGGTGGATCGTGCAGAAGTAGGTGAATTCGCCCGGCGTCTTGAACGTGTAGGAATAGCTGTCGCCCGTGTCGAGCGCCGCCGAGGCGAAGGCGCGGCCGCGGTCGGTCACCGTGTGGGGCATCTGGTCCCTGTTGACCCAGGTCACCCGGGTTCCCGCCGGGATCGTCAAGGTGTCCGGGGCGTATTTCATGTCGCGGATTTCGACCGTGACCGGGGCCGGCGCGTCCGCGGCCGCCGGCGCAGCCGCGCAGGCGGCCGCGACTGCGAGCGCGGCGATGAAGGGGAGCGGCCTGAGCATGGCCTTACCCCTGGCTCGCGAGCGGGCGATCCATCAGCGCCGGCGCGCCGGACGCGCTCCGGAACTCGACGGACCGGACGCCGATGTACTTGCGCAGCTCTCCGGCCGGAACCTGCAGCGGGCCGGGATGCGGCGCGGCGCCCGGGGCCGGCTGCGGGTAGGCCGTTCCCATCGCCGTGTGGAAGGTCACGTTGCCCTCGACCTTCTGCACGATCTGGTGGATGTGGCCGTTCAGCACGGTCACCGAGCCGAAGCGCTTCATGTAGCCGAGCGCGCGGCCGGCGTCGGCGGTGCCCCAGCCCCACTGCTCGTAGACCGTCCACAGCGGCAGGTGGGCGAGGACCACCAGCGGCGTGCTCGCGCTGCGGCCGTCGAGGTCCTTCTCCAGCCACTCGAGCTGCTCCTCGCCGAGCTTGGCGAGGCCGGCGGACTTGAAACCCGGGCTGAACTCGAACACGTTGACGAGCGCGACGAAATGGACGCCGCCGACGTCGAAGCTGTACCAGCCGCGGCCCTGGGTTCCCTTGCCGAAGCGCTCGAGGTAGGCCTTGCCGTTGTCGGCGTCGGCGACGTCGTGCTCGCCGGGAATGTAGTAGACCTGCTTGTTGGCTTCGCCGATCATCTGGACCGCGGTATCCCACTCCGCCGGCTTGGAGAGGTGGCTGATGTCTCCGGTGTGGACGAGGAAGGCGGGCTGGACCGGCATCGCCTTGATCCTCGCGATCGACTCGGCCAGCGTGCCGGCCGGGTCGGGATTCGCCGGCAGGTGAAAGCCGATGTGGCTGTCGCTGATCTGCGCGAACGTCAGGTCGCCCTGGGCGGCCTCGGCCGCCGCGGCGTCGCCGATCAGCCCGAGGGTGCGCGGAACGCCGCCGCGGACGGCCCACAGCACCCCGGTGCCGGCCCAGGCCATGCACTTGAGGACCCTGCGTCGATTCGGTTCGGGGTTCGCGCGATCGCGTTCGGTCATTTTTTTGCTCTCCGGTGGTTGGGGATTTCCGGAGCATGACCGCCGCGGAGCGCGGTTTATTCCCGGCGCGCGGAGCTGGAGGCGGCCGCGCGCCGCTAGCGCGCGGCGTCTTGCGCCAGCAGCAGGGCGAGGTCGTGCAGCTCGTTGCGGTTGAGGTCCGAGACGAGCGCGTAGCGCATGCCGCCGGCCGCGAAGCTCTCGAGGTTGAAGCCGTCGCGGGTGAGGTCGGAGGGCTCGCGGCCGGGCGCGTCCGCAGGCCAGACGAAGGCGTCGATCACGTGCTTGCGCCTCGCGTAGACGAGCACCGCCACCGCATGCCCGCCGACGCGGTCGATCCGGCCGCCCCGCAGCTCGAAGCCGTGCGCCGAGTAGTCCGCGACCGCCGGCGAGAAGGGCAGGTGGGCGCTGAGCCAGGGCTTCACGGTGTGCTGGTCGGACGAGGCGACGTCGATCAGGCGGTTGCCGAGCGTCGCCTGGACGTGGGCATCGAGCAGGTCGCGCGCGATCCGGTCGCCGTCGCCGCGCAGCCAGGTCGTCGCGCTCCAGGTCACCAGGGCGCCGGCGAACGCGGCGCCGGCGAGCGCCGCCGCCTGCCCGAGCCAGGCGCGCCGCGGCGGCGGGGCCTGTGCTGCGTCCCCGGGCGGCAGCGACGCGCGCACCGCGGCGAGCAGCGATGCCGGCGCCGTGTAGTAGTCCGCCTTCTCGCGGATCGCGGCGGACAGCTCGCGCACCGCCGGGGCGTCGTCGTCGTGCGTCATTCGTGCACCTTGGGCGCCGAGGCGCGGCAGATCGCGCGCAGCGAATCCGCCAGCAGCCGGCGGCCCCGCGCCAGGCGCGACATCACCGTGCCGATCGGCGCATCGGTGATGCGCGCGATGTCGCGGTACGGCAGCTCCTCCAACTCGCGCAGGATCAGCGCCTCGCGAAACTGCACCGGCAGCGCGGCGAGCGCCTCGTTGACCAGCCTGCGGTCGAGCGCGCGCAAGGCGAGCGTCTCCGGGGTGTCCGCGTCGGCGAGCTCCGCCTGCGCCGCGGCCGCATCGCCGCCGGCGAGCTCGACGGGCCGGTTCTGCTTCAGCCAGGTCATGGCGGCGTTGCGCACCAGCGCCAGCAGCCAGGGCCGCGCCTCGCCGCGCAGGCCGTCGAGGAAGCGGTACGCCCGCAGCATCGCCTCCTGCACCACGTCGCGCGCGTCCTGGTCGTTGCGCGTCAGCCAGCGCGCGAGGTTGTACGCCGCATCCATGTGCGGAAGGATGACGCTCTCGAAGCTCTGGCGGCGGTCCGGCAAGCGGCTGGGGGGTCCCCTATCCCTGCAGGACCGCGTGGCGGCGGGATTTATTCCCGGGACCGCGCCTTCGCGGCCGCGTTCGCCCGGTAGCGCGCCGCCAGCCGGCGGGCGGACTCCAGCATCGAGCGCGCCTGCGCGATGCGCCGCGCCGCGGTCGGGTGGTCGCCGAGGAAGCCCTCGCTGCCGTCGAGCTTGCCCAGCAGCGTCAGCATGGCGCGCGGCCGGAAGCCGGCCCGCGCGCCGAGCACGAAGCCGATGTAGTCGGCCTCCAGCTCCTGCTGCGCGCTGACCGCGCTCATGCGCAGGTTGACCGCCACGCTCTCGCTCAGCTCGCGCTCGATGTCCGGGTAGGTGCGCCTCAGGCCGTTGTCGACGAAGTAGCGCGCCGCGCTGGCGTACTCGCGCGTGTGCTCGGCGAGCACGTGGCCGATCTCGTGCGCGAGCAGGTACGCCAGCTCGTCGTCGCTCAGGCGGAGCCTGGCGACGAAGTCGGCCGACACCAGCAGCTTGCCGCCGGCCATCGCCGAGGCGTTCTCGCCGCAGCCGCGGCAGCTGTGCACCTCCCAGGCGAGCCGCGCCGAGGAGGGCTTCTCGTAGGCAGCCGCCTCCAGCAGGCGCGGCAGGATGTACCGCAGGCGCGCCTTCAGCGCCGGGTCGGCGTCGAGCTCGTCCACGCCCGCCAGCGTGCGCAGCCTCGCGCCATAGGCGCGCGCCGCGTCCGCGTCCACCTCGGCGGCGCTGAAGGCGAGGTCGTGGCGGAATTCGAGCACCGGCTGCGCTGCCGCGCCGAGCGGCAGCGCGAGCAGCAGGGCAGCGAGCGCGGACCTCACAGGGCCACTTTACTCCCGCTGCAGAATCCTGCAGGGCAGCGGCGCCGGCGCGCGCCTAGCCGCCGAGGAACAGGCGCTCGACTTCGGGGTTCTTGAGCAGCTCGGCGGCCGGCGCGGCGAGCGCGGTCTGGCCGGCGACCAGCACGTAGCCGAGGTCGGCGAATTCCAGCCCGCGCTTGGCGTTCTGCTCCACCATGACGATCGTCTTGCCCTCGGACTTCTGC
>Ga0335085_10008400_pt1 | contig 15766 bp, 16 predicted proteins | sample Lox_Sample_45_FD_206712 | JGI IMG/M metagenome (GOLD analysis project Ga0335085, IMG submission 206712) | Soil microbial communities from Loxahatchee National Wildlife Refuge, Florida, United States - Lox_Sample_4.5 | ecosystem: Environmental > Terrestrial > Soil > Wetlands | place: USA...
GCGGTCGCGGTAGGGACAGCAGTTGCCGGCTGCCCCCCGCACAGATCCGTACGTGCGCTCGTTAGCGCATACGGCTCCTATCTCGGATGCGTGGCGGCAAAGCGCTGCGAGGGCCAAGGGTGCAAAACGTGCGGAACGGGTAACCAGCGGTCGGCGAGCCGATACAGTCGGTCAGCGTTGAGGCAGTGGCGTTGGCTGCGTTGGCGCAGTTGGGTTCGCCACAACCGGAGCAACCGATACCGAAAGGTCTGCAAGCAGTCGAGGTTTCCCGGTACCGCATGATAGTTGAAGTAGCCCTGCACGACCGTCCGGAGCCACTGACCCATTTGCGGAATCGGTTCGTGCCGACGCCGTCGAAGTTGTTGCTTGAGTTCCTGCAACTTCCCCCGCAGGCGCTGGGCGATCGTCTTCCGCTTCACGGTAAATTGCCCCTTCCGGTTCTTCCCGCTGATATGCGTGAAGCCCAGAAAGTCGAACGTCTCGGGCTTACCTTCTCCCCGTCGTTTCCGGTAGAGTTCGGCAAACGGCCCGAACTCGATCCGGCGCGTTTTGTCCGGGTGCAGCTCCAGCCCAAACTTCCGCAGCCGTTCCCGGAGATCCTCCAGAAAGCGGTCGGCTTCGGTCTGCGCCTGAAATCCGAGGACCGTATCGTCGGCATAACGGACGACGACCACGTCTCCTCGCGCGTGCTTCTCGCGCCACGCCTGCACCCATAGGTCAAAGACGTAATGCAGATAGATATTCGCCAGCAGCGGTGAAATCACCGCCCCTTGCGGTGTCCCCATCTCCGTCTCTGACCATGCGCCTTCCTCCAGCACCCCGGCTTTCAGCCATTTCTGGATGAGCCGGTGAATCCGGCGGTCGGCAACGCGATGCTGCACGAACTTGAGCATCCATTCGTGGGAAATCGAATCGAAGAATCCCCGAATGTCGGCATCAAGCACGTGGTTCACGTGCTTCACCGTGAGCGCGTACGAGAGCGCGTCCAGCGCTTGATGCTGGCTGCGTCCTGGTCGGAACCCATACGAGAAGCCCAGAAAGTCCTCTTCGTAGATTGCGTTGAGGATGGTGACCACCGCCTGTTGGACGATCTTGTCCTCCAGCGCGGCCACTCCCAACGGGCGTTGCCGCCCATCGGCTTTCGGGATATACACCCTTCTCGAAGGGCTCGCTCGATACGCTCCGCGGTGCACCCGGCGGTGCAGATCGATCAGTCGTCTCTCCAGCCCGGGCTCGTACTCCTGCCACCTCAGACCATCCACTCCTGGGGCGGCCTTCCGCTTGAGCGCGTAAAAGCTCTCCCGCAGCAGATCAACCGTGAGATGGTGGAGCAAGGCGGTGAACTTCGTCCCCTTGTTCTCCTTTGCGACTTTCCGCACCCCCGCCAACCCCTGGGACACGCGTGCACCGCTCTGTGTCGGGTGCGTGTGAGGTGGTGGAGGGTTCTCCTTGATCAGCGGCCTTCCCTCCTCACTCTCCGCCGACGCTCTTCCGTCGTTGTTCGAATAGTTCATCGGTACTATGCCGCTGTCCGACTCCTCCGAGACGTGCATACGGGCCGTCGGCCTGAGCCTTCGCCCGCCGGCCTGCCCGGATGGGCGCAGGCGTCTCCGAGGTCTCCCGGTTCTCGTGCAGGAAGTGTCTAGGCGTGTCTGGGGTCTACGACTACGCAGGACTGGTCAGGGGCTCGCCTTAGCGCCCCTGCCTCATGTTGCCTTCCGCTGGTCTGACGGCGTCGGCGTCCTGATTGCAGCTTTTCGAAGCTCAATACCCAGCCCACCTATTCCCCTGTTTACGCTTCGCTGGACACCTCGCGATGCCCAGCGCAAAACTCGGGGCCGAGTGGATCGCTACTCCTTTCTCGTGAGGATCTTTCATCCTCTGCTTCCTGCCGGTTCATCCCGGCGCACCAGACCTTGCTTTTCAGACCGGATGGCGCAGACCTTCACACGCGAACCGTGACTCCGTAATCGATCGTGACAAGGTCTGCGACAGCCCACTACTGGAGATGGATCGCTTGGGGGATTCGCGGGCCGGGAATGAACAATCTGGTGCAGAATGGATGGGTGAGACGCCTGTCGCAGACCTGAAAGGAAAGGTCTGCGCCAGCCAGCCCGTGGCGCGTCACTATGCAAAGCTGCGGACAGATCTTGAACGCGCAGGCTCGCAGATCGGCCCCTATGACATGCTGATCGCGGCCCATGCACTCAGCCTGGGCGCAACTCTTGTGACCAACAATGTCCGCGAATTCAGCCGCGTGCCGGGCCTCCGGCTGGAAAACTGGGCGAAGGATAACCCGCCCCAGCCAATGGATCAATCTTGATTTGAGACAGCTCGTTGTGGCACGGTCTCCTGCCCCTGCTACAAGCTCACAACTAGTCGAAGAGTATTGAGACCTTGGGTCCCGGGGGGTGGCACCGTCACGAGACCGTGCCACAACGAGAAAGCCGGACTTCGAGCGCGAGGTTGTGCTTGGGCTTAGCGCAGACGTGAGAAGAAACGTCTGCGCCAGCCGGCCGAATCGCGCGGTTACAGCTTTGGGCCAGCCGGCCACGTGGTGCGCAATGTCCTTCCCGCCGGGGCTCTGCCGGGGAATCGGCAATGACCTTCTAAAAGCTTTACACGAGGCCCGCACGACCATGGGCGATTTCTCGGCGTCGCGCCCACGGCCCATGTAAACCTTCTCTTCGAGAATTCGTCTGCTGGGTTGAGAGCGGAAGAAGACGAAAGAACCGCCCGATGAAGCTGAACGAACTGGAAGGAGCAACTACCATGAAAAAGCAACTTGGACTTCTCGCCTTGGCCGTGGTTATGGGCCTTGGCTTGACACAGAGCGGATTAGGACAGGGGCCTCCGGCAGGAGCGGGTCCGGGACAGGGGCTGGCAATGCGCGGCGGCGGACCCGGTGGACGCGGCGCGGGCCGCGGGTTCAACTGCCCTTACCGGCAGGCAGCGTTGGGCGCCACCACTGGCACGGTGGCTCCAGGCTACGGCAGGGGTATGGGCCTGGGCATGGGTATGCGTCGAAATGCGGCGTTCGGCCCCGGTCCGGCAGCGGCAGGTGCGGCAGCGGGAACGAGCAACACGGCGTTCGGCCCTGGCCGCGGGATGGGTATGCGTCGCAATGCTCCCGTTACTGCGGGAACGGGTCCATTCTGCCCGTTTAATCCGAACAACAGCGCGGCGACCGGCAACGCAGCGGCGACCGGATCTCAAGCCGGCAGCACGCCCAGCGGCCAGCCGGCCAGCAAGTAGCGGGATTCCCCGGCGCTCGGGCAGAGACGCCGGGTAGGGAGCGGGGCGAGCGCCAATCTCCGCCCGAGTCGGGCGCTCGCCGGGTGGCGGAATTGACGACAGCGGCAGTTGGAGACCTGAACTAAAATGGCAACCATGCTCCAGGTCGTCGAAGGCGCGATCGATGGCGACGACCGCCGGGCCGCAAACGCCGCGCTTTTGGACGATTTCGACTCCGTCGTCCTGCGCCATCAGCAGAGGATCTATCGAGTGCTTCTGGGCCTGGTGAGCGATAGCGACACCGCCCAGACCCTGACCCAGGAATGCTTCCTGAAGGCGTACCGGTCGAGGTCCAACTACCGCGGCGAGGCCAGTGTCAGCACCTGGCTGATTCGCATCGCCATCAATCTGGCGCACGATTATCACCGGAATCGGCGCATGGGCTTCTGGCGCAGGCTCTTCGCAGGCGACAACGACGCCAGTGAAGTTGTAGCGAGGCGGCCGTCGGGCGCCGCCACGCCGGAGCAGGATCTGCTGGCCAAGGAGAAGCTGGCCGCGGTCTGGTCGGCGGTTGAGAAGCTCTCGCCGCAGCAACGAGCTGTTTTCGTACTACGTTTCGTCGAGCAAATGAGCCTGGAGGAGATCGCCGCAGCCACGAATCTGAGGCCAGGGACGGTTAAGACGCATCTGTTTCGCGCCCTCGGCACGGTGCGAAAACGGATGAAGGAATGGCAGGTGTCGCCATGAAAGAGCATCTGAGCGAAGAACAATTGAACCACTGGATTCTCGGGCAGGCCGAGAGCGATGCTACCGAACATATGGAGGCCTGTGCGATCTGCCGCCGCGAGGCGCAGAAATTGAAGGCGGCGCTGGACGGGTTCCACGACTCGATTCACGGAATGGCCGAGGATTATCGGCTGAGGTGGCAACCGCCGGTTCAGCCAGGGCGGTCCGCATGGTCACAACTGATCGCGCAACGATGGGCTTATGCCGTGGCGCTGGCAGCGATCCTCGTCGTATCGGTGGTGCTGCTGCGATTCGATCACCGGCGCGTTCCGCATCCGGTCACCGCCACACTAAGCGAAAGCGAGATCCTGATGCAGATTCAGGCAGACGTCAGCGAGGACGTTCCCAGCGCCCTGGCACCGGGAGAGTTGCTGGTAGCCGGAGCGGAAGAACCGCCCCCGGCCCCGGTGAACGTGGCTCGTAGGGGACGAAAGTCCAGCCGGAGGTGATGATCATGCGCGCAAGAACCGCACTTCTCCTTGCCGCCTTGCTGGTTTGTGTTCGAGCGGCCCCACAAACGCCAGCGCAAGCCTCGGGTCCGGCGGGCGCCGCGACCCAGTCGCAGCAGGGACCGCCGTGGGGTGGACCGGGGCAGCGGCGGGGACCGCCGGCCGGCCGGGGAATGGGAGCGTGGTGGCGCAACTCCGAGATCGTCAAGCAGCTCGCCCTTACCGACAAACAGGCGCAGCAGGTGGAGAGCGTCTTTCAAGAGCGCCGTCCCCAGCTCATGGCTCTCCATACGACCCTCGGCCAGGAAGAAGCTCGATTGCAGCCTCTGGTCGATGCGGGACACCCCAACGACCCCGAGGTACTGGCACAGATCGATAAAGTTGCCGATGCGCGGGCAGCCGTCGAGAAGGCGAACAGCCGCATGCTCTTTGCCATTCGGCAGGTGCTGACGACAGAGCAATGGCAGAAGCTCGAGGAGCTTGGCCAGGGTCTGGGTCCGGGGATGGGACAAGGTATGGGAATGGGCCGCGGTCCCGGACGAGCTGCCCCGTAAGAGCCCCTGCTTCGGGTTCTTCGGCGCGGATGTATGGAGACTTCAGAAGCAAATGTAAATGAACAAGAAGGGGGCATGAAAATGAAGGGCAGATTGTTGCTGTTGATGCTTGTTCCGACTTTGATCATTTTCGGAATTGCGGCTGATAAGGGGCAGACCGATCAGCAGCTTGACCAGGGCAAGGCAGTCTTCGATAAGAGTTGCTCACTGTGCCACAGCTACGGGCCTCCTCCGAAGATTGCGCCTCCCATGGTCGGGATATCCCAGCACTATCACGACAATTTCACGGACGCAGAGACCGAAAAGGCCATCGCTCATATGGTGGACTTCATCAAGAACCCTTCCAAGGAGAAGTCAATGCTCCTTCCGATCGGTCTTGAAAAATGGGGACTCATGCCTGCCATGAACCTCCCCGATGGGGATCTTCGCGCGGCGGCGTACTGGATCTGGCAGGTATATCCGATTGAACGACAGAAGGCACCGATGAATAAAAAGTAGTTTGCGGACTTGACCTGTGGGTTCCGGCCGCAAGGCTCCCCGGCGGCGGTCGCGTCCTTCCTCTTGACGGTCTCACGATTGATCCGGCCGTCCGGCGCCCCCCGGCAGAATTACGGAGGAGATCTCATGCGAGTGAACCGCCCCAAGTTGAATCTGATGATCGACGTTATTGGCTTTGTCTGCGCCGTGTTTCTGATTGTGACCGGATTCCTGCTGGAGTATTCGTTGCCTCCGGGAAGTGGTCGCCTGGGCACAGAAGGCTTTGGCGAAGGGCCCGGCGGATCATACCGGCCCATTCTCTTGTTGTGGGGTTGGTCGCGACACGAATGGGGAAACCTACATTACTGGATAGCCGTGTCCCTGATGGCCGTGTTGTCTCTCCATCTCGTGCTTCACTGGAGGTGGATTGTCGCCATGGTCAAGGGAAAGCCCACGCCGGTCTCCGGTATTCGCATGGCCGTTGGGATCCTGGGATTGGCCTCGCTGCTGGCGCTGGCACTGGCGCCATTCCTGAGCTCCACCGAGCGATTGTCACGGGGGCAGGTGCTGGAAGAGCGCCAACAGAGTACTCCGGCGAAGTAGTACCTGGATTGCTGTGCGGCCAGGGTGCTGAACGGTGGGCCTGGCGGCATTGAGAGGCTTCGCTGTTCACCACGTATTTGAGTTGAATGCAGGTTCGGGCCGATCCAGTTCGCGCTGGATGAGACCGCGAACCGGAGAGAAACACCGAGGAGTTGAATATGAGCAAGCACACTTTGGCAAAGGCATTAATTGTCGCAGTCGTGATGGCTGGAACCGCCTCCATGCCAGGGTTCGCACAGGGCCGGAGCGGGTCCGGTGGAGCAAGCCCGATGTACAATCCAGCCACTGAAGTTACGGTTCAAGGAACGATTCAGGAAGTGAAACAGTTCACCGGTCCACGGGGCACGATCGGAACGGACCTAGTCCTGAAAACCGAGAAGGAGACCCTCGATGTGCGCCTGGGCCCGGCGGCCTTTCTGACCCAGAACAAATTCGAGGTGGCGAAGGGCGATCAGATCCAACTGACCGGTTCCAAAGTCCAGATCAATGGCGCGGAAATTCTGCTGGCGCGAGAAGTGAAGAAAGGCGAGCAGACTTTGACGCTGCGGGACGCTCAAGGTTTCCCGGTCTGGTCCCGCCGTGGTCAGCGGTAGCTCGGTTACTGGCTTGGGTTCAGTACGAAACCTGGACGGGGTGCTGCGGGCGCCCCCGTATATAGCACCGAAAAAGGTGCTCATCGAGGGTGCGGGTGCCCGCAGTGCCCGCCGCATCGAGACGCTCGGCAGCTGAAGAACTGTGGCCGGGCGATTCAGCGTTCAGGCGGGCGGCGTGCGCACACATCAGAAGCGATGTGTGCGCCACCTCCGAAATACAGCCCGCGGGTGGCCACGACATCGAATTGTATGTCGTGGCCACCGCGCTCAAAGTCCAGAATATATCTCTTGCAGTCCGCAGCGCTCTCGGCAGCGCAGCCTCAAGGCACCGGATCCATCCTCAGGATCGAGCTGTCTTCCCGATCATAGAACCGGCAACTCAACCAAGGCCACTCGCGGTGGTGGCGAACCTCGTCGTGTCCGTCGTCGCCACGCCGAACTGATACGCCGGACTTCAGGGGATTCCTAGCGGAATTGCAAAGGGTCTGAGACGGGCGTGGGAAGTCGGAGGGTGCCACGACATCGAATTGTATGTCGTGGCCACCGCGCTCAAAGTCCAGAATAGGCGACGAGGAATCTCGTAACTCCTGCAATTAAGAGCGAGATTCCTCGCTGCCGCTCGGAATGACAAGGTTCCGAAACGTTTTTCAACACACTGCCTTAAGCCGCCGACAGGCGCAGGTGGACTCTGCTGCCGGTGGCCTTGGCGAAGCGCAAGAGCGTCTTGGTACTGGGCAGCGTCTGACCGCTTTCCAACCGGGCGATGGCCGATTGGCTGGTACTCATCCGGGCGGCCAGTTCCGCCTGGGATAGCCCGGCACGCCGGCGCGCCCTGATCAGTTCGGCGGAGATTTCGAATTCCGGGGCGAGCGCGTCGTATGCCGCCTTGACCTTGGGATTGGCCAACAGACGGGACTTGAACTCCTCAAACGGAATGGTCATGTGATCTCCTTCGCCCGGCGGAGCGCCAGTTCGATCTCGGCGCGCGGCGTCTTCCCAGTCTTTTTCACAAATGCTCGCACGACCACAACTCTTCTGCCGAGGGCGGTGACGTAGAGAGCGCGGGCTATGCCGTCGCGCCCCCTAAGCCGCATTTCCCACAACTTGCCTTCCAGGTGCCTCACATGGGGCTCGCGCAGGCTCTACAGTCCGACAAGACGGATGCGGTCGGCAAGCCGGAGGAACCGTCCTTGAACGTCGGCCGGAAGGGCCGCAATCTCCGCGCCGACAGTTTCGTTCAGGATTTCCACCTGCCAGGACATAGTGCATTATATCTCATTTTTGAGATCGGCAGGATGCCGCACATCTTGATTCGGCGATCGGTACTGCGGGCCGCACGCCCTTTCCGAAGGTGCGCCAGCCCGCCCGTAGCGCGCCCCTTCCGACCGCTGATCAGGACATCCTCACGCTGAACTCGCGTATACTGGCGGGACTCGGCCTTGAAGGGAGACTCGCATGAACCGACGGGACTGTTTTCAGCTCGCTGCGGCCGGAGCGATCGGCGCGGCGTTGCCGGCGCGGCATCTGGCGGCTGAGGAGCAGGCGGCGCGCGCCACGCGTGGGCTGCCGTCGCCGATCATCAAGGACATTCAGGTGATCACGACTCAACCCGGCGCCGTACGCCTGATCGTGGTGAAGGTGATTACGGATCAGGACGGACTCTATGGCTACGGCTGCGCCACCTTCACGCAGCGCGCCGATCTGGTTCCGCCTGCGGTGGAGAAATATCTAAAACCGCTGCTGATCGGTAAGCCTGCCGATCGCATCGAGGACACGTGGCAGGCCTGCTACAACAGCTCCTACTGGCGCAATGGCCCGGTGCTGAACAACGCGATCAGCGGAATCGACCAGGCGCTGTGGGACATCAAGGGCCGCCAGGCCAACATGCCCGTCTACCAGTTGCTTGGCGGAAGAGTGCGTGAAGCGTGCGCCTCGTACGACACGGTGGGAGGAATGGAAACCCCGGAAGTGATTGATCGTATCCGCCAATCGATGGCCAACGGATTCAAGCACGTCAAAGTGCAGATCGGCGTGCCGGGCATGGCGGTTTACGGACCGCATAGCGGCGAGGCGGCGAGAGGGCTGCACGAAGGCGCGGTGTTCGAGCCCGGTCCTTACATGCGTCGGACGCGCCAGATGCTGGAAGAGTGCCGGAAACAATTGGGCGAAGAAATCGAGCTCATTCACGATGTCCACGAGCGTGTGAGCCCGCGGCAGGCGGTCCAATTCGCAAAAGAGCTCGAGCCCGTCCGCCTGTTCTACCTGGAAGACGTGCTATCGCCGGAGGACATCGACTACTTCCGCCTGATCCGGCAGCAATGCGCAACTTCGCTCGCCATGGGCGAGCTCTTCAACAGTCCGCACGAGTGGCAGCCCGTAATCACGGAGCGCCTGATCGACTACATCCGCGTCCACTTGTCGCAGGCCGGGGGACTGTCGCCCGCCCGCAAGATCGCCATCCTCGCGGAGCAGTTCCAGGTGAAAACGGCCTGGCATGGTCCCCCGGACGTGTCTCCCGTCGGGCACACGGCTCAACTGCACCTCGATCTCGCCAGCGCCAACTTCGGCGTCCAGGAAGGCGGCGTGATTCGCGGCGTGGAGGCGGAGATTTTCACCGGCTGTGCGACGTACAAAGACGGCTACCTCTGGGCCAGCGATGCGCCCGGTTGGGGCATCGAGATCAATGAGCAACTCGCGGCGAAATATCCCTTTCGCTCCGACCCGCTGAACGGCGGATGGGGAGAAATCCGGCGGTACGATGGCAGCATCATTCAGCAATGACTCGCAGCCAATGGCCACAGCATTCTCATGATCACTTTTCGGCGACCCCCAGCCGGCGCAACGAATCCCGGGCCGTCGTAAGCTGCGGATTCAGATCGAGCGCGCGCCGAAACGCGCGAGCCGCGGCCGCGTAGTCGCCCTTCTTGACGTAGGCCTCGCCCAGGCGATCGTACGCCTCGGGCGCGTCAGGACGAGACCTGATTGCCGCCTGAAAATGGCCCAGAGCATTATCGATTCGTCCGGCGTTTTCGTCGAGCAGTCCCAGCCCAAAATGCGCCACGTAGTCATTGGGCGCGAATCCGAGCAACCGCTCGAACTCGGCGCGCGCCCGCGCCTTGTCCCCGGCTTCCAGCCACACGCTGCCGAGCAACTCCTCGGCCCGCACGTCGTGAGGATCGAGGGTGAGAGCGGCGCGCAACTCGTTTGCCGCGTCGAAGAAGCGATGCAGCTGAAAATAGCAATCCGCGAGATCGTCGTGTGCGGGCAGATTCTCGCCGTCTTCGTCCAGAACTTCGCGATAGACAGCAATCGCGTCGCTGACGTGACCCGTCTGGCTGAGCTCCAGGGCACGAAGGTATTGCCGGTACTCGGTCAGGCGAGCTTTAGGATCGGGACCCGGCGCGCCGCGTCCGGCATAAGTCGCGCTGAAACCGAGATAACCGAGCGCATGCAGATTGGCAAGAGCCTCAGGAGTCATCTCGGGCTGCGCTGCCACACCCGGTACGGCCGCGCGGGCGTAGCGCTTCCGCAGATCGGCGAGGCGCGCAGCAAGAGCGTGCTCGACGGCCGGGCTCTCGGAAACCAGGTTGTGCTGCTCTCCCGGATCGTCAGCCAGATTGTAGAGCTCGGGCTCCGGCGCATCGATGTACTTGAAATCTTTCACGCGCAGCGCGCGAAGCGGCGCCCAGCCGAATTTGTCGTGAGCATAAAGTGACTCGCTATAGACTTCGCGCGGCGGCGAGGTGGATTCGCCCGACGCCGGCAAATCCAGTAGGCCTCGTCCTTGAAATGACTCGGGACGCGGCAGACCCAGGTATTGCAGAATCGTCGGTGCGACGTCGATGAGCCCCACAGGGTCGTCGATTCGCCGGGATGCGGGCGCCGAAGCCGAAGCACCTGCGGCAGCCGGGCGCGACCGTTCCTCGGGCCAGCGAATAATCAGGGGAACCTGCAGGGTGCTCTGGTAGATGAAGTAGCCGTGCGTGCTCTCACCGTGATCTCCCAGGCTCTCGCCGTGGTCCGCCGTCAGCACGATCAAGCTGCGTGAAAAGAGCCTACGATCTTTGAGGAACTGCCAGAAGTCGCCCAGTTCGCTATCGGTGTAAGCGAGCTCGGCGTCGTATTCGCTGTCGGGATAACGCATTCGAAAGCTCGCGGGCTCCGTGTACGGATGGTGTAGATCGAACAGGTGAATAAAAACAAAGAACGGCGCGGCCGGCGTGCCGCCTCGGGCGTCAAGCCACTTGCGCGCGTCCGCCAGCACGTCAGCCGCAGGACGCTTCAGGGCAGCGGCGGCCTCAGAGCCTTCCAGATGCCCGCCAAAGGGAGAGTCGTAGACACTAAATCCCTGATCGAGACCGAACTCCCGCGCCAGGAAATAGCCCCCGATGAACGCCGCAGTTGCGTATCCGTGCGACTGCAGGATCCCCGCCAGCGTCACGGCGCCTTGCGGAACTCGCTCGGCGTTTTCCCCGATCCCGTTGGCAAAAGGATATGTCGAAGTAAAAAGCGACAGGTGCGACGGCAGCGTGATCGGAATCTGGGAGCTAGTCTCGGAGAATAACGTTCCCTCCGCAGCCAGAGCGTCGATCGCAGCCGTCTTGAGATGTCGATAGCCGTAGCAACTGAGATGGTCTGCGCGCAGCGTATCGATCGAGATGAGAATGACGGGGACTGGAGAAACGACCGGCCGGGAAGGCTTGCTATTTCGCGCCGCCGGCGCGCTCCCGGCCAGGAGGAAACCCACAAGCACCGCCGAAATCGTTGGGGCCTTTCGGCTGTGGAAAACGGTCCGCTGTGGCATCTTGCGCTCACCGCAGTATACAACGCCCGGCTCACGCGAGCGCTTCGCAGCCCCAACCCCACCAGCAAGGGGTCGGTTTGACGTAGGGGCGGGCCCCCCGTGCCCGCCCGCTCCGGAGCGGCGGTTCAGTCAGTTGGGCGGGCACAGGGGGCCCGCCCCTACGTCAAACCGGACAATCAATTATCAAGCTAACGGCGATGCTTTCCGCCCGAGTGACCCTGCGAGAAGTGCTCCGACCCGTGCGACTTGAAATGCGGTTCCTTGAAGTGAGGTTGCTTGAAGTGAGGCTGCTGAAAATGAAGTTCCTTGAAGTGCGGTTCTTTGAAATGTTCCTGCTTCGGGGGCCTCGAGGATCCGGAAAACGACCGCGACCACAAACTGTGCCCCGAGTTCGTCCTCGGCTGAGCGAATCCGGGAGAACTCCCTCGCGACCAGCGCGCGTCCTTCATGTCACGCGGCACCGATGGCGCTCGGTTGGTGAAATTCGAGTACGCGCCATTCCCCGGCAGACGATAATGCCAATCCGCGGACGGCGGACGGAAGCTGCCTGCGCCACTGGCATGGCTGTTGGCACCGAACCGGTTCGGGGACTGATATCCACGATTCGCAGCCCATGACCATTGCTGAGACCTTTGCGCGGCCGGCCGCCCGAATCTTTCGCCGGATGGGTAAGCGGGTGGGCCCGAATTAATCGCGTAGTTTCTCCAGTTGCCCACGTTCGTCCTCCAGCTGCTCCGCTGAAAATTACCGCCAGCGCTGCCGTGCGAGTTGAACGCCGAACGTCCCGCTCCGAACCGCCATCCTCCACCGCTACCGCCACCGAATCCGCCCCGGCCGCGGTTCATGCCGTTCCCTGCGTAGCCGGGTCCGCCTCGACGATCATCGTGCGCCCAGACGCTCCGTCCGTAACCGCCACCGCCACCTCCACCAAACGAGTTGTGAAACCCCAAGGCGCTGAAGAACCCGTTGTTGACGAAGAGCGTGTGAGCAAGCCAGCTCAGCCCCCAGCCCCAACCAGTGGGCCCGAGCAGTCCCGTAAACCCGGAGAACATGCCGGCGAGATTGAGGGCCGTCGAGAACAGGGACCCGAAGATGCTGCCGACGTAGGAAAGGGCGGGATAGCCACCGCCGTCGGCGGGAGGTCCCCAGACCGAGTAGGGGTTGTAGGCCGGGACGTACATCATCTGCGGATTGACGGGCTGGATGTCGATGGCGCTCTGGCCATTCTGATATTCCGTGTTGACCGCAAGCTGAGGCGTGCTTCGAAGCTGCCCGTTCGACTGCGCCTGGGCCCGCAGGTACTGGACTGCGTTCATGACGTCGGTCGGCTGCGCAAGAAACGCCTGGCCAAGCTCCGTGGTCCACTGCATGTTGCTGGTGAGCATCGCGATGACGTTGGGAAATGCCACCAGGGCCTGGATGCTCGGATCCCAATTCTGCTGCTGAGCCGCTCCCATTAACTGCGGGCCCTGCAGGTTGCCGTTATATTGCAGCCACTGTGCGGCGGCCGCCAGCTCCTGCGGGTAGGTGGAGACCACCAGGATCTGGCCGAGCAGCGGGTCGGGGTAGAGCGCGATGGGCGCGACGAGGTCCGCCAATTGGCCCGACGAAAGGGACGGAGAGGCCTGCGCGTAAGGCGGATCCAAGGCGCCGTACGGAGACTCCTGAGCCTGAAGCAGGCCGCCCAAAGCCAGAACCAGCAGGATCGAAGGGATGGCTGTCGCTTTCCTCAGGCTTGTTCCGAACGTGGAGCGTGTCATGTCACCGTCCAAACAGCCGCTTTGGGTTCTCCGCGCGTGCGCACGTGGCAAGAGTGTTTCCAAAGGGCGCAAAGATTGATGATACGGATCTTAGGCACGGTGATCTTGAACTGGGGAGGACCTGCTCCGTGCGCGTTGCACCGTTTCGTATGATGCGCCATACGAGTTCGGAGGGTTGGCTCGCCGTCTCCTGCCGCCCGGCAGTCAAGTACAGGCACGCCATGGCGTGCCCCCTACCCGCCTGGTGCGCGCCTTGTGCGGCCGAGCGGCACCAGACTGACGCCAACCGCGAGCAGGAAGTTGAGGCAGAGCGCGACGAAGCCCGCGTTCAGCCCGAACATCGGGTCATGTTTGGTAAGGCCCAGGACGGCAACCGCGCCCACGCCGGCGACGAGTCCCGTGAACACGCCAGACAGCGTGGCCCGCTTCCAATAGAGGCCAAGCACTACACCTGGAAAGAACTGCCCGACTCCGGCATATCCCAGGAGCAGCAGCGACACCAGCGTGGTCGAACTGTAAATCGCGAAGAACAGCCCGATGAGGCTGAGCACCACCACCATCAGGCGCGCCAGCCGCGCCACCTGGTCGTCGGTCATTGCGGGGGCGAAGAGCGGACGATAGAAGTTCTTGGCGAACAGGGTGGCGGCCGTCAAGGTGAAGATCGCCGCCGGGACCATGGCCGTGAGCGCGCCGGCGCCGCCGATCACGCCGAGAAACCACGCTGGGAAAGTCGAACGGACGATCGTCAACAGGGCCATGTCGCCGTTGGCCAGACCCGGAAGCGCCACGACCGCTGAGAATCCGGCGAAGAAGACGAAAGCGAGCGTTAGCGTGTAAAGCGGCATGACCACCGCGTTGCGCCGGATAATGTCGCCGCTGCGCGCCGTGAACGTGGCGGCGAACGAGTGCGGCCACATGTAGAATCCGAGCGAAGTCAGCAGAACGGCGGAGATGTACCATGCGTGACCCAGATTCGGCGTTGCGCCCGGCATCGTGAGGTGAGCAGGACGCGTGTGGGCCAGCGCCGCGAACATCTTGCCGATCCCGCCGAAATGGGCATAGGGCACGCCGATGCCGATGGCGAGCGCGGCCAGCACCATCAGCGAATCTTTGAGGACGCTTACCCAAGCGACGGCGCGCACGCCGCTGGCGAGCACGAAGGCGGCAACGATGCTCACCGCGATCACCATGGCGGGCGTGCGCCGGATGCCGTCGAAGCTCGCGACCTCGACAATGATCCCGAGGCCCGTGAATTGAAGCTGAACATACGGAACCAGAAACGCCATTCCGGTCAGGCTGACGAAGGCCGCGAGGTAGTTGCTGCCGTAACGGCGGGCGAAGAAGTCCGATTCCGTCTGCAGGCCGTGGCGGCGTCCCAATTCCCAGATCGGCGGCAGGATGAAGAATGAGACCACGTAGGCCAGCGTGAGGTAGGCCATGATGTAGAGCGCCGGCCCGCCGCGCGAATAGGCCCATCCGCTGGCGCCGAGAAACGAGAAGGTGGTGTAGACCTCACCGGCCATCAGCAGGTAGACCAGCAGCACGCCAAACCCGCGTCCGCCGACGGTCCACTGCTCCAGGTTGAGCTTGCGACGAGCTCCGGCGAGAAATCCCAGGCAGGCGCCGGCAGCGATGATGACGAAGATGATCGTGAGGGCGACGCTGCTCGAGCTCATCGGCTGCTGTCGTCTGGCTGATTGCGCCCTTGTGGTGCACGCATCCTGCCTGCTTGTGGTGTGGGCATCCTGCCTGCCGTATCCAGCCGCCTCCCGCCCGCGCGAGTTTCCAGGCGGTAAGCCAGCCACATGCAAATCGTGGTGAGCACGATCCAGCCGATGAGCCAGAACAAATTGAAGGGAAGACCAAGAAGCACGGGCTGCACTCGATCCCACAAAGCGACCGAGAAGCACATGGCAGCAAAAGGAATCAGGGCCAGCAACAGCGCGGCCCACGACGGTCGCTTGATCAAGCTCTTTCCTCCCCCCAACACCGAAATGTCTTACTCCGGTGCCGCCGTTAACCCGGTCGACTGCTGCACATTATGAACGGATTCGGAATGACTGGTGGGCCTGGGTAGAGTTGAACTACCGACCTCACCCTTATCAGTTGTCAGTCAGAGGATTCCGATAGATTGCTGCGAAATGAGATCGAGCAATATCCATGCGCCTTTGACATCCGTTTTCCGCCCTCGCCGAGTGCGGCCAATTACGACGGTCTTTGATTCACTTGTGCACCAAAATGTGCACCAAGTTCTCTGCGCTAATGAGCCGAGCTACCGGAAGGGCAGAAGACGAAAGATAGGTTAACAGAAAAACGGCAACCGCTGAAGAGCGACCTTCAACGGGTGCGCGACGTAGAAGTTGGGGAGGGCGGACCTTCTTTTTTGTGGCATGTTGCCTTGCGTATATTATACGCTAGGATCAGGAGGTTTTTCCTATGCCCCAATCTCTCCCAGAGTTAGAGCAGCGGCGGGAGGTGATCACTCAGCAGATCGCTCGACTCGGTG
>Ga0335085_10008402_pt1 | contig 15764 bp, 17 predicted proteins | sample Lox_Sample_45_FD_206712 | JGI IMG/M metagenome (GOLD analysis project Ga0335085, IMG submission 206712) | Soil microbial communities from Loxahatchee National Wildlife Refuge, Florida, United States - Lox_Sample_4.5 | ecosystem: Environmental > Terrestrial > Soil > Wetlands | place: USA...
GTTCTTGTGCTCCGAGCACGCGCGCTACCTAACCGGAACCGCGATCCAGGTGGACGGCGGCGCGTACGGGGCGTTGCTGTGATCCGGCACATCGCCCTACTGACCTTCGCCGATGCGGCAACCGACGCGCAGGTGCAGGCGATCGAGGACGCGCTCTCGGCGCTACCGGCTCGTCTCCCGCAGCTCCGCTCGTACCGGATCGGCCGCGACCTCGCGATCAACCCGGGAAATGCCGGCTTTGCCGTCGTGGCCGACTTCGACACCGTTGACGACTATCTCGCGTACCGCGACGATCCCGAGCATCGACGGATCATCTCCGAGCTGATCGCGCCGATCCTCGCGGCGCGGACGGGTGCCCAGTACGAAATCACGTGACCGCGGTTCGGCGCCTGTCCGACGGCAGTGGGAAGGGCGTAGCGTTCGGTGGCATGGAGCTCAGCAACGCCGTCGAATTCGCCCGCACCAACAATCATTCGGTCCTCGTCACCATCCGGTCGAACGGTCGGCCCCAACTCTCGAACGTCCTGCACCACGTGTACGACGACGGCCTCGTCCGGATCTCCATCACCGCCGACCGCGCCAAGTACAAGAATCTCGCCCGCGAGCCGTGGGCGGCGCTGCACGTCACCCGGTCCGATTTCTACGCGTACGCCGTGCTCGAAGGTGAGGTCGAGCTGACACCGGTCGCCGCACGAACCGATGACGCGACGGTGGACGAGCTCGTTGCCTACTACCGCGACGCGGTGGGCGAGCACGAGAACTGGGATGACTACCGGCGTTCGATGGTGGCCGACCGGCGCGTCATCGTGCGGTTCCGGCCGATGCGCGCCTACGGCATGGTGTAGCCCGTCGCACCGCCGCAAGAATCGTTCCCTACGGCGCGTCCAGCGCGGTCTTCTTGGCCCAGCGATAGTTCGGCTTGCCCGCGGGCGTGCGCTCGACGACGTCCACCACGATCACGCGCCGCGGCACCTTGTAACCGGCCAAGGCGGTACGGCAGTGTTCGCTCAGCTGCTCGAGGGTGACTGTGTGACCATCGCGCGGCGCGACCACGGCGGCGACCGTTTCTCCCCACCGGTCGTCGGGAATGCCGACCACGATCGCGTCGAACACGTCCGGATGACTTTTCAGAACCGCTTCGACTTCCTCGGGGAAGACCTTCTCCCCACCGGTGTTGATGCACTGCGAGCCCCGGCCCAGGACATTGATCTTGCCGTCCTCCTCGATGACCGCGCGATCACCGGGAATCGCCCAGCGCACGCCGTTGAGCACCGTGAAGGTGGCCGCAGTCTTCTCGGCATCCTTGTAGTAGCCGACCGGTACGTGACCGCGACGCGCGAGGAGACCGATCTCGCCGACCGGTGCGACCTCGCCGTCTTCGGTGATGACCGTGGTCCATTCGTTCATCTGGAAGCGCGGCCCCTTGTCGGTGACGTCGACCGCGCCGTTCGCGCCGGTCTCCGACGCGCCGAACGCGTCGATGATCGCCACGTTCGGCGCCCGGTCGTTCAGCTCTTGTTTGATGGAAGGGGAGAGGATCGCACCGCCGGATACCAGCGCGAAGAGCGATGCGGGTGCGGCACGCTGCGCGAGCGCGTCGACGAGCGGCCGCGCCATGGCGTCGCCGACCAACGAGATGACACTCACGCTCTCGCGGTCGACGAGGTCCCAGATCTCGTCCGCATCGAACCGGCGGCTCGCGTTGAGTACGACCGTGTTGCCGCCGAACAGTGTGACGAATGCGGACCATTGCGCGTTGCCGTGCATCAGCGGCGCGAGCGCGAGGCTGACTCCCGGGGCCGCGCTGAGGCTGCTCGTGATGTCGGGCGGACGCTCGATTCCGGAACCGCCGTAGTTGCCGCCGCCCATGGCGGCGAAGAAGATGTCCTCCGCGCGCCACATCACACCTTTCGGCATACCCGTGGTGCCGCCCGTGTACAGCACGTACAGGTCGTCGGGAGATCGAGGCGTCAAGCCGTCGCGAGAGGAGTTCGCGGACGCGAGGGCCTCCTCGTAGTCGACCGGGCCGAGGCCGTCGGTTACGGTTCCGCTCCCGTCGTCGAGTTGGACGAGGTGGCGCAACTTCGGCAGCCCGGGTGTCACCGACGCGACGTGCGGCCCGAATTCGGCTTCGAAGATCAGTGCGACGAGATCCGCGTTGTCGAACAGGTAGCGCAGCTCGTCGACGACGTAGCGATAGTTGATATTGATCGGAACGACTCGAGCCTTGAAGCAGCCGAGCATCGACTCGAGCCATTCGGCTCGGTTGAACGAGTAGATGCCGACGTGCTGACCGGGCACCACGCCGACATCGCGCAGATAGTGCGCGACGCGGTTGGCGCGATCATCGAGAGCGCGATACGTCAGCCGGCGGTGGCCCGCAACGACCGCCAGACGGTCGGGGACTGCATCGGCGACGGCTTCGTAGAGGTCGGCGAGGTTGAACTCCATGCAACGACACTACCGACGTCCGCAGACGTCGAGTCTTCCGCGACCGCGACGAAGCATGAGTAACGTCCGTAGGGCATGAGCGTGTGGCTCCAGGAAGCGCGTGCCTACCCGAACGGCGTCGTCTGCACCCCGCACTACCTCGCGTCGGCGGCCGGAGCCGCGATGCTGGCCGAGGGCGGAAATGCCGTGGACGCCGCATTCGCGGCGAACTTCGTTCTGGGTGTCGTGACGCCGTACATGTGCGGCTTCGGCGGCGATCTCCTCACGATGATCTGGGACGGGCAACTCCACGCGTACCGCGGCGTCGGCCGCGCGCCGAGCGGCGCGACGCCGGAGTTCGTGCGGGCGGCGTCGGGAGCCTCGGATATGCCCGTGTTCGGGCCCCACCCCGTCACGGTTCCCGGGGCGGTCGAGGCCTGGTTCACGCTCATCGAGAAGTTCGCGACACGCGACTTCGGGCGGCTCGCGCAACGCGCACTGCATTACGCGGAAGAGGGATTCCCGCTCACCAGGCGCGGTGCGTTCTTCTTCGACAGCAGCGCGCGGCTGTACGACCATTTCGGCCTCTCCGACTTCCGCGATGCCTACGGAACCTTGTCGGCAGGAGATTGGGTCCGCCAGCCCGAGCTCGCGCGCACCATCCGGACGCTCGCGTCCGAGGGTCCGGACGCGTACTACCGCGGTCCGATCGGGGCCGCGGTGGCAGAACGGCTACAGCGTGCGGGTGGATGCATGACGGCGGCGGACGTCGCCGCGCACGAGGGCGCGTGGGTCGAGCCCCTCCGCGCGGCCGTGCGCGGGGTGGAGATCCTCGAGATGCCGCCGCCCACGCAAGGGGTCACCGCGCTGGAGGCGTTGCGCATCGTCGACGGACTCGATCTCGGCGCCGACGGGCCCGACCGACAACATGTGCTGATCGAGGCGGTCAAGCTCGCGCTGGCCGATCGCCGGCGTTACCTCGGCGATCCCGACACGATGACGATCGCGCCCGAGCGGCTCTTGCGCGACGACTGGATCGAGGCGCGGCGCCGCGACATCGACCCCGCGCGGGCACGCGCCGCGGTGGCGCATTCCGAACCCGACGGTGGGACGATCTACATGTGCGCGGCCGACCGCGACGGCATGCTCGTGAGTCTCATCCAGTCCAACTTCTCGGGCGCGGGCTCGGGACTGCGTGTCGCAGAGTGGGGCTTGAACTTGCACAACCGGGGGTCCGCGTTCGTTCTCGACGACGACCACCCCAACGCCATCGGGCCGGCCAAGATGCCGTTGCACACCCTGATCCCTGCGATGGCGATGCGGGATTCCCGTCCGTGGCTCGTGTTCGGCACCGAGGGCGGCCATGGTCAGGCGCAGACGCACACCCAACTCCTGGTGCGCATGCTCGTGGACGGCGCCGATCCCCAGCTGGCGATCAGCGCGCCGCGGTTCACCGTCGACCCGGAGACGACCCGGATCGCTATGGAGGACCACTTCGATCCGGCGTGGATCGAAGACCTGCGCGGCCGCGGCCACGCGATCGACGTCGTGAAGGGCTATCGCCACGGACCCGGCATCGCGCACGCGATCGAATGCACCTCGCCCGGCTACCGCTGCGGCTCGGATCCCCGAGCAGAGGGCGGCGCGGCCGGCCTCTAGCCCGTACTCTTGGTTGCGATGGAGCGTGCCCGATCGCGGGTCTTTACGATTCCGAATGCCATCTCGGTGGCCCGGCTCTTGTGCGTACCCGTGTTTCTCTGGCTCTTGTGGAAGCCCGATCCCGCTCGGCGCGCGGCCGCCGCGCTGCTCGCGGTGCTCGGGGCGACCGACTGGGTCGACGGATGGATCGCGCGCCATTACGACCAGGGGAGTGATCTCGGCAAGATCCTCGACCCCACGGCCGATCGCGTCCTGCTGGTCGCGGCCGCGATCGCGCTGTTGCTCGAGAACCTCTCGACCGCGGTGGACGTGATTCTGTGGATCATTCTCGTGCGCGAGGTCCTGATCGCGGGAGCGACCGTCGCGCTGGGTGTCGCCGGCGCCCGCCGGATCGACGTCGTCTGGGCCGGCAAGGCCGGGACGCTCGCGCTCATGTTCGCGATGCCGATGTTCCTGATCGCCGATGCGGCCCCGTCGGTCCGATTCCTCTTCGACTTCGTCGGGTGGGGTTTCGCGATCGGTGGCATTGTGCTGGGGTACATCGCGGCCGCGACGTACGTCCCTGCGGCGCGCGACGCCCTCCGCGAGGGCAGGAACGCGCGACGCCCGGCGGAGGTGGCTTCATGAAGGCGGTGATCCTGGCGGGAGGAGAGGGCACGCGCCTGCGGCCGCTGACCAGCAACCAACCCAAACCGATGATCCCGATCGCGAATGCGCCGATGATGGAGCACATCGTGCGGCTCCTGGCGCAGCATGGCTTCGACGACATCGTCGTCACTGTCGCGTTCCTCGCCAACCACATTCGCAACTACTTCGGCGACGGCTCCGACTTCGGTGTGCGCATGCGTTACGCCACCGAGGAGACTCCACTCGGCACGGCGGGCTCGGTTCGCAACGCGATGGAAGAGCTCGACGACACCTTTCTCGTCGTCGCGGGCGACGCCCTCACCGACGTCGACCTCGGATCGATCATGAAGGCGCATCGCGCCGCCGACGCGTTCGCGACCATCGCGTTGAAGCGGGTCGAGAACCCCGTCGAGTTCGGGATCGTGATCACGCGCGAGGACGGAACGATCGACCGGTTCCTCGAGAAGCCCACGTGGGGCGAGGTCTTCTCCGACACGATCAACACCAACATCTACGTGCTCGAGCCCGAGATCTTCGATTTCATACCCGCGGAAGAGATCGTCGACTTCTCCGCCGACGTGTTTCCCGACGTGCTCGAGCAGGGCCGCAAGCTCTTCGGCCACGTGATCGACGGCTACTGGGAGGACGTCGGCACCCTGGAGGCTTACCGGCGCGCGCACGAAGACATCCTCGACGGGCGCATGAGGCTCGAGATGCCGGGCTTCGAGGTGCGAGAGGGAGTCTGGCTGGGGGAGGGCGCCGACCTCTCGCCCGACGCGGAGGTCTACGGCCCCGTCCTCATCGGCGACAACGCCCGCGTCGAGGCCGGCGCGGTTCTCCGGCCGTACACGGTGCTCGGTACCGACGTCGTCGTGAAGGCGGACGCGGAGCTCGAGCGGTGCGTCGTGCACGATCACGTCTACATCGGGCCGGGTGCACGACTCCGCGGCGCGGTTGTCGGGCGCGCCAGCGACATTCGCGACGGCGCGCGCGTCGAGGAGAACGTGGTGATCGGCGACGAATGCTTCGTCGGAGGGCACGCCATCATCAACCCCGCCGTGAAGATCTACCCGTTCAAGATGGTCGAGCCGGGCGCGCTGGTGACGTCGTCGATCGTGTGGGAGAGCAAGGGCGCACGCACGCTGTTCGGCCGGCGCGGCGTACGCGGGCTCGCAAATGTCGACGTGACGTCCGAAGTCGCGGTGCGGCTCGCCATGGCTTACGGGACCGCGCTGAAGAAGGGCTCGGTCGTGTGCACGAGCCGCGACACGAGCCGTTCGGCCCGCGCGCTCAAACGCGCGCTCATCGCCGGGCTCAACCTCAGCGGCGTGCACGTGATGGACCTCGAGCTCTCGACGGTTCCACTCACGCGGTTCCAGGTGCGCACACAGGGCGCGCAGGGTGGCATCAGTGTCCGGCTGGCGCCGGGCGACGCCGACAGCGTCGAGATCCGTTTCATGGACGAGTACGGCGCCGACATCGATGAAGGCGCGCAGCGCAAGATCGAGCGCCTGCTCTACCGCGAGGACTTCCGCCGGGCGTTCGCGGGCGACATCGGCGACATCGTGTTCCCGCCCCGGGCAATCGAGTTCTACACCGCGGCCCTCGAGGCGAGTGTCCACGCCGAGCGCCTGCGTCGACGCGTGTTCAAGGTGGTGATCGACTACTCGTACGGCGCGACCTCGATCCTCTTGCCGAGTGTTCTCGCCAAGCTCGGTGCGAGCGTTCTCGCGGTCAACCCGTTCGCGACGACGAGCACCGCCACCGTCACCGGTGACGATCTCGACGCCCGGATCAAGGTCATAGGCGATCTCGTACGCACCTCGGGCTCCGACCTCGGCTACGTCTTCGACCCCGACGGCGAGACCGCGACCATCATCGACGATCAGGGTGTCGCATTGTCGTCGGAGGAGGCGTTGCTCGCCCTGGTCAAGCTCGTGTGCGAGCAGCGCCCGGGCTCCCGCCTCGCGCTTCCCGTCTCGGTGAGCCGTGAAGCAGAGCGTCTGGGGGAACGCAACGGCGCGCCGATCACATGGACCAAGCTGTCGGCGTCCCACTTGATGGAGGTCGCCGGCACCGGAACGATCGACTTCGCCGCGTCGCAGGAGGGCGGGTTCATCTGGCCGGCGTTCCTGCCCGCTTACGACGCGGTCGCGACACTCGTCCACTTGCTGGACCTGCTCGCGGCGGGCGGCCGGGCCCTCTCGGCCATCGTTGCCGACGTCCCCGACACCCACGTCGCGCACGACGTGGTCCCCACACCGTGGGAGCGCAAGGGGACGGTCATGCGGGGCGTGCTCGAGCGCGCCAAGGACTTTCCCACCGTGCTCGTCGACGGGGTGAAGATCGTCTACCCGGAGGGCTGGGCCCTCGTGCTCCCCGACCCCGAGCTCGCGATCACCCACATCTGGGCCGAGGGTGTGAGCGACATCGAAGCGCGCCGGCTCGTTGCGATTCACGCCGGTCAGGTCGCCGAGCTCACGCGCTAGCTACGCTCCCACGCCATGGTGATACCCGAGGACCTCCGATACAGCGCCGAGCACGAGTGGGTCCGGCTCACGGGATCGGTGGCGCGCATCGGGATCACCGACTTCGCGCAGGAGAGTCTCGGCGACGTCGTCTTCGTGCAGTTGCCCGCGGTCGGCCTCGATGTGCTCGCGGGTGCGAGCGTGAGTGAGATCGAGTCGACCAAGTCGGTCTCGGATGTTTACGTGCCATTGGCGGGGGTGGTGACCGCGGTGAACGAAGCGCTCAACGATCAGCCCGAGCTCGTGAACCAGGATCCGTACGGCGCCGGTTGGATGTTCGAGCTCGAAGTGACCGACGTCGACGCGGCCGGCGCGCTCATGGACGCGGCCGCGTACCGGAATCTCGTCGAGACGTCATCCTGAACCGGCGCCGCGCGGCCCGCGTCCCGGCGCCAAGTCTCGACCCTTACCCTCCGGTAGAGGTCCAGCCGGGCGTTGTCCGCTCCCATGCCCGCCAGTAGCCTGCCTCGCGTGCTCTGCGCCCGGTGTGGACATCAGAACCCCGAAGATGCCCGGTTCTGCTCATCCTGCGGTGCCCCGCTCGGTGCGGCCGAGAACGAGGAGACGACCCTCACGCTTTCCGCCGTTGAAGCCGCGACCGAGGAGGATGAGCTCGAGCGCTACCTCGACGGTCTCGCACCCGGCGTCGGCATGCTCGTCGTGCGCCACGGGCCGAACGCCGGCTCGTCGTACCGCCTGGAGCAGCCGGCAACGGCGATCGGTCGCCACCCCGACTCCGACATCTTCTTGGACGACATCACCGTGTCGCGCCGTCACGTCGTTGTCGAACACGGCGCCGAGGGCTACTCCTTGCGCGACGTCGGCTCGCTCAACGGCACCTACGTCAACCGCAAACGGGTCGACGAGATCCAGCTTCGCTACGGGGACGAGGTGCAGATCGGCCGGTACCGGCTGAGCTTCATCGTCGGCGGCGAACGCACCGAAAAGGACGCGTGACCGTGGCCAAGCGTGCCCACTCCTCGATCGGTGACGTGCTCAACCAGCTCCGCGACGAGTTTCCCGACATCACGATCTCCAAGATCCGGTTCCTCGAGAGTCAAGGACTCGTCGACCCGGAGCGGACACCGTCGGGCTACCGCAAGTTCTACGCAACCGACGTCGAACGGCTGCGGTTCATCCTCCGCGAACAACGCGAGAATTTCCTGCCGCTGAAGGTGATCAAGGACCGCCTCGACGAGGTCGACCGCGAAGGCGGGTTCGCGGCCGCCGACGGCGCCGAGAGTCCGGGCGATCGCACCGTGGATCCGGCAACCGTGGACGCGCTGTTCGAAGAGACCCGCCGGGCCGCACAGAAGGCCCAGGCGCGCAGCGCCGCCGGTCGTGTCCGCGACGACGACGCCGGTCCCGACGATCTCGCCGCCTCCGAGAGCGGTGTGAGCCTCACCCGCGCCGAGTTGATCCGCGCGGCCGGCCTCACGGACGAGGAGCTCGCCCGCCTCGAGGAGTTCGGTCTCGTGACGCCCGGCCCGGCGACCGGCGACCGCGTGCTCTTCGACGATGATTCGCTCGCCATCGCGCGCGTGTGTGCCGCTTTCATGCGCCATGGCATCGAGCCCCGGCACCTGCGCATGTACCGCGCCTTCGCGGAACGGGAGGCGTCGCTCTACGAGCAGGTCCTCCTGCCGTACCGCCGCCAGCGGAACCCCGAGGCACAGGCGCGCGTGACCGAGACCCTCGGCGAGCTCGCCGGGCTCGGCCGGCGCCTGCGCACCGCGCTCTTGCGCCAAACCGTCCGTCGCACGTTCAACTGACGTGACGCCGACGGTTCTCCTCGACGACTCCGGCATCCAGGAGCACGTGCAGCGGCTCGGGCGCGAGATCGCGCGCGACCATCCCGGCGGCGTCGTCTTGGTCGGTGTCTTGAAGGGCGCACTGATCTTCCTGGCCGACCTCGCCCGCGCCGTTCCCGACATCGACGTCACTGTCGACTTCATCTCGATATCCCGCTTTGCGCCGGACTCGGGACGGGTGAAGATCCTGCACGATCTCGCTTGCGATATCGGCGGTCGCGATGTCGTACTCGTCGAGGACATCGTCGATACCGGCCTCACGCTGGCGTACCTCGTCGGTCAGCTGTTGGCCCGCGAGCCGCGCCGCCTGTCAACGTGCGCGCTGCTCGACCGGCCGGCCCGCCGGATCGTCCCCCAGGAACTCGACTACCGGGGTCTGGTGCTCGCAACCGAGTACGTTCTCGGGTACGGATTGCACGTCCGCGACCTGTACCGCAACGTTCCTTTCATCGTTGCCGCCGACCGGGACACGCTGGTGGAACGGCCGGACGCGTACCTCGTCGACCTGTATCGGCGCTCGGAATCGGCGCCGCGAGCCGGTGGTAGGGTGGCGGCCGTCCCCCCGGAGGCACCGTGATCCGACTTTCTCTGATCGGTGTTCGCGTCGAGGTCCCGACGAATCAGCCGATCGTGCTCTTGCGCGAAGAGGGCGGGACGCGTTTCCTACCGATCTTCATCGGGTCGCCCGAGGCGACTGCGATCGTCTACGCGCTGCAGGGCATGGAGACGCCGCGGCCGATGACCCACGACCTCTTCAAGACCGTGCTCGACGGAATGGCGGTCAAGCTCGACCGCGTCGACATCACCGCACTGCACGACGGAACGTTCTATGCGGAGATCGCGTTCGATCGCGACGGAACCACGACGCGCATCTCGTCGCGCCCGTCGGACGCGATTGCACTGGCCGTCCGTTTCGGAGCCGAGGTGCCGATCTACGTCGACGAGGAGGTGCTCGACGAGGCCGGCGTGCTCTTCGAGGCGGACGAAGAGGAGCAAGAAGTCGAGCAGTTCCGCGAGTTCCTCGACAACATCACGCCCGAGGACTTCGCCCAGTAGGGCGGTTCCCAATCCGCCGCCGGGGTTGCCCGGCGCGCTCCGGGCGGGGCCCGAATCCGGCTGGACCTGTGGAAAAGGTTCAGGTTTACGGTTCGACTCCGATGTAACTACACTCTTGTGAGGAGCCCGGGGTCAGCGATCGCCGACACCTCGCCCCGCACGTACCCAGCAGCTTCGGTCGCGAGGAGCCCCGATGGCAGAGCCCGGATACCGCGGCCCGCAGGTCTGCAAGATCGTCGGGATCACGTACCGGCAGCTCGACTATTGGGCCCGCACCGAGCTCGTGCGCCCGTCGGTGATGGACGCGAACGGAAGCGGAACGCAGCGCCTCTACTCCTACCGTGATCTCGTCGAGTTGAAGGTGATCAAGCAGATGCTCGACGCGGGCATCTCCTTGCAATCGGCGCGCAAGGCGGTCGAGTCGCTCCGTGCGTTCGACGCCGACCTCGCGTCGGTGCGCATCGTCATCCAGGGCCCGAACATCGTGCTCGCGCAAAGCGACGAGCAGGTGATGGATCTCCTGCGCGGCGGGCAGGGCGTCTTGAGTGTCGTGCTCGACATCGAGCCGCTTCAGCAGACGATCACGCAGGCCGTGCAGCTCGCATTCGAGACCGGCGCCCCGCCGCGGGCCGCGGCGCGCTAGGAACCGGGAGCGCGTGATCGACGACGAGCTGCTCCCGCACGAGTCGGTTCGGTTCGCGCACAACTCCGAACGGCAGTTCGCGAAGCTGCTCGACTTCTACGGCATCGTCTGGGATTACGAGCCGCGCACGTTCACCCTCGAGCGCGATCGCGAAGGCCGCCCGGTGCAAGCGTTCACGCCCGACTTCTACCTTCCGGGCTACGACCTCTATATCGAGGTCACCACGCTCAACCAGAAGTTGGTCACCAAGAAGAACCGCAAGGCGCGCCGACTCGTCGAGCAGTATCCCGACGTGTCGGTCCGGGTCCTCTACCAGCGCGACTATCTGCACCTTCTCGTGAAGTACGGGTTGGAGCCGCCTTCGCAGCTCGCCGAGGCACGCGCTGACGATCAGGCGCCCCTGCCGCTCGACCTCGGCCGCCGTCCGCGATCAGTCGCGTCCGGCTCCGCGGCCGAGAGCGCATGAGCGACGGCGCGCTGCGTCGGAGCCCGATCGACGCGCAACACCGGTCACTCGGGGCACGTATGGTCCCGTTCGGGGGCTGGGAGATGCCGCTGCAGTACACCGGCGTGCTCGAGGAACATCGAGCCTGCCGGAGCCGGGCGGTCGTGTTCGACGTCTCACATCTCGGAAGCGTCGAGTGTCGCGGTCCGGGCGCGTTCGCGTTGCTTCAATGGTTGCTCACGAACGATCTTCGCAAGATCGAGCCGGGCCGGGCGCAGTACACGCATCTGCTCGATCGCGACGACGCTCACGTCGTCGACGACATCATCGTGTGGTGGGTCGACCCGGAACGATTCTTCGTCATGCCGAACGCGTCGAACACTGACGCGTTGACCGCGGCGCTCGGCGAGGGCCGCGCCCACACCGACGAGGAGGTCGAGTTCGCCGACATCACGGCGACCCGCGCCGTGCTGGCGGTGCAGGGTCCCGAAGCGCGCAAACTCCTCGAGCCGGTCAGCGGCGAAGCGGCCGCGGTGCCCCGGTTCGCGGTGCGGCAGATCGGCGACCTCGTCGTGGCGGGGACCGGGTACACCGGCGAGGACGGCGTCGAGTTGCACGTCCCCGCCGGAACTGCCGGGCCGGTCTGGGAGTCGCTGCTCGCGGCCGGGATCGAGCCGGCCGGCCTCGGCGCCCGCGACACGCTGCGGCTGGAAGCCGGACTCCCGCTCCACGGTCACGAGCTCGGGCCGGGCATCACGCCGCTCCAGGCCGGTCTGGGCTGGGTGGTGGGCTGGGACAAACCCGACTTCCGCGGCCGCGCCGCGCTCGCGGGCGAGCGGGAGGCCGGCATCAGCCGCCGGCTGCGCGGCGTATCCGTCGAGGGCCGCCGCCCGCCTCGGGAGGGATCCGTGGTCTTGCGAGACGGTGTTCCGATCGGCGCGGTGACGAGCGGCAACTTCTCGCCGATGCTCGGCCACGGGATCGCTCTCGCGTTCGTGCCGCCGGGTCTGCAGCCCGGTGACACCGTGCAGGTCGACGTGCGGGGGCAGGTGCTCGACGGCCGGCTGGTGTCGTTACCCTTCGTGTCGCGCTGACATCCGCCGAATCGGCGGGCCGACAGCGGCGCCGGTCTACGAGGTCTCGTCGAAACGGCTCGAGCTCGGAGCATCGCTTGCGGTCGCGAGGAACTCGAGCAGCGCGGCGTTGTATTGGCCGGGCCGCTCGAAGTACGGGGAGTGGCCGGCGTCGGCGATCTCGACGACTCGGCTCCGCGCGAGCATCCCGGCCGACTCGGTCACCAGCGGCGCGGGGAACAGCTCGTCGTCGGTGCCGGTGATGACGAGGATCGGCACGCCGACCGCGTCGAGCGCCGCGTGCTCGACGCGCGTCCCCGTCAGCGCGCGCCCGACGGCCGCCATCGGCGGCGAGTGGAACGTGTTCAGCTGCTGATAAAGAAACGCGTGGGCCGGGTCACGGGCGGCGAACGATGGGGAGAGCGCGCTGTGCACTCCGAGGCGGCGCTCGTCCGCGCCCGGCGCGGTACCGGCCCAGGCCGCGAAGTGGACGCGGAGCGCGTCCGTCCAGAGCCCGCCGACGGTATTCGAGAGGGTCAGCGAGCGCACGCGTTCCGGGTGCGCGAGCGCGAACGCGGTCACCCACCAGCCGCCCATCGACTGCCCGATCAAGTGCGCGGCCCGGGCGTCGACCGCGTCGAGGACGGTGACCATGTCAGCGACGGCCTCGGCAGCGCCCAAGCTGCCGGTCGCGAGTGTCGAGAGCCCGAAGCCGCGGCTGTCCCACGTGACTACCCGGTAACCGGCGGCCGCGAGCGCCGGGACTTGCTGGAACCACGCGGCATGTGATCCGCCGGCGCCGTGCGTCAACAGGACTACCGGGTCGGTGCCGGCTCCTGTGACCTCGTAGTAGATCGTCTCGCCGCCGGATTCGACGGTTCCGGTTCGCCACGGATGAGTCATCGGTCCGCCAGCACGGTATTTCCGAACAGGTTCGGGCCCCACAGCGAGAGCGCGTGGTCGTAGGTGAACGCGCGGAAATCCTCGCGGCTCACCAGACCGTGCTCGACCAGTTCCCACGCCTCGGGCAGAACCTTCGTCGCGTCGGCGACGTCCCAGTGACCGAGGTCGGACGCGAACATCGCGCCGAGTCGGGTTCCGTGATACTCGGGCGCGAACGCGAGTGCCCAGGTGGGGTCGTCCGCCTCGCACCCGAAAAAGCACTGGCGTTGGAAGGTCTCGCGAATGTCGGCGGGGGAGTCGAACCCGCTCGCCGTGAACTCGTCGATCTCGGCCGGATCCTCGTCGGGTTCGCTCAGCATGTGAAGCGCCGCATCGAGGTCAGCCTCGCGAGCGCGGATTGGTTGCGCTCCGAACCGGTCGATGAGCTCGCCGAGCAGCGCACGGTCGAGGCGCGCGGGGTCGTAGCGGCGGATTGCGTCACCGTGACGTTTTTCGAGATGGCCGACCAGATCACTGCACAAGGTTGCCGCCCACGTGACACCGCCTTCCAGGAACGCGAACCGAAGCTGTGGGTACCGGTGCATCACGCCTCCGAGCAGCAGCGAACGGCATATCGCCTCGCCGGCCGCGGCGAACGAACCGACGTGGTTCGCCACGTAGCTCGACGGTGATGTCCGGCTGCCCCAACCCATGCCGGTCGAGTGGAACGTGGGCGTGACGTCGAGCTCCACGCAGCGGCGCCACAGCGGGTCGTAATCGTGCGCGCTGTCGAGGCCGAGGGCGTCGATCCAGCGCGCGCCTCGTGGCAGGTTCTCGCCAGGGAGCGGGCGGCCCACGAGTCCGCTGCACATGACGGCTCGGAGCCCGAGCGTTCCGACTGCGTGCTCGAGGACGTCGATCGCCTCGTCGGGCGTGTACGTCGGCACGATCGCGACAGGCTCGAGCCGGTCCCGTGATCCCGCGTACGCCTGCGTGTAATACGTGTTGAACGCGCGGGCCGCCGCGACGCGCAAGTTCGGATCGTCAAGGCCCATCACCGTCAGGCCGTACGTCGGGTAGCAGATCGCGACATCGATGCCGAGCTCGTCGAGACGCTCGTACAGGAGCGCGGGGAGCATCGCGCTGGCGCGATCGAGGGTGTTCTCGGTCGGCAGGCCCCACCACGACACGCGGAACAACCCCAGTGCCCGTTTGGTGGTGAGATCGAGCGTGCGCGTGTGCCGCGCGCCGTTCTCGACGACGTCCCAGGCGTCGACGGCGTGCGGGCCGCCCTCGTCGCGCAGCAGATCACGGAACCAGGGGAGGTATTCGATGCCGTGACCGTCGGCGTCGATGACGGGATGGTCGAGCCCGGCTCTGATCTGCGACGCGGTCAACGGCACGGCGCTATGCCGGCCCCCGCCGACGCGTCGACCGGCAACCCCGATCGAACGCGGGTGACGCGTTCACGCCGCGCCTTCACAGCCCGAGCGGGCAGAGCGGAAGAATTGCGTCACTGTGACGGAATCAGTCCGACGCGTGATCCCTCGCTCAACCGGCCGGTAGCTCACTGCGGCCGCCCGTTGCCCACCACGATGCCGTGAGGCGCAGACCCTCGACATTGCCGCGCGGCTGGATCTCCTCGTAGACCCGCTTGTACCCGGTCCGGCGGATGCGCCATTCACCGTCTTGTTTGACGTACTCGTCGTCGTAGAACGAGCAGCCGCGGATCGTGAGCTCGAAATCGGTCATCACGACGACGTCGTCGAGCGCCCAGACGCCGTGCGCCGTCGTCGGAGACGTCAGATCGATCTCCGGGTGGTGCATCTTGTGACTGGAATGGAACGTCTCGGCGCCCATCGACCGCCGCAGGAAGTCGACGATCGCGTCACGACCCTCGAACGAATATCCGCCGCCGCTGTAGGCCGCGCCCGCGTCGTCGGTGAAGCACTCGGCGATCTCGTCCCAGAGCTTCTGATCGAGACAGCGGGCGTACTTGTACTTCAAGCGCTTGATCAGCTCGATCTCGACGAGGTCCTCGGGAGTCATGGGGGCGAGGTTCGCCGCCCGGCGGCCGGCCGTGCAACTCACGAGTGTCCGCAGACCGCCAAGTTGACATAACGGGCATTATCGGCGTTGCGGGGGAGCGTTGCCGAGAATGACCCGCTCGACGCAGCGACGTTCTCGCCTGGCTGGGGCGCACGGATGGCGGCGTTCGTCGTTACCGGAGCCTCCGTGACGGTCAGCGTCGCGAGCCCGAATGATGTCGCGTGCCGAAAAACAACGCGGCGACCAGCGCCGTCATCACCAAGACGAACGCGAACACGAGCACCGCTGGATGTTGGCCCGGCTACTGTTGCACGAGCAAAATAGTTGCGTTATGCAAGGCTCGGGCGCGAGACTGCGGATGCCTCGCGGGTTGCCTGATACGGGGGATGCGAGGTGTTCCACCGCCACCTGGGAGTGGTCCCGTCGCTGCCCGCAATCGCTGGCGGGACCGTCCCCAGGGCGCGGCACGAAGAGCGAAGCGGCCTTGCCCCGGCCTTCCCGCTGTACGAGGCAAGGCCGCCTTCGCGTGAAAGCGCGCATAGATGGCCGCGATGCCTGAAA
>Ga0335085_10008403_pt1 | contig 15764 bp, 16 predicted proteins | sample Lox_Sample_45_FD_206712 | JGI IMG/M metagenome (GOLD analysis project Ga0335085, IMG submission 206712) | Soil microbial communities from Loxahatchee National Wildlife Refuge, Florida, United States - Lox_Sample_4.5 | ecosystem: Environmental > Terrestrial > Soil > Wetlands | place: USA...
GATCGAGTTCGGCCGGCTCGTCGCCGAGACGCTCGAGATCCGCGGGCCGGCGAACGTCCAGTGCTTCCGCGTCGCGCCCGGCCGCCACGAGGTCACCGACGTCAACCCGCGCTTCGGCGGCGCCTTTCCGCTGCCGCGCGCGGCGGGGAGCCGCTACCCGGAGCTCGCGCTCGCGCTCGCCCGCGGCGAGCGGCCGGAGCCGCGGCTCGGCGACTTCCGCGAGGGTGTCGTCATGACCAGGTTCTTCTCCCACCTCTCGCTGATGGAAGGGGCCGGCGGCGGGCTCGAGCCGTACGCGGAGGAGCTGCCCGAGCCGGTCGCGGGCGAGCCCGGCCAGGCCTAGTGCCCGGGGCACCGACCTTGCGCGTCCTCTTCTTCGTCGACCGGCCGGGCGTCCTCCGCCAGTTCTCGGTCGTCCTCCAGGAGCTCGCCGCGCGCGGCCACGAGGTCCGGGTCGCGCTCCGCGACGAGCCCGACGCCCACCGCCGGCGGGCGGTCGAGGCGATCGTCGGCACCTCGCCGAACCTGAGCTACGGCCTGGCGCCCCGGCGCGACCCGCAGGACGGCTGGACGCCGGTCGCGTGGGTCGTGCGCGCGCTCGGCGACCTGGCGCGCTACACCCACCCGCGCTACGCGGCCGCGCCGGTCCTGCGCGCCCGGATGACGAAGAAGACGCTCGGCCGGCTGCGCTCACGGCAGCTGCTCGACCCGGTCGCGCAGGCGCTCGCGCTGAAGCTGGGGGAGCGGCTGGCCGCGACCTCGGACGCGGGGCTCTCCGAGCGCACGATCCGCCGCGCCGCCCGCCTCGAGGCCGCGATCCCGCCGAGCGAGGAGATCACCCGCGCCATCCGCGAGCAGCAGCCGGACGTCGTCCTCGTCACCTCCGTGGTGAAGTCCGCGTCGGCCCAGGTCGAGTACCTGAAGAGCGCCCGCGCCGCCGGCGTCCCGTCCGGGAGCTGCGTCGCGAGCTGGGACAACCTCACCAACAAGGGCCTGCTCAAGTTCGTGCCGGAGCGGGTGTTCGTCTGGAACGAGGTGATGCGGCGGGAGGCGGTCGAGCTGCACGGGATCCCGCGCGAGCGCGTCGTGGCGACCGGCGCGGCGCTCTTCGACCCGTGGTTCGGCCGGCAGCCGAGCGGCCCGCGCGAGACGTTCGTCCGCGCGGCGAGCCTCGACCCGGACCGCCCCTACGTGCTCTTCCTCGGCTCGAGCCCGTTCGTCACGCACCACGGCGAGGTGGAGGTGCGCTTCGTCGAGCGCTGGATCGACGCGCTGCGCGCGAGCGGGGACGAGCGCGTGCGCGGGATCGGCGTGATGGTGCGTCCGCACCCCATCGGCAAGGGCTGGAAGGGGGCGGACCTGGCCCGGTTCGGGAACGCGGTGATCTGGCCGCCGCACTCCGAGCGCCCGATCGCGGCGCAGGACCAGGCCGACTTCTTCGACTCGCTGGCGCACAGCGCCGTCGTGGTCGGGATCAACACGACGGCCATGATCGAGGCGGCGATCGCCGGCAAGAGCGTCCTCACCGTGCTCGCCCCGGAGTTCGCGCAGGAGACGACGCTCCACTTCCACTACCTGCTGGAGGAGAACGGCGGCTTCCTGCACGTCGCCTCCTCGCTCGAGGAGCACGCCGCGCAGCTCGGCCGCGTGCTCGACGAGGACGCGGCGGACGCCGAGCGGCGCCTGCGCTTCGTCGAGTCGTTCGTCCGGCCGCACGGCCTCGACCGGGCGGCGGCGCCGGTCTTCGCCGACGCGGTCGAGGAGCTGGCCGCAGTGCCGGTGCAGGGCGCGCCCTCCGCCGGGCTCCTCCTCCGCGCCCCGCTCGCCCTGGAGGCGGCGCTCCTACGGCGCGTACGGCGCGACGCGGACGAATGACGGCCGCCCTGGCAGGGCGAGCGGCCGGAAGCGTGCGGGCGCGACGCTCTTGAGGCTCCCGGTGACGGCGCGGACGACGCGCCCGTCCGCGACCCCGTAGAGGCGGTACTCGCCGAGCCGGGCGTCCCAGAGCCCCGACGGGCCGGCCGGCCCCTGGTCGAGGATGCAGCCCGCGTCGTGGTAGGCGCCGTGCGGCCACGACGTCGTGAGGACGTGCAGGCAGCCGCCCGGTCCCTGGAGGAGCACGACCCAGCCCTTCTCCGCGCGCATGAGCGCCGGCGGGCCGACGGTGTCGGCCGGGTCGAAGCCGATCACGATCCTGTTGCCCAGGTCGCCCGTGAAGGTGACCCCGTCGCGGGCGCTCGTCTCCGTCGCCGTCCGCAGCTTCAGGCACGCCTGGCCGGCCACCGGGCAGGCCTTCGAGTCGGGCTCGTAGCGGAGGCCGTAGAGGAGGACGAGCGCGCCGTTGTCGTCGACGGCCGCGCTCACCGGCACGGGGCCCGGCGCCGCGCGTGCGGCGTCCTCCGGCGAGGCGAGCTGGATCTGGTACGCGGCGGCCGGGCTCGCGACGAGCCGGCCGCCGCGGACCGCGAACGGGTGCACGGGACCGCCGAGCGCGCTCCCCGCCAGCGTCGCCGCGTCGTAGAGGGACAGCGTCCCCCCGCGCCGCACCGGCGCCGGGGCCTGCGTCCCCGTCACCGCCGCTCCGGCCGACCACCTGACCCCGTCGCCGGAGAGGTAGACGTTGCTCGCCGTCCCCGACGAAGCGGCGAGCACGAAGCGCGGCGGCGGGGGCGCCGGCTGCGCGGCGGAGACGAGGACGAGCGCCGCCGGGACGGCCAGCGTCGCGAGCGCGGCTCGGCGGACAATGGTGAGGAAAACCACGGCTGGTATCGTGGACCTTGTGACGAGTGACCGCTCGAAGTCCTCACGACAGCGAGGCGAGAAGCTCGGGAACCTCGAGGCGGGCGCGGGGAAGAGCGGGTCCCGCTCCTGGGCCCAGCACCGCTGGCACGCGCTCGAGGCGAACCTCTACCCGATCGACGAGGTGGAGTTCGACCGGGACCTGCCGGGGCTGATCCGCTCGTCCATCCTGACCGGTCATCGCCCGCCGGCGGGGATGCTGACCATGGACGACACGGTGCTGACGATGGGCTCGTGCTTCGCGCGCAACCTCCGCAAGGCGCTGAGCGTCGCCGGCCTCGAGGCGCAGAGCGTGTACGTGCCGTCCGGGCTGAACAACACGTTCGCGATCCTCGACTTCGTCTCCTGGTGCGTGACCGGATCGGAGACGGGCCAGGGCTTCCGCTACGACCGGACCGAGGAGGGCGAGATCCTCGAGTGGAAGCCGGACTCCGAGCGGAGCCGCTACCTGGACGCGATCCGGGATGCGGGAGCGTTCGTGTTCACGATCGGCCTGGCCGAGGTCTGGCAGGACCGGGAGACCGGCGGCGTCTTCTGGCGCGGCGTCCCGGAGGAGATCTTCGACGCCGACCGCCACGTCTTCCGCCTCAGCTCCGTCGAGGAGAACGAGGAGAACCTCCGCCGCGTGATCGAGCTCGTGCGCTCCGTCAACCCGCGCGCCCCGATCGTGCTGACGCTGTCGCCGGTTCCGCTGAAGGCGACGTTCCGCGACATCTCGTGCGTCTCCGCCGACTGCGTGTCGAAGTCGACGCTCAGGGTCGCGCTCGACCGCGTGACCAGCCTCGGCCTCGAGAACGTGTACTACTGGCCCTCGTTCGAGATCGTCCGCTGGATCGGCGCCAACCTGCCGCGCTCCACGTACGGCTCGGGGGGCAGCTCGCGGCGGGTCGACAAGGAGCTCGTCGGGGAGATCGTCGACGCGTTCGTCGAGGCGTTCTGGACGCCCGAGGCGGCGGCCGAGCTTCGGCCGGCCGCGAGGCGTTCGCCCGAGACCGAGCCCGAGCCGCACCCCGTCACCGCTTCGTAGGCACCCGCTCGCGCGCCCGGCTACCCTTTCGGGCAGCCCCGGCCGCCATGCGCCTCGTTGTCGTCGCAACCGCCGCCGTCGCGCTCCTCGCCGTTCTGCCAGCCGGAGCGGCCTCGCGCCCCGCGCCGCCTGCCCTGATCCTTCAGGGCCTCTCGAGCGCCGTCTCCGCCGGGCGGCTGACTCCCGACGAGGCCGCCGGCTACCGGCAGGACGTCGCCCGGGCGCAGGCGGCCTCGAAGCGACTCCCCAAGCTCCGTGCCCGGGTGCTCGCCACCGTGCTCGCCGACGTCGCGGCGCTCCACGGCTCGTACACCAAGCCGAGGGCGCTGTCGCTCTTCTCGACGCTCGCCGTGAACACGGACTGGCTCGCCTCGCACGCGGTCGGGGGCTCCCACCCGGACATCGCCGGCCCCGACGGCGCCGTCTACCGCTGGTTCTGGTCGCACGGCTACGTCTTCCACCCGCTCGCGAACATGGCGAAGCTGAACTCGCTCGCCTCCGCCGGGGACGTCGAGGGCACGGAGAAGATGGCGGCGGCGCTGCTCGCACGGGGGATCCGGTCGCACGGCGCGCTCGTCTGGGAGTACGACTTCCCCTTCGCGTCCGGGCACGCGCCGTGGACGTCGGGGATGGCGCAGGCGGTCGCGGCGCAGGCGTTCGCGCACGCCGGCGACCTGCTCAGCGACGGGTCGCTGCTGGACGCCGCCGACGCCGCGTACGCCGCCGTTCCGTCGCTTCTCTCCGGCTCGTCGCCGGCGAAGCCCTGGATCGCGCTCTACAGCTTCGACCGGGCGCCGGTGCTGAACGCCCAGCTCCAGGCCGCGCTCTCGGTCGGCGACTACGCGGCGATCTCCGGCGACCCGGCCGCCGACGCGATGGCGAAGCGCCTGACGGCGGCCGCGCGCGAGCTGCTCCCTCGGTTCGACACGGGCTCGTGGTCGCTCTATTCGCTACGAGGTGGCGAGTCCCCGCGGGACTACCATGACTACGTCATCGCGCTCCTCCGCAAGCTCGCAGTCCGCACCGGCGACGCCACCTGGCGGGCAACCGCGGACCGCTTCCAAGCCTACGAGACGGAGCCGCCGACGATCCGCCCCGGCGCGCCCGCCCCGACGCTCTACCCCCGCCCCGCCGACGGCTTCCGCGACGCGGCGGCGATCCGCTTCTGGCTCTCGACGCGGGCGTCGGTGACGCTCAGGATCGGCAAGTCGGCGATCTCCGCCAGGCTCGGCCGCGGCGAGCACACGCTGGTCTGGTCGGCGACGAAGGCGGCGCCGGGCACCTACCACCCGCGGCTCGCGGCGGTCGGCGGGTACTCCGGCAAGACGACGACGGAGACGCTGCCCCCGCTGACGGTGGCGCGCATCCCCGGGCCGCCGCCGCTCGCGGTGACCGTGACCGCGCCGGCGGTCATCTCCTGGAGCTCCACCGCGCCGGGCACCCCGTGGCTGCACCTCCAGCTGCGCCTCTCCCAGAGCGGCGCGGCCAAGACGGTCGACCTCGGCCGCCGGAAGCTGGCCGGCACGAGGCACCTGCACCTGCCGCCGGGACGGTGGCACGCGACGCTCTCCGCGACGAACTCGGCGGGCAAGACCCGCTCCGTGTCGCTCGGGTACCTGCCTCGATGAGGCGGGCCCTACTCGTGCTCGTCGCCGGGCTGGTGCTCGCGCTCCCGGCCCAGGCCGGCAACCGCGGCAACCGCCTGCAGCCCGTGCCGATCCTCATGTACCACGTGATCAGCTCGCCGCACCCCGTCACCCTGCAGCGGACGACGGTGGACGCCGCGCGGCTGACCGAGGAGGTCTCCGGCTCGCGGGAGGCGATCCGCAAGCAGTTCCACGTCCCGGTGAACGTCTTCTGCTACCCGGCCGGCCGGTACGACGCCGCGGTGATCGCGGCGGTGCAGCGTGCGGGCTTCCTCGGCGCGACCACGACGAACCCGGGGCTCGCGAAGCCCGGTGAGCTCTACACGCTCTCCCGGATCCGGGTGAACGGCTCGGAGACCGTGAGCGCGTTCGCGTCGACGCTCCACCAGGCCGGCGTGTGAAGAAGCGCTGGGCGTTCTCCGGCGTCGCCCTCGCGGCGATCCTCCTCGGCGCGGCCGCGCTCGGCTACTACCTCTACGTGCAGGGCCGGTCGGCGGACATCCGCGGCTCCTCGACGGTCGAGTTCGTCCCCAGCGCGCCGGTGCCGACGATCCCGAAGCCGCTGCCGAAGCCGAAGCCGGGCAGACCGCCGATCGGCTTCACGCTGACCCGCGTGGACTGGCCGACCTTCGGCTACGACGGCCTGCGCCTCCACTACCTGCCGAGCATGCTGGAGCCTCCGTTCCAGGTCGAGTGGACCTTCCGCGCGCACCACCTGCTCGAGTTCCCGCCCGCGGTCGCCTACGGCCGCGTCTACTTCGCGGACAACCCGGGCACCGTGTTCGCGATCAGCTCGTCGACGGGGGAGACGCGCTGGACGTTCGCTTCCGGGCGCTGCACCGCCGCCTCGCCGGCGGTCGCGGACGGGGTCGTCTACGAGGCGTTCCTGAACCGCCCGCCGTGCAACCGTCCCGCGGGAACGAAGGGGCTCACCGGCGAGGTGGTCGCCCTCGACGCGACGACGGGCGCAGTCCGCTGGCGGCACGTCCTCGGGCCGAGCGAGTCGTCGCCGCTCGTCGCGAACGGGCTCGTCTACGTCGGCGACTGGTCCGGCTGGGTGTACGCGCTCGACGCGAAGACCGGCCGCCAGGTGTGGGGCTACCAGACCGGCGGCGAGGTGAAGGGCGCGGTCGCGCTGTCGGGCTCGCGGCTCTACGTCGGCTCGTACGACCACCACCTCTACGCCCTCACCGCCCGCACCGGGAGGCTGATCTGGCGCGGCTCGGCACAGGAGCGCTTCGGCGGCCGGGGGACGTTCTACTCGACGCCGGCCGTCGCCTACGGGCGCGTCTACATCGGCTCGACCGACGGCAAGGTCTACTCGTTCGGCGCGACGAGCGGCAAGGTCCGCTGGTCGCAGTCGACCGGCGGCTACGTCTACGGCTCGCCGGCGATCTGGAACCAGCGGATCCTGGTCGGCTCCTACAGCGGCCGCTTCTACTCGCTCGACGCGGCGACGGGCGACGTCCAGTGGGAGTTCGACGCCGGCGGCCCGATCTCGGGCTCGGCGACGGTGCTCGGGAACCTCGTCTACTTCTCGACCCTGAAGGGGCAGACGTTCGCGCTCGACCCGAGCACGGGCAAACGAGTGTGGAGCTTCCCCGACGGGAAGTACTCGCCGGTCGTCGCCGGGCCGGAGCGTGTGTACCTGACCGGCTACACCAGGCTCTACGGGCTCGGCCCCCGGGGGAATCGGTAGGGTTCGCGCGCCATGAGCGCCCCCGAGCAGCGGCCTCCGGCGGCCGACGTCGACGCCGAGCAGGAGGTCGACTTCGGCAAGTACTGGCGGCTGATCGCGGCCCGCTGGTGGTTGCCGATCGGCGGCCTCGTCGCCGGCCTCGTGATCGGCTACCTCGTTGCGCTGGGGACGAACAGCTCGACGTACAAGGCGACGGCGCAGGTCTACCTCGGCCAGCCGCTCGCGCCGGGCGGCGCCGCGGCCGTGTCGAGCGCCCCGACGACGCTCGGGCTCGTCTCGAACCTCGTCACCGGCGAGGCGACCGTCCGCTCGGTGGCGGCGAAGACCGGGCTCAAGCCCGGCCGCCTGCGCGGGCACATCACGACGAAGCCGATCCTCGGGATCACGGCGGCGAAGGTGGGGACGCCGGCGCCGCTCCTGGCGATCACCGTCACGGGCTCGCCGCCGCGGAAGATCGCCGACGCGGCGAACCGGCTCGCCGCCGTCGTCGTCGGCTCGGTCTCGGGCTACACCGACGTGAAGATCGAGAAGCTGAAGGAGCAGATCGCCTTCGACGACACGAGCATCGCGCGGAACAACGACCGCTTCACGCTCGCGCAGCAACAGCAGCAGCACATCCTCGGCGACAAGTCGCTCGACCCGACCGAGCGGCTGCTCCTGCTCGCGAACATCAACACCACTCTCGTCACCGTCGAGCAGCGGCTCGGGCAGCTCGAGTCCGACCGGCTCGACGCGCAGCAGTTCCTCTCGCTGGCCGAGGACGTCGAGCGCGCGCGGGTGACCTCCCAGGCGGTGGCGACCAAGACGGCCGGCCCGAGCAGCCGCACGGGCGCGGCGATCGGCGGGCTGATCGGGCTGATCGTCGGGATCCTGGCGGCGCTGCTCTGGGATCCCGTCGCCGGCCGCGCGCGGGCCCGCACGACCGAGGAGTAGCTCCGTGCTCGACGGCAAGCGCCTCGCGGTCGTCGTCCCGGCCCGCGACGAGGAGACCCTCCTTCCCGAGACGCTGGCCGGGATCCCCGCCTTCGTCGACCGGGTCTACGTCGTCGACGACGCCTCCACCGACGCGACCGTCGAGCGCGCCCGGGCGGTCGCCGCCGCCGACCCGCGGATCGAGGTCGCCGTCCACGAGCAGAACCGCGGCGTCGGCGCCGCGATCGTCACCGGGTACGAGCGCGCGCTGGCCGAGCAGGTCGACGTCACCTGCGTGATGGCGGCGGACAACCAGATGGACCCGGCCGACCTGGAGGCGATCGCCGGGCCGGTCGCCCGCGGCGAGGTCGACTACGCGAAGGCCAACCGCCTCTTCACCGGGCAGGCGTGGGAGCTGATCCCGAAGCACCGCTACCTCGGCAACGCCGTCCTCTCGCTGCTGACGAAGATCGCCTCCGGCTACTGGCACGTCGCCGACTCGCAGTCCGGCTACACCGCGATCGCGCGGCCGATGCTCGCCCAGCTCGACCTCGACCGCGTCTACACGCGCTACGGCTTCCCGAACGACATGCTCGTCCACCTGAACGTCGTCAACGCGCGGGTGCGGGACGTTCCCTCGCGGCCGGTGTACGGCGTCGGCGAGCGCTCCGGGATCAAGCTCCGCTCGGTCGTCCCGAAGATCTCGTGGCTGCTCTGGAAGGCCTTCTGGTGGCGGCTCTGGCAGAAGTACGTGATCCGCGACTTCCACCCACTGGTCTTCTTCTACTCGTTCGGGATCCTCATGTTCCTGGCCGGCCTCGGGCTCGGGATCGCGCTGATCGTGCTGCGGATCCTCGGCAACGGGATCACGGCGGCGACGGGGATCCTCGTCGCGCTGCTCCTGATCTTCGGCTCCCAGTTCACGCTGTTCGCCATGTGGTTCGACATGGAGTCGAACAAGGACCTCCGCTAGTCCCGCGCTTCAGTCGTACGGCTCCAGCGTGAAGATCTGGGCCCGCTCGTCGAACATGACCTTGAAGTGGCTGAAGAAGTCGAGCCGACCGAGTAACACCACCGGCAAGCCCGGATTGAAGCCGGCCCTGACACGAATCCGCATCGCCAGAGCCTGGATCTCGACCTCCAACCCCGGCGCGTAGACGAACTGCACGCTCTCGCCTCCAGCGGTGATGCAAGGGACATCCTCGCACTCGCTGTGGAGATCAATGCCCAGCGATGCCGCGAACGGCGCAGGGAACATCGTCGAGTCAGCTCCACTGTCGACGATGCCCGGAGTGGTCAGCCGGTTCTCTGGACCGTGGATGACGAGTGGAACCGCCGGCTTCAAAGGCCCGCCGAACAGGGCGCGGTACTCGAACGTTCTAGAAGAAGCAGGCAGTGGCCTGTTCCCTGGCGACCTCGAAGACCTCGACCTGATCGCGGTCGACCGTCTCCAGTAGGTCTTCCAGGGAGTCGGCGTGGGAGACGACCTCGTCGTCCATGACGGCAACCCACTGACCCGCGAACTCCTGCAGGCGCTCCGCGAGCACCTTCTGGGCACGGACGCGTTCGGCCAGGGCCTCAGCCATGTCGGGATTCCTGTCGTCCATGCGATCCACCTTCCTTACCGGCCAACGTGGCCGAGATCAACCCGCAAAGGTCACTGTACGCCGTCCTGCACGGAACCGGTATGACCGAACTGGAGGATGCACAAATTCGGCTGATTTGCAGCGACTCCTGCCCTGCCACCTCTGCTTGTCCTCCCTCGATCCCTGCTCTCCGAAGATACGCAGTGAGTCGGACAAAGTCCATTCACTTCCGCATCGAGTGAAAGTTTCGAAGCAGTTTTGTCACTTGCGGCTTGGGGCGGACTGCGCGCGGCGTCAGCGCACCGGCTTGCGGCCCAGGTAGACCCAGTGGCCGCGGAGGACGCCGCTCGCCCAGGTGACCGGCGGGTGGTAGATCGCCCGCCGCCACGGGCTCGAGTGGAACCAGCGGACGCCGACCGCCTGCGCATCGAAGCCGGCGTCCCGGAGGAAGCGCAGGTACTCGGGCTTGTAGTACTCGCGCTCGAAGTCGCCGTGCTCGCCGGCGATCCCGTGGTCGCGGGTCCGCTTGAGGAAGTTGAGCGTCGGCTCGCGCATCAGCATCACCGCCCCGCCGGGCTTCGTCAGCTCGAAGAGCACGTGCGAGATGCGGTCGGGGTCGGCGGCGTGGTGGAAGGACGCGTCCATGACGACGAGGTCGGCGCTGTCCGCCGGCAGGCCGTGGTTGTAGAAGTCGGCGAGGCGGCGCTCGATCTTCTCCGCCGGGGCGGAGAGGATCGCGAACGAGGCGGGCGCGATCACGCTCAGCCGCCGCCGCGAGAAGTCGACGGCGACGACGCGCTCGACCGCCGGGAAGCAGGCGAACGCGGCGCTCGCCCAGCACGAGCCGGCGCCGAGCTCGACCACCGTCCCGCTCGGCTCGATCCTGCACCGCCGCAGCGCGAAGTCGAGGAAGTCGAGCACGCGCTTCTTCAGGAAGAAGCCGTACGCGGAGTCGACGCCCTCGCCGAACTCCTCGATCTCCTCCCAGAAGACGAGCTCCTCCTCGTCGGCGAGGCCCGTGTACGCGGGCCCCTCGACGAGCGGGCTGCGGCGGGCCGCCTCGGCGATCCGCGGGTCGTCGGGCGCGAGCCGGTCGACCAGCGCCCACGGCCGGTTGCGGAAGCGGAGCAGCACGCGGGCTACCCGCCGCGGACGGCCGCGACGACCTCCACCGCCCCGCGCAGGCCGGAGAGGCTGACCGTCGCCGTCTCCGGGTCGAACGGGCGGCGGCGGCCGTCGACGCGGACGGCGACCACGCGCTGGCCGGCCGGGACGCGGAGCCGGAGCCGGAGCGCCGCCGGTGGGTTCCTGGACGGGACCTGCACCTCGCCCTCGACCTTCCCCGGGACCGCGTGGAGCACGTACGTCAGCGGGCCGAAGCTCGTCGGCGCCTGGTGGACGGCGATCGTCTTGCCGGTGCCGAGCCACGGCCGCGGTGTCGAGAACGCGAGCTCGAGGCCCGTCGGCCGGCCGTTTGCGTCGCGGGTCTCGTGGACGAGCATCAGCCGGAGCGTCTCCAGGAACGCCGAGTTGCTCGCGCTGTTCGGCGGCATGTACATCGAGCGGTACGCGGCGCCGTCGAGCGGTGCGACGCTCGCCGCCTCGCCCGAGACGAACGTGTCCGGCGTCATTGCCGCGCCGAGCATCCCGTAGAGGCTGAGCACGAGCTGGTCGGGGTCGTCGTTGTCGGCCAGGAAGCGGGCGACGTTCAGCCCGTAGACCTGGTCGGTGCCTGACACCGGGTAGCGCGGCTTCCCGTAGAGCGAGTACGCGCCCGCGCGGACGAGCCCGAGCAGGCGGGAGCCGTGCGTGAGCATGTACCGGTAGATCCCGTTCGCCTCCTGCCCGTGCGGCTTGAAGAAGCCGGAGGCGAGCGCGTACGGGACGACGAGGTTCCAGTAGCTCCCGGGGCGCGAGGCGGTGATCGCGTCGAACGGCTCCTTCTTGTCGAGGAGGACGGCGGGGACGAAGAGCGAGCCGTCCTTGAGCCTGTGCTCGGAGGCCCGGACCGCCGCCCGCAGCCCCTTGCCGAGCCGCGCGGCGACGCTCCGTGTCTGCCGGGCGAGACCGGGCTGCCCGGTCTCGGCCCAGACGCCGGCCATCGCGTAGAGGCCCTGCCACACGGCGACCTGCGAGTGGAGGCCGAGGACGTCGGCGGCGATGTCGGACGAGAACCGCTCCGGCCTGAGCAGCCCGCGGCTGTTCGGGCGCCACACCTGCCGGCCGAGCGCGCGGACGAGCTGCACCAGCGCGGGCGTCGTCTGCTTCAGGTAGGCGCGGTCGTGGGTGAGGCGGTAGTACTGCGCGGTGGCCGCGAGCTTCTCGCCCATCCGCCAGTTCGAGCGGGTCGAGGCGAGCCGGCCGAGCCCGGTGCGGAGGATCTGCTTCGTCACGTCCCCGAGCCCGTACTCGCCGAGGACCTCGGCGACGTCGAGCGCCTCGGCGAACGAGAACTCCTGGTACTGGTTGCCGACGCTGTAGCGCCAGGTGAGCGCGAGGTCCTGGACGAGCAGGCTCCGCTCGGCGTTGACGACGACCGCCTCCGGGACGTCGAACATCGGCTCCGCGCCGAGCCGCGCCTGCCAGAAGTCGATCAGCCGCTGCCGGGCCTGCTCGTAGTCGATCTCGTCGAGGGGCTCGGGCCTGGCGCCGTGCGCCTGGAGCGGCCAGGCAGCGTAGATCGTCCTCGGCTCGCCCGGTGCGACGCGCGCGCTGACGCCGGCGCGCTGCGTCGTCCGCCCCCGGTGTGCAGGCCCGGTCGGGACGAGCCGGACGACCGCGCCGCTGCGGTGCCCGCCGATCACGGTCACCTTGACGAAGCTGACGAGCGAGCCGGTGCCGAGGCCGCGCACGGCGAACGACTCCTGCCGGTAGCGCGTGCCGTACCCGTCCACGTACTGCGTCTCCAGGATCGGCAGGTAGCCGTCGGCGAGCTGTGGCTGGCCGAGGCGCACGAGGCAGGAGCCGAAGCGCTCCTGCCCGAAGCGGCCGACGTAGACCTTCAGGCTCGGCCCGTCGGCGGTCTGGGAGAGGATCTCGCTCCCGTCCGCGACGTGGAGCGCGACCGCCAGCGCGCCGTGCACGCCGAGCGGCTGCGCGAACGGCAGGTAGTAGCTCCCGGACGCCGTCAGCGGCTTCCTCGCCGATCGCGCGAAGAAGAGCGGGTGGAGCAGCCGGCGGACCGACTCGTACGTCGGTCCGTTCGGCCTCCGGATCAGCGCGTTCCCCCAGACGTCCTGCTTGGCGCGGAGGACGCGGAGGACGCCGCCCGCGTAGCCCGGGGTCGCCTTGAGCTGCGGGCAGGGTCGGGCGGCGGCGGCCGTCGAGGGCACGAAGGCGCAGGCGGTCACGGCCGCGGTCACGACGACCCAGGCGATGGTGGAACGCACGGGGGACGGATTCTGCCGGTTTGCGGGCATTTCTGCCAGCCCTCGTTCGAGCTACCCCTTGGCGAGCCGGCAGGCGAGCAGGTCGGTGGAGCGACCCTCGTAGTGCTCGGCCAGCGAGGTCACCTCGCCGACCGGGACGAGCTCGGCGCCGCGCTCGCGCAGGTCGAGGACGTGCGTGTAGGAGCGGGCGAGCAGCGTTTCGAGGTCGCCGGCCCTCCCGCCCAGGCCGAGCAGCTTCGGGTTCAGCTCGAGCACGAGCGGCACGCCCGTCCCGAAGACGGAGCCTCCGCCGTCGAGCACGTGCGGCTCGTACCCCTCGACGTCCATCAGGACGAAGCCGATCTCCGCCGGGTCGAAAACGCCTTCGGCGGCGAGGTCGTCGAGCCGGGCGGCGCGGGTGAGCGGGGCGTCTGCGCCGGCCTCGCCGGCCGGCGCGACGCGCGCCTTCCGGCTTCCCTGCGCGGCGTCGATCGCGACCGTCCCCTCGCGGTCGGTGACGGCGACCTCGACGACCCGTACCCGCTCCTGGGCCCCGTTGAGCGCGAGGTTCGCCCGCAGGAGACGGACGTTCTCCGGCACCGGCTCGCAGGCGATCACCGACTCGAACCCCGCCTGCAGTGCCGCGAACGCGGCCGTGCCGACGTTCGCGCCGAGGTCCAGGAACGTCGTCCGCCCGGCCGGGACGCCCGCGGCCTCGAGCCGCTCGAGCGCGCGGAGGAGCACGGAGCGCTCCTTGTGCTTCTCGCCCTTGACGAAGAGCTTCGCGAGCGTCGGGTCGCCCGGCGGCAGCACGAAGAGGACGCCGTCCCGCTCGGCGACGATGTAGGGGACGAGATCCCGGGCGGCTTCGAGGAAGCGCTCGCGCGTCTCGCGGGGGTCGTCCACGTGAGCAAGCGTACGGTGGCGCGGACGCCACCGCGAGACTAGAGTCGGTCGTCGTGAAGGAACGGCTCCCGCTGCTGGCCGGCTTCGCCGTCCTCGGGCTCGCGATCGGGCTGGGCGCGGTCGTGCTCGCCGACGGGATCCGCGACCGCAACCGGAACGAGACGATCAGCGTCACCGGCTCCGCGAAGGCGCGGATCGTCTCCGACTACATCATCTGGGACGCCTCGGTGACGAGCCAGGCCGCCACGCCCGACGGGGCGCTGCCGCCGCTGAACGCCTGGGTCGCGCAGGTGCGCGCGTTCCTGGCCGCCGAGGGGACGCAGCCCGGCGAGGTCCTCTTCAACCCGATCTCGACGGACACCCTGACGACCAACTCGGGGCGCGTGACCGCGTACAAGCTGACCCGCTCCTTCGAGGTGCGGTCGGCCCGGGTCGCGGCGATCGCGAAGCTGGTCGAGGACAGCCAGCAGCTCCTCGGCAAGGGCGTGCCGCTCCAGGCGCAGCCGCCGCAGTACGTCTACACGAAGCTCGCCGACCTGCGGCCGAAGCTGCTCGCCGCCGCGACGAAGGACGCGCTCGTCCGCGCCAAGGTCCTCGTCGACGCCACGGGCGGGAAGCTCGGCGGCCTCCGCGACGTCAACGTCGGCGTCTTCCAGATCACCGCGCCGAACTCGACGGAGGTGTCCGACTACGGCGTGTACGACACGAGCACGCTCAGCAAGGACGTGACCGCCGTCGTCAATGTCTCGTTCGCGCTGAAGTAGTAAAGGACCGGTTAAGCCCGGCGGGGCCGTGTCTACAATTCGCCCTCGTGCCAGTCTCCGTCGTCACCGGAGGGGCGGGCTTCCTCGGCTCCCACCTCTGCGAGCACCTGCTGGGGCGCGGCCACCGGGTCATCTGCGTCGACAACCTCGTCACGAGCACGCTCGCGAACATCGAGCACATCGACGACGAGGGCTTCCGCTTCGTCTACCACGACGTCACCGACCACATCGAGATCGACGAGCCCGTCGACTTCGTCTACCACTTCGCCGCCCTCGCGAGCCCGGTCGACTACATGCGGATGCCGCTGCACTCGCTGAAGGTCGGCTCCTACGGGACGCACCACGCGCTGGGGCTGGCGAAGTTCAAGCGCGCGCGCTTCGTGCTCGCGTCCACGAGCGAGGTCTACGGCGACCCGCAGGTGCACCCGCAGCCGGAGACCTACTGGGGCCACGTCAACCCGATCGGCCCGCGCGGCGTGTACGACGAGGCGAAGCGGTACGCCGAGGCGCTGACGATGGCGTACCACAACCAGCAGGGCGTGAACACCGCGATCGTCCGGATCTTCAACACCTACGGGTCGCGGATGCGCCCGCACGACGGGCGCGCGATCCCGACCTTCGTCCGGCAGGCGCTCGCGAACGAGCCGCTGACCGTCTTCGGCGACGGCTCGCAGACGCGGAGCTTCTGCTACGTGGACGACCTGATCCGCGGGATCGTCCTGCTCGCGGAGAGCGGGGAGCACTACCCGGTCAACATCGGGAACCCGAACGAGTTCACGATCCTCGAGCTTGCCCAGACTGTCCTGAAGCTGACCGAGTCGACGAGCGAGATCGTCTTCGAGGCGCTCCCGGTGGACGACCCGCAGGTGCGCCAGCCGGACATCACGCGCGCCACGCAGATCCTCGGCTGGCAGCCGGAGATCGAGCTCGAGGAGGGTCTGCGGCGGATGCTCGGGAGGACGCCGGTCAGTGTCTGAACGGCGGTGGGTCCTGGCGGCGGCTCTCGGCGTCGCCGCTTTCCTCTGCGTGCCCGCGGCCACGGTCGGCGCCCCGGCGG
>Ga0335085_10008404_pt1 | contig 15763 bp, 14 predicted proteins | sample Lox_Sample_45_FD_206712 | JGI IMG/M metagenome (GOLD analysis project Ga0335085, IMG submission 206712) | Soil microbial communities from Loxahatchee National Wildlife Refuge, Florida, United States - Lox_Sample_4.5 | ecosystem: Environmental > Terrestrial > Soil > Wetlands | place: USA...
TGGCGGCGCAGACGATGAAGGGTTCGGCCAGCGTGGTGCTGGAGACGGGGGATCACCCGGCGCTGCTGAAGGATTCGGTGACGACGCCGGCGGGATGCACGATCGACGGGATTATGGAGTTGGAGGAAGGGAAGCTGCGGGTGACGTTGATCAAGGCGGTGGTGAAGGCGACGCAGCGCGCGGGGGAGTTGTTGTTTGAGAAGTAGTGAGGAGTCGTCGGCGATCGATGATCAGATACCTGATATCAGCGATCAGAAATCAGATATCGGGGCGCGGCTGGCGCGGGCGGAAAATGGAAGAGCGGGCACGATTGCTGGCTGGGAGCGGGCGCGGTCCTTGGCTGGAAGCAGGGGCCGGTGGCGCTACATGCCACAGGGCAGTGGAGTTGTGTTAGGATGCGCGGAGAGGACGTTTCATGCCGCTGGCTTATGTGCCGCTGCTGCTTTTCTCGCTGCTGGTGTTGTCCTTCCCGGTGGTCACGCTGATTGTGTTTGAGTTTATCCGGCCGGGCTCTAGGGGCGGACCAGCGAAATTCCAGCCTTATGAATGCGGCATCCTCCCCGAAGAAAGCGCGCGCGGGCGCTATTCGGCGAGGTTTTACATCATCGCCATGCTGTTCGTGATCTTCGACGTGGAGACCATCTTCTTGTTTCCCTGGGCGGTGATGTTTCGGAAGTGGCTGGCGGCTCACATGGCGGCGTTCGCGCTGCTCTCCATGTTCGTGTTCCTGGGGATCCTGCTGGTTGGCTACATCTGGCTGTACAAAAAAGGCGCGCTGGATCTGGTTTAGGCGCTGCGGCCTGCAACTCTTCTCGGGTCTAAACTTTTCTAATCGCCGGAATGTGCGGCGCCGCATTGACGCCACCCCATGCGTGTGTTAGAAACCTGAGAACGACCGGACTGGCCGCCAAGTCACGACACATGTTCGGGTTCCCGGGTGGCTCGCGTTTCGCTCCTGTCTTGCGCGGGTGGGTTTCCGGCGGCACTAACGGGGGAAGGCAGTTCCTGCCCGCGTCTGGTTTGCGGCCAGGCAATCCAAGAATCACCCAAGGTCCCAGGGTCCATGGCAGACGAGTCCAAGGCACCCCAATCGCCTGAAGGTTCGAAGCCCGCCACTTCCGGGTCTTCGCCAGCGCCGCCCGCTGCGGGCGCTCCCGCGTCTGCAGCCCCGAAGCCGGCCGCACCTGCCGCCGCGCCGCCGCCTCCCGTGCAGGTTCCACTCGATAACGAATTGTCGCGGCGCTACCGCGAGCGGTTTGGCGGCGCGATTCTAGATGCCATTGAGGACCGCAAGCAGTCCATCCTGATCGTGGGGGCGGCGCAGTGGCTGGAGATTGCGAGGTACTCGCGCGACACGGAGCAATTCGACTTGCTGGAAGATTTTACGGCGGTGGATTGGCCGCGGCGCGAGAAGCGTTTTGACCTGGTGGCGCAGCTTTATTCGTTTCCGCTGAACATGAGGCTTCGCTTGAAGGCCGCCCTGGGCGGACAAGAAGAGACCGACTCGCTTTCTTCGGTGTGGCCCACGGCGAACTGGCTGGAACGCGAAATCTTCGACCTATTCGGCATCGTTTTTCGCGGGCATCCCGCCTTGAAGCGCATTCTGCTGCCGGACGAGTGGCAGGGACATCCATTGCGCAAGGACTACGACATTCTGCAGCAGGATACCGCTTGGGTCCGGGAAAATCTCGGCATCGAGAGCGGGCAGTAGGGTGTGAACTTTTGACGAATACGCTACACGACCGGACGCTGCCGAAGGCCGACACGATTCTCGGCGCGGACGAACTGGTAATCAACATGGGGCCGCAGCACCCGTCGACGCACGGGGTGCTGCGGGTCAAGTTGAAGCTCGACGGCGAGCGCGTGATCGGCTCGGAGTGCGTGATCGGGTATCTGCACCGCGGCGTGGAAAAAATTGCGGAGAACCGCAGCTACCAGCAGTTCGCGCCGTACGTGGACCGGATGGATTACGTTTCGGCGGTGAGCAACGGGCTGGGTTATTGCGAAGCGGTGGAGAAGCTGCTGATGGCCGAGGCGCCGCCGCGCGCGCGGGTGATTCGCACGATTTTGACGGAGCTGCAGCGGATTGCGAGCCACCTGCTGTGGCTGGGCACCCACGCGCTGGACATCGGCGCGCTGACGCCGCTTTTTTATTGCATGCGCGAGCGCGAGGAGATCCTGAAGATTTTCGAGAAGTATTGCGGCGCGCGGTTGACGACGCACGCGTTTCGCATCGGCGGCTTGCAATACGAGGCGTACGACACTCTGGAAAAAGACGTGGAGCGCTTCTGCAAAAGTTTTGAGGCGCGCATCCAGGAATATTCGGACCTGCTGACGAGCAACAGCATCTGGATCGGGCGCACGCGCAACGTGGGCTTGCTGAACGCCGCCGATTGCATCGCGTTGGGCGCCAGCGGGCCGGTACTGCGGGCGAGCGGGGTGAAATGGGACCTGCGGAAAGCGACGCCCTACGCAGCCTACGATCAATACAAGTTTGAAATTCCCGTGGGGACGAACGGCGATACGTACGACCGGTACCTGGTGCGCATTGAAGAGATGCGGCAGTCGCGGCTGATCTGTTTGCAGGCGATCGAAAATATTCCCGCGGGGCCGATCATGGCGCGCGTGGGGAAGGTGCTGAAGCCGCCACCGGGCGAGGTGTATCACGCGATTGAGGGGCCCAAGGGGATTCTTGGCTACTACATTGTCAGCGACGGCGGGACGCAGCCGTATCGCGTCCGCATCCGGCCGCCGTCGTTCATCAACCTGCAGGCGCTGGACAAAATGATTCGCGGGCATCTGGTGACGGACGTGGTTGCGATCATCGGCACGCTGGACATCGTTCTGGGAGAGGTGGATCGCTGAGGATGCATACCATGCTCCAGGGCGCGCTGGCATTCGTGCAGGCATGGTGGGTGGAACTGCTGTGCGCGGTGCTGATTGTGCTGGTGGTGCCGCTGATTGCCGGGTACATCGTCCTGGTGGAACGCAAGGTGATGGCGGACATGCAGGCGCGGCTGGGGCCGATGCGCGTGGGCCCGCACGGGCTGCTGCAGCCGATCGCGGACGCGCTGAAGCTGCTGATCAAGGAAGACCTGATTCCGGACGACGCCGACAAGTTTATTTTCTGGTTCGCGCCGGTGCTTTCGATGACCGCGGCGCTGACGTCGATGGGGGCGGTGGCGTTTGGGCCGTGGTTCCAGGTGGCGCGCGACATCAACATCGGGTTGCTGTTTGTAGTGGGCATCAGCGCGCTTGGGCCGTTCGGGATCGTGCTGGGCGGCTGGGCTTCGAACAATCACTATTCGATCATCGGGGCGATTCGCAGCACGGCGCAGCTGATCAGCTATGAAACCACGGCGGGGTTCGCGCTGGTGAGCGGCTTTCTGCTGGCGGGGACGTTGAAGGTGAGCGGCATTGTGCAGGCGCAGCTCACGGATCAGGTGTGGTACGTATTCCTGGCGCCGGTGGGATTTTTTACGTATCTGATCGCTTCGATTGCGGAAACGAACCGCGCGCCATTCGACTTGCCGGAAGCGGAATCGGAGCTGGTGGCGGGTTACATGACAGAATACAGCGGCTTTCGCTGGTCGCTCTATTTTCTGGCGGAGTACGCCAACATGATCGTCGTCGGGGCGGTGGGCACCACGCTGTTTCTGGGCGGATGGCTGCGGCCGTTCCCGAATGTGCAGTGGATGGGCTGGGTGGACGCGCTGCCGGGGGTGTTGCTTGGCGCGGTTGGGGTGTATTGCGTGGTGCGGGCGGGGAAGCAGCCAGCGCAAGTGCAGGCGTTGTTTATGTGGGCCGTTGCGGCCGCGTGCTTTGCGGTGGCGCTGATCTTTGCGCTGGCCGCGCCGGTGGGCAATGCGCCGCTGAAGTTCATGTACGCGGGGCTATACGGCGCATTTTGGTTTCTGCTGAAAGTGAGCGCGTACATTTACATTTTCATGTGGCTGCGGTTCACGCTGCCACGGTTTCGCTTCGACCAGTTGATGCGTTTGGGTTGGCACATTTTGATTCCGCTGGCGCTGGTGAACGTGGTTGGCGTGGGCATCGGCCTGGCGATTCAATCGGCGCTGGGCTGGAACCACTGGATGGGGCTGCTGGCGATGCTGCCAACGACGCTAGGGACCATCGTGGTGGGGATGCTGCTGATTCGCTGGAACGACAAGCATGCCGCCGCGGCCTCGGCTCCCATCGCCACGGACGGAACGCGGGTGGAGGACTCGTATGCTGGATAGCATCGTCTTCTACTTTTTCGCGAGCATCGCGGTGATCAGCGCGATGCTGATGATCACGCGGCGGAACGCGATTCACAGCGCGGTGTTTTTGATCACCACGCTGCTTTCCACGGCGGGGATTTTCCTGCAGCTTCGTGCGGAGTTTCTGTTCATCGCGCAGATTATTTTGTACGTCGGTGGCATCATGGTGCTGTTTATTTTCGTGATCATGCTGGTGCGGTTGGATGTGCCGTTGCCACAGATCAGGTCACCGTTGCGACAGCGGATCGCCGTTTTCGTGGCCGTGATCGTATTCGCGGAGGCCGCCTACATTGTGTGGAAGGCGCATGCGATGCAGGGGCAGGGGATTTTGATTCCGACCGCGGCTCCCGCGGACAAGCTGCCGCCGAACACCGAGGACCTGGCGAGGAGCTTGTTCGGCATGTATCTGCTGCCGTTTGAAATCGCCAGCGTGCTGCTGCTGGTGGCGATGATCGGCGCGGTGGTGATGGCCAAAAAAAGGACAAACACGCCATGATGCCGATCGGACACTATTTGATCCTGAGCCTGGCGCTGCTGTTGATCGGCGCCGCGGGCGTGATTACACGGCGGAACGTGATCATCGTGCTGATGTCCATCGAGCTGATTCTGAACGCGGTGAACATCAATCTGGTGGCGTTTTCGAGGTATTACGGCGACGTGGCCGGGCAGGTATTCGCGCTCTTCATCATCGCCGATGCGGCGGCGGAAGCGGCCGTGGGCCTGGGGATCATGATCGCGTTTTTCCGGAACCGCGAAACGGTGCTGGCGGATGAAATGGATTTGCTGAAATGGTGAAGGCGGTTTGCCAATGCGGGCGGGCGGTGAGGCGATGAACGCGCCCGGCTATTTTCTTGCGCATATCTGGCTGATTCCCATGTTCCCGTTGATCAGCGCGGCGGCGATGCTTTTCTTTGGCCGGTTGATGTCAAAAGAAGCGGTGAACCTGTTTTGCGTGGGCAGCGTGTTGCTCTCTTTTCTGCATGCACTGGGGGCGATGCTCACGCTGTTTGCGCGGCCGGCCGAGATGCGTTTCTACCAGGAGATTTTCTTTCAGTGGGTGACCCCTGGCGCGATGCCAACGGGCGCGGGCATGGTCAACTTCGTTGCGGACTGGGGATATTTGCTCGATCCGCTTTCCTGCGTGATGGTCATCGTGGTTACGTTCGTCGGCTTCCTGATTCACGTCTATTCCATCGGATACATGGCGCATGAAGGCGGCTACTACCGGTTTTTCGGGTATCTGAACCTGTTCATGTTTTCGATGCTGACGTTGGTGCTGGCCAACAATCTTTTGCTGCTGTTTGTCGGCTGGGAGGGCGTAGGCCTGTGCAGCTATTTGTTGATCGGTTTCTACTTCCTGAAGAAATCGGCTTCGGACGCGGGAAAGAAAGCGTTCCTAGTTAACCGGATTGGAGATGCCGGATTCCTTCTGGGCCTGATGCTGGTATCCACGACGTTTGGGACGGTGCGTTTCACGACGCAGGGGTTGAGCGATCCTTCGGGATACAGCGGCATTTTGCAGACGCTGGGCGGCATGATGGCGCAGCATCAGTTCGTTTATGGCGCGCCGATTTTCACCGCGATCGGATTGCTGCTTTTCGTGGGCGCTACGGGAAAATCCGCGCAGATTCCGCTGTACGTGTGGTTGCCGGACGCGATGGAAGGCCCGACGCCGGTGAGCGCATTGATCCACGCGGCGACGATGGTGACGGCGGGCGTCTACATGGTGGCCCGGATGAGCGCGATCTACCAGCTTGCGCCCGTGGCGCTGGATGTGATCGCCATCGTTGGCACGACGACGGCCATATTCGCGGCAACCATGGCCATGGTGCAGACCGACATCAAGAAAGTGCTCGCGTATTCCACCGTGAGTCAGCTCGGCTATATGTTTATGGCGCTTGGCGTGGGCGCGTTTGCCGCCGGAGTGTTCCACCTGATGACGCACGCGTTCTTCAAGGCGCTGCTCTTCCTCGGCGCGGGCAGCGTGATTCATTCGCTCTCCGGCGAGCAAGACATCCGCAAGATGGGGGGATTGCGCTACGCGATTCCCGCGACCTCCGTGCCGTTCATGATTGCGACGCTGGCAATCGCGGGTATTCCGCCGCTCTCCGGATTTTTCAGCAAGGACGAGATTCTTGGCCACGCGTTTAATCGCCACCTGATGATGGACCGGTATTTCGCGTTGTGGGCCGTGGGCCTGATCACGGCGGGTCTCACGGCGTTTTACATGTTCCGGCTCTTGTTCGAGGTGTTTTACGGAATGTCGCGCGTGCCCATCGAAATCGAAGGCCACATCCACGAATCGCCGAAGACGATGACTGTGCCGCTGGTGATCCTCGCTTTTTTCTCGATCGTTTCCGGCTGGCTGGCTCTGCCGGTGCTTTGGGGAGAAGAAAGCCCGTTCCAGCGGTTTCTTGAGCCGTCGCTGCGCGGAGTGGAAACGGACACGAGCAGAATTATGTTTGCGCATCACGGCTTATTGGTGGAGGTCGCGCTGATGGGTTCTTCGGTCCTGCTTGCGGGACTTGGGTTCTACCTGGCGCACAAACTGTACATCGAAAATCCCAAATTGCACGGGCAGATCGCGGCGGCGTGGCCCCGGCTCCATGACCTGCTGGTTCACAAGTATTACGTGGACGAAATTTATGACGCGCTGTTTGTGAACCGGATCAAGGACCTGAGCACCGCGCTGGGCTTGTTCGACTCGAAATTCATTGACGGCCTTGGCGTGGACGGCACCGGGTGGGTCACGCTCTTCTTCTCCCGCATTTCCATGTGGTGGGACAAGTGGATCGTGGACGGCCTGGTGAACCTGCTGGGCTGGTTCCCGAGGTTCCTCAGCATGCCGGTGCGCATGTTTCAGACCGGCGTGTTTTCCACGTATGCCGTGTTCATCCTGATCGGGCTGGCGATTTTGCTGGGATATTACGGCCACCACGTGCAGACATTCGTGCGCAGTATGCACTGAAAGGCGACATGGCATGGCGCATTCTTCACATCTGCTGAGCGTGATCCTGTTCACGCCGCTGCTGGGCGCTCTGATTTTGCTGTTGATTCCGCGCGAGGCCACGGCGCTGCATCGCCTGGTGGGGAATCTCTTCGGCGTGCTCGGCTTTGTGGTTTCCCTGCCGCTGATGGTGCATTTTCCGGCGGGCAGCGGCGATTACGAATTCAAGGAAGCCTACGAATGGATTCCCTCGATCGGCGCGAAGTACTCTTTGGGTGTGGACGGCATCAGCATGCTGCTGGTGATGCTGACAACGCTTCTGGGAATGATCGCGATCACCTCCTCGTGGAGCGCGATTCAGCAACGCACGAAAGAGTATTACATTCTACTGCTGCTGTTGCAGACGGGGATGATCGGCGTTTTTGTCTCGCTGGATTTTTTCCTGTTCTACGTTTTCTGGGAAGTGATGCTGGTGCCGATGTATTTCCTGATCGGCGTATGGGGCAGCGACCGGCGGCTTTACGCGGCGATCAAGTTTTTTCTCTACACGCTGGCCGGCTCCGTGATCATGCTGCTGGCGATCCTGGCGCTTTACTTCAATTATGCGAAAGCGCTTCCGCCGCATACGCCGGGCACGTTCGATATTCCGACGCTGCTGGCGGCTGCGCAGAGCTTCGCGGACCCGCTGAAGGTGTGGCTCTTCTGGGGATTCTTTTTCGCTTTTGCGATCAAAGTGCCGATGTTTCCGTTTCATACGTGGCTGCCGGACGCGCACACGGAAGCGCCGACGGCCGGCTCGGTCATTCTGGCCGGCGTTCTGCTGAAAATGGGGACGTACGGCTTCTTGCGATTTTCGCTGCCGCTGCTGCCGGCGAATCCGATGCTGCGCTCGAAAATCGTGAACATCCTGATTGTGTTGTCGCTGGTCGGCATCGTCTACGGCGCGATCGTCTGCCTGATGCAGAAAGACATGAAGCGGCTGATTGCCTATTCGTCGGTGAGCCACCTGGGCTTTTGCACGCTGGGGATTTTCGCGATGACCCCGCAGGGGCTTTCCGGGAGCGTGCTGCAGCAGATCAATCACGGAATTTCGACCGGCGCGCTGTTCCTGATCGTCGGTGTGCTTTATGAACGCCGGCACACGCGGCTGATTTCGGAGTTCGGCGGGCTGGCGACGCCGATGCCGGGGTTCGCGGCGATCTATCTGATCATCAGTTTGAGTTCGCTGGGGATGCCGCTGCTGAACGGCTTCATCGGAGAGTTCACAATTTTGCAGGGCACGTTCGTGGTGAACAAAGCGTGGGCGGCGTGGGCGACGCTGGGGATCGTGCTCGGCGCGGCGTACCTGCTCTGGCTGTACCAGCGGACGATGTTCGGCCCGGTGACGCACGAGGTGAACAAGACGCTGCCGGACTTGAACGCCCGGGAATACGCGGTGCTTTTGCCGCTGGTGGCGCTGGCGTTCTGGATCGGGATATACCCGAAGCCGTTCTTCGCGTATCTGGAAAAGCCGGTGCAGCGCATCGTGCAGCAGGTGAATCCGTCGTTCTACCAGAGTGTGGCGCTGCCGCCCGCCGCCGGGGCTCCGCCGAAGGCCAACTAACGAGCCGCCATGCACTCTTTCCTCGATCCCATTCTCAAGTATCTCCACGGCGACGGCCTGACGGTGCTGCCGGAACTGGAGTTGCTGCTGTTCGCGATGGGCATCCTGGTTTTCGATTTCCTGCTGGAGAAAAAAGAAAAATCCTGGAACGCGATCGTGGCGCTTTTGGGCGTGGTGGCGGCCGCGGGCGGGCTCTACGAGCAGGCCATCAAATTCAATCTGGGCGTGGAGAACCGCGAAGACGTGCCCAGTATTTTCGGGTTCGACCACGCGGTGGTGATCGACGGCTTCGCGCTGGTCTTCTCGATATTGTTTCTGGCCGCCACCGCGCTGGTGATCTTGCTTTCCATTCGCTATCTGGACATCGAGCGGGAGCAGGAAGGCGAGTATTACGCGCTGATTCTCCTGGCCTGCATCGGCATGCTGTTTCTGGCCTCGGGAAACGACCTGATCGTGTTATTCCTGGGTCTGGAGACGATGACGCTGAGCCTCTACGTGCTCACCGGTTACCTGCGCCGCGAGAAACGCTCGAATGAAGCGGCGCTGAAATACATGCTGCTGGGCGGGTTCAGCACGGGGATCATGGTCTACGGTTTTTCGATCTTGTACGGGCTGACGGGCAGCACGAATGTCTGGGCGATCGGCAACATTCTGGACAGGCGGGCGCAATTTCTGGGGCGGGGAAGCGTGGACTGGCTGGTGATTCTGGCGTTTACCACCGTGGCGACGGGCTTGTTTTTCAAAGTGGCGGCGGTGCCGTTTCACCAGTGGGCGCCGGACGTTTATGAAGGAGCGCCAACGCCGATTGCGGCTTACGTGAGCGTAGGCTCGAAGACCGCGAGCTTCGCGCTGCTGGTGCGGCTGTTGATCTGGGTGTTTGGCGGCTCGCAACCGCTGTGGCAGTTTCTGGTGGCGGGGGTGGCGATTGCTTCGCTGACGTGGGGGAACCTTGCGGCGCTCACGCAGTCGAACATCAAACGGCTGCTGGCGTATTCGTCGATCTCGCACGTCGGCTACATTCTGCTGGGCCTGGTGGGACTGGTGGCGGAGAACGAAACCGGCGTGCTGGGGATTTTGTATTATCTGATCGCGTACGGGTTCATGACCATCGGCGCGTTTGCCGTGGTGATCGTGCTGCGGCAGCGCGGGCTGATCGGCGATGAGCTGGACGATCTCGACGGGCTGTACCAGCGGAGCCCGGCGGCCGCGGTGCTGCTGCTGATTTTCATGCTTTCGCTGGCGGGGATACCGCCGACGGCGGGCTTCATGGGCAAGTATTTTATTTTCCTGTCGCTGATTGAGACGCACCATCCGGTGCTGGCGATTTTCGCGGCGCTGTACATCGTGCCGGCGCTTTACTACTACTTCCGCGTGGTGGTGCACGCGTGGATGACCCGGCCGGGCGAAGAACCGGCTCCGCAGATGAGCAGCGCGCAGGCGGTGGCGTTGGGCGTGGCGCTGTTTGTGACCCTGGCGGCAGGGCTCTACCCCGAGCCGTTTACGAGGCTGGCACGCTATGCCCTTGGACCATGACGCCAAGCCGCCCGCGCCGGACGATTCTCCCTCCGTCAAGGAGGCGAGAAAGTTCTCCCACCAATTCGCGACGGCCGTGGAGTTGCCGTTCGTTCTGGTGGGTACGCTTTTCATTGGCGGAGGGATCGGCTTTTTTCTGGACCGGTGGCTGCATACGAAGCCAGTGATGATGATGATTTTCGGAGCGATTGGATTCGCCGCGGGGATTCGGGATGTGTTGCGGAGATTGCCGAAGGATTGAAGGGAAGAAGTAAGGAACTGACGAAGGAATGAGGTAAAGAAGCAGAGGAAGAGGCGGCTGGATCGGGATTTTGGAGTGTGAGGGCCCGGCTCTCGCTTTTGCGGTTTCCGCATCGAGACTAAACTGGATTGGGTGCGAGTATCGTGCTCCTTAAGAGAGGCAGCCGGGCTGCCGCTCTCCCAAACGGCCCGCCGCAGAAGGCGGGCGCTACCGTGGATCGAGAAGCATTTGACGGACACTTCCATTCCCGCCGCGCCCTACAGGCGCTCTGAAACCTGGATCTCGCGCCTCACCCTTATCTTCGGATTTCTCGCAGGCCTCGCGGCGGCTTGGCTACACGGTACGTCGTGGGGGCTCGGCCTCTGGATTGGCGCAGTGCTGGCGTGGCTGAATTTTCGCTGGCTGAAGAAAGGGCTCGACGCGCTGACCGCAGCGGCCACGGCGCAGGCCGGACAGACAAAAGCGGAAGTTCCGCTCGCGACGTATTTCACAGCGGCGTTCCGCTACGGGTTGATAGGGCTGGCGGTGTATGTTATTTTTGAGTATCTAAACGTTCCCGTATTCAGCATGGTCTTGGGTTTGTGCGCGCTGGGAGCGGCCACAATCGCGGTTAGTGTGTACGAAATCCTGCGTCCTCTGGAATAGCCGATGGAAGAACACGTAAGTCCGTTAACACACTGGTTCAATCACGTTTTCGGGCCGGTTGCGCTGTGGATCCTGCACGCGCTGCATTTGCAGCCGGCCGATTACGAAAATCCCATCAACGAATATGTGGTGATGTCGATCGTCGTGCTGGTGATCTGCACGATCGTGGCCCTGATCCTGCGCGCGCAGCTTTCCGTGGAGCGGCCCGGGGGCCTGCAGCAGTGCGCGGAAATGATTTTGACCAACCCGATGGGATTTGGGGTGAAGGATTTGCTGGAGGAAAACGTCGCACACGGGGCGCAGAAATACATCGCGTTCACCGGGTCGATCGCGGTGTTTGTGCTGTTTTCGAACCTTTTGAGCGTGTTTCCGGCGTTCAGTTCGCCGACGGGCGACGCGGTGGTGCCCCTGGCTTGCGCGAGCCTGACGTTCCTTTACTTCAACTGGCAGGGCATACGCCACCACGGGGCGTTTCATTATCTGCTGACGTTTGCGGGCTCACCGAGGACGGCCGCCGATGGAGCCCTGGCGCTGCTGCTCTTTCCGGTCGAAATCATCAGCACGACGGCGCGGCTGCTCTCCCTGACCGTACGTCTTTGGGCCAACATTTTCGCCAGCGACCTGATTTACATGATCTTCCTGGGGCTGCTGCTGGGCCCGACGGAGTGGGCGCTGCATAAGAACGTGGCGCTGGGCGTGATCTTCGCGGTGTTCCCGGCGGTGTTTCCGATCCTGTTTATTGGGCTGCACATTTTTGTGTCCGTGATTCAGGCGTACATTTTCACCGTGCTGCCCTCGATTTATCTGGGCATCGCCACGGCCGACGAGCACTAGAATCCCGATGGATTCGAAGAGCACAGCCAAGAATGGCTGTGCCAGAAGAGATTGTTCTTGCCGTATAGCGTGAGACCGGTTGCAGGACGCTTAGCCGGGAACCACCCACTGGCGGCATTCCAAGGAGGAAGTGATGAAGAAAGCAGTAGCGTTGTTGGCGATTGTGGCGGTGATTTTGCTGACCGCGCCGGGCGCGTTTGCGCAGGATGGCGGGGCGGCGGGCGGCAAGGGAGTGCTGGCGATCGCCGCGGGCTTTGGCATGGCCATTGCCGCGTTTGGCGCGGCGTTTGGGCAGGGGAAAGTGGCTTCTGCGGCTTGCGAAGGCATCGCGCGCAATCCGGGAGCCGCGGGAGCGATTCGCGCCTCGATGATTCTCGGGCTGGTGTTCATTGAGACGCTGGCGCTGTTCACCCTCGCGATCATTATGTTGAAGGTGTAAGTTCCGGCCGACGATTACGAGTTTGGATTTGAACGAACCGCCCCGGGCAACCGGGGCGGTTTTGTTTTGGGAGGGGGGCGCGGGAAGAGATTGGAAGCGGTCGGGTGGTGTAGGCCGGAGGAGCGGCGTCAAGCCGCCCCGATACCGGAGAGCCGACCTGAAGGTCGGCCAGTACACGGGTGGGAGCGCGGCGCAAGCGGGCGGCGTCAACGGGAGGCGAAGAGATTGGGAGCGGCCGGGTGGTGTAGGCCGGAAGAGCGGCTTCAAGCCGCCCCGTTGCCGGAGAGCCGACCTGAAGGTCGGCCAGTACACGGGTGGGTGCGCGGCGCAAGCGGGCGGCGTCAGCGGGAGGCGAAGAGGTTGGGGGAGAGGACGATGCCGAGGATGTGGTTGGGGGAAAGGCCGAGGTACAGGGTGGCGAGGACGGTGACCACGACGACCATGGCGGCCGTGGGGCTGAGCGAGGTCGCGGAGTCGGAGGGGAGTTCGCCCTTGTGCTCGCGCATGTACATCACGACGATGACGCGAAGGTAGTAGTAGGCGCCGATGACGCTGTTGATGGTCATCAGAACGGCGAGCCAGATCAGCTTGGCGCTGATGGCCGCCTTGAAGATGTAGAACTTGCCGAAGAATCCGGCGGTGATGGGCAAGCCGAGCAGCGAGAGCAGGAAAATGCTCATGGCCGCAGCCGCGAAGGGCTGGCGAGTAGCAAGGCCGGCGAAATCGTCGAGGGTGAGGTGGCGCTCGCCCTGGCCGCCAATTTCCGAGACGATCGTGAACGCGCCGACTTTCACCAATGCGTATCCGAGCAGATAGAACAAAATGGCGGCGTAGGCGGGCCACGGGCCAATCTCCGGATCGGACTTAAGAGTGGTGATAGCCGCGAAGGCGACGAGCGTGTAGCCGGCATGGGCGATGGAGCTATAGGCCAGCATGCGCTTGACGTTGGTCTGGACGATGGCGCCGAGGTTGCCGACGGACATGGTGACGACGGCGAGAATCCAGAAAGCCCAGAACCAGAAATCGGTGGCGGCGTGAATGGTGGTGAAGATGCGCAGGAGCAGGGCAAAGGTGGCGGCTTTCGGACCCGCCGCAAAGAGCGCGGTGACCGGCGTGGGCGCGCCTTCGTAGACGTCCGGAGTCCAGATCTGAAAGGGCGCGAGGGCAACCTTAAAGCCCAGGCCGACGAGCATCAGCGACAATCCCAGGCGGAGGAGGTTGCTGCCGGGGTCGGCATTGGCGATGGCGGCGAGGTTGGTGGAGCCGGTGACGCCATAGACCAGCGCGATGCCATAGAGGAAAAACGCGGTGGCGAACGAACCCAGCAGGAAGTACTTCACGGCCGATTCGCTGGACTTCACGGAATCGCGGCGATAGCCGGCCAGGATATAGCTGGAGATCGAGGACATTTCCAGGCCGATGAACGCGGTGAGGAGTTCCTGCGCGGAGGCCAGAACGCCCATGCCGGCGGTGGCGAATAGAATCAGGGCGAGGAATTCGGCGGGGTCCAGATTCTCGCGTTCGAGATAGGAATCGGAGGCGAGAATGACGAGGAAGGCCACCAGGCCGAGCAGCCAGTGGAAGAAAAGGCTGAACAGATCGAACTGGATGAGGCCGAAGAATCCGGGTCCAATGTGGCCATAGAAGGTGCTGAGGGTGCCGAGGGCGGCGCCGAGCATGGCAAAAAAGGTGAGCCACTGGCGGTTCTTCAAGAAAGGCTGCAGCAGCATGAGGAGAACGCCGAATCCGCACCAGAGTATTTCCGGCATCACGCGGAGGAGATCAGCGGGTTGGGGGACTTGAGGAACCATCTATTGGGAGACCACCCTTCTCTGAAAATCTTGGCCGGCGTTGAGGCTCACAGCACGGACTTCAGGGGCCAAAGCCGCGCCCTCCTGAAGACTTCCTGGTAGAGCGTGGCGGGCATCGGGTACGACGGGTTGCGTTAATGGCCGGGCCGCTTCTTCGGCGTAATGGGATTTTGTCTGTTCGATCACGGTGTCGACGGAGGCCTTGGTGCGCCAGGTGATGAAGGGGGAGCCGATGCCCATCCACAGAATGATCACGCAGAAGGCCAGCAGGCCCCACTGCTCGCGGGCGTCGGCGTCATGGAGCTCGCGATTGACCGGATGGGTAACACCGCCGTAGAAGACGCGCTGGTAAGCCCAGAGCAGGTAGCAGGCGGAAAGAATCACGCCGGTGGCCGCCCAGGAAGCCCACGTCCAATGCACCTGATAGGTGCCCAGCAGGACCAGGAATTCGCCGACGAAGCCATTGAGCATCGGCAGGCCCATGGAGCTGAGCGAGACGAAGAGGAAGAAGGCGGCGAACTTGGGCATCGGGGCACAGAGGCCGCCGTATTCGCTGATCTCGAAGGTGTGGCGGCGGTCGTAGAGCATGCCGACGAGAAAGAAGAGCGCGCCGGTGGAGATGCCGTGGGCGAGCATCTGGTAGACCGCGCCTTGCATGGAGATGGCGTGGAAGCTGAAGATGCCGAGAACCACGAAGCCAAGGTGGCTGACGGAGGAGTAAGCGACGAGCTTTTTCAGATTGGGCTGGACGAGCGCGACGAGCGCGCCGTAGATGATGCCAATGATGGCGAGCAGCGCCACCCAGGGCGCGGCGCGGCGCGAAGCTTCGGGGAAGAGGGGCAGGCAGAAGCGGATCATGCCGTAGGTGCCCATCTTCAGTAGTACCCCGGCCAGGATGATGGAACCCGCCGTTGGCGCTTCGACGTGGGCATCGGGCAGCCAGGTGTGCAGCGGGAACAAAGGCACCTTGATGGCGAAGGCCACGAAGAACGACAGGAACAACAGCATCTCCGTGCGCTGCGAGAGAATGCCGGGATTGGCTTGCAGATAGGCCTGGATGGTGGGCAGGTCAAGTGAACCGGTGAGATTGTAGAGCCACAGGATGCCGACAATCATGAAGGCCGAGCCGAACATGGTGTAGATGAAGAACTTCACGGCGGCGTAAATGCGGCGATCGTGCCCCCAGATGCCGATGAGGAAGGCCATGGGGATGAGCATGACTTCCCAGAAGAGGAAGAAGAGGAAGAGGTCGAGCGAGAGGAAGACGCCGATGATGCCGACTTCGAGCAAGAGCAGCATCACGTGAAATTCCTTGATGCGGTGGTGGATGCCTTTCCAGGAGGCCAGCACACAGAGCGGCGTGAGGAACGTGGTGAGGATCACCAGGAACATGCTGATGCCGTCGGCGCCCAAATGGTATTTGATTGGCGGGGCAGCGATCCACTGCT
>Ga0335085_10008405_pt1 | contig 15761 bp, 15 predicted proteins | sample Lox_Sample_45_FD_206712 | JGI IMG/M metagenome (GOLD analysis project Ga0335085, IMG submission 206712) | Soil microbial communities from Loxahatchee National Wildlife Refuge, Florida, United States - Lox_Sample_4.5 | ecosystem: Environmental > Terrestrial > Soil > Wetlands | place: USA...
ACACGAAAGCGCCGATAATAAACCCGGCTATGCCAAATCCCCGCTGATTTATCGATTTCGCAGTATTCATCGCTACTCCCCGTTTAGTTGATCGACATGCCTATGCGCTTCAAATCCGAGAAATTCATCCAGATGAAAAATGCCTTTCCGACGATCTGGTCGTCCGGCACGAATCCCCAATAGCGGCTGTCGCGGCTGTTATCGCGATTATCGCCCATCATGAAATATTGTCCATCCGGAACCTTGCAGCGCACCAGTTCGATGTCATAGCTGCAGTTCTCGCGCCCGGGAAATTCGGCCACCGCGCCAAGATGCACCGTCGGCTTCTCGGGATTGATCAGCACAGCGTGCTTGCGCTCTCCCAATGTCTCGATACGCTTCTCGGTATGCACGAAGTTCAGCCCGGTTTCGACGTAATTATATTCCCCATCGCCCTCCTGTGGCTGAACGACCCCGTTGATGGTCAGCCGCTTGTTGCGATATTCGACGATATCGCCGGGAACCCCGACCACGCGCTTGATGTAATCCAGCGACGGATCTTCCGGATAGCGGAACACCATCACGTCGCCGCGCTGCGGATCGTGCAGCGGGATGATCTTCCGGTTGATGACCGGCAGCCTCACACCATACGTGAACTTGTTCACCAGAATGAAGTCCCCGACCTGCAGGGTCGGGATCATCGAGCCGGAAGGGATCTTGAACGGCTCGATCAAGAAGGAGCGGATGAAGAACACCACCAGGATGACGGGGAAGAAGCTCTTGGCATACTCCACCCACCACGGCTCGGCAACCTCTTTGCCGCGCTTGGCCGCCAGCACGAACAGGTCCAGCAACCAGATGCAGCCGGTGACCACCAGCAACACAAACATTATCAGCGCAAAATCCATTCCTTCTCCTTATTCATCCACACGCAGGATCGCCAAAAAGGCCTCCTGCGGAATCTCCACACTGCCCACCTGCTTCATGCGTTTCTTGCCCGCTTTCTGCTTTTCCAGCAGTTTCTTCTTGCGCGTGATATCGCCGCCGTAACATTTCGCCAATACGTTTTTGCGCAACGCCTTGACGTTCTCTCTGGCGATGATATTCGATCCGATGGTCGCCTGTATCGCGACATCATACATCTGGCGCGGGATGAGTTCGCGCATCTTGGCGGCCACCTCGCGGCCGCGGTACTGGCTGTTGGCGCGGTGCACGATCACCGACAGCGCATCGACTTTCTCGCCGTTGATCAGCATGTCCACCTTGACCACGTCGGCCGCCCGGTATTCCTTGAATTCGTAATCCATCGATGCGTACCCGCGCGAGATCGATTTCAGCTTGTCGAAGAAATCCAGCACGATCTCCGCCATCGGCATCTCATACACCAGCATCACCTGCTTGCCGTGATAGCTGATATTGATCTGGGTGCCGCGTTTCTGCGTGCACAGCGTGATGACCGAGCCCACGTATTCCTGCGGCATGTACAGGTTGACCGTCACGATCGGTTCGCGGATCTCCTCGATCCTGGACGGGTCCGGCATCTTGGCGGGATTGTCCACCATCAGCACCTTGCCGTCGCGCAACAGTACCTCGTATACGACCGTCGGCGCGGTGGTGATCAGGTCCATGCCGAACTCGCGCTCCAGACGCTCCTGCACGATGTCCATGTGCAGCAGGCCCAGGAAACCGCAGCGGAAACCGAATCCCAGCGCCTGCGACACTTCCGGCTCATATTGTAAAGCCGCATCGTTCAGTTTCAGTTTCTCCAGAGAATCGCGCAACGCTTCATACTGGTTGGACTCCACCGGGAACAATCCCGCGAACACCTGAGGCTGAACCTCCTTGAAGCCGGGCAGCGGTTGCTGCGCCGGCTTGGCCAGATGGGTGATGGTGTCGCCCACTTTGGCCGCCTTCAGTTCCTTGACGCCGGCGATGATGAATCCGACCTGCCCCGCGCCCAGGCTTTCGCGCGGCTGCGACTTGGGCGTGAACACGCCGATACCCTCGGTCAGATGCTGCGCGCCGGTGGCCATGAACAGGATCTTTTCCTTGGGCTTGAGCGTGCCGTTCATCACCCGCACCAGCATCACCACGCCGACATAATTATCGAACCAGGAATCGATGATCAGCGCCTGCAGCGGCGCTTCCGGATCGCCTTTCGGGGCGGGCACCCTGGCGATCAGCGCCTCCAGCACATCCTGCACGCCTTCGCCGGTCTTGGCGGAACAGCGCACGGCATCCTGCGCGGCGATGCCGATCACTTCCTCGATCTCCTCGATGGCGTTTTCCGGATTGGCCGAAGGCAGGTCGATCTTGTTCAGCACCGGCACCACTTCGACGCCCAGGTCCAGCGCGGTATAGCAGTTCGCCACGGTCTGCGCCTCCACGCCCTGCGACGCATCCACCACCAGCAGCGCGCCCTCGCACGCCGACAGCGAGCGCGACACCTCATAGGAGAAATCCACGTGCCCGGGCGTGTCGATCAGATTGAGGTTGTACACCCGGCCATCCCGCGCCTTGTAATTCAGCGCGGCGGTTTGCGCCTTGATGGTGATGCCGCGCTCGCGTTCCAGATCCATCGAGTCGAGCACCTGCTCTTCCATTTCGCGGTCGGACAAGCCGCCGCACAATTGTATGATGCGGTCAGCCAATGTGGATTTGCCGTGGTCGATGTGCGCAATGATGGAAAAATTGCGGATTTGCTGCATAGAGTCCAAAATGAAGATCCCGCCGAAACCGGCGATTTCGCAAAGGGCGGATTCTAGCCGATTTGGGCGGGATACGCAGAACTGTAATGTTTTCCCGGGATTACTTCTCGTCCAGCTTGATCGCGATATACGAGGCGTTATCGCCCCTGCGCACCAGCAAGGCGACATTGCGCCCGTGGGGCACCTGCTTGAGCATGTCGTTCAACTGCGCCAGCGAACGGATCGGCACATTGCCGATGGAAAGCAGCACATCGCCCGGATGCAGTCCCGCAGCCAGCGCGGACGCGCCCTGCACCTCTTCCACCAGCAGGCCCCCGCTGACCTGCAGTTCCTCGCGCTGATCGGCGCTCAATTCGCTGACGACGATGCCCAGGCGCGGAATACTTTCCCCCTCGGTTTCGGAAGGCTGCTTGGAGGAGCGCGCAAGCATGTTGTCTTCAGGCATCTCGGCGACCTCGACGGTGACCTGTTTGGATTTGCCCTTGTGCCACAACTCGACCTGCACTTTGGTGCCGGGCTTGACCGCGGCTACCATGCGCGGCAGATCGCTGGAACTGTTCACCGGCTTGCCGTCGAATTTGAGGATCACGTCGCTCACCTCGATTCCTGCCTTGTCTGCCGGGCCGTTCTTCTCGACGTTGCTGACCAGCGCCCCGCCGGGTTTGCCCAGGCCGAACGATTCGGCCAACTCGCGGGTCATTTCCTGTATCGTCACGCCGATGCGGCCCCGCGTCACTTTGCCGGTGGTGCGCAACTGGTCCGCCACCTGCATCGCCACATCGATCGGTATCGCAAATGAAAGGCCCATCGATCCGCCGGAGCGGGTGTAGATCTGCGAGTTGATGCCGACCACCTCTTCATCCATATTGAATAACGGGCCGCCCGAGTTGCCCGGATTGATCGCCACATCGGTCTGGATGAAGGGCACGAAATTATCCTGCGGCAAGGAACGCCCCTTGGCGCTGACGATACCCGCGGTGACGCTGTTGTCGAAGCCGAAGGGCGACCCGATCGCGACCACCCATTCGCCCACCTTGAGCTTGTTGGAATCCCCCACGGTTATTTTCGGCAAACCGGTCGCGTCGATTTTCAGCAAAGCCACATCGGTGCGTTTGTCCGCGCCGATGACCTTGGCGCGGAACTCGCGTTTGTCCGTCAGGCGCACGGTAATCTTGTCGGCATGCTCCACCACGTGCGCATTGGTCAGGACATAGCCGTCCGAACTGATGATGAACCCCGAACCGAGCGATTGCGCCTCCTGCTCGCGCGGGATTTGCGGAGCAAAGCGCTTGAAGAATTCGTAGAACGGATCGTCCTCCGGGATATTGGGCATCCCCTGCATGCCCTGGATGATCTGCGTGGTACTGATATTGACCACAGCCGGACCCTGCTTTTCCACCAGATCGGTGAAATCCGGCAATTGCCTGGTCTGCGCAGATGCGCTGCAGACCACGCCGATCAGCAGGACCAGCAGGACCAGCAGGCCCGCGAATTTTTTCAACATGAATAGTCCCCCTTAGTACAGCTTATATGCAATCCGTCTGCGATAAATAAACAGGTCTCAAGGCAGAAGTTCATCCTTGCGTCCTGGTCGTTGCATGCCGGTGGCCCGCTCGTCATCCCACAGACGCGCAACATGAGGACGGAAAAGATTTCCGGCCTGGCCCAACGAAAGCCTTTTCAAGGCAAGGAAGCCGGCAACCAGCCCGACCAGCGCTCCCGCAACGGCGTATCCATCGCGCATTCCCTGCGGTTGCCCGGCCCAGGCACTCCCCAGCAGCCCGCCCGTGATCACCAGCAGCAACGGCAGCAGATAAACCAAGCTGATGCCGCGCAATATCGCTCCGTCCGCGACCGATAGAACGACCTCGTCACCCACGCCTGCATTGGCTGGATTGTCCACCTGAAAATTGCGGGGCTGGGCGCAAAATAATCGGGACAGTTTATCTGCCCCGCAACCCCTGCCTTTGCATTGTTCACAGCTATTCTCCCGGCTGGCCTGAACAATAGCATGCCGCCCCTCGACCTGCACAATGATGGCGCGAGTTTCAAGCATGTTCACTTTCCGTTGTAGCGTACCGAATCGAGCACCTGCATCACCGTGCGCGGAGGTACTTCGCCGACCACGGTGATCAGGTTCTTGTCCATTATCTTGTGATAAAGATTGACCGCGCCGCGACTGGAAAGCCCGTCTGCATCGTCCTCGTCCTCGTCATTTGGCTCAATGAATACGGAAATCGCGCTCAACCCGTCGGAATAGACGATTTGTGTCACCGGAGCGTGTTTGCCATGCATGCGGCGCTGAATTTCCATCGATTTCTTGAATCCTGATGGCAGCGTATCCGCCACCCAGCCGCTATGAGTGGGTGTGATGTCATTGCTTGTTTCCTCAAGCGCGGCTTTACCATGACCCCCCATGGAGTCGCATTCCTTGACCCAGGATCGATCGATATTCCCGCCGATTTGCAGCTGGGTAAAGGCATATTGTTCGACCATTTTGTTCCTGTCGCCCAACACGGCAGCCTTCAGCATCAGTCCTGAATCGGTGTGGACCCATATCTTATGCGCATAGCGCAAATTGTCATTGGGCTGAAACAGGATGACCTGGGCATTGTAGCCAGCCACCCGCTCCATCCCCAGCAGCCTGGCCTGATAGTTGGAACTCAATGCGGACAACTGCTCGGGCAACAAGGATGGGAATCCGCTTCGCTCGTGCTGGCTGCCAACCTGAACCATTTTATGGTTTCTGTAACTCCAAAACTGTCCGTCATGGCGAATGATTTCACGCGGGGGACCGTCCAGACTTTCCAGTTTCTCGTATTCGCCGTTGGCCTCGGTCAGATGAATGATGTTTGACGTCTCGACATGATTGTCATATTGATAGACGAATACGCCGCTGTAATCGGTCTGATGACCGGCAAATGCGGCGATCTCCAGCCAATCCGCCGGTGTCTGGTCTGCATGGGCATTGGCGGCGACCGCCAGCAAAAGCCCACAAAATACCAATTGCGGGCGCATTGCTAAGGATTCCCTGTATTAATCTTCATTTTGGGTTGTTCTGGATCGGGTTGTTGATATCCGGGGCGACATCGCGCCCATAGGAAACCGTCCGGATGTAGGAGGTGCCGCCATTGATATCAACGCTTGGAGAAAATTCCTGGTGTGCAATCAGATAATCATTGGAGTCGGGCTGGATCTGCATATTGGCCGGGCGCAAGGTTCCTTGTTGCATTGCCAGCTGCGGAACCATCTCCGGACTGATCTGCAGCGACATCCAGGCCACCACGCCGACAGCGGCCAGCGAGGCCGCGGCCGACAAGGCAAAGGTAAGCAGTTTGTGTTTCGTTGCCCGTACCCGGGGAGCCAGCACGACAGGTTCATCCTGCAAACGAACCCTCACCAGTGCGCTCAATCCGCAGGGTATATATTCAGGCTGGCGCAACACATCTCCGATCAGATGATAAATCTCCCAGTCCCGGTGAACATCAGAACCTTTTTTGATATGGGCAAGCAGACTCTCCGCTTCATCCTCGAACAATTCACCGTCCATCAATTCAGAAATTCTCTTCCTCATGCCTACCACCTCTTGCCTTTGCTGGTTTCTAACAACGGGCGCAGATTTTCCGCCACCGCTTCACGTGCCCTGAAAATTCTTGACCGCACCGTGCCGATCGGGCAATTCATCACGGTGGCGATTTCCTCGTAACTCAGACCCTCGATTTCGCGCAAAGTCAGCGCGCTGCGCAAATCTTCCGGAAGTTGCTGCAATGAAGCCTGCACGACACCGACAACCTGTTTGCTCATAAGTTCATTTTCCGGGGTATTAACTTCGCGCAGCAAGCTGGCTTCCTCGAACGATTCCGACTCATCCGCATCAAATGGCGTGCTGGTCGGCGCGCGGCGTTTGTTCGCCAAAAGGTGATTTTTTGCCGTATTGATCCCGATGCGGTACAGCCAGGTATAAAAAGCACTCTCGCCGCGAAAGCCGGGCAAAGCGCGGTAAGCCTTGATAAAAGCATCCTGCGTGACATCCTCCGCCTCGGCCGGATCCCGCACAAAGCGGGAAATGAGCCGCCCGAGCTTGCGCTGGTACTTCGTTACCAGCAAATCAAAGGCGTGCTTATCACCGCGCTGAACGCGCTCTACCAACTGCTGATCGACATCCCGGTCTGTCATCCCTGACTAATCCAATTATTATTGTAACTGCACGTTTTTCTTTGCGGCGCAAGTATAACCGCTCCACCCCGACCCCGTCAGCTATCAAAGGCGAATTACAGGGCGGTGGTCGCGGCATCAGTCTGATATAGTCCGAAAACGGATTCATGCACGGGGACCCCATTTGATGCAATTTGACACGCTGATCATCGGCAGCGGTCTGGCCGGCCTGACACTGGCCATCAAGCTGGCCGAAAGTCAAAAAGTCGGACTGATCACCAAAAAATCCTTGCTGGATAGCGCCAGCGGCTGGGCGCAAGGCGGTATTGCCGCGGTATTGTCCTCGGAGGATTCGTTCGATGCGCACATCAGGGACACCCTGGCCGCCGGCGCCGGCCTGTGCGATGAAGCCGCTACCCGTTATGTGGTCGAGCATGGCAAAGCCGCCATTGAGTGGCTGATCGCCCAGGGTGTGCCCTTCACCAGGGACGTATCCAACGATATGGGATATCACCTCACCCGCGAGGGCGGGCATAGCCAAAGGCGCATCATTCATGCAGCCGACGCGACCGGCCATGTAGTGCAGAATACCCTCTCCTCGAGGGTGCTGCACCACCCAAACATCACCGTTTTGGAACATTTCATGTCAGTGGATCTGATCACCGGCAGAAAACTCGGCCTGCAGGATAATCGCTGTTACGGCGCTTATGCGCTCAACAGCCTCAGCGACGAAGTCGCCACGATCTCCGCACAAAACACCATTCTGGCAACGGGCGGTGCAGGCAAAGTTTATCTCTACACGACCAATCCGGACACCGCGACCGGCGACGGCATTGCGATGGCCTGGCGTGCCGGCTGCCGTGTCGCAAACATGGAGTTCATCCAATTCCATCCGACTTGTCTATACCACCCGCATGCAAAATCGTTTTTGATCAGCGAGGCGGTACGCGGCGAAGGCGGCATCCTGAAACTTCCCGACGGGACAAGGTTCATGCCCGGTTATGACGAACGCGCCGAACTCGCTCCGCGCGATGTGGTCGCCAGGGCGATCGATTTCGAAATGAAAAAGCACGGGCTGGATTGCGTCTACCTGGATATCTCGCATCAATCGGTCGAGTTTCTCCAAGACCACTTCCCGACCATCTATGCCCGTTGCCTTTCCCTGGGCATCAATATCAGCAAAGAGCCCATTCCGGTGGTTCCCGCGGCGCATTACACCTGCGGCGGTATCGTCACCGATCTGAATGCGTGTACCGATGTGGAAAATCTCTATGCGGTGGGGGAAACAGCCTACAGCGGATTGCACGGGGCCAATCGGCTGGCCAGCAATTCTTTGCTGGAGTGCCTGGTATTTGCGGACGCAGCTGTCCGCGACATCCTGAACAAATCCCGTCATGTTTCACCCAGCCTGCCCGCATGGGATGAGAGCCGCGTGACAGACGCGGACGAACAAATCGTCATCTCGCACAACTGGGCTGAATTGCGCCACTTCATGTGGGACTACGTAGGCATCGTGCGCACCAACAAGCGACTGCAGCGTGCACAACACCGAATTCAATTGTTGCAGGACGAAATCAACGAGTATTACGCGAACTTTCATATCAGCTCGGATCTGCTGGAGCTGCGCAACTTGGTGCTGAACGCGGCTTTGATCGTGCAAAGCGCTCTGTCGCGCTACGAGAGCCGCGGGCTGCATTTCAGCAAAGACTATCCGGTGCCGCTTGCTAACCCCCAACCTACCCTTCTCTCACCGAACTCCAACCCCAACCCTTTTGGCAAGGCATAGAATAATCAATCCGGGATAATTATGATTTTCTAGGCAAACTTTAGATGGACACACAACTCTCGGAACACGCCCGCGATTGTTCCATCCGGAAATATTACCCGGGAAACCGGGAAGTAATGCCCTTCCCTCTTTATGCACAATACGACGAAATATGGACTGACAAACGACTTGTCCACAATATGCCCCTCGAATACGCCCCCATCCTGCTTGACAACCGACACTTGCCTTCGGTCAAGCGAAATTTCGCGCCATGAATTCCGGATCAGCAGCAGAACATCACGCACCAGATAATAGGACAGACTAAGAAGAATCAGCGCAAACATCGCCAGTTTGGCCATCCAGGGTATGGCCGTCGCATACACCGCCGCTGCGGCTATCATATGCAGCAGCAACAATAAGACTGCAAAGCGCGGGGAAGGCGTGATCTGGAACTGCAATACTACCGCGCGTGGCATTTATCAGCCGCCGGGAATTTGCGATGACGAATCAATTCAGGCACCAAAATACAGGATGATCCCCGACAATACCAACAGCGCAAGGATAATCATCAGCAAATTCCTGAGCAGCCGGGCCGGTGGTTCGGCAAGGTTTGAAATATCGCCATGAAGCGGTTGGACAGGAGACACGGGCTCGGCAACCCAGGCTGGCCGTCCCGTCTGAATGAGAGTTTCCGGACTGGGACGGCCCATATTGAAAGCTTTCGACAACTCGTCCACGTCTTCACTCGTGGCAGTCAGGGCGGCCAACCTCATGGTTGCGACCGATGAATCGAATGCCTTGGACAACCCCGCATAGGACGCCGACCTGCCCTCTTCCTCTCCTGCATCCATACGGCCGGAAATCTCGATGGTGTCCGACATTTTTTTTTCGCCGCCGGCCGGAGCTCTTGATATATCGACCTGCTGTCCGCCGCGCGGCATCGTGTCGCAACAAGTCCGCAAATCATCGGCAAGATCCTTGGCACTCTGATAACGATCCTCCACTTTCTTGGCCAATGCCTTGGCCACGATGAAGTTGACCATTTCCGGCACCCTGGGATTGATCGTGCTGGGTGGCGGAGTTATCGCGTTCAGGGTCTGGTACATTATCGCATTGACGTTTTCGCCATCAAAAGGCGCCTGCCCGGTAAGCATCTCGTAGAGCATCACACCCAGTGAAAAAATATCCGAACGGCGGTCTATGGCCTTGCCCATCACCTGTTCGGGCGACATGTATTTCGGGGAACCCAGCACCATGCCGGTTTGCGTGCGCACCGAAGAGGAGCCCATGCGCGCAATGCCGAAATCGGTGATTTTCACATGGCCATCGCGAATCACCATGATATTCGATGGCTTGACGTCGCGATGTATGATGTCATGTTCATGCGCATAAGCCAACCCGAGCCCCACCTGGGCAACGATGTTCAACACTTGTTCGACCGGCAACAACGTTCCCTCTTTGAGTACGTCCCTTAATTCGCGACCCTCCAGAAATTCCATCGCAATATAGGCAACGTCCCCGCTCTTGCCCACATCGTAAATGGTGACGATATTTGGATGATTGAGGCGTCCGGCCGCCTTGGCTTCCTGGTAGAAACGTCCCTCGTACTCTTCCTTTTCATCCATTGCAAGGCCGAGGTTGATGGTCTTGATCGCAACCACGCGGTCAATCAACGGATCCCTGGCCTTATAGACCACGCCCATTGCGCCCTGGCCAAGTTCGCCAAGAATCTCATAACGCCCCAGCTGGCTAATCATCTTGTTTCACCCAAGTGCATCCCTTGTTGCCGTATTCAACACTATAATTCGCAAAACGTGCAATATTGCCTAATTGCATAAGTTGGGCTTGATATGCACGGTTTTGCCCGAACTGAGTTCGACACTCTGGGTAAAAACACCCCTGCTCGTATGGCTCACAATCACCGTGTGGTTGCCCGGCGGAACCGCGACGTTTAGCGGCGAAGATCCGACCCTCCCTTTCAAGATACCGTCCACGAACACATCCGTCCCTTCCACACAAGTTACCGAAATATAGGCTTTCTTTCCTCCATTTGAAGTCGTGGAGGTCGAATTGTGCTCGGTAGTGTTGTTACTGGATGTTGTCGGCTGGCTATCCGGATGCTGCGATTTGGCTTTTTCTTGTGACTTGGCTTTGGGATTTGCCTTTGCAATCTTGCTCTCGCCTTTTTTCTTCTTTGTTTTTGTCACGGTTTGAGCATGAGCCGGTGTTGCTTCCTTTTTCGCCAAATCTGGCGCTGACGGAACAGAAGGCGCTTCTGGTGCAACCGCCAGGCTTGGCTTGGTGCTGCTTGCCTGCGGTTCAGCCGCCCCGGGTGGCTGAGCAGCGCCATGGCGCGGCAGATTTGCCAGCAACACGATCAGAAGCAGCACTGGAATGGCTGCGAATGCAGCGTATAAGGCCCGCTGCTGCGGTTCCGCCTGCCGATAGCGGATAATCATGAGCTCGATCAAGGAATCCAGTTTTGCGGTGGCGGTATGCCAGATCGCTTTGGTGCGCTGTAATGCGGCAGCCATCGTGTATTCAGACGGTTCGCTGTCCGTCGGCGCGGCTATTCTCCGATGTGTCGTTTTGTCTCCCGGATATCCGATCGCATACACCTCGTGCTCGCGCACATGCTTGTCGGTTCGCGAGCCTTGATAGTGGAACATCCCGGCATACTGCGGCGAAAGACGCGAGACAGCGTCGTAATACGAACGCGACACGAGTATCTGGGCGGCATCCGCAAAACCCATCACACGCTGAGCAACATTGATTCCATCGCCCACGATATTCGGCTGGCCGTTAAGGTCTCGGACCAGGCGCACCGGACCAAGATTTATTCCCATGCGGACCAGTAGTGGGTGATCCACATCGGGTTCCTCGTTGAGCAGGCTTTCACGCAGGCTCAGTGCCGCTTTTAATGCGTCTTCCACATCCCCGAGAAAATTGATGGCAGCGCCATCTCCGGTATCCAGTATGATACGGTCGGTCATGGGCACGTCGCGAATAGCCGAGGAGAGGTAGCTGTTAAACCTGTCCTTCAGCGAAATCTGTCCAGCCACGGACTTCTTGGAATATTCCACAATATCCAAGAACAGCACGCTGCACATGATTGTCTTGTTACCGCGTTCTTCCATTCAAATTTCCCGTATTTCGGTAACCGCCATTATCATCATTCGGTATTGACTTCAGCCTGAATCCCCTTGCAGATTCTAGTGGCAGTCAGTGATTTACACCAGATTTACTTTTATTCCTGCGAGCTGTCCCGATACGCCCGGCAGAGCCGGTTTCGGCCGGAGCATGACGTTTTCTCTTTTCGGATCGCGTCGGATCGGATTTGCGGGGGTCATGGCTGGCCCGCTGCGATTCGGCCGAGATACCTGTCCAATCCAGTATTTGAGCGACCTCGCTTTTGGCCAATTCTGCCGTCATGCCCCGCTTCAAGCGCGGCGGCAAGTCGATTATACCGAAGCGTATGCGTATCAATCGGCTCACCGGCAACCCAAGCGCTTCAAAGGTGCGGCGCACTATGCGGTTGCGGCCTTCCTTGAGCATCACGCGATACCAGTGATTAAATCCCTCGCCGCCCTGATCTTCCAGCTTGTCAAATTTCGCCCAACCATCTTCCAATTCCACACCCTTGTTGAGCGCCTGATTCATCTGCGCTTCCGACAGGGTCCCTTGCACACGCACCGCATATTCCCGCTCCACTTGAAAACGCGGATGCATGAGCCTGTTCGCCAGTTCGCCGTAGGTGGTGAATATCAACAGACCGCTTGTATTGAAGTCCAGCCGCCCGATCGCGATCCATCTCTGGCCGCGCAACTTTGGTAGTTTATCGAACACGCTGGGGCGCTTTTCGGGGTCGTCTTGACTGACGATCTCGCCTTCCGGCTTGTGGTAGATCATTACTCTTGCGGCGTGTTGTTTTTCACCAACGCGTAGGGTGCGATGATCCGCTTTTATCAAGTCGCCTTCAGACACCCGCATTCCCAAGGTCGCTGCCACGCCATTCACGCTGACTCGCCCGGATGCGATCCATTCTTCCATCATGCGGCGAGAACCAATCCCTGCCTGTGCCAGCACTTTCTGCAATTTCTCGCCATGTGATTTATCTTCAGTCAATTTCACACCGGTTGGGGAATCATGAACCCTCGACTCGCCGGAACGCGCACCTTTCTTCATGCCACCAACTCGCGCCGTTCCAGCATGGCTTGAGCCAGCGTGCCGCTATCGACCTGCTCCAGTTCACCGCCAACAGGCAATCCGCGCGCGATGCGGGTGACTTTTACATTCTGCGACTGCAGCAATGTCGCGAGGTAATGCGCGGTGGCATCGCCCTCCACGGTGAAATTGGTCGCCAGAATCACCTCAGCCAATTTTCCTTCATGGGGATGCTCCTGCACACGCTTGACCAGACGATCAAGATGCAATTCTTTCGCGCCTATTCCATCCAGCGGCGACAGCCTCCCCATCAGCACATAATATAACCCGCGGTAACATTGCGTTTGCTCCAGCATCAGCAAGTCCGCAGGCATTTCGACCACGCACAGCAATCCGGCATCGCGTTTTGGCGACGCGCACAAAGCGCAAACCTCATGTTCGGAAAAATTATTGCATTTGCTGCAATGCCGGATATTGCTGACTGCCGACTCAAGTTTCTGCGCCAAATTCAGCGCTCCCGGACGGTCACGCTGCAACAAATGATAGGCCATACGCTGCGCGGACTTCGGCCCGACGCCGGGCAAACAACGCAGCGCGGCAATCAACTCCTCCAGATGCGAGGGCGTCACCATCAGAATGGCAGCTTCATCCCCGGCGGCAATCCCGCGCTGAACGCACTCATGCGCTGCTGTGTCGTAGCCTCCACTTTCTTCATCGCATCGTTCAGCGCAAGCACGATCAGGTCTTCCAGCATTTCCTTGTCATCGGATATCACACTGTCGTCCAGCAACACGCGGCGCACCTCGTGTCCGCAGGTCATTACCACCTTGACCATGCCGTTGCCTGCCTGACCCTCAACTTCCACGCTCGCCAGCTCGGCCTGTGCCTTCTGCATGTTCGCCTGCATCTGTTGCGCCTGCTTCATCAGGCCGCCCAATCCGCCCTTCATCATGCTTGTGTTCTCCTCAATCTACTGTATGGGTCTAATGGATTCTTCGATCAGGTCGGCATCCAGCTCAATCTGGGCCTCGCGTACAAATCTATCCTGTGCAATTGAATCAGCCGCCAGTTGTTGTTTATGATTTTTCGTCTGCTGTTCAATCCGAGCGGGTGTCGCTGATCCGGATTCGCCCAGCACGATTTCCAGTCTGATCGGTTTGGCAAAATAAGCAGCCAGCGCGGCCTGCAATTTCTCGATTGCCGACCTGTTGGTCTGCAAATGCTTATGTTCTTGCGATAAGCATAGAATAATACGGTTATCCGAGATATTTTCCAGTACGCAATGCTTTGCCAGTTGCTGCGCCATGCCTTGTACATTCAACTGTGTCAGCAGCACTCCCCAATCCGGATGATCCCCGGAGATGGACTTGGCGTTTGCGGTGCGGACATTCGAATCGGTTCCCTTCGGAACTTCTGCCGGACTGGCAGGAACGGCATTGCTTTCCGCACTTTTGGGTCTTGTGGCTGGCTGCGCCTTGGCGGCATGCGGACCCAATACCGGCTGGGCCATGTCCCTGGCGGGCGCAAAAGACAACATGCGCAGCAACGTCATCGTGAATCCGGCATATTCATCGGGAGCCAGATCGATTTCATCGCGGCCATGGATGGCGATCTGGTAATACAACTGGATTTCTTCCGCTGTGAATGCGCCGGCTAGTTCCAGCAAGCGCGCCCGCTCCGGTTCGTCATCCACAATTGCCTGCGGCATGGATTGCGTCAACGCAATGCGGTGCAGCAAAGTGGCCAGTTCTTGCAGGGCCGCATCAAACGATATACTGCGGGCCGACATGTTATCGGCGATATCAATCAGCTTGGCACCGTTCTGTTCGTGCAAAGCCGTCAGCAAATCATACAAATAACCCTGGTCAATAGCGCCCAGCATGGTGTGCACCAACGCGTCACCCACTTTACCCGCAGAAAAAGCAATCGCCTGGTCCAACAAGCTCAATGCATCGCGCATACTGCCCTGAGCAGCCCGGGCAATCATGCCGATCGCGGAAACATCGAATGACATTTGCTCTTGCTCCAACACGTACTCCAAATGCTCGGCTATCAATGCGCGCGGCAGCTGCTTCAGATTGAACTGCAAACAACGGGACAACACGGTCACCGGGATCTTATGCGGGTCGGTGGTGGCCAGTATGAATTTCACGTGACCGGGCGGTTCCTCCAGAGTTTTCAGCATCGAGTTGAAGGCCTGCTTGGACAGCATATGCACCTCGTCGATGATATACACCTTGAATCTGGCACTGGTAGGCATGTATTGGGCGTTATCCAGCACCTCACGCATATTGTCGATACCGGTGTTGGAAGCAGCATCAAGTTCGATCAGGTCGATAAAACGCCCGCTATCGATCTCCCTGCAGGCATTGCATTCACCGCACGGCGTGGCAGTGATGCCTGTCTCGCAATTCAGCGATTTTGCAAAAATCCGTGCGATCGTGGTTTTGCCGACGCCGCGTGTGCCGGTAAACAGGTAAGCATGATGCAATCGATTCTGAGTGAGCGCATTGCTCAAGGCGCGAACGACATGCTCCTGCCCCACCAGTTGTGCGAACGTCTTGGGGCGCCATTTTCGTGCCAGTACGGTTGTGGCTGACAAGTTACACCACGATGGAAATGACAGGTAAATTGAAATCGAACGAACTTGATTCGGTAGCTCTGTGCATAGATACTAACGTTAAGCAGGGGGCAACAGTTGCGTTCCTCATGGCGTCTCCACATTTGAAACAGGAGGCGAGCCTTACCCCGGCACTTGCAGTAATTAGCTATGGCTGCTTCCTTCCGGACCTGACCAGATTCACTACTCCGCAATGCGGGGAGACCCGCCAATTCTTATAATAGCCCAATAACTTACCAAGGTTCTTGAGCCGATTTAATTGTCTTCACACAGGAAGCACCGGAATCATACCGATACGTTTGCGCCATTCTGCAGGGCCGATTTCATGCACTGAACGCCCTTTGGTGTCCACCGCCACGGTCACTGGCAT
>Ga0335085_10008406_pt1 | contig 15758 bp, 9 predicted proteins | sample Lox_Sample_45_FD_206712 | JGI IMG/M metagenome (GOLD analysis project Ga0335085, IMG submission 206712) | Soil microbial communities from Loxahatchee National Wildlife Refuge, Florida, United States - Lox_Sample_4.5 | ecosystem: Environmental > Terrestrial > Soil > Wetlands | place: USA: Florida...
CAAGCAGACGGGCCGCTTCGGCGTGGCCGCCTGGAGCATCGTGGCCTTCCAGACCATCCTCATGACGTACCTGGGGGTGAACTTCGTGCTCACCACCGGGCTGCACAGCTACGGGATGGGGGATTCGCCGGTGGTCACCGCCATGGCGCTGGTGGCGCTGGCTGAGGGCGGCTTCCTCGCCTGGGGCTGGCTCGCGCAGCGACGCGCGCTGACCCTGACCGCAGCGGCCGCATGATCCGCCGGGCGGCGGCGCTCGTGGGGATCGCGCTCCTCGCTGCCTGCAGCGAGAAGAGTGCGTACCCGCAGCCGTCGCAGTTTGGAAATCCGACCGGGGCATCCCGGAACTTGGTGATCGGCGCGGCCGGCGGCTCGCTCACGTCGGCGGATGGGCTGCTCACCCTGACGGTGCCGGCGGGAGCGCTGTCCGCGGACGTTGACCTCTCGATCACGCCCATCACCAACACCGCCCCGGGTGGCCAGGGGACAGCCTACCGGCTCGGGCCGGACGGATTGACGTTCTTCGTGCCGGCGACGCTCACGTTCCAGGTGGCCAGCCTGGCTCAGCCGATCGACACGCTCTCCGTGACGTTCCAGGACGGATCGGCCTACTGGCTGCGGCTGCCAACCAGCCGCGACCCGGTGGCGACGACCATCACTGCTTCGACGCTGCACCTGAGCGATTGGACCGTGACCACCGCGAGCTCGTCCAGGGACCTGTTCGGGCCGATCAGCTACTCCTCCACCATCGATATCCCGTTCACCGCCTCGGGGAACGGCATCCTCAACTACGCGGGCGAGGATGCGAACGAGGTCTACTACCTGGCGGGAGGTTCGCTGACGGTAGCGCCAACCCTCACGGTCGGGACGGCGACCTGCACGGTCGTCACCCCCACCACGACCCAGCGAACCTCCGTGGCGGAGCTCTTCAAGTCGCCCCCCAAGTTCTTCTACGCGATGAACGGGATGTGGCAGCTCCAGTGCAGCGACGGCACGAACCCCGTGATCGCCACCACCTTCGACAGCGAGGGAATCAGCCTCTTCCGCTGCCCTCGCTCGTACGTGGGCAATTCCATCATCTCCACCTCGCAGCTCCAGGGCACGATGACCATCGACTGCAGCGCCGATGGCCAGGTCACCGGGTCGTGGGACTTCACACCCTGCATCCCGGGCGTGGCCTGCGCGTCGGCGAACGGGCCTTGCAAGACAGCGGCGATCGTCTGCACCCAGAATGGGCCTGTCTGTACCGACAATGGCAACGTCCCGAACGGCACGAGCTGCGGGTCGAACCAGGTCTGCAACGGGGGGTCCTGCGTCACCTGCGTGGCAGGCGATGTCTGCACCACCCAGCCGGATACGCTCTGCCACGTCGGCATCCACGACTGCTCGACGGGCACCCAGCAGTGCGTCAACGGCGCGCCGCTGGCCAACGGGACCATCTGCGGAACGGACATGGTCTGCAACGCCGGCGTCTGCTCGCCCTGCGCCGCCGGTCAGACCTGCACCGGACAACCTGATCCGCTCTGCCATGCCGGGACCACTTCGTGCTCGACGGGGTCGTCGGTGTGCGTGAACGGGGCGCCGCTCGCCAACGGCACCACTTGCGGATCGAATCAGGTGTGCAACGGCGGGACGTGTTCGACTTGCGTGGCGGGCGATGCCTGTACCAGCCAGCCTGACCAGCTCTGCCACCTGGGCGTGCACGACTGCTCGACGGGCACGCAGCAGTGCATCAACGGCGCCGCCCTGGCCAACGGAACGAGCTGTGGCACCAACCAGGTCTGCAATTCAGGCTCCTGCGTGGCCTGCGTGGCGGGCGATGCCTGCACCACGCAGCCCGACCAGCTCTGCCACCTGGGCGTGCACGACTGCTCCACGGGGACGCAGCAGTGCGTCAACGGCGCAGCGCTGGCCAACGGGACCGCCTGCGGCACCGATCAGGTCTGCAACGGAGGGGCCTGCGCGAGCTGCGTGGCCGGGGATGCCTGCACCACGCAACCCGACCCGCTCTGCCACGTGGGCGTCCACGACTGTTCTACAGGCACCCAGCAGTGCATCAACGGGGCTGCCCGCTCGAACGGCACCACTTGCGGGACCGACCAGGTTTGCAACGGCGGGGCCTGCGTGGCCTGCGTGGCCGGGGATGTCTGCACCTCGCAGCCCGACCAGCTCTGCCACGTCGGCGTCCACGACTGCTCCACCGGTGCGCTGCAGTGCATCAACGGAGCTGCCCTGCCAGACGGGACGAGCTGCGGTGCCGGGCAGAGCTGCAACGCGGGCGCCTGCGTGCCCAGCCGGACCGTCTCGGTCAGCCGGGAAGTGACCTGGTGGACCGACGCGGGCAGGACCGCTCCTCTGGCGGCGCCGGACGTCGAGGCTCCCCCTGTCATCCTCAGGGCCTACGTCTCCAACGGGCCGGGAAGCTGGAGCACGTATTCCGGCACCCTGCTCTCGCCGGGCAGCCTCTCCGTCGCTTCCGTTCCCAGTGGCGCATATCTGCTCCAGTTCACCGACGGAGCCGGCGTGATCCACCTGATCGACGCGTCCGCCGACGCTCTGGATCTCGGATACGACCTCCTCGGCAGGAACAATGCCGCGCCGGCGACCGGCGCTACGCAGGTCACCCTCGACTTGAGCGGCCTCGTCGCCTGGGATCCGAACGGCCAACTGCAGATCACTTCCTCCAACGCCGACGCCTGGGACGTCCTCGCCAGCGGAGGGGTCGCGGCTGGCGTCACGTCCGCGAGCATCCTCGAGGACTGGTTCTCGGGCAACGTCCGCAGGGGTCCCCTAGCCCTTCTCGCGACAGGGGACGTGCTTTACGTCCACCAACTCATGCCCTCGCTCGATGCGGCCAGCGGACTTGCCTATTTGTCCGCGGCGGCGGCCGGCTCCGTGAACAGCGTCACGCTCACGGATCAGACGGCTTTGACCGTCCCGGTGGCCCTCTCGGCCGCTACGCCGAGCGGGAGCCTGGCGGGCGGCGCCTGGAGCCTGTCGGCCTTCGAAGCGCTGCTGCCGGCGATGAACCCGCTCGCGTCCACAGACGCGGGGGCCCATTCGCTGACGGTGAGCGCGAGCCCCTTCCCGGTCGGAGTGGCCGGGCCTCTCGCGCACGGATCGCCGACATTGCTCTCGCTCCAGCTGCCCAGGGGAGCATCCCCTGACCCGACGTTGAACGCTCTCGCATACGGGCAGTTCCTCGATCCCACGCTCTGGACCGAGTGGCGCGGCGTCGACTTCACCGCCCACGTGAGCTATACGGCGCCTGCGGCGACGCCGCTGGACGTCACGGTCTCCGTCGGCCGGCGCGAGGCGATGCCCGCGGCGACGGCGCTCAGCCCGACCCTGACGCCGGTGCAGTCGCCGACGGTCAATGGCCTGCCCGCGTTCTCGACCCTGACCGGGGTGACGACCACGCCCGTCGTCGCCTGGACGGCGCCGCTCGCCGGAGCTCCTTCCAGCTATCAGGTCGAGGTCTATCGCCTCGACGCAGTGGCCGGGGCGAGCGTCGGGACGCTGGTCGCCAGCTGGCAGACGGGGGCCACCAGCATCGCCTTCCCGCCCGGCGTTCTGGCGGCGGGAGCGAGCTACTTCGCTCGCATCACCGCCAACGCCACGTCCGTCGATTCCTTCGCCACCGCGCCCTTCCGCAGGACGGTGGCGGCGGCGTATGCCAGCACGCTGACCGGGAGTTGGTCGCCGTGAACGTCGTCCGGATCGTGAGCGGCGGCCGGGCGGAGGGCGCGGCACCGATGGAACAGGGCCTGTACGAGCGGTCAGTCACGCCGATCGAGGGCGCCCCCGCCATCGCTGTCGAGCCCTGTCCCGCCTGCGACGCGCGGTCGGCCGTACCCGTCTTCGCGGTCGAGGGGGTTCCCCACCCGCTGGTGCGCTGCGCTTGCGGGCTGGGCCGGTACGCCGTCACGCCGGACGAGCGCCAGGTGCGGGAATTCTATCCGGACGACTACTACGGCGTGCCGGGCGTGAAGTTCCGCGGCGCCGTCGAGTGGTTGGTCCGGATGGCGGGCGCGGGCCACGCGCGCCTGCTCACCCGCGGGCTGCGCCCCGGCGCCCGGGTACTCGACGTGGGCTGCGGGCGGGGAGTCCTCCTCTCCGCGCTGTCGGACCAGGGCTTCGAGTCCCACGGCGTGGAGGTGAGCGAGGCCGCCTGCTCGGGCGCGGACCCGCGGGCGCACATCCGCATCGCCGCACGGCTGGCCAGAGCCCGCTACGACGCCGGGCAATTCGACGCCGTGATCCTCTGGCACGTCCTCGAGCACCTGCGCGACCCGCTGGAGACGCTGGAGGAGACGCGCCGCATCCTCCGGCCCGGCGGCCGGCTCTCCATCGCGGTGCCCAACTTCGCAAGCCTGCAGGCAGGCTGGGCAAGGGAGCACTGGTTCCACCTCGATCCGCCCAGACACCTCTTCCACTTCTCCCTGCCCGCCTTGCGCGCGCTGGTGATCCGCGCCGGCTTCACCGCGGGGTCCGAGCACCACTTCTCCCTGCGCCAGAATCCCTTCGGCTGGATCCAGAGCGCGCTCAACCGGCGCGCCGACCTGCCGCGGAACGGTTTGTATACGCTGTTGCATCAGCGCGGGCCGGGCGAGCCGCCGCCGTTCGATGCCTCGACGCGCCGGAGGCTCCTGCTCGCTACCCTTCCCTGGGCCCCGCTGTCGCTGCTGCTGACGGCGGCCGAGACGGCCGTCCGCCGGGGGGCGACGGTGCACTTGACCGCTACTTCGCGGCCGTGAACGCCTGCACGCGGTTGTTGTTGCGGTCGGCGATGAAGTATTCGCCTTTCGCGTCGATGCAGATTTGCCCGGGATAGTAGACCGACCCGTCCGCCCAGCCGATCGAGAGCTGCCGGCCGAGATACGATCCATCGGGACCGAGCACCACGAGCCCGTTGCCGTGGCTGTCCACCAGCACCAGGAAGCCGCGGTCCGTCAGCGCCAGGTAGCTGGGGAAGCTCGCCACGTCCTTGAGCGGCTTCGATAGAGCGGTGAACGCCTTGTCCTTCTTTTCGGCCGACCAGACCTGGGCGTTGGAGGCGTCGAGCGCGTAGACGGTACCGCTGGCATCGACGGCCACGTCCACGAATTGCCCCTTCGGCAGCGGCAGCTCGCGCTGGAACGCGCCGACGCTGTTGATGACCACCACCCGTGCGGAAGCGACGTCGAGCAGGTAGACGTTGTCCGCCTTGTCGAGCTTGAACGCGATGGGCCGGAACCCGTGGCCCTCCGGCATGCCCGCAGGTTCCACGTAGCCCCTGAAATCCGCGGCGGTGCCCACCCGGGTGATGCGTCGCGTGCGCTGGTCGAGCGAGAGCACGTCGCCCTTCGAGTCGATCTGGACCCGCACCGGCCGCCCGAGCTGCTGGATCTTCACCTCGACGGGCTGCCGGAAGGCCCCGTCCTTGTAGGTGAACATCAAGAGCCGCCCGTTGCCGGAGTCGGCGACGACGACGTTTCCCGCGTCGGTGCAAGCAACGCCCTCGGGAGAGTTGAACTTGACCTCCTTCGCGTCCTCGTATGCCGTGGCCGCATGGACCAGCTTCAATGACTGGCCGCGTGCCGCCGGCACCATCGCCGCCACAAGACCCGCCGAAAGCTTCGCGATCGTCGTCTTCATGGCACTACCTCTTGAATCGCTCGTGGCAGGTGACGCAGAGATCGGTGCTCTTCGCGAACGGGATCAGTTTCTTGTACTCGGTGCCATGCGCCCGATGGCAGCTGAGGCAGTTCACCGTGAGGTTCTTGTTGCGCGGGTCCTTGAACTTGGTCCCGATGGGGTGCGAGGCGTGCGACATCTGTTCGTGGCACGGCGCGCATTTCTGCAGGTCGAGCTTGTCGGCAAGGAGCAGCGTGCCGTTGGTGCCGTGTGGGTCGTGGCAGGCGGTGCAATTCCCGTCCATCACCGGCGGGTGCTTGCCGGGCGAGTGCTGCTGCCGCGCGATGGTGTCGGCGTGGCAGGTGGCACACACGGTCTTCATCGGCCCGGCGAGGAGCGAGGGTGTCTTGGAAGCGTGCGGGCTGTGGCAGTTGAGGCAGGCGCGCTGGTCGATGACCGGCTGGTGCACCGCGCCCTTGTCGAGCATCTGCGCAACCTTCTCCGCGTGGCAGCTGCGGCATAGATCCATTCCCTCACGCCGGGTCAGGAAGGGCTTGGGATCGGTCGCGAGCCCGTGGCACTGCCCACAGTTCTTCGCGGCGACCGGCTTGTGCACGGTGTCGTAGAGCATGCCCGGCTGGCTCGAGCCGTGCGGATCGTGGCAGCTCGTGCACCTGGCGCCGCCCACCGGGTAGCCCATGTGCGCCTTGTTCAGCTTCGCGTCCGCCTTGTGGCAATTCACGCACAACGCGGGCACTTCCGCCTTGAGGAGCCGCGTCGCCACGCCCGAATCGTGCGGCTGGTGACAGGCGGTGCAGCCCTGCTTCTCCAGGGGCGGATGCTTGACGGTGGCCTTGGCGACACCGTCGGTGAGCGCCTGGTGGCAGCCCGCGCAGAGCGCCGTGCCGGCCTTGACGAGCTGTGCCTTGTTCGCCGACGCGTGCGGATCGTGGCAGCTCACGCAGCTTCCCTCGGCAACCGGCTTGTGAGTGCTCTTCGGTTCCTTGACCAGCAGCTTGTCGTGGCAGGTGAGGCAAACGCTCGACTTGTCGGCCGCGAGGAGCTTGCCGTGGCGGCTCGCGTGCGGACTGTGGCAGCCGATGCACTCGCGCGTCTTCACCGGCGTGTGCACGAACGGCTTCTCCAGCTGCTCCTTGAAGGGGACATGGCACTGCAGGCAGAGCGGCCCTTCGGCGCCCGCCTTGAGCTTCAGCTCGGCGTTCTTCTTGGAGCGGTCCGACTTGGTCGGGGCCGACTTGGCCGGCGCGGAGCTCCCGGCCTTCGGAGCGGTCTTCTTCGGCGCCGCCGCGCCGAGCAAGAGAGCGATGGCGACGAGTGCGTTCAGCATGGCCTATCGCTTTCCACTCACGTGGCAGGCGTCGCACTGCCGCGCCTGGAAGGGGGGATGGATGGACGCGTTGAGCAGCGCCGGGTCCTTCGACTGGTGCGGATCGTGGCAGCCGGTGCAGCGCATGGCCTTCGCATCGATTCCCAGGTGCGCCTTGCGGAACCCGCCGTCCGAGGGTTTGTGGCAGGTCGCGCACAGCTTCTGGACGTCGTCGTTGACCAGCTTCGGGTAATCCGACGAGTGCACCTCGTGGCACTTGGTGCAGTCCTGCTGCGCGGGCGGGTGGACCTTGCCCGTCTGCAGCCGCTCCTTGAGCGCCTTGTGGCAGTTGAGGCACGAGTCAGGCGACTGCGCGAGAAGCAGGGACTTGAGCGTCGCCCGGTGCGGGCTATGGCAGGAAGTGCAGTCGCCGCTCTGGAAGGGCGGGTGGACGCTCTTTGCGGTCTTCGCCATGTCGGCCTGGCCCGTGTGACACCCGAGGCAGAGATCCTTCTGCGATTTCCTGGTCATACCGACGAGGTTCGTTCCATGAGGATCGTGGCAAGTGAGGCACTCGCCCTTGTCGAAGGGTGGATGGTGCGAGCCGCCCTGGATCGGCTTCATCAGCTCGGCATGGCACGACTTGCACAGCGCGGCGCCCTTCTCCTTGACCAGCTTCTTCTCCTCCGCGCTGTGTCCCGCGTGGCAGCCGGTGCAGGCACCCATGGCGACGGGTTTGTGCGTATTCGTCTTGGTGAAATCCGTCTCCGCCTCGGTATGGCAGCGGTAGCAGACGCGGTCGGTGCGGTCCTTCAGCATCCCCTTCTCGTTCGAGCCGTGCGGGTTGTGGCAGCTCAGGCACATGCCGGACTTGAACGGCGAGTGCACGACCGGATCCTTGAGCTGATCGCCGAGGCTGGCCTCGTGGCACTTCTTGCAGAGGACTTCGGGCTCGACCTCGAGGAGCCGCTTCTTCGCCGCCGCGTGCGGCTGGTGGCAGGAGAGGCAGCCGTCGCCGCTGGTGAGGGGCCGGTGCTGGGCAGAGACCTTCTCGGCCTTGTCCGCGTGGCACTTTGTGCAGACCGCGTTGCCGGCTGCGCGGAGCAGGTGCTTCGCAGAGGACGTATGCGGATCATGGCAGGCGAGGCATTGGCCCTTCTCCACGGGTGCGTGCTTGATGGTGCCCTCTTCCGCGATCACGTCTGGCAGGTGGCACCCGTAGCAGAGCTGCGCGCCGGCCTTCTTGAGCGCGAACGGTTGGGATGAGCTGGCCTGGACGTGGCATGCGTCGCACCCGCCGCCCGCCATTGGCTTGTGGATCGTGCCTTTCAGGAGCTTGGAGGAGTCGGACGAGTGCGGGTCGTGGCAGGTGGTGCAGCTCTTCTGCGTGACAGGGTACTTGCCGTGCACCTTCTCGAAGGATCCCGATGACGTCGAGTGGCACTTGAGGCAAAGCTGGCCCTCCGGCACGACCAGCAGGCCTGCTTGCTCCGAGGCGTGAGCGGCATGGCAGGCCATGCAGCCATCGGTCGCCAGCACCTTGTGCACCACCTTCTTCTCGAAGGCGCCGCGCTGGTGGCAGGAGAAGCACGTCTCCTTGCCGCCGAGCTTCAGCATGTGCGCGCTGTTCGACCCGTGCGCGTCGTGGCACTGCGTGCACTGGCCCGTCTTGAGGACCGCGTGCGCGTTCTTCTTGTCCAGCCCGATCGACTTCGGCTCGTGACACTTGAGGCAGAGCGCGTTCCCCTGCTCCTTGAGGAGCAGCTTGGGCACGATGCCGTGGCGCAGATGGCAGTCCTCGCATTTCCCAGCCTTGACGTCCGGATGGAGGACCTTCTGCGACAGCACCTTGTCGCTGAACTTGGTGTGGCAGTCGAGGCATTCCTTCTTCTTGAAGGACTGCGCCTGCGCGGATCCGGCGAAGAGGAGAATTGCGGCCGCGCAGAGCGCCTTCTTTGCGAAACCGGGCATGGCGTCAGCAGACGATCTTGGTGATGTAGACCTTCACGTCATGGGCTTTGCGGAGCCTGGCGATCCACTCCTCCAGCGCTTTCTGGAAGGCCTCCGCGTGAACCTTGGGCCCGATGGCCTCCCTCGCTTCCGCGAAGGGCTGTGGAGTGGGCGGAGTCACCTGTGAGACCAGGATCACGAAGTGCTGCCCCTGCCATTCGGCGATGCGGACGTCGCCGGACCTGGCTCCGGCGATGGCCTTGGTGATCCAAGGCGGGAGCGCATTGCCGCTCACCACGTTGCCGTCGAACTCGATGGCGCGCTGGCCCACCGGAACCTGGTCGTCGGCGTTCTGCTGGAGCCACTTGAAATCGGTGCCCGTCTTCAGCTTCTCCAGCGTCGACTGCGCGGCCTTGTGCGAGAAGAACGCCAGGCCTTGCAGCCGATAGAAGGCGGGATAGGTGAACTCCGACTTGTGGGCTTCGTAGTACCTCTGCAGATCGGCGTCGGCGATCTTCAGGTCGGGCAGGACCACCCGCGACGTGAATGCGGCGAACAGCAACTGGTCGCGGTGGGCAGCGATCGCTTTCTTGTACTCCAGCGTCTCCGCCAGCTTGAGCCTCCCCGCCTCCAGCGCGACCACTTGACGGGACATGAGGACGTCGAGGAACCCGGCCTTCTTGTTGTTTACCTTCTTCGAAGCGATCGCCTGCTCGACGCCGTGGAAGAAGGCCTCATTCACCTGGCCCGCCAGATCCGCCACCGTGATGGGCTTCCCGCCCTCCACCGCTGCGATCACCCGCTGGTCCTTCTCCAGGGCCTTGAAACCGGGCTCCTTCGCCTCGAAATCCAGGGACGCCAGGAGCTTTTCGTCGATCTTCACGTACTTCTTGAGGAGGGCCTTGTAGTAGGTGCCGAGCGCGCGCTCTCTCGCCGCCGACAGCGCTTGCTGCTCTGTCTCGGCGCGAACCTTCGCGTTCTCCGGGAACCGCTCGCCCTCGACCCTCACCACGGCAAAGCCCGATCCCACTTTGATCGGCTCTGACACGCCGCCCACCTTGAGCTGCTGGACCGCCACGGTGACCTGAGCGAGCATCTGGTCGCGCTTGAAGAACGCCGGAGCTGCGCCGCCCTTCGCCTTCTTCTCCTCCACCGCTTTCTGCACCAGCGCATGAAACGGCTGCCCCGACTTCGTTGCCTGGACGAGCGCCTTGGCGTCCTCCTCCTTCTCGAAGAGCGCCGACTCGAGCTTCCACTCGCGCACCCTGTCGCGATACAGCCGCTGCGCCTCGGCCGGGTCCGCCTTCACGCCCTTGAGGGCGATGCGCTGGAGTTGCTCGCGAAGCGCGGTCGCTGGGTACTCCTGCAGCGCGGTCCTGGAGGCGTCGAGTTCGTCCAACCCCATGGCCTCGGCTTCCTGGACGATCAGACGGACTCCGATGAGCCGGTCGAGGAGCTCCGTGAAGTCCTTGGACCGGGCCTTGCGCTCGACCTTGACGTTGGCCTGGTGCCAGGTCCCGATCGCGTCCGTCAATTCCGACAGGGTGACGGTCCGCTCGCCTACCTTGGCAATCGGCAGCGTGCCGTCCTGCGGGTTGAAGAGCGAAGCCTTGACCACGCCTTTCGGGCTCTGCACGAGTGCGTAGACGCTGCTCTTCGGCGCCGCCGCGAGCAGTGGTCCGGAGACAGCGAGAATGGCGGTGATGAGCGGTGTGACCGGGCCGTTGCGCATGGAATCCCTCTCGGAGTGGTCACCATCTGCGCGGTGCAACTCCTGCACCATGGCCTTTCCTGGAAAGGGCGATGGTTTCCGGAAACCAGATGCAACCATTGCGTGTTTGCGCAGGAATTTCGCGAGCGGCCTGCTGTGCTTTCAGGGGCCGTGACTCATCGCATCGGCGACTTCACGGGCCATCCGGCAGGACAGCGCCGCAGCGGTGCCGGCCGCGCCGGCGTCGAAGAAGTACACCCCGTCGTTGCCGCGGTTGTAGGACGTCGACTGCCAGAGGATCTCGCCGTTCGCGCTGTCGAGCAGGAGCACGGTGAAATCCACCTTCGGAATCGCTCCGTCTTCGTAGTCCCGGACGTACCCCGCCAGGACGAGATCGGTGCGCACCAACTCGGAGATGACGCGCGCCGTATCCAGCGAGACACCGTTCTCCATCACGATGCGATATCGGAGCAGCTCGTCGCGCACGAGGCCCGGCTCCACCACGCGGAATCTGCCGGAGGCTTCGAGCTGGCGCACGATCTCGAGGGCGAGCGACTCCCCGGCGCCACGCTGATGGGTTTCGTTGAGGAAGGGAAGCACCGCGACGCCGCGGATCGAAGGTGAGTCGAGCTTCGGCGAGTGGAACGCGTTGCGTGGCCCGTACCGCCCGGCGCCCGGGCAAGCCATGGCGCGCGGGCCGCGACCATCACGGAACGCGGCGAGCGAGCGCGCAAGATCGTGCAGCATCTGCGCCCCGAGCTGGCCGGCGTCGCTGACGATCCCCAGATCGAAGAAGCCCGGCGACTCGTCGCCGGCGCGACTCGCGCCGGCGATCCAGAGGATCGCCGGCTTGTCGCCGGCGGAGACGAGGCGCTGCGTCAAGGAGAGGCGCGGCGGCGAGGCCTGGTAGGACTCGATCGAGGTGATCACGATGGCCTCGACTCCCAGATCCCTCTCCGCGGCGATCGAGGTTTCCAGATCGAGGCCGCCGGTGTACCGCACGCGGTGACGCTCGAGAAACATCTCCAGCACCTGCGGCTGCACCAGATCGAAGTGCTGCTCGCGCAACGCGGCCTCGATCGCGGCGCGCAGCTCCTTCATCGGCGCAGCAGCAGAACCGATGTTCGCCGGCGGAAATACGGCGATGCGCATCTGCCGTAGCGGAGCCTTCTGCCTTCCGGCGCAGGCGCCGAGCAGGGCCACGAGCAGCGCGCAGGCCGCCCTACTTGAAGAGCTTCCCGAGAAGTTCACGGCATGCATCCTCGGTGACCGAGTTCATGGGAGCGCCGCCACCGCCCAGCAGGCGATCCCCGAACCCGATCCCGCCCTTGGTGGAATCGGCGGACCACACGACGATCCCGGTGGTGGTCTCGTACATCGTCAGGCTCAGCGAGATGGCGTTGGCGACGTTGTTTCCCGAGCGGATCTCGCCGTACTCCTTGAGCGTGCCTCCGATCACGGCGTCCGCTCCGAGCGCCTTCCCCAGCGCGACGACTTCGTCCTTCGACGGGGCGCTCGGGTTCGCCACGCTGGCCCGCATGATGCCCTTGGCCACCTCGCCCTGGGGCAGCACGTACAGGGACCCGGTGGAGAGCAGCAGGTTGGAGAGCACGTCGCGCACCCGGTCGCCGGCGAGGCCATCGCGGCTCAGGTTCACGAGGGGCAGGATGGCGATCGTGCGGATGGAGGCGAAGTCCATCTTGGTGTCGTGGTAGGAGGGACCGGACGCACATGCGATGCAGAGAAGCACCATCCCACAGCGGATGATGCCTCTCGTCGGTTTGCTTCTGTTGCGTTCATCCATGTGAGGTCCTCGATCCCTAGAACGGAATCCTCAGGTTGACGTCGAAGATGCGAGAGTACAGGTGGCTGGTTGGCCCCGTGGTGTCGTTGATCCCGTACGTCACGGTCAGCACGGCCGAGCGGGCGATGTTCCAGCGCAGGCCAGGGGTGATCAGGCGCGTGAGGTTGTTGCTGGTATCCACCGTCTCGTTGAAGGAGAGCGTGAACTGCAGGTTTCCGCCCGGAAAAGGCGAGAAGGCGCCGGTGACGTTGGCCAGCGTGTAACCCTGGTTGTTCGTGATGGTCCTCTGCACGCTGCCCGAGACGTAGAACGCCGCGAACGGGTTGAAGGAGGCGCGGCCGAGAAAGTACTGCTGGAGCGAAACCGGTGCCGCCCCGCCCAGGATCACCGAACCGGTGCGCCCGTACGTGGCGCCGAGCGTGAGCTTCTCGTTCGGCTGCACCGTGGCATCCACGGTGACGACGTTGGTGCGCAGGGTCTGCCCGATCGGATTGAGGGTGTCGTTCCAGGAGAAGGTCGCGAGCAGCGCGACGCCGCGATACGGCGTGGCACGGTTGAAGAGCGAAACCGAATTGATGACGGTCGTGCCGTCCGCTGCCATCGTGGTCTGCCCGCTGTATGTAAGCGTGTGCCCCAGCGTCGGCAGTTCGTTCGCGGTCAGCGACGCTGTGTAAAGGAAAGCGCCTTCGTGGCCGCGGCCCTGATCGTAGTCCTGCCGCGACAGACGCGCCATGGCCGTGAAGATCTCGCTGAGGCGCCGCAGGAAGGTCAGCCCGTTGGCCACCAGGTAGGTCTTCGTCGTCGGGCCCTGGGACTGCTCCGAGCGAGCCGCCTGCATGGAGAGGTCGTAGGTGAGGTCGGGGATGCCGCCCGGCTGCGTCCGCACGCCCAGCGTGACCTGCTCGGTGTCGCTCGTCTGCCACCCGCTCGAGCTCCTGACGGGCGTGATCAGCAGGACCTGCAGCTCGGTGACCAGGATGTCGCCGAGGTTCCGGTCGGTGGTGGCTGCGGCCGAGAGCGGGTGCGTCACGACCTTCAGATACCGCGCCGAGACTTGCGCCTGCAGCGTAAGCTCGAACCGGCTCTGGAACGGAGCGAAGATCACGTTCGGCGACGGCAGGCTCAGCTGTGTCCAATGGAGGTTGTCGTCGCTCTGCCACGCGGTCCACTGGAACGTGCGGGCGACTTCATCCGGAATCGCCAGGGGCCGGCCTGCCCCATCCACCACCCAGACATAGAACGTGTTCACCTTGGTCAGCGTGTCGCTGAACTGTACTCCCAGGTCGCGGGCGTTCACGTCCCCGGAGAGCGTCGGGTTGAAGCCCAGGTTGAGACCCGCGCTGGCGGTCGTGCTCCCGTCGATCAGCGCCGGGTTCGGCGTCAGCGTGTCCAGCGTGGGAGTGGCAGGAAACTGCTCCACGAGCGAGAGCCCGGCGAGGGGAAATTGCTGGGTGGTCAGGGTACCGCCGAGGCCGGCAGACTCGATCATCGTGCGCTGATAGTTGACATTCAGGCCCGCCGAGACCGCAGTGCTCCAGGGCGCGAAGCTGCGGCCATAGTTCGCGCCGCCGGTCTGCGTGAGCGATGTCGTCTCCGTCGAGTGCACCCGATCCTGTGGATTCGCGTACAAGGCGGAGTACCGCAGGTCCAGCTCGGGAACGGGCAGGTACTGCACGCCCAAAAGCGCCTGTGGTGTCACCAGGTCCTGGACCAGCCCACTCGTGTCATAGAGCTCCGGACGCGACAAGCGCAGAAAGAGCGAGGGCCCATCGAGAGGGTGCCAGGAGACATAGAGCGAAGGCTCGTCGTTGACCAGGCGGGTCCGCCCCCCGGGGAGCCACTGATCGCGCCGGGTGAATCCGGCCGCGGCGTTGAGCACCGGTGAACCCCCGGTCAGGCTGGCGTAGAAGTTCGTGTTCCGGCCCCACAGGTCAGTAGAGATTCCCGCCGTCCGGCTGGTGCCGAGGTCCTGCTCGAAGATGCCGCCCGCAGCGAAGCGGAGGTTGGGGAAGAGGGTCTTGTCGAGAGCGAGCCGGTAGCGCTGGATCATCTGCCAGGTCTCGGTGGTCTGCCCTGCGCCGGTCACGTCGCCGATCTCGGTGTGCCCTCGTTGGAAGTCTTCCTCCACCAGTCCACTGATGCCGTCCGCCCACGCACCTCGCGCCGCCAGCAAGGCGGCGGCAACAAGCGCCGCGCTTTGGCGCCTGCGCTTCATCGCTCAATACCGTTCCCCAGCCAACGCGAAGAGCCGCGGCTCGTATCCCACACCGATAGCGCCGAGCCGCCGCTTGCTGGCGAGCCCGACCACCACCAGGATCCGTTGCTGAGGAACCAGCGCGAAGAGCGTGTTCTCCGCGTCGTCGATGGCCATGTACGAGACGTCTCCCGGCATGTCGATGTGATCGACGGGCAGCAGCGAGAAAGGCTCGAACACCGCCAGCCGGTTGGTGCCCGCCTGCGCCACATAGAGGAGGTCCGTCGAGGGATCGACCTTGATCGCCGTGGTACCCAGGCCCACGTAGACGCGCCCCGCGGGCGAGAACGTGGGCAGCGCGATCGCGATGAGGTACGAAGAGCTCGAGGCGACGACGTACAGCTTGTTGCCCGCGCGGTTGAACTGACCGCGCAAGGGGCCATACTCGGTGGCGATGGTTCCTGCGACGGCCCTGTTCGCAACGTCGATGATGGAGATGAACGTCGAGCGCGCGTTGAACACGTAGGCGCGGGCCCCGCCGCGGTCGAGCAGGATCGAGGTCGGCGCCTCGCCCACCTGGAGGCGCGACAGCTCGACCATCGAGATGGGATCCACGAAGCTGACCGTGTTCGAGCGCCCGTTGGCGACCATCAGCAGGCGGCGATCGGCGCTGAACGCCAGCTCTCGCGGTCCGTCTCCGGGTTGCAGGCGGATCCGGCCCACCTCCTTGAGCACGGTGGCGTCGAAGACCTGCACCTCATCCTCGCCCTCGAGCGAAACGTAGAGGCGGCTCTGGACGGGGTCGTACGCGATGCCCCACGGCGAGCGGCCGGTGGGCAGCACCGCGGCGACCGCGCGCTCGCGCTGGTCGAAGACGGTCAGTTCGTGCAGCGCGCCGCTGGAGCACCAGCCGGAGAGCGGAGCCAGCGGCTTGCGCGGGATCGAGGCGGTGAAGACGGGCGCGAAGCCGCTGAGGTCGCGGTCGATCGACTGGGAGGAGTCCAGCTCGAGCTGCAGCACGATCGCCTGGCCGCGCTCGACGGCAAACGGCGTCTCGATGTGCGCCGGCTCCGGGGCGACCAGCAGGTCCCGCACGCCGCCCGGTCCCGCGACGCTGGCCTTCGAGACCTTGATGCGCAGGCCCGCGTAGGCGCCAGGC
>Ga0335085_10008407_pt1 | contig 15755 bp, 9 predicted proteins | sample Lox_Sample_45_FD_206712 | JGI IMG/M metagenome (GOLD analysis project Ga0335085, IMG submission 206712) | Soil microbial communities from Loxahatchee National Wildlife Refuge, Florida, United States - Lox_Sample_4.5 | ecosystem: Environmental > Terrestrial > Soil > Wetlands | place: USA: Florida...
CCCCTCGGCGCCCGTGGCGCCGGTTACCCCGGTTAGCCCGGTGGCGCCCGTGTTACCGGTGGCTCCGCTCCCGCCGGTGGCGCCCGTGGTGCCTGTCGCGCCGGCGGTGCCGGTTTGCCCCGTGGCACCCGTGCCGCCATTGCTGCCCGTGGCACCCGCATTGCCCGTGGCGCCCGTCGCTCCGCCCTGACCCGTTGCTCCCGTGGCTCCAGCCGCCCCCGTTTGACCGGTGGCGCCAGCCGCGCCGGTTGCACCGGTGACTCCAGCCGCCCCCGTGGCGCCGGTCACCCCGCTTAGCCCGGTGGCGCCCGTGTTACCGGTGGCTCCGCTCCCGCCGGTGGCGCCCGTAACGCCTGTTGCACCCGTGGCTCCGGCAGCGCCGGTGGCTCCGTTGGCTCCCGTTGCTCCGCTGCCGCCAGTTGCGCCCGTGCCGCCAGTGGAGCCCGTCAGGCCCGTTGCTCCCGTGGCTCCAGCCGCACCCGTTTGACCGGTGGCGCCAGCCGCGCCAGTTGCGCCGGTGACTCCAGCTGCGCCCGTGGCGCCGGTCACCCCGGTCACCCCGGTTGCGCCGGTGTTACCGGTGGACCCGTTCGCGCCTGTTGCACCCGTGGCTCCGGTAGCGCCGGCCGTTCCGGTTGCGCCAGCGGAGCCGGTTGCCCCGGTGGCTCCGCTCCCGCCAGTGGAGCCCGTCAGGCCCGTTGCTCCCGTGGCTCCAGCCGCCCCCGTTTGACCGGTGGCGCCAGTTGCGCCGGTGACTCCAGCTGCGCCCGTGGCGCCGGTTACCCCGGTTGCGCCGGTGTTACCGGTGGACCCGTTCGCGCCGGTGGCGCCCGTGGTGCCCCTCGCGCCGGCGGTGCCGGTTTGCCCCGTGGCACCCGTGCCGCCATTGCTGCCCGTGGCACCCGCATTGCCCGTGGCGCCCGCTGCGCCAGTGGCACCTGTGACACCTGCTTCGCCAGTCTCGCCAGTGGCGCCCGCTTCGCCAGTGACGCCGGCGGTCCCTGTGGCACCCGTGTCCCCAGTGGCACCGGTGATTCCTGCTTCGCCCGAGGCACCCGTTACCCCGGCGTTGCCGGTTGCTCCCGCTGCGCCTGTTTCGCCGGTGTCTCCCCTTTCGCCGGTGGAGCCGGTTTGGCCAGCAGCGCCGGTAGAACCCGTGGATCCGGCTGCCCCCGTTTGACCTGTCGGACCAGCCACGCCCGTGGCGCCAGTGACACCCGCTGCGCCGGTGGCCCCGGTCACCCCGCTCAGCCCGCTCGCACCGGTCGCGCCGGTAGATCCCGTGGTCCCGGTAGGTCCACCAGCTCCGGTGGAGCCGGTGGAACCTGTTCCTCCCGCGGTGCCAGCCGGTCCGCTCACCCCCGTTGCGCCGGTTGTCCCGGCTGCTCCAGTCGCACCCGTGGCACCGGTTGCTCCGGCCGGACCGGTCGGCCCGGGTGGCCTCACGCCGGGCGTGCCGGTTTCGTCGGCCGGCCCAGCCTCGCCGGTCGCTCCGGCAGGCCCGGTGGCACCGGTCACCCCGACTGCTCCGGTCCGCCCGGTCACACCGCGCGGACCGGTGGGTCCACGAGTATTCCATTTGACACTCAGCGTCCCTGGGGGGCAACGCCGGCCAGGCCGCAGGAGCCGCAGATTGCCGTAGGTGCGCTGCCCTTTGGTCCGGACGTTGTAACAGGCGTGGAGCGTCGTGCCTCCGCTCGTGTTGGCCTGTAGCAGGGAGAATCCGATGGCGAGGGCCAGCATGGCCCTCCACCGGAACGTCCTAGGCAACGCGCTGCCCCCGGCGCTGCGCCTGGCGGGTTTTGAGAATCTGCGACCGGCGATCCGTTACCGGCGAACGACCTCTACTCATGTCGGCGCTCCGTCTGTTGCCCGGGGTCGTGAAGTACCGCTAGCGACGCTATGCACCCGAGGAACGTGGGACATGCGCATGTAGACACACGCTTGCCCGCGGTTACATACGCACCGCGTGCGGCGAACCACGGTCGTCGAGGTCGTCACAAAAGGGCCGCCGCGCAAACGCCCCGACGGGACCACGGTCGTGGGACAGGCGCGCAAGACACCGGATGGAGAACCGCACGAGCGTGGACTAGCGTTTGGGGACGTGATCTCCGGGGGCACCCCCTTCGACGCTCGCGGCGAGTGTCGCGACTCGCATGAGGCGAAGCCCGCCATGCCGGGAGCGCGTGCTCGATACGAATTCGAGGTCCCGGGCTGATGTCGGTCGCCGCGGCCGCTCCCGCATCGGTGCCCACCACCCGCCCAAGGGTGGGTCTGATCTTCAGCGGGCTGATGCTGGTGCTGCTGCTGGCGGCGCTCGACCAGACCATCGTGGCCACCGCCCTGCCGACGATCGTCGGCGACCTGGGCGGCCTCAATCGCATCGCCTGGGTCACCAGCGCCTTTCTGCTCGCCCAGACGGCTGTGACCCCGCTCTACGGGAAGCTAGGGGACCTCTACGGCCGCAAGCGCGTCCTGCAGAGCGCGGTACTCATCTTCCTCGCCGGCTCCGCGCTCTGCGGCCAGGCTCAGGGCATGACCGAGTTGATCGCCTTCCGTGCGGTGCAGGGGCTCGGGGCTGGCGGGCTCATCGTGTTGACCCAGTCCGTCATAGGCGATGTCGTGCCGCCGCGGGAACGCGGTCGCTATCAGGGCCTCTTCGGTGCCGTGTTCGGCGTGGCGAGCGTCGGAGGACCGCTGCTCGGGGGCGTGATCGTGGAGTCGGCGTCCTGGCGATGGATCTTCTACGTGAACCTACCGGTCGGCCTTGTGGCGCTCGCCGTCCTGGGCGCCACGCTGCCGGCCACGGGACGGCGCGGGCGCCCATCCATCGACTACCTGGGGGCGGCGCTCCTGGCGTGCGGGCTCAGCGCAATCGTGCTCGTGACGAGCCTCGGCGGCACCACCTGGGCCTGGGGATCCGCGGAGGTGCTCATCGTGGGGGTGCTGGGCGTGGCGCTCATCGCGGCCTTCCTCTATGCGGAGAGCCGTGCGCCGGAGCCGATCCTTCCGCTGGCGCTGTTGCGAGACCGAGTCTTCGCGGTGGCCGGGACGCTCTCCCTGATAGTCGGCTTCGCCCTGTTTGGCTCGGTCACGTTCCTCCCCCTCTACTTCCAGACCGTCGACGCCGCGTCGCCGACCGCCGCCGGCCTGCGCCTCATTCCGATGATGGTGGGCGTCCTCGTGATGTCCATCACCTCGGGGCAATTGATCTCGCGCCTCGGGCGCTACCGACTGTTCCCGATCGCGGGAACGCTGCTGATGAGCATCGGCCTGCTGCTCCTTTCGCGCCTGAACGTGGGCACGAGCACCGCCACCGGAGCCTTCTACCTCCTGATCCTCGGCCTCGGCCTCGGCTCAGTGATGCAGGTGCTCGTGCTCGCCGTGCAGAACGCCGTGGACTACTCGGTGCTCGGGTCCGCCACATCCGGGGTCACGATGTTCCGAGGCATCGGGGGCTCACTGGGTACGGCCGTTTTCGGCACGATCTTCTCGGCACGCCTCACCGGCGAGCTGCGAGGCGCACTTCACGGGCCCCTCGCCGAGCAGGTGAGCCATGGAGCGCGCCTCACTGGCGCCCAGGTCGCGGCGATGCCGCCCGGCCCGCGCAGCCTCTATGAGCATGCCTACGTGCATTCACTGAGCCCGGTGTTCGTGGTGGCCGCCGGCGTGGCGGCACTCGGCTTCGCCCTCAGCATCCTGCTCGAAGAGCGCCCCCTACGGGCGGCAGCTGCCACCAGCACAGGTCTCGACGACAGCCTTGCCGCGCCCCGCGCGCCGGACTCCCTCGCCGAGATCGAGCGATCTCTTACACGCGTCACGACCCCGGAAGAGCGCAGACGGTTCCGCGAGCGCATCGCCGAGCGAGCACGACTGGATCTCAGTCCGGGCGCCACGTGGGCCCTGACCCACGTCGACGGCGTCGGGTTCTCATCGGCACGGAGCTTCGCGCGGGAGCTGGGTGTACCGGACGAGCGCATCGCCGAGGTGATGCGGGAGCTGGCCGCGCGGGGTCTCCTAGAGGGCCAGGAGCCGAGCGTTCAGCTGACCGCTGCCGGACGCGAGCATGCCGACCGTCTGCTCAGCGCACGACGTGAGGTGCTGGTGGAGAGCCTCGCCGACGAGAGCGCCAACAGGCAGCCGGAGGTGATGGCTCTGCTCCATCGCCTGGCCCGCGAGCTGTGCGGGGAGCCGCCGACGATGGGGCCGCGCGCCGTGCCGGCCCCCGGCGCCTGACCAGGGCCGGATACCCGTGGAGGGTGGTCGCGGCCAGTGCGCATGGTCGAACGCTGGAATAGAGTGGCCCGATGAAGGCGGCTGTCATCTACGAGAACGGCGGCCCGGAAGTCCTCCTCTACGAGGACATCCCCGACCCGGAGTGCCCCCCGGGCTGCGTCCTGGTCGAGGTCGAGGCCATCAGCATCGAGGGCGGCGATCTGCTGGCTCGAGCCGGTTCCCCGCCGCCCTCCACACCGCACGTGGTCGGCTATCTGGCCGCCGGCACCGTGGTGGCCATCAGCCCCGAGGTCGAGCGGCCGGCGGTCGGTGACCGCGTGGTGACCCTCAGCCCGGCCGGCTCACACGCCTCGAAGCGAGCCGTGCCCGCCATGTCCACCTGGCGCATCCCGGACGAACTGGACGCCGTGCGGGCCGCCTGCATACCCGTGGCCTTTGGGACCGCCCACGAGTGCCTGTTCACGGCGGCCGGCCTGGAGGCCGGCCAGACGGCGCTGATCCATGCCGGGGCTGGAGGGGTGGGGATGGCGGCGATCCAGCTCGCCAAGCGCGCCGGGGCTACCGTGCTCTGCACCGCCTCCAGCGACGAGAAGCTCGAGCGCCTGACCGAGCTCGGTCTCGACCACGGCATCAACTACGCAAGGGAGAGCTTCGTGGAACGTACGATGGCACTGACCGAGGGGCGCGGCGCCAACATGGTCCTCGACTCGATCGGCGGCCAGAACCTGGTGGACAGCATCCAGGCGCTCGCCTACCGCGGGTCGCTGGTCAGTGTTGGGCAAGCCGCTCGCGCCGGCTCGAGCATCGAGGCACGTGACCTGTGGACCAAGAACAACTCCCTGCACGGCGTGTTCCTGGGCGGGGCGCTGCTGGGGGAGTATCCCCGCGTCCACGCCATGATCGCCGACCTGATCGAGCGCGTGGCACGGGGCGATCTGCACGTGCAGATCGACCGCACGTTTCCCCTCGCCGAGGCCGCCGCCGCGCACGCCTACATCGAGAGCAGGCAGGCCTTCGGCCGCGTCGTGATGACGCCGTAGGCGTGGGCTCCCTCGCCGGGTTGCTCAGGCGGCGCGCCGGGTGACCTCGGGCGCGTCGGAGCGCTGGAGGTAAACCGCCAGCGCCTCACGCACCTCGGCGTCGAGGCGATCCGGGGTGTCCCGGTCGATGATCGCGAGCGCCTCATCGGCCGGGAGCGGATCGCGATAGGGGCGCTCGGCCGTGAGGGCCTCGTATATGTCGGCCACTGCCAGCACGCGCATCGGCTGGTCGAGCGCCTCGGCTGTCAGCGACCGTGGATAGCCGCTTCCATCGAGCTTCTCGTGGTGGTTGGCGGCCAGGTCGGCGAGCTCTGCGAAACACGGCGCGCGCTCGAGGATGTGCAGTGTGTGGACGGGATGGGTCTGGATGATCTTGAACTCTTCGTCTGTCAGCTTGCCCGGCTTGTCCAGGATGCGGTTGGAGATTGCCAGCTTGCCGATGTCGTGCAGGAGGGCGGCGCGCCGGAGGGTCCGGCGTTCCTCGAAGTCGTAGCCGAGGACCGAGGCGATGCCGTCGGCGATCTCGGCCACCCGCTGCGAGTGACGCGCCGTGAACGGAGACTTGGCGTCGATCACCCGCGCGAAGGCCTCGGCGATCCTGTCGAGTCGATCCTCGTCGCCCGAGAGGGCGAGTCCCGGAGGCTCCCAGCGCGAGACGTCCGGCGCCTCGAACGTGGCCCAGAAGGCACGCTCGTCGCTGAAGCGTAGGAAGGCGTCCACCAGCTGCGGGTCGAACCACCGGCCGCGCCGGCGCTTGGCGACCTTGCGCGCGGCCTTGACGCCACCGACGTGGTGGAACACCTCGATCGTCTGCGCGAAGCAGAGGATGCGGGCCGCCATCGGGATCTCCTCGCCGCGCAGCCCGTCGGGCATCCCACGTCCGTCCCAGTGCTCGTCGAGGCTGCGGATGGCGGCGGCGGTCTCCTCCGAGAGGAACAGCATGCGAGCGATCTCGGCTCCCCGGTCGCAGCGGGTCTCCATGAACTTGCGAGTGACGTCGCCCTCGTCGCGTATCGCCCGCAGCACCTGCAGGCGGCGTGTCAGTCCCGCGCCGGGAGCCGCCACTCGCAGCGACCACAGGAAGGCCGAACGCCGGTCGGTCCAGTCGACGACCTTCGACTGCGCCTTGGCCTCACGATCATCCGCCGCGAACAGGTCTGCCATGCGGCTGGCGTTGGCGGAGCATCCGGCGTCCTTCAGCAGCAGTGCGTAGAAGAGGTCAGAGCGCCCTTCGGCCGGGATGCCCAGCTCCTCCGCCAGGCGCATGCCTATCAGGCACGACCGGACGGCGTGGCCGGAGGTCTGACCCTCGGCGATGTCGAGCGCATACGACAACGCGCCGATCACGCCGGACAGCTGAATCGCTCCCATGGGGCAAAGATCGGCCGAACTCCCGGTCCGCCTTAGCGTTTGGGCTGCAAGATCGACCGCTCCTTGCTCCCTTCGACCACGACACCGCCCAGCTGCTGGCAATCGGCGAGGGCGTGGGCGGTTTCGTGAGCGGCCGAGCGGAACCCGGCGCCGACGAATCCGGCCGCCAGCTCGTCCGTCGTCGCCGAGGACGGCCGGCCAACCATGGCCTACCGGTTCCTGCGTTCCTCCGGGTTCTTCCCGGATGTGCGAGGGCACGTGCCTCGGCGACGATCTTCGCATTCCCTTCCCCGGCTACCGAATGGGCGGCGTAGATGACTAAGGACCGAGTGATCGAAGCGCTGGGCGAGCGGCGACTGCTGCTGCCGGGGCTTGTGGCCACCGCGCTGCAGGCCAACGACCGGGTCAAGTATCTCCTCACCCTGCTGCAAACCGCGCGTAGCGCGGCCGACGGCGCGGTCGGCGAGACCAACCTCCGGGCGGAGCGGCTTGCGAGCGGTCTGAACGACTCCAGCCTGGATCGCGTCGTCGGTGTGAGCGCGGCGGAGGGCGATGGTCGCTATCGCATCCCGGGCGCAGAGAGGCTCGTACTCGGGGCGATCGAGGAGGTTCAGAGGATGCTGGCACCGCTCGAGGCGGCAGACGCCACGGCGGCCGGGGACCTGAGCCGCCGCGCACAGACGGTATCGGCAGCGCTCGGCGTGACGGGCGATCTGATCTCCGGCGAGGACATCACCCGCCTTACGGCCGCCGGCACCTGCGACGCGGACTCCCTGCACGCCGTGGTGGTGGATGCGCACAAGGAGCTCAACGCGCTCCAGGCACGCATTGCAACCGAGTCCGTCGCAGGAGCCCGAGCGTATGACCTTGCCGCTGGCGACCGCGCGCTTGTCCAGGCATTCATGCGCGGCCTACACCGCACAGAGCGGCTTCGCTTCGACCACCCTGGACTGGGAACCCTCGCCACGCGAACCGCAGCGGGGCTGGTGATCCAGAACGACCTCGGCGAGACCGACGCGCACGTGGTCGTGATCAAGGTGACGGGCCGTGCGGTGACGATCACCTACACGGACGTTCACCTGCAGCGACTGCTCTTCTTCCAGGACCTGCTTGCGCCGTGGCGCCTATCCTGGGCGGACACGCGCTCGCGCAGCGACGATGCGATCGAGGGCAACCTCTATCACCTGGCCAGCGGACGCTTCGAGGCCGGCGACGACGTGGCGCTCGAGCGCTTCCTGGAGCACCTGGGCTCGCAGCTGGTGTTCCTCATCGACTGGAACCGGGCGCGCAAACGGCTGCGTCGGCTGGTCGGGCGCAAAGCCGCGATCGAGCTGCTGCGCTGGGTCGCAGCGCATGACTACGGGCACATGGCGTTCCTGCGCGCCGGCGCCGACGGCCTCGTCTTCGATGCGCTTCAGTTCGCCGGTGGCCGCGTGGCGCGCTCCGGGGAGTCGCTGCAGGATGTGCTTGGCGCGGAGGCGGCCAAGGCCTACCTGCGGGCGACGCTGCGGATCTCCTCGGAGGGACTGCTCGCTGGGAAACCTGTCTCGCTGGTCCAGGACGAGGTCCGCGCCGAGCTGACCGGCTATCTTCGCTCAGCGCACCAGGAGCTTCTCGGACTGGCCCTCCGCCATGCCGAGCTGAGCGTCGAGATCGCCGAGATCGCCCACGATGGGCTCGAGCAGGTGATGGCGGGCACGACGGAGCGCTCCGGCACGTCCGCCGAGCAGGCGCAGAGCGCTGAGCACCAGGCCGACGCACTGGTGAACGAGGCTCGCACCGCGGCGGCGCGAGCACCCGACCTCGAACCGCTCCGCGAGTTGGTGGAGGCCGCCGATGACATCGCCGACTGCATCGAGGAGGCCGTCTTCTACATCACGCTCCTGCCCGCCGGGCATCCACGGGGAGACGTGAGGCCGCACGTGCGCCGGATCGCGCGACTCGTGCTCTCCGCATCGCGTGAATATCTGCGGGCCATCCAGCTGGGCGCGGAACTGCGGCGGGGAGCCCCCCGCGGCGAGATGGATGCCTTCCTCGAGACGGTCCACCAGGCGATCGCGCTTGAGCACGAGACCGACCACGCCCAGCGGGCGGTTCACCAGGCGCTTGCGGCCCAGGACGAGGAGTCGGGTGTGGCGCTGTTCGTGATCGTGGAGCTGACGCGCGCCTTCGAGGAGGCTGCCGACGCGCTGATGCACAGCGCACATCTATTGCGCAAGCACGCGCTGGCCCAGGTGGTGGGTTCGGAGTCCGTTTCCCTGCGCACCTCGGAGGCAGCGCCGCCCGTCGCGGCGGCGGTCGCCTCCAGGGGCGCCGGCGAGCACATCTACCTCCTCGGCGATTCGGCGGACCCGGTCCCGGACGCCGTCAGCATCGGTGCAAAGGCGCGCGGGCTGGCGCGCATGGCGCGGGCCGGATTGCGAGTCCCGGAGGCCGCAGTGCTGAAGACGAGCTTCGCGCGTCAGCTGATCAACGAGCCGTCGGTCGACGAGCAGCTCCACAAGGTCCTGGCGAGCGCCGTCGACGCACTCCAGGCGAGCACGGGGCTTCGCCTGGGCAGCTCGATACGCCCCCTTCTCCTGTCGGTCCGCTCCGGCGCGCCGGTGTCGATGCCGGGCATGCTCGAGACCGTCCTGAACGTCGGCATGTGCGAGCAGTCCGTGAAGGGCCTGGTCGCGCTGACAGGCAACCCGCGGCTCGCGTGGGACTCATACCGGCGCTTTGTCGAGTCCTTCGCCACGGTCGTCCTCGGGTGCCCCGCGGAGCCGCTCGAGCTGGCGGTGCGCGAACGGCTCGCGGCCGCGGGGGTGACAGGCCCGCGGGAACTGAGCGCAGGCTCGCTGGAGGAGCTCTCCCGCGGCCACCTGGACCGGCTGGCGGAACTGACCGGAAAGACGCTCCCGCAGGATCCACTGGAGCAGGTGCACGCGGCGGTCGGCGCCGTGCTCTCATCCTGGGAGGCGCCCAAGGCCCGCGAGTACCGCAACATGCACGGAATCTCCGGGCGCCTCGGTACAGCGGTGATCCTGCAACGCATGGTGTTCGGCAACGCCGGCGGCATGTCCGGCGCAGGTGTTGGATTCACGCGCGATCCCGCGCTGGGCGAGCGCCGCCTGTACATGGACTTTCTGCTCAACGCCCAGGGTGAGGATGTCGTGGCTGGGCGTCACACCGTCGAGGGCGTGGGGGAGCTTGGCGTGATGGCCCCCGACCTGCTTGCTGAGATCGAGCAGGCCTGTGCGCTGCTCGAGGCCGAGCTCGGCGACGCCCAGGAGTTCGAGTTCACAGTGCAGGAGGGCGAGCTCTTCTTCCTGCAGACGCGCACCGCCAAGCGCACGCCCTGGGCGGCGCTGCGGATCGCCACCGATCAGGTTCACGAGGGCATGATCACCGAGGAGACGGCGCTCGCCCGCCTCGCCGACCTGGATCTGCAGGCGATCCGGCGCGTTCTCGTGCAGGCGCCCACGGGGACCGAGGCCCTCTGCCGAGCCATTCCCGTCAGCGTGGGCGTCGCGACCGGTCCGCTGGCGCTCGATCGCCCCGCAGCTGAAAGGATCGGGCTCACGGGCAGGCCGCCGGTGCTCGTGCGCTCGGACGCCCTGACCGCCGATCTCGCGGCGGTCGCCGCGGCGGCAGGCGTGCTGACCGGGGCCGGCGGCCGGACCTCGCATGCGGCGGTCATCGCCCGGGAGCTCGACAAGCCCTGCCTTGTCGGGTGCGGCGATCTGGATCTCGACCTGACCGCGCGCACCGCCAGGATCGGCGGGAGATCCTTTGCGGAGGGCGATGTGATCTGCCTCGACGCCGAGTCCGGGCTGGTCTTCGCGGGCGAACCGGCCACCGTCGAGGAGCGCCCCACCAAGGAGCTCGACGAGGTTGCCGGCTGGCGTGCCGCCGCCACGGCCAAGAACTCGACCGGCGCCGAGAACGGGCCCGCCACCTGATGCAGAGCGTCCCTCCGGCACTGACCGAGCGCTTCCTCGCGGCCGTGGTCCTCGCGACGCAGATCCACGGCCAGCAGCGTCGCAAGGGAACGGAGATCCCCTACATGGCGCACCTCCTCATCGTCACCGGGCTGGTGATAGAGGACGGCGGCAGTGAGGATGAGGCGATTGCGGCGATGCTGCACGATGCCGTCGAGGATGGTGGCGGGCGAGCGCTCCTGCAGCGAATCGCCCGTAGCTTTGGAGCGCGTGTGGCGGCGATCGTGGAGGGCTGCTCGGACTCGGTGGACATCGACACAAGCGAGACCTGGATCGAACGCAAGGGCCGCTATCTCGCCCACCTGCCCGAGGTCGCCGATGAAGCGGTCCTGCGCGTGGCGCTCGCGGACAAGGTCCACAACGCCCGCTCCATCGTTCGCGATTACCGCGAGGAGGGGCACACCCTGTGGGAACGGTTCACCCAGAAGACCGCCCGCGAGCAGCTCTGGTACTACGGCGGCCTGCTCGCATTCTTCGGGCGGCGCCGGCCCGGACCGCTGACCGAGGATCTCAGGCGCGCCGTGGGCGAGCTCGCGTGGCTGGTAGCCAGGGATGACGCCGCACGCAGCGAGGAGGTTCGGCTCTGGCTGGACCCCGACCTATACGGCGCCCAGGCCCCGCCGGGGTGGGTCCAGGTGCGCACCTCAGATGAGGCGATCGAACTCCTCAACCACTTCACGGTGCGCGCGCTGTCCTTCGACCGGTCCGCCGCGGCGCTGAAGGTGCTCGACTGGTTGAGCGAGCAGGCCGAAGCGCAGGGCGCAGACCACTGGCCAATCGATCGCATCGACTTCCACGGCGACCCTCCGGCCTCGGCGACGGAACCGCTCGGCGCCACCTTCGAGCGCCGCTCCTCATTGCGAAGATCCGATGCGCGTGAGTCCTACACCAGCCAAGCGCCCTGAAACCAGCAGCCACCGAGCGGGCTCCGAGTAATCGGGCTGCCAGCGGTGGGCCTCGGCCGGACCGACAGGGCGGTGGTCCCCCCAAATCAGCCACAGCAGGCCGCGAGGGCGTAGCGCGACAGCGCGTAGCCCGCTGCGGGCTACGCGGTGGGGCCGGTCGCTGGCCTCGCCTAGTGGCGTAGCCTTGCCAGCGTGGAGATCGCGGAGATCACAGAGATCGAAGATCGGTATACAAAGGCGGGACAACCGAGTCTCGGCGACGCTCGCGCCGAGCTGCTTCGTCGCTGGGAGGGAGGTGAAGCCGACCGGGAGACATGTCTTCGACTGATGTTTCTTGCCTGGTACTCGTGCAGCGAGCCGGGGGAACTAACGGGGCTGCCAGAAGGGCCTCAATCAGCCGAGATATTTCGCGCCATCTTTCAGGATCTGGAAGGTGCCGGAGCCTCCGACCCCGAGGTCTTGTTCACGGTCGGCCTTATGGCCTCAATGTTCCCGTACTGCTGCGGCGACGAGCACCTCTGGTCAACCATCGGGGAGGATCTCAATCGGCGCTACGACGATCTACCGGCCACCGAGAGGATGAACTCGGACACGTTCCGTGGCCGCGGAGCATATGGTCAATACTTCTCGCAGGTGGGCAAAGACCGCTGGTAAGAGCCGAGCTTCGCTGGTTGTTTCCGCAGACTCGGTCCTAGGAGCCTGACGCGCGCATCAGCGCATCGGACAGTCCCCGCGGCCTCGGACTTGCTACCTCGATGCCCGCGCTCGCTACCTTCCTGCTATACGGGGCGTCGGATGGGGCTTTCGTGGTGCTGCGCACGCGTGCGCGGTCGTGCGCCGAAAACCCCTGCTAATCGAGCTATTCTGCGCTCTTGTGCGGGATGCTGCGTATTAGGCTGCGCAATCGGGGCGCCCGGATTTGAACCGGGGACCTCACCGACCCGAACGGTGCGCGCTACCAGGCTGCGCCACGCCCCGATGACCCCAGAAGTATCACACACCCCCTGAGGCGCCCGACAGCAGGCACCTCAGCTATGGTCGCCCAGCACGACGATGCCCGCGCACCTCGACGACATCATCGCGGAGCTGGACCGCCTGCTCGAGCCGACCCGCTACGCCGATTATTGCCCCAATGGGCTGCAGGTCCCCGGGCGGGGCGAGATCGGCACGGTGGCGACCGGGGTGAGCGCCCACCTCGAGCTCTTCCGCGAGGCCGGCGCGGCCGGGGCGGAGCTCATCCTGGTCCACCACGGGATCTTCTGGGGCTCTGGACCGATGGTCCTCGACGCCGCGCTGAAAGCCCGCCTCAAGGAGCTCTTCGACGCGAACATCTCGCTCGCGGCATACCACCTTCCGCTAGACGCCCATCCAACCCTCGGCAACAACGCGCTGCTCGGGCGTGCGCTGGGGGCCGAGTCGCTCGAGCCATTCGCCATGCACCGCGACCGCACGATCGGATTCCTCGCGGACTTCCCGGGTGCCGGGCTCGAGGCGCGGGAGCTGTTTGGGCGGATACGGGAGCTGACCGGCCGCGAGCCGCTCGTGTTCGACGCCGGACCGGAACACGTCCGCCGTCTCGGGATCGTCTCGGGAGCGGGCGCCGACTACCTTGGGGAGGCGGTCGCGGCGGGCGCCGACGCCTTCCTCACCGGCGAGCCCGCCGAGCGCGTGATGGCCCAGGCACGCGAGGCGCACACGCACTTCGTCGCGGCCGGGCACTACGCCACAGAGACCCTGGGCGTGCGCGGGCTCGGCGACCACCTGGCCGAGCGCTTCGGCCTGCGTCACGTCTTCATCGACGTCCCCAACCCGATCTGAGCGGGCAGCCCGGCCGGCCGATCCCGCGGGCCGGGTAGAGGGGACTGCCGCGGCCGCGTCGCCCTCGGCAGGGAGCTCCCGGACGGGCCAGCAGAGGGAGCCGGCGTCATGCATTCCATGTTTCGCTGCCAACGGGCGCGCGGGCGCGCGCGCACACGTACGCACGTAGCACCCAAAAAATCGATTCCGCCCCCTGACTCCCCACAGGATGGATCTCGCCCCGCGCCCAGGTGGGGCGTTGGCCCTCCCCGCTCGCATGGAGATCACCCCTTGTGGCTGTCCGCGAGGAGTTGTATAAGGAGTGTTACGTCATCCGCTCATATGCGCCTGTCCCGGCTGACGATGCCCATCTGCACCCTCAGCGGCCCGCGCCAGATCAGGAAGGGGACACGAAATGGCCATCCACCTCACTCCCACCGAGCTCGCTCGCGAGTACGGCCTCGAGCGCCAGGAAGTCCTGGAGAAGTGCGTCGAGCTCGGCATTCCCGTCTTCCACGGCTGCATCGACAAGAGCCTCTTCGTAGCCAACGTGCACCCGCAGACCGCCGCCCGGGGCCGCATCACCTCCAGCAGGGGAGCCCAATCTCCGCTCTCCTCGACTCCGAGCGCATCCAGCGCCGCCTGACGCGGACCCGACCGCCAGGGTGCCGACCCTGAGCGGCGCGACCTCCTCCACCATCCATCGACGCCCCGCACAGCGGCTCGTTGCGTGCCTGGCCTCACGCGCGCCGCACGGATACCGGCCGTGCCGTTCGACCCCGCCGGCCGGGGTCTGGAGATATCATCTAGGAGTACCTGTGAGGGTCGACGGCCCCGGGGCATGTTGGAGAGGAGAGGCGGGTCAGCGGCCTTCGAGCGCGGATTGACCCGGTCGTCCCACCACCAGCAGAGTGCTCGGACGACCCGCAAGCGAGAGGAACAGAGGAGCGATGGAGCTAGCCGCCACGCCGCCCACCACACAGAGCAAGACGATCGCGGGTCTGATGAACCGTGCCGCGCAGGAGTTCGCCGAGCAGGTGGCGATCCGCTACAAGCGCGACGGTAGCTGGCACGACATCGGCTTCGCCGAGCTCGGCGGCATAGTCCAGGAAGTCGGCATGGGGCTGATCGAGGTGGGCATGCAGCAGGGCGAGCGGATCTGCATCCTCGCGGGAACCCGGCCGGAGTGGACCTTCGCCGACCTGGGGGCCACCTCCTCGGGTCTCGTGGTGGTGCCCATCTACCACACGAACTCGCCCGAGGAGTGTCTGTGGGTGATCGAGGACTCCGGCGCCACGGCAATCGTCTGCGAGAACCATGAGCAGCTTGCGAAGATCGAAGCCGTCCGCGACCAGCTGCCGAACCTTCGTCTCGCGATCCTCATGGAGGCGGGGAGCAACGGCGGGGCTCGCGGGAGCACCAACGGCAGCGGCCGCCCTGAGGCGTCCTCCTATGACGTCATCTCCCTGGCCGAGCTGCGCGAGCGTGGCCGGGCCTGCCAGAAGCCTGAGGAGTACGACCGCCGCCGCGAGGCGGTCCGCCCGGAGGACACCTTCACCATCATCTACACCTCCGGCACCACCGGCCCGCCCAAGGGCTGCGTGCTCTCGCACGCCAACTACCGGGCGATGCTCGACAGCGTCGAGCAGGGGCGCGTGCTGCGCTACGCCGAACACGACATCGTCTACCTGTACCTGCCGCTGGCCCACTCGTTCGCCCTGCTCGTCCAGCTGGTCGCGCTGGACGTGGGCCAGATGCTCGCCTACTACGGCGGCGACACCAAGCAGATCATCGCCGAGCTTGGCGAAGTCAGGCCGACCTACCTGCCGTCGGTGCCGCGGGTCTTCGAAAAGATCTACACGCTCGTTTCGGCCACCAGCGACCCGGCGTTCCTCAAGGAGGCGACGCGCGTGGGCACGCAGGTACGCGAACTCGAGCTCGCCGGCCAGCCGATACCGGAGGAGCTGAGGGCGCCGTTCGAGGAGGCCGAGCAGAAGCTCTTCAAGAACGTCCGGGCCGTGTTCGGCGGGCGCCTGCGCGAAGCCCTGAGCGGCGCCGCCCCGATCAGCAAGGAGATCCTCGAATTCTTCTATGCCGCCGGGGTACCCGTGATGGAGGGCTACGGCATGACCGAGACCTCGACCGGCGCCACCTTCTCGACGCCCGAGGAGCATCGCTTCGGCAGTATCGGCAAGCCGCTGCCCGGGGTGCAGGTGAAGATCGCCGACGACGGCGAGCTGCTGGTCAAGGGCGCCAACGTGTTCGGCGGCTACTACGGCAAGGATGACGCGAGCTTCGGGGCGATCGTCGACGGGTGGCTGCACACCGGCGACCTCGGTCGCATCGATGAGGACGGCTACGTGTACATCGTCGGCCGCAAGAAGGAGATCATCATCACGGCCGGTGGCAAGAACATCACGCCG
>Ga0335085_10008408_pt1 | contig 15754 bp, 15 predicted proteins | sample Lox_Sample_45_FD_206712 | JGI IMG/M metagenome (GOLD analysis project Ga0335085, IMG submission 206712) | Soil microbial communities from Loxahatchee National Wildlife Refuge, Florida, United States - Lox_Sample_4.5 | ecosystem: Environmental > Terrestrial > Soil > Wetlands | place: USA...
GCCCTCATGGGTGAAGCGGTTTGGGGAAGAGTGTTTTCACCACGTTGCCGTGCTGGTTCGTGACATTGAGGCGGTCAAGGGCGCGATGGAGGCGGAGGGGATCGAATTTTCCGACGGGATCGTCGGGCCGCGCGGCACGCGGCTCAGGCAAATCTTCACCGCCTCCGAGCAGCGGGACGGCCAGGCTTATTCAGTGCTGGAACTGGCCGAACGTCATAATTATGACGGCTTCGTGCCGGAGCAGGCCGACGGGTTGATGCAGGCATCGGTGAAGGTGAAGAAGCGCTGATGGGGTATGGCGATGGGGGTGGTCAGGGGGAGAGGAGCATCTCCCCCTGACGTTGAGCGAGCGCCGGATCGCGCGAGCGGACAGACGGCTTCGTGCCCGAACAGGCCGACGGCCTGATGCAAGCGTCGGTGAAAGTGAAGAAGAGTGACGGCTGATTACGATGGCAGATCATAGCCCCATTTTGGTTTTGCGAAAAGCCAGATAATGCCGGCCAGGGGCCGCGCGGTTATTATAGGGGCTCGCGTCGCCCCCTCCACCGGATAAACCCGGTGGAGCCTCCCCCTCACGCTCGCGTTGCTCGCTGAGCAGATACCCATAAGCTCGTGGGCATCTGCTTGACACGCGAGCCGTGGATGCCATACGTATGGCGAAGGGGCCGGGGTGTGGGGGCGTGAGCCCCCACGGATCAATATCAGGGGGAGTTGAGCATACTCCCCCTGTCCGCCTTCGGCGGATGAGCGAGCGAGTTTTGCGAGCGGATAGATTAGGAAAGCCGAGAAGAAAGAAATCAGAGGTAAGAAAGTGGAACGCGTAAACAGGATGTAGGGGCGATCGGCCCGATCACCTGCAGCGAAAAATGTGCTAGGGTTCAGTAATTTTCATCCGGCCCGAATAACCGGACGAATAATCGTGAAAATAATTCAGTGAGGCTTCGGGATATTTCCAGCAATAATACCCTTCGCCGTTGTCGAAATCGACGAGCCACAACCCCTTCGCCTCGCAGCCCAGCTCATGAATGGTTTCCGCCCAGTGATTGATGACGGAAAAATAGTCCTGCTCCAGTTCGGCCCGCCGTTTGGCGGCGCCCTTCAGCGCCGCCAGTTGAAATTCGATGACGGTGACGGCCGCCACCGATTTCTCGGTGAGCTTCTGGACGCTGGGCAGGAGCGCTTGCGCCTCTTCGAAGGTGAAGCGCCGCTTGCGCGCCGGGTGGTGACGTTTGCTGCGATCGGCCATGGTGAAAGCGGGGGAATTTTAGCACAGGGGCGGGAGCGGTGCAACCGATGACCACGGCCTCGGACCGTGCACCCGTGTCCACCGATGGGCCTGTGGTTTCGCCGGCGGTCGCCGTTGAAGCCGTCGAGCTGACGAAGCGATTCGGCGAGACGCTCGCCGTCGATCACGTGAGCTTTCGGATCGCCCCCGGCGAGGTGGTCGGCCTGCTGGGGCCGAACGGCGCGGGCAAGACGACGATTCTGCAAATGCTCCTGGGCACGCTTCTCCCCACGTCGGGCGTGATCCGCATTCTGGGCCTGGACCTGACCCGCCATCGGGAGACAATTCTGCACCAGGTCAATTTTTCCTCGACCTATGTCTCCATGCCTGCGTCGCTCACGGTGCGGGAGAATTTAATGGTCTTCGCTCGGCTCTACGGCCTGCAGCATCCCAAAGAGCGCGTCGAAGCGGTTATGAAGCTGTTCGAGATCGCGGACCTCCGCTCGGCCTCCGGCCGGGGCCTCTCGTCGGGACAGTTGACGAGGGTCTGTCTGGCCAAGGCGTTTCTGAACAATCCCCGCGTGCTGTTTCTCGACGAGCCGACGGCCAGCCTCGACCCCGACATCGCCGACAAAACCCGCCGGCTGCTGCGCGAGTCGCGCGATCAGAACGGCACGACGATCCTCTACACGTCGCACAACATGCAGGAGATGGAGGAGCTGTGCGACCGGATCATCTTCCTGCACAAGGGGCGGATCATCGCCATGGACACGCCCAAGGCGGTTCTGGCGAAGTACGGGCAGGCCAACCTGGAGGAGCTGTTCCTCCTGATCGCCCGGCAGGGAGTGGCGCCGTGACATGGTACCGCATCTGGGCGATCTTCACCCGACATTTTTATCTGTACAAGCGGAGCCTCTCGCGCTGGATGGCGATCTTCTACTGGCCGCTGATCGATCTGTTCGTCTGGGGGTTCATTACGGTCTACCTACGGCAGGCCCAACCCCTGTCGGAGGGCGGGAAGCCGGTCTCCTTCATCATGGCGTTTCTGGGCGCGCTGATTCTGTGGGACATTCTGTTCCGGTCTCAGCAGGGCATCTCGATCACCTTTCTCGAAGAAGTGTGGTCGCGGAATCTCCTCAACCTCTTCGTCGCTCCGTTGCGGCCGATCGAATTTCTCACGGCTTCGATGCTGATGGGGCTCTTCATGGTGACGACGGCGACGCTGGCGAGCGCCGTGCTGGCTTGGCTCTTCTATTCGTTCAATCTGCTGGTGCTGGGCGTGGCGCTCCTGCCGTTTATCCTGAATCTGGTTGCGATGGGATGGGCGATCGGCGTGGTGACGACGGCGGTCGTCCTGCGGTTCGGCCAGAAGGCGGAGGTGCTGGCCTGGGGGCTGACCTTCTTCTTCCAGCCGATCTCCGCAGTCTTCTACCCGGTTGAGGTGCTGCCGGCCTGGCTGCAGCCGGTGGCGCGGGCGGTGCCGGCCACCCATGTGTTCCAGGGGATGAGACAGGTGCTGCACGATGGGACCTTCCCGGTTGGCGAGTTGCTGGCGGCGACGGCACTCAACGGCGTCTATCTGGCGGTCGCCTTCCTCTTTTTCTATTGGATTTTTGCCCAGGTCAAGGAATTGGGGCTGTTGTTGAAAGTGGGGGAGTGACACATGCAGGGAGCCGTGAAGTGTAGGGGAAAGCGTCAAGGGTGCAAGACAATGATTTCACGAACGGAGGGGCGATCAGCCGATCGCCCGCTCCTGAGCATCGAGCGAACAGACAAATAAATTTCGGATGCTATAATAAGAACCTTATGGGCTCATGTCCGGCATGCGGGAGAGACGATGATTTTTGAACATCTCACGGTCGGGCCGCTGCAGTGCAACTGTTTCATCCTGGGCGACGAGGCGACGCGGGAGGCGATCGTCATCGACCCCGGCGACGAGGCGGACCGGATTCTGGCCCAGGTTAATCGCCACCGGCTGACCGTGAGAACGATCGTTCAGACGCACGCCCATTTCGACCACGTCGGAGCGAGCGGCCCGCTGCGCGAGGCGACCGGGGCGGAGATTTGCCTGCACCGAGGCGACACGTTTCTGTACGAGCATCTGGCGATGCAGGCGCAACTGTTCGGCGTGCCCGTTCCGAAGGCGGCGCCGGTCTCACGCTGGTACGACCACGGCGAGGAGGTCAAGGCGGGCGGGATGAGGCTCGGTGTCATTCACACGCCGGGCCACACGCCAGGCAGCGTCTGTTTGTTATTAGATGTGGGGGCCCGTGCGAATTCACCACAGGCGAATTCTCCGTTGCCCCCACACCCCGGGCCACTAGTGTACCACCCATCGGCATCGGATACCCCTGCGGTCCTGTTTTCCGGTGATACGCTGTTTTGCGGCGGCATCGGTCGGACCGATCTGTGGGGCGGCTCCTACGAGCAAATCATGCAGTCGATCACCTCACGCCTGCTATCGCTTCCCGATGAGACCGTGGTCTATCCCGGCCACGGCCCCGAGACCACGATCGGCGACGAACGCCGAACAAATCCCTTCGTCCAAGGAGCCTTTTGAGGGAACTCCCGCTTGCGCATCCCTCTCCGCTGCATGGGAGAGGGACGGCGGGGGGCCTTCATCATCTGCCATGCAGATTACCAACGCCGTCGGCCTGAAGGAATGGGCGGTCGTCATTGAAGCGCTGCTGCAGGGGCGGCAGCTCATCCTCCTGCGCAAGGGGGGATTGCAGGATCAGGGCGGCCGCTTCACGCCAGAACATAAGGAGTTTTTTCTCTTTCCCACCTACACCCACCAGCAGGGAGAGGGGATCAAGGAGGCCGAACGGCACCGATTCCTGAAGGCCGTCCGTCCCCAGGTGAAGGATTACGTCGAGCTGCGTGCTTACGCGACGGTGGCCTTTGGCCGTCAGTTGAAGAAGTGGGAGGAGGTTGCCGCGCTCGAGCCCTTCCACATCTGGTCGGCCGAGGAGATCCGGGAGCGATTCGACCGGCGGGAGCCGGACCTGACGGTGCTGGCGCTCCGCGTCTACCGGCTGCCGCGGGTGATTCCGATCGCCGAGGAGCCCTGGTTCGAGGGCTGCCGGTCGTGGGTGACGCTGGATACGTCGATCGTCACCGACAATCCCGTGCCCGTGCTGACCGAAAAAAAATTTCTCGACAAGCTGAGCATGGTCAAACGAGCGCTGACGGGCAGACGCGACTAACTCAGTCGAACAGATTAATCCGCTCGCACAAAACGCTCGCTCATCCGCCGAAGGCGGACAGGGGGAGCGATGCCCACGCTCCTCCCTGATTTTGGTGTGTGGGGGCTACCGCCCCCACGCCCCGGCCCCATCTCAATGTGCCTGTGACTAAATATCGAACAGCCCTTTGAGTGCAGCGAGTGGAAGACCCTCAAGGGTCGAGACGACGTGATCAGCCTCCTTGAGCGAATCCGCCGAATAGGAATTGGTCACCGCCAGGCATTTCATTCCCGCGGTGTGGGCGGCCGTCACGCCCCACGGCGAATCCTCGATCACCAGGCAGGAGGCGGCGGTGATCGGCGGAGCGCCCTTCCGTCCGTTGAGCCGGGCCAGTGCCGTCACGAAACAGTCCGGGGCGGGCTTGCCGTGGCGCACATCCTCGGCGCTGACGATGACCGCAAAGGCGGCGCGCAGGTTGATGGCGTCGAGAATCCCTTCGATTTCATGACGCAGCGCGCCCGACGCGATCGCCAGCGGAAAGGCCGCCGACGCCGCGGTGATCAGCGCCTTTACGCCGGGGAAAATGATCAGCCGTTCGTTGATTGCCCGGGCATAGTAGCCGGCCTTTTTGGCGATCAGTTGATCGATCAGCGCATCATCGGCCGGCCGTTTCCGCGCGGCGAGCACCGCCGTGAAGCAGTCGCGGTCGTCCATGCCGAGGAAGTGGGTGTAATACTCCTCCCTGAAGAGGGGAATGCCCTGCTCCGCCAGCACCTTCTGGAACATCTCCAGGTGGAGCGGCTCGTCATCGGCGATGATCCCGTTGAAATCGAAAATGATGGCGTTCAGCATCGTCGGGAGAGCTTACCAGAGCGTCTGAACCGCCGCAAGCGCTATTCTTGACACGGGTCGTCGTCTTCTCTATCATCGCATGACGATATCCGCACTCTAACATCGCCATCATGAGCCAACACCAATCGCACATTCCCGCCTTGGTCATCTTTTTCATCACCTATTTCATCATTGTCGTCCAGAAGATTCCCCGCGTGCACCTGAGCCGGGCGGCGGGGGCGTTGGTCGGGGCCGTCGCCATGGGGCTCTTCGGCGTGCTGACGCCGACGGAGATCTACGACGCGATCGATCTCGACACCATCACGTTTTTGCTCGGCATGATGCTGCTGATCGGCTATCTGGAGACGGCCGGTTTTTTCGCCGTGATGGAACAGCTGGTCCTCAGCCGGGCTCATAATGGCACAACGCTCCTGGCGCTGGTGGTCGCGTCGAGCGGGTTGCTCTCGGCGATCTTTATGAATGACACCATCTGCCTGATGCTGACGCCCGTGCTCCTCCGCATCGCCACGCGTCTGCGCGTGAATCCCGTGCCCCATTTGCTGGCGATGGTTACCGCGGCAAATATCGGCAGCGTTATGACGCTCGTCGGCAATCCGCAGAACATGCTGGTCGGTATCAGATCGAAGATCCCATTTTCAGATTTTCTCGCGGCCCTCTGGCCGGTGGCGTTGGGAGGATTGCTCGTTGACTTCGCTGTGATCTGGTGGGTTTTCCGGGCGTCGTTACAGTGGAGCGCTGAACGTCAAGATCGGACCGGGGCGGCCGAATCGGCCGTTTTCAACCCGCAGCTGGCACTTTCGATGCTCGTGATGGCGGTGTTTCTGGGGCTGCTCATGGCGGGCTATCCGCCGCAGGCGGCGGCCATTGCGCTGGGCGCGTTGGTGATTCTTCTGGACAGTTACCGGCCGAGCGGGTTGTTGCGGCAGGTTGACTGGACGCTCCTGGTGATGTTTGCCGGGCTGTTTGTCGTGATGCACGGCGTGGAGCGGGCCGGCGTGATCGAGCGGATCACGCATGTTGCGGGCGGCTCGGGGATGTCGGCGCTCACCGTCGCGTCCGTGCTCGTCTCCAATCTGGTCAGCAATGTGCCGGCGGTGCTCCTCATCTCGCCGGTCTTGACGGCTGCGGGCGCGACGAAACTAGGCTGGTTGACGCTGGCCATGAGCTCGACGCTGGCTGGCAATCTCACGGTCATCGGTTCGGCGGCCAATTTGATCGTGTTTGAGATGGCCCGGCGGGCCGGCGTGACGATTGGAGCGGGGGACTATCTAAAGATCGGCGTGCCGATCACACTTGCAACCCTGGCCATCGGCGCATGGGTGCTGTTTTGAGCCGGGGGCAGAGCGCACGGCCGTCAGTCTTGAGACGAAGGCGCCCATGAGGGCGAGTGACAGGAAATTCTATTGAAGGGACTCGCGCCCGGCTGCCGGCCGGTAGGTCGCCGACATTTGATGTGGGGGCCCGTGCGGAGTCGGCACCATGTCCTCCGATGCCCCCACGCCCCTGAGCCATCCCCCTCTTGCTCGCGTTGCTCACTGGATAGCTGCGTCCCCGGGCTCGCCCGGGGGCAGCTATGAAGGCAGGGACCCGCCCCTTGCACGATGCCCGGCCGCCTCGTCCGTCAGGCGTCGCGTTGCTAGGGAGCTCAGTCGTCGTGAAAATGTTCGACCATCGAGACATTCACGCTGTGAACCGAGTTGTCATCGATGTGGACATCCAGGCGGTAGGTGCCCTCGCTATAGTCGTCGGAGTCGAGGTTGTAGATGTAATTTCCGTCACTAAATCGGAACAGATTCCCCTCGTCACTGTTGCCGGCCGACTCCACGGTGACCTCCTCGACGGTGCCCGACGACTGATCGAGGATTTTGTACACGGCCAGCGTCGCGACTGCAGTGGTCACCTCGGCGCCGCTGCAATCGGTCAGCGTGAACTTGACGGGCACCACGCGATCAATCTTGAATTTGCTGGAGCCGTCATTGTTGATCGGCGGCAGTAAGCCGTTGAAGTTGTACAGCATGTTCTGAGTCACGGTGACGTTCACCGAGGCCGTGGAGGTGGCGTGGCCGTCGCTGACCGACAAGGTGACCGCATTGGTTCCCAGCGGCAGCGTGACGGTCGGATTGGCGCCGGACGCCGTGCCAAACGGCCCGGTCCAGGTATAGGTGAGCGTGTCGCCATCGGGGTCGGATGAGCTCGACCCATCGAGCGCCACTGCGGCGGACGCCTGGTTGCAGACGGCAACGCTCTGGTCGGGCCCGGCATTGGCCACCGGCGGATGGTTGGTTGAGACAGTCCCCCCGCCAGACGCCGTGGTCATTTGTCTGACAAAGGTATAGCTTCCCGTGATTGTCCCGATCAAGCTGTTCGAGGTCGTGGAATTCATAAAGACATTGGTGGTCAAGGAGGTGTAAACGCGGGAGCCGTCCGGGCTCATGGAGATGTCGAATCCCCGGCTGGTCGATGAAAAGATCGTGCTCAAGTAACTCCGGGTGGTGAGGTCGATGAAGTGGACGCCCAACCGGTCGTCTGCGACATAGAGCCGGCTGCCATCGAGCGTCACCACCTCCGCCCTCGGCAGGGCGTTTGCGGGCAGCGGGATTGATGCCAGGTTCGCGCCGGTGGCGCCGTCAAAGATCTCGATCGTGCTTTTCTTGCTGTCGGTTCTGCCAAAATAGACTTCATTCCCCGAAGGGCTCACGACGATGGCGTTGATATAGGCGGCGTTGGTGTTGTCCCGGGTGAAGGTGCTGGCCAGCGTGATGGCGTGAGTGGCCGTGTCAATCATGTAAAACTGATCCGGCAGACTGGTGCTGTTGGGCCGGCAGACGGTATAGAGCTTGCTTCCATCGGGACGTATGCCCAGCCCCAGGGGCGCGTAGCAGCCGTTAAAGAGCGTGCTTGTAATGGAGCCGACCACGGAGTTGCTCGAGGTGTCGACGATCTGAATCTGCACCGTCGCGGGGCTCAACGGGTTGGCGATCCGCGATGCCACATAGACCTTGCTCCCGTCCGGACTGACCACCACGTGGTTGAAGTCTTGAAATCCGCCCACACCCGCGATGGAGCTCGTGATGGTGTTGGTCAGGACGTCGATGACTTTCAGGTCGGTCCCCACGATGATATACACTTTGCTGCCGTCCGGACTCGCGGCGAGCTCGCCGGGTTCGGCCGTCACCGGAATGGCGGGGGTGACTTCGGTGTTGGTCGTCAGATCGACGGCCACGATGCTGTACGGTCCCCCGCTTGGATTATTGGACAGGTAGAGTCGGGTGGGGAGTGAAACGGCGTAGCTCATTCGGGCAATTAGAACGACTAGCAGCACACTGAACGCGGCAATGCGGCAGAATCCCCTCACGACAACCCTCCATTCCGTATTGGTCCGACGCTGGGCCATCCGGGGTGACCGGGCCAACGTCAAGACGATGGTTCAATCAACAAGCACGACCAATCCCTCGATGAGTCGAAAAATGGCAATAAAACTTTACATCGGCCCGCTGGGCTCCGCCGCTGACCGCCTCATGCGGCACAACACGGTGCGGCCGGCAAACTGGCCGAACGAAAAATAAACTTCAAACATTGAAGACACGATTCGTTTCGCAAGTCAACCCCCCCAAAAGTGGTGTTTTTAAACGGCGGGGCCGAGCGTTCTGGCTTGTCACCTCATGCATCACGTCGGTGGAGTCGCGGAATCTCCGGCAGGTGGGCTGCGGGACCATGACGCCGTAGCGGTCCGCCCCTGGACGGCGCCGGCCATGGCCGCCGGGTCGGCCGTGGGACATGACCATCAGACGCGCCATTCTTGACAGCATACGCATATTTCTCTATGATGCCTCGGCACGGTCACCGGAGAGCGATCATGGCCAGGCGAGTCGTAGTGCCCATTGCCGAGGGCGTGGAAGAGATCGAGGCGGTCACCGTCATCGATATTCTCCGGCGTGCCGGCGTCGAGGTGACGGTGGCCGGCGTCACGGCCGATCCGATCACGGGCCGGAACCGCATCCGGCTGCTGGCCGATTGTCCGATCGACCAGGTCAATCCGGCCGAGCTCGACATGATCATCCTCCCGGGCGGGGCCGAAGGAACGAATCGATTGCAGCAATCCGCAGCGGTCCGACGACTGATCACGGAGATCGCCTCCCAGGGCAAGCAGGTGGCGGCGATCTGCGCCGCTCCAACGGTGTTGTCGGGGCTGGGATTGCTCAAGGGCAAACGGGTCACCAGCCATCCGTCGGTGGAATCTCAGCTGGGCGGGGCCGACTACACCGACGAGCGCGTCGTCGTGGACGGCAACGTCATTACCAGCCGCGGGCCGGGGACGGCGATGGAGTTTGCCATGGCATTGGTGGAGATCCTGGCCGGCAAGGAGAAAGCGGCCGAGGTCAATCACGGTGTGCTGGCCAAGATCTAGGACCGCAATGGACGAGCGGGATACATGATAACCTCGAAGTGGAGCCATATCATCTGGGGAGTCGGCCTCAGTGCGACACTGTGCTGTTCGATCGCGTGTGCCGAGGAACCGGCACCGCCGCCACCGCCACCACCGCCGCCGTGGTCCGGGTCGTTCAATTTTGGATTAACCGCCGCATCGGGCAACAGCCGTTCCTACAGCGGGAACGTGTCGGCCGACGCCAAGTACAAAAAAGATCCGTCGGAATTACGCGCCACCGCCTCCGTGGTCTATGGCAAATCTGACGGCAGCATTTCCACCAGCAAGGCGATGGGCACCGTCCATTACAGCTATCTCCTCACCGAACGGGTCAGCGGCTATCTGGCCGGCGGAGTCGAGCGGGACGGTCTGGCCGATCTGAACTTGCGGGTGACAGTCGGGCCGGGCGCCGGCTATTATTTCATCAAGCGGCCCGATGCCACGCTGGTCGGCGAGCTGGGCGTCAACTATTTCAGCGATAAATTTCTGAACCAATCGACCAAGAATTATCTGACGATGCGCGTGGCCGAACGGGGCGAATGGAAAATTTCCGGCACAGCAAAATTCTGGGAAACGGCAAACTTCTTCCCGGCGCTCAACAACCTGGCGACCGATTTTCACTACCTGGTCATGGGGGAGGCGGGGCTTGAGACCACCGTCACGACCCACACCACCATGCGGTTTGTGGTGCAGGACAGCTATGACAGCGAGCCGGCAAGCGGCCGGCGTCCAAACGACACCACCTATCTGGCGACAATCGGCTATAAATTCTAACGCGTGCGGTGTCGCTCGGTCGTGCGCCGCGCGCGGGGAGGATGTCATGGCGTCCATCGTTCAAGAGTTCAAATCGTTCGCGCTGAGGGGCAACGTTGTGGACATGGCGGTCGGCATCATCATCGGGGCCGCCTTCGGCAAGATCATCAACTCGCTGGTGGAGGATGTGCTGATGCCGCCGCTCGGGCTGGCCATCGGCGGGGTCGACTTCAGCGGGCTGTTCATCAATCTGAGCGGGACGAGCTACCCGAGCCTGGCGGCGGCGCAGCAGGCCGGAGCCGCGACGCTGCGCTACGGCATCTTTTTGAACACCATCCTGAACTTCGCGATCGTCGCATTCGCGATGTTCATGGTCATCAAAGCCATGAACCGGATCAAGACGATGGCCGAGCATCCCGCGACGGCGGCGCCCGCGACGATGGCCTGCCCGGAATGCCTCTCCCTGATTCCCATCGGTGCCCGCCGCTGCGCCCACTGCGGTTCGGTGGTGACGAAAGCGACATAGATTGTCTCATCTCATATTGCCGCCTTCGCCATGCTGACCTTCCTTGGTTACCCCAAATGCAGCACGTGCATCCGGGCCAAAAGAGAATTGGCAAAATTCGGTCACGCCATTAACGAAATCGATATTACTCTGTCACCGCCGTCGGCGATTGAGTTGAGCGGCCTGATCAAGAACAGCGGCCGCCCCTACACCGATTTTCTCAATCGCAGCGGCCTGCAATACCGCGCCATGAAGATGAAAGAGAAGGTCAAGGAACTCCCCGAGGGGTCGATTATTGCATTGCTTGCCTCGGAAGGACGGCTGATCAAGCGGCCGATTGTCACGGACGGGAGGCGGGTGACCGTGGGCTTCTCACCCGAGGAGTTTTCCAACATCTGGGGACGGTGATGGGACGGTCGATCACGCGAGACGATCAATCGGCGGATTTCACCAGGGATCCCAGAGTGCTGATGCTCTCGCTGATGGCCGTCATCGTCGGCGCCATCAGCGCTCTCGTCGCCTATGCGCTGATGAGACTGATCGCGGTGATCACCAATCTGGCGTTCTATCAGCAATGGTCCACAGTGTTCCAATCGCCCGACCAGCATCGGCTTGGATATTTCGTGATCGTGGTGCCCGTGGTCGGCGGGCTCGTCATCGGCCTGATGGCCCGGTACGGGTCGGAGCGGATCCGCGGCCACGGCATACCGGAGGCGCTCGAAGCCATTCTGTTCGGCCGCAGCCGGATGGAGCCGAAGGTCGCCCTGCTCAAACCCCTCTCCTCAGCCATCTCGATCGGGACGGGCGGGCCGTTTGGCGCAGAAGGGCCGATCATCATGACCGGCGGCGCTTTCGGTTCGCTCTTTGCGCAGTGCTTTCATCTGTCAACGGCCGAGCGCAAGACGCTCCTCGTGGCGGGCGCGGCGGGGGGCATGGCGGCCATTTTTGCAACGCCGGTGGCCGCCGTCCTGCTGGCCGTCGAATTGCTGCTCTTTGAATGGAAGCCACGATCATTCATACCCGTGGCGATTTCGGCCGCCACGGCCGCAGCCCTCCGCGTTCCATTGCTGGGGGCGGGGCCGCTCTTCCCCATTGTGCCGCACGCGATGCTGGGCGGGGAGGGATTAGCGTTCGCCCTTCTGGTCGGTGTGCTGGCTGGTCTGGGATCCGGCTGTCTGACGATGATGGTCTACGGGTTTGAAGACCTGTTCACCAACTGGCTGCCGATTCACTGGATGTGGTGGCCGGCCATCGGAGGGTTGTGTGTGGGCGTCGGCGGATTTCTCGATCCTCGTGTGCTGGGTGTCGGCTACGACACGATCCACGCGCTGCTTCGCGGGGAGATTCTTGGCGCATCCGTTATCGGTCTGCTCATCGGCAAGGCCCTGGTCTGGTCGTTCGCGCTCGGATCGGGCACGTCGGGTGGCGTCCTTGCCCCGCTGCTCATGATGGGCGGGGCGCTGGGCGCGGCCGTGGGGCGGTTCATTCCGGTCGGCGACGCGGGGATGTGGGCGCTCATTGGGATGGCCGCGATGATGGGCGGCACGATGCGCGCGCCGTTGACGGCGATGATCTTCGCGCTCGAACTGACGAAGGACCTCAATCTGCTGCCCGGCCTGCTGGTCGGCTGCATCGCCGCGCACGGCGTCACCGTGCTGTTGATGCGCCGGTCTATCCTCACCGAGAAGGTCGCCCGGCGCGGCTATCATGTGACGCGCGAATACGGCATTGATCCGTTTGCCGCCGTACGGGTGGGCGAGGTGATGGAGCGGAGCGTGGCGACCGTCCCCGCCGCGATGCGCGTGACGGAACTCGCGGACCGGATTGCCAGGCACGACCCACGCCTGGCCCGCCACGAGGGCTTGCCGATCGTTGATAATGACGGGCGGCTCGCCGGCATCATCACGCGCGGTGATGTCTTGCGCGCGTTGGAGCGGGGCGGGAACGAAGGGGTGACGGTGTTGGAGGCCGGGAGCCGCGACCCGATTGTGACCTATCCCGACGAAATTCTGTACGACGCGGCGAGCAAAATGCTGCGCAATCACATCGGACGACTGCCCGTGGTGAGCCGCGACAATCCCCGCCGTCTGGTCGGCTACCTAGGCAGGGCAAACTGCATGTCGGCCCGCCTGCGGCAGCTCGACGAAGAACACGTCCGCGAACGAAGTCTGATTTTTTGAGCGTCGGGGAATCGGCCTCTTCGCGGTTATGGCAATCGCACCATATCCGGCGGGGCGTTCAACACGCGCAGCGTGCCGATCCCGTGTTCGATCTCGACGATCGTTGCGGTGGCGTGATCGACTCTGAAGTTGTGCGAGGCGGACAGCTCCAGTCCGATATAGTGGCCGACCACCGCGCGGATCGGGTCGGCGTGGCTGACGACGGCGATCATCCCGTTCCGGTGCCGCCGTTCCAACTCGGCAGCTGCGGCGGCGACCCGATCCCGAACCTCGGCGAACATCTCGCCGTCGGGCAGCCTCGTCTCCGTGGGCGCGGCGTAGTACCGTTCGCGAATGGGATGACCCTCCAGTTCAGACCAGAGTTTACCCTCCCAGCCGGTGATCTTCGTCTCGATCCAGCGGTCATCGGGGATCGGGGAGAGGCCCAGCGCGGCGCCGATGATGGCCGCCGATTCGATCGTGCGCTGCAACGGGCTGGCGTACAGGGCATCCGCCCGCACCCCTTTGAGCCGTGCGGCTAATTGCTCGATCTGATACCGTCCGGACGCATTGAGCGGCACGGGCGACCAGCCAATGACGCGCCCCTCACGGTTCCAGTCGGTTTCACCGTGGCGGATGAGGAGCAGGGACAGCATATCGTCTTACCCCCGCCTCCCTCCAGGATCGGTGTGGGAGGGCGTTGTGGAGACGTCCTGCGAACGGAGAAATGCGACGGCCTCATCCGGTGTCGTGATGGCGCCGGCCAGTTGCGCCTCGCGGACGGTGGTGAGGAGCCGTCCCACGTTCGGCCCCGGCGGGAGCGACAGCAGCCGCATGACGGTGTGGCCGTCGATAAGCGGAGGCGGCAGGCGGCGGCGTTCGGCCGTCAAGGCTTCGAGTTGGGCGATGCGCGCCTTGAGCTGGCCGTAGGAAGTCATATCGGCCCGGCCGCTCTCGTGGATGGTGGCGGAGCTGTCGGTCCAGATCAACTGCTGCAGCGTTCGTCCCGGCCGGTCGTCGGAAAAGAAATAGCGCTCCATCGTCGAATTTTTCATCTGGTCGATCGGCCCGCTCATCGTCAGCAGGTGGTGGGCGACGAGCCAGGCCAGCCGGTCGGCATCGACGTGCAGGTGACTGTCTGCGGGGAAGCTCGACAGCTTCAACCGGACGGCGATGGCGTGGGCGATCGCGGCGCCGACCCGGTCGTGACCGTCGAACCGGATCCGGTCGGTCCCGTCCCGCTCCGGCGTGCGCAAGGTGACCGGTTTGGCCACGTCGTGCAGCAACACGGCGAAGACGAGCTCGGCGGTCGGCGGCTCGCCGGGAAACTCCTCCCGGAAACGGTCCGAGTCCAATTGGGACAGGGCCAGCCGCGTGTGGATCCAGACGTCCCCCTCGCTGTGGTAGTTCGGGGGTTGCGGACAGTTCTTCATCGGCAACAATTCCGGCATCAGGACGGCCGCCGCGCCGCAGCCGTCGAGCAGATCAAACGCCCGGACCGGGGCGCAGGCGAACATGCGGATCAATTCCTTCCCGATCGTCTCGCGCGGGACGATAAAGTCATCGTCGCCTCCGCCGGTCCGGTCGTTCAGGCGGCCAACGGCGCGGCCCAACGCCCGCCAGGTCTCCGGATCGATCTCGAAGCCGAGCTGGCAGGCGAGGCGCAGGCCGCGCAGCAGGCGGGAATAATCCTCGGCGAATCGCTCGGCAGGTTTCCCGACGGCACGGAGTCGACGCGCGGTCAGGTCCTCGCCGCCGTTGAACGGGTCCAGCAGCCGGCCGCGGGCGATCTCCCAGGCCATGGCGTTGACGGTGAAATCGCGCCGGCGCAAATCCTCCTCAATCGGCAGGGTTGGATCCGACTGAACGGCAAAATCCTTGTAGCCGCCCGTGTGGTGCAGGGAATGTTCGGTTCTGGGCAGCGCGACGTCGATCGCCTCGGCCACCTCGACCTCGCGGGGCAGAAATTTCAGCACGCCGAAATGTTTGCCGACGAGGTCGACCCGGCCGTGCCGTTCCAGCGCGGCGCGCACCCGGTCGATTGGCAGCCCCCTGACGACGAGATCGATGTCCTTGGTCGGACGTTCGAGCGCCAGATCGCGGACGGCGCCGCCGACCAGATACCAGTCGCCGCCGCCGGACGCCAGTTCGCCCAGCAGGGCGCCGACCGGACCCGCCTGAAACGCGGCCCAGCCGTCGGCGATCGTCCGTTCCACCGAAGCAGTCATGGAGGGAGGATAACACAGGCACAGACTATTTTCGAATGATAGCTGCCCCGGGGTCATCTCAAGGTACGTGTTTGGGACGTACCTGGGGGCGGCGACCAGCGAGCCATCCGCCGGAGGCGGAGAGCGAGTGGGGGAGGCTCAGGGGCGTGGGGCCTCGCCAACCGAAACGCAGAGCGTTTCGGGAATTTCATCCCCGCACGGGCCCCCACATCAAATGCGGCGACGCGAGCCCCTTCAACATTGGCGATCGGCCAATCGCCCGAATGGTCTTGAAAGGATTCCCCACCCACAGTATGATGGGCCACCGTGACGACGGCGGTCGAGTGCGACGTGCTGATTTGCGGCGGCGGTGTCGGCGGCCGGGTGCTGGCGCTGTTGCTGGGTCGGGGTGGCGCCGACGTTCGCGTGCTGGAGCAGGCGC
>Ga0335085_10008409_pt1 | contig 15751 bp, 9 predicted proteins | sample Lox_Sample_45_FD_206712 | JGI IMG/M metagenome (GOLD analysis project Ga0335085, IMG submission 206712) | Soil microbial communities from Loxahatchee National Wildlife Refuge, Florida, United States - Lox_Sample_4.5 | ecosystem: Environmental > Terrestrial > Soil > Wetlands | place: USA: Florida...
CTCTTTCATTCCCTACTACATGCCGGTTTGATCCCGGCGCACGCACACTTTACGGCACACCTCGATTTTTGAGGTTTACGACAACTGGTAAGGGATTGAAAAGATGGTGAGCGCGGAAGGAATCGAATCCACCTGAAAACGTCAATTGAAGGACTTACACAGCACGGACGGCGCTCTAAAGACGTGGAAGGCCCCAGTAGTCTACGTTAATTGATTGCAAACTGATTGCAGCTCTCCACTTACGATGGCACCACCGTCACGCTAAGGGACTCTCGCTGTAGTCTCCGGAGTTTTCATAGAAATCTCATTGTTGCACCGTATCGGCGCACATTCACGTCGTCAAGCAGTTGTCGCATGGATCATCTTCTTCTTCCTTGTCACGTCTGTAAGATCTGTGCCCATCCGACGGCAGCATCGAAAGGGTTTCCTCACTGCGTGGAATTCCCCATGGCGATCAGGTGTCCCGCAAATGGTTCGAATGAGGCCCAGCAACCAGTATCATCAACTGCATCCTCCGAGTTTCGCTTTCCGCGTACTGTCCAATAAAACTGGAGGCGCGGGACTTGCTCGAGGTTCACCTCGAACGTCGCACTGTCGGGGTGTAGGTGACAGCCTGTAACTTCCTCTATCGCTGCGACCGGCAGGGACGCGCGAAATTCTTTGTCGTTCTCAGGACCGTATCGCGGTTGCGTTGAGTGTAGGAATTCCAGAGCTTGCTCCTTGGTCCAGTTCCGAGGTAGTCTCCGCCGCATTTGCTCGATTTTTTGGATCCTAGAGTCTTCAATCAAAGTGCCTGAGGCAGTGAACGTCAGGATGGGAGCATGTATGTCCTTCGCAAAATCGATCTGGGCGGTTAAAAAGGATTTTGTCTCGGCAGAGCGGACCCCACAATAAGGCAATGGAACAGGCTTGAGGGAAACGCCGGACATACGGCAAGGATGAAACTCAAACTCAACGCCGACCAGCGAGAACTCGACGTCGAAGTGAGTTTTGAGGGTTGCGAGGCCCTGATAATCACTTAGGTCAGGATAGGCCGCATTTAGGAATCGGGAAAGAATGTCGAGCGGATTGTAAGCACTGTTCTCTTTGGCTGCACTCGCTGCGGATTGCGCGTTGAGAGCTGTAGCTCCGCCCAATAAACAGGTAGCGATTAGAATGCTACCAACGACGCTTTGTCCAATAGTCATTTCTTGTGTTTACTCCGACTTTAGATTGATGCTGTGGTTGCCCAGCACCATCCAATACAGGCCTTGGTCATATAGCTGATAGGCGGGATCGCCTTTTATGCGGTTGTTTGCATAATTAACCGCATCCGTAACGGTCGCGCCGTGGACTAACCGATCGAGAATGAATATCCACGCTTTGGAAGCAACCCCTAGTTCAACATCATCTGGCTTGCGATGATTCGGTGGATACACTGGTACTATGATTGCTCTGGCCCGAGTCTCCACGGTGCCGTCCGTTGACAGATCGTGCACGTCCCACATCTGCACAAATGGAGGAACCTCGCCGGGATAACCAAATCCAGGGTTCAGCGAACATGCCCCAAAGAACACAATCTTTGCTTGGGGGGCCAGTTTGTCCCCCAAGAGAAGCGATGGATGCTGCTGGGTCCAAGCAGAATTGCGGTATTCCCAATTCGGATCAGAGTTTAAGCCGAGAACTGTACTGACGTCTTTCTCTAGGCTGACCAATTTGTGATCACCCCAGTTGTTAGGCTCTGGCGGTAAGGTGTCGCCGTTCGGGTACAGGACATCCCATGGTGCATTCGGGTCTGCGAAAGGCGGATTGGAATTGGGGTAGTAGAAAGTAATCCCGAACGAAAACTGGTAGGGCGTACCTTCATTTGCATCAAGAGAGTGCCCGATGTATGCAATGGCATCTAGAGGTCGATTCAATTCGCTTTGAAACACTTGCACTCGCGCGCTATTCCCGTCATGGAAACGCTGGAAAGCCTTGACGGTGCCGTTTGGAGTACCTGTAGATCTGACCCCATTGATGACATTGATGGTATTCAGCGTGCTCTCCATTAGCGTATAGAAGTCCGGAACATCATAGGCAGGATTTGGAGGTGCCCCGAGATGAGAGGGAAGGAATGTCACAATCTGGGGCAATGGGGAATGGCTCTGGCCTTGAACATTGCCACCGCCGCCTGTTACCTGGCCACTGGGCCAGCTGGAAGTGGCGGAGTCCAGAGGATTGCCGGCGATCTCTTCTATAACAGGGTCTCCGCCCGTGCCAACCCATAGACCGTTAACCCAATAAGTGCTATTTGAGACTACACCGTATCCGGTTGCCCCGCCCACAGTGCTCCAAGGATCATAGGTAGCGTTGCCGTTCGCGTCCAAACGCACTACATCCTCTTGAGCGCCAATGACATGCCTAATCGCGACGCCTCCTCCTGCGGTGGCTGTGATGATTTGGACGGTGCCCGAGGCCGGCTGCCACCTCCATAGCTCATTGCCACTGGCTTCCTCAACGTCCATAATCTGGTTTCCGTCAGTCGTGAAATACGTTCCTTTGTCACCCAAAACCATGTCTCCACCCGTGAAGTTCTGAATCGTGGCTGTTGCACTTGAGCCACCGATATCCATGACCTGTAGCGAAGGCGGGGTTTGGTTCGGACCGCTCGGCGGAGTTGGAACCTGAACCAGCGCACCCCCGTTCCCATCAGGAATCACAGGTCCGTTCGCAGGATTTGGCAGATTGGTTGTAGAAACGGCTCCCGAGGGAGAAATTGCCATCAGCTGGGAAGTGGTTGTTGTGGACGAGTCCGTTGTCATATCGTCGCAGTCATTGACGGAATCGATCGTTGGTATTGGCCAATAAAGCGTGTTTGACCAGGCGATCGAGAGGTAGTACGTCCCATCCGGGCCGACCGAGATGGGCCCCGAACCTGGAGCGAGGGTTTCCGAATACGCATTGACCGTACATCCGGGCAACTGGGTTACGGTAGAGGATGGCCAATGCCAATTCGCAATCGGAGCACCCGTATTCGGGTCGATCTTTGTCAACTGCGAGGCACTGTAATTCTGAAATTGGTTGATCAGGTAGTCTTCTGTAACAAGTATGAATCCATTCTGGTCGATTGCGAGAGTGTTTTCGAAACTTCCTGGCGAGTCGTAGCGCCAGCTAGTGCCCCCGGAGACACCGTCTATTCGAATAAGAGATCCCGTCGATGGCATCCCGGGATTCGAACTACCGTTCAAATTGTTCGCAACAGAGACGATCACCCCACCGAAGTTGTCAGGAGACTCTGCCGTGACCTGATCTACGCCGGAGCCGGATGCAGACGAGCCAACTCTCGTGTGCCATTGCTGGCTGCAACCGGACGAGATACCCCTTAGCCAGATGCTTCCCGCACCATCGTCTTCGACCGCAATCAGATCAGGTGTAGTGCCGTCACTCGGTACCGCCTGCATGATCTTGAGAACCGTAAATGCGCTCGTACTCGGAGGAAGCGCGCAAACGACAGTTCCAAGCGGTAATGATGTCCCACCGACAACAATCGTAATTGTGGTTGTAGCAGAGAGGCCATTGTAGCTTGCCGTCACGGTCTCGGTCCCCACTTTACTGGCAGTGAGCACGGGGGGATCTGTACTGGAAAGCTGCGCGAGAGTGTTGTCACTGAGGCTCCACAGAGCACCAGCGATGTTGTGCTCCAGATTGTCGCTTAAGGACAGATTCACAGTTTGCCCCACAAAGACCGTCGAGTCGACAGGGGAGATCGAAAGGCTTTGTGATCCGGCGGCCACGACCGTAAATGTCGCGGCATTGCTCGATAAACGCCCGACCTTCACCGTAAGAGGACCGCTCATCGTTCCTTTGGGAACCGTCGCTGTAATTTGAGAACTAGTCCAATTTGTTGGTTGCACCGCGATGCCATTGAACAAGACGATGGGGCTGCTCGATGGCGTTGAGAGGTTCGCTCCTGAAATCGTCACGACAGTGCCAGCATCCCCGGAACTCGGCGACACTCCAGTAACGGACGGTGGCGCCGCAATCGTGAGGGTAATGGCGTTGCTCGTCTGGCCGTCACTTGTAATGGTGACGGGCCCTGTCTGGGCCCCTGCCGGGATTTGGGTGACAACACTCGTATCGCTCCATGAGATTGCCGATGCAGTAGCGCCATTGAATGACACCGCTCCCGACGTTCCGAAACCGGATCCGGAAATCGTTATAGTGTCGCCGATAGCTCCAATCAATTCAGATATTCCTGCAATGGCCGGAACTGGTTGCGTAACGCTGAAGTTGATCGAATTACTCCCTACGCCACCGGCTGTGACCTGAACGGGACCCGAAGAAGCTCCCGCTGGTACATAGACCACTATGGACACTCTGCTCCAAGAGAACACTTGAGCAGGAACCGAGTTGAAGGTCACGAAACTAGACTCTTGTAGATCGCCGAAGTTCGTGCCGCCGACGGTGACGGCCGCGCCCACCGATCCCGAAGTTGAGGAGAGCGATGAGATTGTGGGCATTGCAGAATCAACAATGAGAGAGGCAGTCGCGCTTATCCCGCTCGATCTCGCGGTGATGTTGGCGTTTCCGGCCCCCAGGGTGGAAACCAAACCGGGCGTAGTGCTGCTCATTGTGACAACAATCGGATTGGAGGAAGTCCAACTGGCTGAGGCTGTGAGGTCCTTCGAACTCCCATCGGAGTAGGTGCCCGTTACAGAGAACTGCAGACTTTGACCCACGAGAAGGGTAGACAACTGCGGCGAGATGCTCAGATAACTTAGCGAGGGAGCCGTGTTCACCAAAGTCGAACCATTCACCGAACCTGCCGTGGCAGTTAACACCGTCGAACCGCTGGTCGTCGAGTAGACAAATCCAGGTCCGCTGCTATCGTTCGTCACTCCGGTGACGGTCTGGTTTGACGAACTCCAAACGACTGAACGAAGGGTCTGTGTACTTCCCTCGGAGAACGTTCCGAGGGCAACAAACTGCTGTGCCATTTTCCCCGGTATGGAAGGATTGGCCGGAACTATAGCAATCGATGTAAGGCCGGGAGGTGTGAGAACCGACGGATGGTAGAAGTCGATGCTAGCAAGAGTGGTCCCGCTGTTTGTGCCACCAGCGATTACGACATCACTGCTGGGCACCACTGTGGCGGTCTGGCCAGAACGAGCCGCAGTTAGCGTCTGAGCGGACGAGAAGGTGCCAGCAGCCGGATCGTAGATTTCTGCAGTGTTTTCTGAGGCGCACGTTGAGGTGCAAGAACTGTACCCACCCGCCACCAGCACCTCACCGTTCGTTAACAAGCTCGCGCTGTGATCAAAACGTGCAACGCTCATTGCGCCCGTGTTGGTGAATGTTCCTGCGACAGGGTCATAGATCTCGGCTGAACTGACTGGGCAACCGGGTGTGACACAAGTTGAACCGCCGGAAATCAAAACCTGACCGGTGTTCAGAACCGTGGCTGTCGCATTCGCGCGCGGCGCGTTCAGGCTCGCAGTTGCACTGAAAGTCCCAGTAGTCGGATCGTAGAGTTCGGCAGCGGCGGGATAGTTGGAGCCATCGACGCCGCCTGCGATGAGCACGAGTCCCTGATTCAGGGTTACCGCGACCGCGTTGGAGCGTGCCGCGTTCAGATTCCCGGTGGGAGTAAAGGTGCCTGACACAGGATCGTAGATCTCGGCCGTGTTTAAGACAGTACACGAGCTGGCCGATGAGCAATTCTGGCCGCCAGCGATAAGCACGCGACCGTCATTGAGCAGGCTGACCGTATGCCCGCTGCGTGGAGCGGTCATGCTGCCACCAGCGGTGAAGTAGCCGTATGAGTACGGCATGTTGAATATTTCTGCGCTGCTGAGAGACGCGCAGTTCCCGCTAGCGTCGCAGGTGTAGCCGCCTGCGATCAGGACTCTCCCATCCGGGAGTAGTACCGCCGGGGCAGAGCGCGGTGTTGCCATGTTTGAGGCATTGCTCGACATGGCAGAATCCGGGTTGTACAGCTCCGCGCTTGCCAGATAGGCGCACGCACCCATGCTCGGACAGCTTACGCCGCCGGCGAGTAACACCATCCCATTGTTCAGCAATGTGGCACTCTGGCCGTAGCGGCTAGTATTGAGGACAGGTCCGGTGGGTGTTCCGACGTTCAGAGTGGCAGTTCCTGAGACGGCCCCCGAGGTTGCGGTGACCGTCACATTGCCCACAGCAAGAGCCGTGACAAATCCTGTGGCGCTTACTGTGGCGATGCTTGGATTTGAAGAAACCCAGGTGCTCGAACCGGTCAGATCCGTGGAAGAGTAATCTGAATACATACCCGTAGCGGAAAGCTGTTCCGTGCCGCCGATATCAATCATCAGACTGCTCGGAGAAATTGTGAGCGAACTGAGAGTTGCGGGCGTCACAGTAAGTATAGCGGAGCCGGAGACGGTGCCCAGCGCAGCTTGGATAGTGGCCGATCCCTGCGCGATGCCTGTAATCATGCCAGACGATCCCACATACACGGCTCTGCAAGGGAGACACGACCATTCAACGGAATTGGTGATGTCTTGGTGGGTTCCGTCTGAATACGTTCCTGTTACCTGGTATTGTTGACTGGTTCCTAAAGCGATAGATGCGTTCGCAGGGCTGAGTGAGATCGCGACCAACACGGGAGGTCCAACTGTCACGGCCGTGGAGCCGCTTTGGGAACCCGATGTCGCCTGAATCGTCGAGGTACCCAGCGACACTCCCGTCACGAGTCCCGTAATATTCACCGCGGCAGCCGAGGTGGAGGCGGTCCACGTAGCTGATGCCGTCAGGTCTTGTGCGCTTCCGTCGGAATACAGTCCTGTCGCTCGAAGCTGTTGCGAAGTCCCAAGCGCAACAATCGGGCTTTGTGGACTGACTATGATAGAAACTAGCGATGGCGGAGGAACGGTCACATACGTCGAACCGGTGATTCCGACGGCACTCGCTGAAATTGTGACGGTCCCTTGAGCGAGGGTTGTCGCAAATCCAGTGTCAGTGGCGTCATTGCTTACGACCGACACGCCGGTCGAGGACGAACTCCAGAGAGCCGAGACCAACACTTGAGCGTACTGTCGCTGAAGGTGCCGGTGGCGGTGAAAAGTTGCTGCGATCCAAAGGGAACGGATGGTGATGCCGGCGAAATCGAGATCGTCGTCAGTCCCATCAGCTTACTCGTTTGGTAGCTTTCGGCGGTGTTGAAGACATTCGTGCCGTCAGTTCCTCCGACTTCCAGGACAGTTCCGTCATTGAGCAGCGTTGCGGTCTGATCGGTGCGCGCACTGATCATGGTAGAAGGAACGGCCGTAAAGATCTGACTTGTTGGGTTGTACAATTCGGCGGAATTCAACGCCGAACTCGTGCCACCTGAATCGTATTGTCCTCCGCTGAGCAGGACTTTGCCGCCATTCAGCAAATTGGCGCCATGGGAGGCTCTCGGTGATGTCATTGGCGCTGTGATTGCGGTGAACGTGCGGGACGAAGGGCTATAGATCTCTGCCGTGCTTAACGATCCTGCTCCGGGCAGATCACCGCCGGTGAGCAGAACAGTCCCGTCATTGAGCAGGGTTGCGGCATGGCCTTCGCGTCCTGAGGCCATGTTGGCCGAAACCGGAGAGAAGGTCCACGTCGTCGGGTCGAATATCTCGGCGTTGCTGTAAGCACCGCTCGGGGTCGGATCGGTGTCACCGCCGGTGATCAACACCTGCCCGTTCTGAAGCAACGTTGCTGTGTGATGGAATCGCGGCGTGTTCGTATTGCCTAAGTCGATGAACAACTGAGCCGCCGGATCATAGATTTCCGAGTCGCCGATGATGCCTGTCGTGGGATCGTAACCTCCCACGATCAGCACTTGCCCGTTGGCTAACAACGTCGCCGAATGGCCGATACGCGCCGTATTCAGGGTGGCCGACAGCAACGTGAAGGTTCCGGTAACCGGGTCATAGATCTCGGCGGAATTCAGTGGCGTTTCGTTGGTAAGACTCGAACCACCCACGATCAGCACAGTACCATCATTCAAGAGCGTGGCTGTGTGCAACCACCTCGGCAAGATCATGCCATTGCCAGAAGCAAACGTCTGGCTCGTTGGAGAATAGATCTCAACGGTGCTGAGAACATCAGAGCCATCCCTTCCGCCAGCCAACAGAACACTCCCGTTGTTGAGCTGAGTAGCGGTGTGTCCGTAGCGGGCAGAACTCGTCGTTCCGATTGTAGGAACAAAATCTGATCCTCCGATCGTGAACGCCACCGAGTTGCTCCACACTCCGCCCTGCAGAATCTGCGCCACGCCCGTCTTCGAGCCCGAAGCCACTGTCGCCACGACCTGTGTGTCACTCCAACTCACCACTACGCCGTAGGTGCTGCCCAGCCACACGTTGCCGCTGCCTTGACTGGCACCGAAGCCCGTGCCCGTGATCGTCACCTGTGTCCCGGCAGTCGCCGTCGTCGGCGTCACGCTGGTGATGTTGGGCGTCTGGCCGAAGACAAGTATTGGCGACAGGACCAGCCCAAACAGTACTAGCCACCGTGACCCTCGACGCGAGACCTGATGGCGAACTCCGTTAGCTTTTCTTGTATTGGGGAAATAACCGATAAGGGACGAAGCGACACTTCGCAGTAGCATTCTCATCTCTTCCGCTCGCAATCTGAAGGCACTCGTACTCTTGTCATCAACGCCTTTTGGACGCACCATTCCCGGCGCGATGACCGCACATCACGCTTGTACTTCTTCAGACTTCAAGGGGAAGCAGTGAAAAGAATCGACGCAACGCCCGCGCTGTTCTCGTCACTGAGTTGCGCGGAACGATAAATGTTGCAACTTGGGATGTCAATAGCACAAACTGGGCGAAACCAGCCTTTGTGTAACGGATCACTGCGCCCTGTGATGCGGATCACTAACTGAGGATATTTCCGACTAACTAACGGCTGATCCCCAATGAGTGACTCAGGTCCGGGCATTGCTCATGCACTGAGTGGGACATTGCTTGGGTCCGATTCATAATGGGTTCAGCTAGGGACGGCTCCTTAGATGGCTGTCTGATGTCCCCTGTAACAGCACCTACCGGTTCTGGCCCAAGAGAAGAACCTTGGAATATCTCACGGATAGTCTGGTGATGATGCTGCAGAATTCGTCCGGCTGTTTGTTGGATTAGATCTGAGGCAGAGGGGCGAACATTTGAGTGCATGATCGCCTCTCGCAAGAGCTCTCTGTCGCTCGTCACAACGGCGATGCTCTCTCGGCCGCGAGAGGCAGCAACGTAGAACAACTCCCTGTGCATTCCATCACCCGAGATCACCACGGCATCTACTGATTTTCCTTGACTCCGATGAGGGGTCAGAGCATAGCCATGGCTGAATTCCTTGTAGTCTCTTGGAAGAACACGAGCATCACATAAATGAATGCGGTTCTGCTCGTCGATTCTTGAAACGGTCACCAACTCTCCATTTGTCGATCGGAAGTTTGAGCCCGGTCGGTTTGACATCAATAGCAGCCGGTCGTTTGGTGCGATTTCGATCTCCCGTCGTTCATAGATTTCGAAGCATCTTGCCTGCCTTGGCGTCACCGATCGTTCTTCGCCCCGACAATTCCTACCAAGGAGCCGATCAGCCTGGGCGCGGATGACCTGAATGGTTTCCCCTCGGGCCACGCCAGTGATCGTGTGGTGGAATTTCAATAGGTGGCCCTCGCGATAATTCCGAAGGTCGGTTTTTTCCGCGCGTGTCCAGTTCAGAGGGAGATGATGTTCCAAACACACACTGTTTCCGAGTTCACCCCTGCGTGACAGCTGGGTGCGGATCGCTAGTGTAATTTGGCGAATCTCCTCATGCGTCGATGCCACAACGAGAACCGTGCCGGGCTCCCCCTTTAAATTCTGTTCGGCCCTGGCCTCAAAATAAGCCTGCTGTATCGCGTGGGCACGATCTGCCCAGGCGACTTCGTGAATCGCTCCCATCGCTTCCAGCCTGTCGAAGCCCCGCTCAGGGTTGCGCCGCAGCTCCTGGATCGCGTCACGATAGCTAGGCACCGTTTGCCGCTGGACTCCAGTAAGGGAAATGCTCTTCAACCCCGATTCCTTCTCCAATATGCGAAGCGCATCGCAGGCCTCGACACTGCGAATCTGTTTCGTGTCTCCGCTGAAAACGATTCGCGATGAATGCTGTTCGGCCAGCTTCAAGAGTTCCGACATTTGACGGCCGGAAATCATTCCAGCTTCATCGACAATCATCACGCTGCCGTACAAATCCTTGGCGGCAGATGGGCTCTGCAGCAGTCGTTCCACACTCATAGCGTTTTCGAAGCCAACCTTCCGTAACTCTTCGACCGCACTCATGGTGGGCGCAATTGCGATGACTTCTCTGCCATTTGTTTGTAAGGCTTCGCGGATTTGTTCCAGCGTAGCGGTTTTGCCGGTGCCCGCAGCGCCCCGGAGGTTCACGGCTAGATCACGACTATTGAGAACAAATTCAACAGCTTTCTTCTGTTCAGGGCGTAGCCGCTCTGAAACCGCAAAATTGTCTTGTGCACCCAGAGGCTCAAACTGACCAATTCCATGGTTAACGCGAGCGATCATTTCTCGTTCGCGGTTGAGGCTCTCGCGTGTGGCGACCTCTTGTCCGGCCCGCAGGACATCACCTCTCGTCTCCTGAAGAGATAGCTCACCCTTCAATTGTCCGAGATCAATCTGGCCTCGACTGTAACGGAGAGCCTCAGTCAGGAGTTGGTGTTCGGCTGCTACCGAGACACGCTCAAAGATGTGACGTTCGGCATAATCAAGGGATGGATAAGGGTTGTCCAATTGATGTTGCTGAGTCAGAGATCTGGAATGAGCTTCCTCACGAACACGGTCCAGCCCTATCCTCTCCTCCGTCGATAAACGCGCCGATTGACGCGAGTGCACTTCCGGCGTCGAAACCTCAATGAGCTTGTCCGCGCGCGATTCCCTCACGAGAATAGCGACTTCGTTGTCCGTCGGCGGTCGGTTGTTCACTTCGATGAACTGGGCAATTGCGTTGTCGCGCTGCTCGCTTCGCTGACTGTATCTTTCAAGTAGTTCCTCCGAGACTCCTTTGATCTCGAATCCCAGATCTTTTCCGTTGACGGTGCGCCGGTCCTCGATCTCATAGCCGAGAGAACGCACCTCACGAGCCAGCGCATTGCGATAGACTTCGCTAAGGTAAGCCCGCCTTTCATAGATGCCAGAAGCTTGCAGCGCTTTCCATCGCCCCTCTACGCCGTCATAGGTCAAATTAGCCGCCACGGCGTGCGTGTGGAGTTGGGGATCGAGTTCACGGCTTGTGTCGTGATGGTAGACAGCCAGGACCAGATTTCCAGTGCAGCGGTTCTCATTAGCTCCGCTCATGCGTACTCGAGTAGCCGCAATCTGTTCCAGTTCCGTTAGGGTTTCTTGGACAGCCCCTCGGTGGGCCTCGACCAATCTGTCATCGCCGCCCAGTTCGGCAATGATTGAAACCGACTTGGGAGCCGAGATCGTAAAGTCGTACAAGTTGCGTCCGCGACTTTGCGTTGTGCCATCGGCTGATATCCGGTCGGCGCTTTGGCGTTGCCGCAGGAACTCGCCACTTTCGGGATCAAGGCCCTGACGTAGCGCCTCGAACTGCTCGGTACGGACCTCCCCGGAGAGTCCCAGCAGTTGTGCCCCTCTGCCCTGCCACTGGCCAGTAATGCGCTCGCCCTCAGCGTAGTAGTCGCTGTGTTGCAAGTGCCGAGCGGAGTAGCCGGAACCGTCCGACATGGCACGAATCGTCAGCATTTCAGGGATCCTTGAACTGCGCTTTGAGCCAAGACACCATCCCTAACGCTTCGCGTTAGGTTCGGCGTCAAGTGCACGACCGGACTCGCTGTCCGGTGCTCGTCCGGCGTTTGTCCGGGAAATATCCGGCTGATGTCCGGCCATCCTTTTCCTCGTTGTTAACGTCTCTAACAGTAGCCATCGTTTGCCGCCACTATCTCGCTCATAACTTCTGGAGGATCTATGGACCATAAGTTCCAAGCCATACTGAACTCTCTCCCAACTAACCAGACTCGCTCCCGACTGGAGCCTTACCGCGAGCTAATCGTTGAGATGCGAAAACGAGGACGAAGCTATCAGGAAATTGCTCGCGTGCTTCACGAGTCGTGCGATCTGCACGTTGGCACCAGCACAATCAATGATTTCGTTTTGGCGGCGGCTAAGTCAAGACCAAAGCGCAAGATTGCAGTCAATAATAAGTTGTCAGTAGCTAATAAGGATTCTTTGGTACCTAGAAGTACTTATAGGAGCAGGAAGGATATACAAGGACCTGTAAGTACTCAGAAGGCATTGGAAGGCACTATAAGGAACATTAAGGCACTTAAAGACCAACCGGCACTGCACCGCAAGAAAAAAGCTGCCTTCGAATACAACCCCGACGAACCCTTGCGGCTTCAGCGTAATCAAAAGACCCAGGAGTAACCCACATGCACCAGCAATCTGCCGCTGAAGCCGCTCAACTCAATCTCGCTAATCCCACCAACCAAACCGACATCTCCAAGCGCGTTATTTTCACGATGGGCGGAAAAGGAGGCGTCGGCAAAACCAGTGTCGTGCTCGCTCTCGCCGAGTGGTTTGAGAACCACCAAATTCGGGTCCGACTTCTGGACCTCGACACGGAGAACAAAGCTCGCGGCAGTTTGAAACACTACTTTGACGGCACCGTCGCCAAGGTCAACATTCACACTGCGGCGGGTCTGGATGCTTTCATTGACCATCTTTCTGCCGATAGCTTAATCATCCTTGCCGATATGGGTGCCGGTTCCGGGCACGTCACGCATGAATGGTTTGACAGCATGTTCGAAGATGTGAGGGCGACGGGCGTGGAGTTCACTGCAATCGGCATCGTCACCCCCGATCCCGCAAGCGTGGAAAGTGTTCTGAGCTGGGCAGCCAGGCTCCAAGACCGAGTCAGCTATGTCATTGTCGAAAATGCAACCACTCATCAGTCCGACTTCTCCTATTGGCGAGACAGCCATCAGGCCGATCAGTTCCGCACAGCCTTCAGGCCGACCATCTTGAGCATGGAATTTCGACTCCCCGACCTTGAGAATCCAGCCCGACAGCACGGCGTCACCTTGGGCCAGGTTGCTGAACGCAGAATCAGAGTCCCGGAGCTGCAACGAGCCTCACTGGTGATTCGCGCACAGAGCTATCGCCGTCGCCTCTTTGAAGAGATCGAGAAGGCGAAAGGCCTCTTGTTGCCATGACGACCGTTACCGCTAAACCGACTCTTGCTGAGAGGCAGAACGGCGAGTGTGATTTCATCGATGACATAGCCGAACTGCTCCCGGAGGAACAACGTCCGCTCTGGTATCGCGACATGGCGCACTTGCGCCGCCTGCCGCCCGATGACGAGTTGCTTCGAATTGCACGAGCGATGGGGTTTCTGGCAATCGTGACGCGGCAAGCGCCGGCCCAGATCGCGAGCGAACGCAGTCAACTTACGGCGATTCTCAACCAAAGCGTGAAAGCGATTCACGCTGTTCGCCAGGATATGGTCGGTCTCCACAAACGACTTGACGACCGGCTTTCGCACTTGCCTCTGGAGGTCTCAGAAGGCATCAATCCACAGACCATTGCTGCTGTGCTCAGCGAGAGTCTGCGTCAGAGGTTCACCGAGAGCGGACTACCGGAGACCGCGAAGTCTCTGATGCTCGTATCCCAGCAGAGCAAACAAGTGGCAATTGACTTTGATCGCTCATCGAAGTATCTGGCGAATGCGTACCGAGTCGCAGCCGAAGACGCGCGGAAGTCGTTGGAAGACATGCGGCTCACCATACAAGCCGCTACGAGTTCCGCCAAGGAGAGCGCGAACGAGCTCACACACACATTCCTTCGCGAATACAAGTGGTCGGTACTCGTTCTTTGCAGTTCTGCGCTGGCGGTCGGCTTCTCGCTTGGAATTCTGTGGTATCGATGGGTCAACTCCGGAGAACCGGCACCCACTCAAAATGTGGTTTCGGTACAAGCCCAACCGCACGACTCCAAGCCAGCGCCAAGCTCTTCGCACAAGCTGCAACACAAACCAAAATCTGAGGAAGAGCCTTCGCAATGAAAGCCCCAAATACAAACTCGCTCCAGATTTCATTCCCTTTCGCTTCCACCGCGACGAAACTGGAACTGCGGAGAACCGGTCAAGGGGCAGGCCCGCTATCGCGACTCCCTTCGGTCGCCCTTGACCGAACCTCCGCAGTTCCAGTCCAACCCGCCACTATGGAAGCGAAAGAAGAAAAACGGACTATTCAAGACAGCCCCTCACACGATGCACAGTACGCAGCTTGGCTGAGTGCAGCCGAAGCGGCGGTCTACCTCAACTTCAAGACCCGAACAATTCAGCTCTGGGCGCGACAAGGCCGATTGAAAGCCAACGCGCTTACTGGCTCGCAGCGTCATGTTTGGCGCTTCTTGCGATCCGACCTCGATGAAATCGTTATGCACAGGAAAGCTGTGCTAAGCTCGGCCCAGCCGTCCGTGCTCGCTAACGAAAGGAGATGACATGAAACGAGCACGGCATAAGCAAGGATCTGTTGTTTACGATAAACGTCGCAGGGTGTGGAACTACCTATTCTGCGAAAACGGAATTCGGCGAACGAGACTGATCGGCTCGCTCCGCGACTTTCCAACCAAGACAGCCGCGTGGCAAGCAGCAGAGCCGTTTCGCCGCTCGATGGACAATGCAAAAAACGTCGCGAGGTTGAGTGTGGCGGAGTTGATTCAGCAGTACCGTGTAGAAAGAATGCCGAAGCGGGTCGATACTCGACGCGCCTACGAAGTTTGGTTGAGGCATCACGTCCTCCCAAGGTGGGGAAATGCCCAACTGACTGAAGTTCAGGCACGTCCAGTTGAATTGTGGTTGCAGTCCTTGCCTCTGGCTCCCAAGAGCAGAGCGCATATTCGTGGCCTGTTGAGCGTTTTGTGGGACTTCGCGATGTGGCGCGGCGAAATTCCCACCCAACGCAATCCGATGGAGTTGGTAACAGTAAAAGGGGCGAGCAAACGAAAACGACACGCTCGGAGTCTCACGGTGGATGAATTTCAGCGCTTCATCGACCATCTGACAGAACCATTCCGCACGATGGCATTGCTGTGTTGTTGCCTTGGCCTACGGATCAGCGAGTGTCTTGCGTTGAAGTGGCATGATGTGGACTGGATCGACTGCAAACTGACGGTAGAACGCGGGATTGTGTGCCAGCAAGTGGACGAGGTGAAAACTGCCGAGTCACGCAAGAAACTGGTGATTGACCGTGAACTCCTCGTAGCCTTGCAGTCGTGGAAGCAAGCAACTCAGTTCTCTGATTCGGAGGATTGGATGTTTGCCTCCCCGGTTCAGCTTGGCCGGTTGCCGTGGTCCTACGACCAGGTTTGGCGCGTGTATCAAAAAGCGGCAAGTAAAGCCGGAATCGGCGGCCTCGGTACTCACTGCTTGCGACACACGTATCGGACGTGGCTCGACTCGGTCGGCACACCGGTCGGTGTTCAACAAAAGCTAATGCGTCACGCCGACATCCGCACCACAATGAACATTTACGGAGATGTGGTTACCGCCGACATGGCGGAAGCGCATGGCAAGATCGTGGGGCTCGCCCTTAACCGATTGCAAACTGATTGCAAACCGAGCTAACTGCTTTAGAAGTGGTGAGCGCGGAAGGAATCGAACCTTCAACCTACTGATTAAGAGTCAGAGCAGCGCTCTCCTAAACTGTTGACGAGACATGCCTTTCCTCTTGCACTCTCTTGACTTCGGGACTTTTTCGGGAGTC
>Ga0335085_10008410_pt1 | contig 15749 bp, 16 predicted proteins | sample Lox_Sample_45_FD_206712 | JGI IMG/M metagenome (GOLD analysis project Ga0335085, IMG submission 206712) | Soil microbial communities from Loxahatchee National Wildlife Refuge, Florida, United States - Lox_Sample_4.5 | ecosystem: Environmental > Terrestrial > Soil > Wetlands | place: USA...
GCGGCTATGTGCCTGGCAATTCCGGGACAAGTGATCGGGTTCGTCGACGAAGCTAACCGCCTTGCGACGGTCGAGATCGCCGGTGTCCGGCGCACCGTCAACGTCGGTCTCCTAGACGAAGACGGTGACGGCGCGAAGCCCGGCGATTGGGTGCTGATCCACGTGGGCTTCGCGCTCTCGAAGGTCGACGAGGACGAGGCGCAGGCCACCCTGCAGCTCCTGGAGCAGATGGGAGCCGAATACGAGCAGGAGCTGGAGGAGCTGAAGGCAAGTGCGATCCAGTGAACGTCAGCTGCGGCGAGGAGCACTGCATCACCTGTTCCGACGAGGCGACGCCGATGCGGGTGATCTCGGTCGAGCCCTCGGCGATCGCACGGTGCGTCGACCAGGACGGCACATCCTCCGAGGTGATGATCGACCTCGTGGCCGGTGTCGCGGCGGGTGACGTGATCCTCGTCCACGCAGGCGTTGCGCTTGCAATCGCCGACGGAACGGAGGCTCCGGCATGAAGTTCGTCGACGAGTTCAGAGATCCCGAGCTCGGCCGCGTCCTCGCCGGCGAGATCCTCGCGACGGTCGAACCGGGCCGCCACTACAAGATCATGGAGGTCTGCGGAGGTCATACGCACTCGATCTACAAGTACGGAGTCGACGATCTCCTGCCCGCGAACGTCGAGCTCGTCCACGGGCCGGGCTGCCCTGTCTGTGTCATCCCGATGGGCCGCGTCGACGACGGAATCGCGCTCGCACACGAGCCCGACGTCATCTTCACCTGCTTCGGCGACATGCTCCGTGTGCCCGGCGCGGACGGCACGCTGCTCGACGCGAAGGCCGAGGGCGCGGACGTGCGGATGGTCTACTCGCCCCTCGATGCGCTGAGGATCGCGAAGAAGAGCCCCGACCGGCAGGTCGTGTTCTTCGCGATCGGTTTCGAGACGACGGCGCCCTCGACCGCGCTGACACTCAAGCGCGCCAGGGCCGAAGGGATCACGAACTTCTCGTGCATGTGCAACCACGTGACGATCGTGCCGCCGCTGCGGGCGCTGCTCGACTCGCCCGACCTGCGGCTCGACGGCTTCATCGGGCCCGGGCACGTCGCGACGGTCGTCGGCGGGAGGCCGTTCGAGTTCATCCCCGCCGACTACGGCCGCCCGGTCGTGATCTCCGGTTTCGAGCCCGTCGACCTCCTCCAGTCGGTGCAGATGATCCTTCGCCAGCTCGCCGACGGCCGGTGCGAAGTCGAGAACCAGTACGCACGCGTGGTCCCGTACGAGGGCAACCGAGCCGCCCTGGCCGTCATGGCGGAGGTCTTCGAGTTGCGTCCCCACTTCGAGTGGCGGGGGCTCGGCTTCATCTCGCAGAGCGCGTTGAAGCTCTCGGAGGCATACCGCGACTTCGACGCCGAGGCGCGCTACACCGTGCCCGGAATCCGGGTCGCCGATCCGAAGGCGTGTCAGTGCGGAGAGGTGTTGAAGGGTGTGATCAAGCCGTGGGAGTGCAAGGTGTTCGGCTCGGCCTGCACGCCCGAGCACGCAATCGGCACGTGCATGGTCTCGCCGGAGGGAGCCTGCGCCGCCTATTACAACTACGGGCGCTTCGCCCGCGAGCGCGAGGTCGTCTGAGTTGGCTCACCAGACCGCCCCGACCGAGCGCGAGCAGCGCGTCCTCGACATCATCGAGACCGTTCGCTCGAAGCCGCTGCGGTTTCGGGACGACCGGATCACGATGGCCCACGGCGCCGGGGGAAAGGCGACCCAGACGCTGATCGAAGGGCTGCTCGTGCCGGCGTTCGCCTCCCGCTCGCTGTCCACGCTCGCCGACGCAGGCAGCGTGCAGGTCGCGGGTGTGGAACTCGCGTTCACCACCGACAGCTACGTCGTCAAGCCGATCCGCTTCCCCGGCGGATCCATCGGCGAGCTTGCCGTGAACGGCACGGTCAACGACCTGGCCGTTGCGGGAGCCCGGCCGCTGGCGATCACCCTCTCGATGGTGCTCGAGGAAGGGCTCCCGGCCGACGAGCTTCGCGCGGAGGTCGCTGCGATCGCCCAGGCGGCGGACGCGGCCGGGGTCGAGATCGTCGCCGGCGACACGAAGGTCGTCGAGCGCGGCCACGCGGACTCGATGTACCTCTGCACCGCGGGCATCGGCCTGGTCGACGGCCGCGCGCGCCTCTCGCCCGCCGGCCTTCTCCCCGGCGACCGGATCATCGTCTCAGGCTCCATCGGCGAACACGGGACGGCGATCATGCTCGCGCGGGGCGAGTTCGACCTCGACGCCGGGGTCGAGTCCGACACACGCTCGCTCTGGCCGGCCGCCGACGCACTCCTAGACGTCGCGGGCCCCGGCCTTCGCTGCATGCGCGACGCCACGCGCGGGGGTGTCGCCTCCGTCCTGAACGAGCTCGCGCGCGCCTCGGGCGTCGCGATGCTCGTTCGCGAGGCCGACATCCCGGTGCTGCCCGCCGTCTCCGGAGCCGCGGAGCTCCTCGGCATCGACCCGATGTACATCGCGAACGAGGGCAAGCTCATCGCCTTCGTCGCGCCCGAACGTGCCGGTGCTGCTCTCGACGCGCTCCGTGGCGTGACCGGGTGCGAGCAGGCGAGCGAGATCGGCGAGGTCAGGACGGAGCCGCCCGGGATGGTGCTCGTACAGACGGCGTTCGGCGGCAAACGCGTCCTCGACCAGCTGGTCGGCGACCCGCTCCCGAGGATTTGTTGATGCGAGATCCAGTGAGTGAAGAGCCCCAAGGAGGCTTGCATGGCCACAGTTGAGTTCGTACCGAACCAGCAGCAGACGGAACAGATCACGGCGCACGTCCTCTGGATGACGACCGGCCTCTCCTGCGAGGGCGATTCCGTGGCCATGACGTCCGCCACGAACCCGAGCCTCGAGGACATCATCCAGGGCGTCATCCCCGGGATGCCGCGCGTGGTCATCCACAACCAGGTGGTGGCCTACGAGGTGGGTCAGGAGTACATCCAGGCCTGGTACGACGCCGAGGAGGGGAAGCTCGACCCGTTCGTCCTGATCGTCGAGGGCTCACTCGGGAACGAGAAGATCAACGGCGACGGGCACTGGACCGGGTTCGGCGTCAACCCCGCCGACGGTCAACCGATCACGACCAACGCCTGGGTCGACCGCCTCGCCAATAAGGCGGCAGCGGTGGTCGCAATCGGCACGTGCGCGACCTACGGCGGTATCCCGGCGATGAAGAACAACCCGACCGGAGCGATGGGGCTCCCGGACTACCTGGGCTGGAACTGGAAGTCGAAGGCGGGGCTACCGGTCGTCTGCATCCCCGGTTGTCCGGCGCAGCCCGACAACATGACCGAGGTCCTTCTGTACCTCGTGCTGCACCTCGGCGGCCTTGCACCCGCACCCGAGCTCGACGAGCAGCTCCGACCGAAATGGTTGTTCGGTCGTACCGTGCATGAGAGCTGCAACCGGGCGGGCTTCTACGAGGAGGGCAACTTCGCGACCGAGTACGGCTCTGACCACCGCTGCCTCGTGAAGCTCGGCTGCGAGGGGCCGGTGGTGAAGTGCAACGTCCCGGTCCGCGGCTGGGTGAACGGCATCGGAGGGTGCCCGAACGTCGGCGGCATCTGCATGGCCTGCACGATGCCCGGCTTCCCCGACCAGTACTTGCCGTTCATGGACGAGGCTGCGAAGGCCAAGACAACGCAGATCCCCGCTCAATACATCTACGGCCCCCTTTACCGCTGGGCCCGCGGCTGGGAGATCCGCAATCGCGGCGACAAGGAGCCGAGCTGGCGCCACAACCGGGCGGAGCTGACAACGGGCTACAAGCCAAGAAACTACGCAGGAAAGGGGGCGTGACGTGGCGACCGTCGAGAAGCCGACCGAACGCAAGGTCGTCGTCAAGGAGATGTCGTGGGATCCGATCACGCGGATCGTCGGCAGCCTGGGCATCCACACGGAGATTGACTTCACGAACCAGCACGTCCTCAAGTGCTACTCGACCTCGATGGTGTTCCGGGGCTTCGACATCTTCATGAAGGGCATCGACCCGCGCGACGCGCACTTCATCACGAGCCGGATCTGCGGCATCTGCGGCGACAACCACTGCACCTGCTCGTGCCTCAACCAGAACATGGCCTACGGCGTCAAGCCGCCGAAGCTCGGCGACTACGCCTACAACCTGGCCGAGTCCGCAGACTTCATGTTCGACCACGCGATCTTCAACGACTGCATGGCGAACGTCGACTTCTGCGAGCAGATGGTCAAGGAGACGAACCCGACGCTGCTCAGGAAGGCCGAGCAGACGCCCTCGCCCCACGGGGACATCCACGGCTACAAGACGATCGCCGAGATCATGCGGGCACTCAACCCGTTCACCGGCAGCTTCTATCTCGAGACGCTGCAGGTCGCCCGCTACACGCGCGAGATGTACTGCCTCTTCGGGGGCCGTCACACCCACCCCTCGACGATCATGCCGGGCGGCGTCTCGGCCGACATCACGCACCAGACCTGCACCGACTACTACGTGCGGCTCATGCGCTACATCGAGTACTGCAAGCGCACCGTGCCGATGCACGACGACCTGTACGAGTTCTTCCTCCAGGAGTTGCCGGGCTACGACATGGTCGGCTACCGGGACACGGACCTGATCTCCTGGGGGTGCTTCGACGATCCCGACTACGTCGACTACAGCTACGCCGGGATGACCGAGTGGGGGCGGCACAGGTACATCACTCCCGGCCTCGTCTTCAAGGGCGAGCTCGTGTCCACCGACCTGGTGGAGATCAACCTCGCGATCCGGATCCTGCTCGGCAGCTCGTACTTCGACGACTGGTCGAGCGAGGAGACGTTCGTTCACGAGGACCCGCTGGGCAACCCGGTCGACAAGCGCCACCCCTGGAACAAGGTCACGCTGCCGAAGCCCCAGAAGCGCGACTGGGCGGACAAGTACAGCTGGGTCGTCTCGCCGAGGATGTACGACAAGCGCAACGACACCTACGTCGCCTGCGACACCGGCGGCGGCCCGTTCGCGCGTCAGTGGGTGACCGCGAAGGCCGGCCTCGTCGATATCGGCTACCTGAAGGCAACCGGGTCGAGCCTGCAGATGGTGCTCCCGAAGACGGCGAGCATGCCCGAGATGGAGCTCGAGTGGAAGATCCCGGAGAAGTCGAACGCGATCGAGCGCGACCGGGCCCGCTCCTACCACCAGGCCTATTCCGCCCTGGTCGGGCTGCACTGCCTCGAGAAGGCGCTCGTCGAGATCCGCGCCGGGCGCACGAAGAGCTGGAATAGCTTCAAGGTGCCCGACGAGGCGGTCAGCGTGGGCTTCCACGAGGCCGCCCGCGGCGTTCTCTCGCACCACATGGTCATCCGGAACGGGAAGATCGCGAACTACCAGCCGTACCCGCCGACGCCGTGGAACGCGAACCCGCGTGACGTCTACGGCACCCCCGGGCCCTACGAGGACGCGGTGCAGAACACCCCGATCTTCGAGGAGAACGGCCCCGACAACTTCAAGGGCGTCGACATCATGCGGGCGGTCCGCTCCTTCGACCCGTGTCTCCCGTGCGGCGTGCACATGTACACAGGCGGGGGGCGCGTGAAGAAGGTGCAGCACCGGCCGACCGGACTGAGCTGAGCAAGGTCGGTGATCGCCGACACGTCAGACGGATCGGCCGCGCTCGAGCGCGTCGAGTCGCTCACCGAGGCACTCGAGGCGCTCGAGGACGGCCCCGCGAAGGAGACAGCAGAGGAGCTCGTCGGAGCGATCGTCGGGCTGTACGGAGAGGGCCTCGCCCGGATCATGACCGCGCTCGCAGGCAGTCCCCAGGGTCTGGAGATCCGCGACGCCCTCCTCGCCGACGGGGTGGTCGCGAGCCTCCTGCTCGTCCACGACCTCTACCCGGTCCCGCTCGAGACGCGCGTCCTCGACGCCCTCGACTCGGTGCGGCCCTACATGGAGTCCCACGGCGGGAACGTCGAGTTCGACCGCATCGAGGAGGGTGTCGCCCATCTCCGCCTCGTCGGTCACTGCAACGGCTGCCCGGCATCGCTTTCAACGCTCGAGCTCGCGATCAAGGACGCGATCGAGGAGCGGGCACCGGACCTGCTTGGCGTCGAAGTCGAGGGGCTTGCCGAGCCGAGAGGCGGCCGCGGGGTGCCGTCGGCCCCGACGTGGCTGCCGGTCGGGGCGGCCGGCGAGGTCGGCGAAGGAACCCTCCGGACCGTGCCGGTTGGGGGAGTCGACCTGCTCGTCGCGAACGTCGCGGGCACGGTGCTCGCCTACCGCAGCGAGTGCCCGTGCTGCGGAGGAGGCCTCGGCGACGCGTCCCTCGAGGGCGAGATCCTCACCTGTGCCCGCTGTGGCCATGGCTTCGCGCTCACCCAGGCGGGAAGGGCGGTCGGCTCCGACGACGTCCACCTGGCTCCCGTGCCGCTCCTCCGGCGCAGCAAGGGCCTCGAGCTGAGCGCGGCGCTCGCGAGATGAGCGGCGCGACCCCGTCGTCCGCGAGCCCCGCCGTCGTCTCACGACTCCGGAAGCTCGCTCGCTCCCGCTTGAGCCCTCCGGCCGAGCCCGAGGAGGCAGACGGACGGTGCGATCTCTGCGGCAGCACCATCGACGCCGATCACCGCCACCTGCTCTCGCTCTCCGACCGGCGGATCCTCTGCGCGTGCGAGCCGTGCTGGGCGATGCGGGCCGGCGATCCAGGCCTCCGACCCACAGGGACACGCTCACTGCTGCTCGAGGGATTCGAGCTGAGCGACGAGCTCTGGGCCAGGTTCCAGATTCCGATCGGGCTCGCATTCTTCTTCATCAGCGACGCGGCCGGCGGCGTCGTTGCCCTCTACCCGAGCCCAGCCGGCGCGACCGAGTCCGAGCTCTACCTCGAAGCCTGGAACGACCTGGTCGCCGCCAATCGGATGCTCGAGACGCTCGAGCACGAGGTCGAGGCGCTGGTCATCGACAGGATGAGCGAGGAGCGCCGCTACGCGATCGTTCCCATCGACCGCTGCTACGAGCTCGTCGGGACGATCAAGGCCAACTGGACCGGGATCTCGGGGGGCTCGTCGGTCGAGGACGCCGTCGACGCGTTCTTCGCCCGCCTTCGCGGCCCGGCGGTTGCCGCATGAGCTCACGCGAGCTGAACGGCGAGCACCACCCTGCCGTGCCCGTCGCTGCGCTTCCCAGTGAGGTGGACCCGGAATTCACCGTTCTCGGTGTCTCGTACGTCGAGGACGCGGCCGCTCCGACGCTCCGGTTCGAGCTCGAGGCGAGGGAAGGGTCGGGGCGCGAGATCTTCACGATCGCGCTGACCGCCCAGATCAACATCGATCCGGCTCGCCGGTCGTACGACGCGGAGACCCGGGGACGGCTCGTCGAGCTCTTCGGTGAGCCGGAGCGCTGGGCCGCGACGACCCACAGCTTCCTCCTGGCCTACTCGAGCGCTCTCGTGCCGTCCTTCACGGGCAGCACGACGTTCTCGCTTCCACTCGTCTGTACCTACGACCTCGAGCTCGCAGCTGCCAAGTACTTCTACAGCCTCCCCGGCGGCCATGTGCCGCTGAGCTTCCACTTCAGCGGCTCGGTGCTCCATCGCGGCGCCGACGGCGCGATTCAGGTCGTGGCGATCCCGTGGTCGTGCAGCGCCCGCTGGCGGATGCCGGTTGCAACGTGGCGGAAGATGATCGAGCGCCACTACCCGAACAGCAGCTGGGTGCGGCTGCATCCCGACACCGCAGAGCTCCTGCGCAACTACAAGGCAAGCGCCGGATTGCTCTCGATCGACGCTGCGATCACCGCGCTGCTCGAGGCCCGATCGTGACGGCTGCGGTCGAGTCTCTGCTCGGGACCCTCCTCTACGAGGGGTATGCCCTCTACCCCTATACCGAGAGCGCGACGAAGAACGCGACACCGACGCCCTTCGGAATCGTCTACCCGCCCGCTTACGCCGAGGAGACCGACGGGGCGTTCGATCGGCTTCGCCTCGACGGCGTGGTACAGGGGGCCGGCGCGACGCGCGTCGGGGCGGAGGTCCGGTTCCTGCAGGCCGCCGGCGCCGAAGGTCACCGGGCGCACGAGCGCAGGCTGGCCCTCCAGGCGGCGACCCTCACCGAGCTGGCATCCGCACCGCAGACGGAGGCATTCCGTTTCGATGCTCTCGGCGGCCGGATCCGGTGCTCTGCAGAGCTCCTCCAATCGGAGGTCTGGCGGCTCTCACTGTGTGTCCACAACACCACGCCGAGCGCACCCGGCGCGACGCGCGCCGCCGCGCTCGAGAAGAGCCTGATCTCGACGCATCCGGTGCTGACGCTGTCGGGGGGAGTCTTCGTCTCGCCGCTCGAGCGCGACGGGGACCTCGGCCGGGCGGTCGAGTCGTGCGTGAGCGTCAACACCTATCCTGTCCGTGCCACGAGCGAGGACGACGTCCTGCTCGGGGCCGCGATCGTGCTTCCCGATCATCCGGAGCTCGCGCCTGAGAGCGGCGGCGATCTCTTCGACGGGACGGAAATCGAGGAGGCGCTCGTGCTCCACATCCTCGCGCTCAGCGACGGAGAGAGGGAACAGATCGGCCGGGACGACCCGGCGATCCGCGCGGTCGTGGAGCGGGTCGGCAGTGCGACTCCCGCCGACTTGCTCCGTCTGCACGGCCGGACGGTCGTCTCCGACCCGGGACAGCGATGGCGGTAGGCCGTGCGGGATTGCCCGGCGAGGAGTTCGTCGGCGAGCGGCAGGCGGACGTCGACGGTGTCACGTTCCGGCCCGGCGACAAGGTCGTGCTCCGGCTGACCCAGCGTTCCGACCCCTACGACCGCATCCTCGACGGCAGGGTGGCGACCCTCGAGCGGATCCTCTACGACTACGACGACAAGCTCTACTTCGCCGTGACGATCGACGACGATCCGGGCCGCGACCTGATGCGCGAGACGGGGCGATACCTCTTCTTCTTCGCAGGTGAACTGGAGTACCTGACATGACCCGCGTCGCCGAGAGACAGATCCTGGTCGCCGGCGTCGGCAACACCTGGCTGCGCGACGACGGCTTCGGCAGCGCGGTCGTCGCTCGGCTCGAGCAGCAGGAGCTCCCGCCGGGTGTCACGGTTGTGGACTTCGGCACCGGCGGCCTCGACCTCGCCTACGAGGTCATGCGCGGCTACGACGCGCTGCTGCTGGTCGACCTCAGCCGCCAGGGCGGGGAGCCGGGAACGCTCTACCTGATGGAAGCGGACGAAGCGAGCGTCGCTGCGGGAATCGAGGACGGCGCGCTCGTCGACCCGCACGGGATGGATCCCGAGACCGTGCTCCGGTTCGTCAAGGCGGTCGGCGGCTGGCCGGGCAAGGTGATCGTGATCGCCTGTGAGCCGGCCGAGGTGGAGGACTTCGGCATCGGCCTGACCGAGGCGGTAACCGAGGCCGTGGACCAAGCGGTCGAGCTCGTCCTCTTGACGATCGACCAGCTGCGGAGCGAGACGGTCGCGGTGGACTGACCCGTGCACGAGCTCTCCGTCGCGAGTGCGATCGTCGACACCGCAATCCGGCACGCGGACGGAAGGCGCGTGACAGTCGTCTCGGTGTGCGCCGGGCAACTCCGCCAGGTCGTTCCGGAGTCGCTGGCCTTCTACTTCGAGCACGTCGCGCGCGACACCGTCTGCGACGGCGCCCGGCTCGAGCTGGAGGTCGTCCCGGCGCGGCTCCTCTGCGAGGCCTGCGCACACGACTGGCAGCTCGACCAGGCCGTCTTCCGCTGCCCCGCCTGCGGAGGCGGCGAGGTTCGTGTCAGCTCCGGCGACGAGCTGGAGGTCGAGTCGATCGAGATCGAGGAGGAAGCATGCATCGCATCCGGGTAAGGGTCGTCGAGGATGCCCTCGACGCGAACAACACGATCGCGCGTGCCAACCGCGCGGATTTCGACCGCCACGGGGTGGCCGTCGTCAACCTGATGAGCGCCCCCGGATCGGGCAAGACGACGCTGCTCGAGCGGCTCCTCGGCGGCGGCATCCCCGGGAAGCGGATCGGCATCCTCGAGGGCGACGTTCAGGGCTCGCTCGACGCCGACCGGCTGGCGCGGCTTCATGTGCCGGTCACCCAGCTCAACACCGATCCCGGCTTCGGCGGCGAGTGCCATCTCGATGCCAACATGGTTCGCTCCGCGCTGTCGGAGGTGCCGCTGGACGAGATCGACCTGCTCGTGATCGAGAACGTCGGGAACCTCGTCTGCCCGGCCGAGTTCCGCGTCGGCGAAGACGTGCGAGCGATGGTCTGGTCCGTCACCGAGGGGGAGGACAAGCCGCTCAAGTACCCGCTCATGTTCCGGACGTGCGAGCTCGTGCTGATCAACAAGATCGACCTGCTCCCACACCTCGACGCCGACCTCGACCGGTTCCTCGAGAACCTCGACCTCGTCCACCCGGACGTACCGCACCTGCTCGTGAGCGCAAAGACAGGCGACGGTGTCGCCGAGTGGCGCGACTGGCTGGCGGCGCTCGTCGAGGAACGCGCGGCCGTCCCGGCGTGACCCCCTCGACAAAGACCGACCGGCTGCGCGACCAGGTCGACCGAGGGCTCGGCCGGCGGCGCGACGCGAGCGGCCGTTTCTTCTCGGCGAGGGCCGAGGAGATCGCCTCGCTCTGTCATACCGCCGCAGAGCGCTTCGCCCGCGGCGGGCGGCTGCTCGCGGTCGGATGCTCAGCCACCGCCCGCTCGGACGTCCGGCACGTCGCGGTCGAGTTCGTCCATCCTGTGATCGTCGGGAAGCGGGCCCTTCCCGCGATCGGGATCACGGGCCAGTCCGGGCCGGTGGTCGACCAGCTTCGGCTACTGCTGGAGCCGGACGACATCGTGATCGCGTTCGGCGAGGCCGGGGAGAATGCCGAGCTCGAGTCGTCCGTCGCGCTCGCGAGGGCACGCGGTTGCCTGACCGTCGCGTTCGCGCCGCTCGGCGCCGAGTGGGAGCTTCGGCCGGGCAGCGGCGACGCGTTCGCCGAGCAGGAGCTGGTCGAAACGACCTATCACCTCCTCTGGGAGCTCGTGCACGTCTTCTTCGAACACCGCGGCCTGCTGGAGGGCCGGCTGGCGCAACCTGTCCACGACGCGGGAGCGTCGAGCTTCCTCTACCCCTTCCTGGCCGAGCGCGAGCACGACCTCGACGCCGTTCTCGCCGACGTCCGCGCCTCGGTGCTGATGAAGGCGGCCGAGATCGACGACCTCCGAGAGCACACGGCCGGCGGTGGCCTCGACCAGCTCGGCAACGCGGCCGCCGCGACCCGCGCGGCACTCGGCCGCGGCGCCAAGGTGCTGGCGCTCGGGAACGGCGGCTCCGCCACCGACGCCATGGATCTCGTCGCCGACCTCCTCACCCCGCCGGCCGGATCGGGCTGGGCGCCGCGTCGCGCGCTCGATCTCACGGCCGACGCGGCAATCCTGACCGCGCTCGGAAACGACATCGGCTCGGACGCGATCTTCTCCCGCCAGGTCATCGCCTACGGCGCCCCGGGCGACGTGCTGGTCACCTTCTCGACCAGCGGCAACTCGCTCAGCGTGCTCGCCGCACTCGAGGAGGCACGCCGGCGCGGCCTGCACACGGTCGCGTTCGTCGGCTACGACGGCGGCCGGATCGTCGCCGAGAGCCTCGCCGACGAGATCGTCATCGCGCCCTCCCAGCACATCCCTCGCATCCAGGAGGCGCAGGCGACCGCCTATCACCTCTTCCGCGAGCTCATCGAGCTCGAGTCGCAATGAGCGCGGCGCTCGACACTGCTCCCAGCCTGCGGACGCGGACGCGCGTTCGCGTCAAGGGCACCGTTCAGGGAGTCGGCTTCCGGCCCTTCGTCTACCGGCTGGCCGGGGAGCTCGAGCTCGGCGGCTACGTACGGAACGACTCGAACGGGCTGACGATCGAGGTCGAAGGAGCGGCTGCAGCCATCGACGCGTTCCTCTCAAGGCTCACGGCCGAGGCGCCGCCGCTCAGCGTGATCGAGGGCGTCGTCCGCGAGTCGCTGAAGGCAACCGGCGAGCGCGGGTTCCGGATCGTCACAAGCGTGAGCCTCGGACCGCCGGACGCCGCCGTCTCCCCGGACATCGCGACCTGCGACGAATGCCTCGCCGAGCTCGTCGATCCCGCCGACCGCCGCTACCGCTACCCGTTCGTCAACTGCACGAACTGTGGACCGCGCTTCACGATCACGCGAGGGGTCCCCTACGACCGGCCTCTGACCACGATGGCCGGATTCCGCATGTGCCCCGAGTGCCTACGAGAGTACGAGGACCCGGGCGACCGGCGCTTCCACGCCCAGCCGAACGCGTGTCCGGCGTGCGGGCCCGCGGTGCGCCTCGTTCGCCCCGACGGTCGGCTGGCTGCGTCGACTGAAGCACGCGACGCGCTCGAGGCAACCGCGCAGGCGCTGGCCGGCGGGCTGATCGTTGCCGTGAAGGGCATTGGCGGCTACCACCTCGCCTGCGACGCCGCCAACGAGGCGGCCGTGACGACGTTACGGGCACGCAAGCATCGCGAGGACAGGCCGTTTGCGCTGATGGCGGCTGACGCCGGTGCCGCCGCGAGCCTCGTCGCTCTCCGCGCCGAAGAAGAGGCCCTGCTCCGGTCGGCCACCCATCCGATCGTCCTCGCCCCCCGCCGTCCGGACGCCCGCGTCGCAACGGCGGTGGCGCCGGCAAGCCGTGAGCTCGGCGTGATGCTCCCCTACACGCCGCTGCACCACGTGCTCCTCGCCGACTTCATGGCGCTCGGTGGCAGGGCGCTCGTTCTGACGAGCGGGAACGTGTCCGACGAGCCGATCGCCTACGACGACGCGGACGCGCTTGACCGGCTCGCGGGGCTCGCCGACCTGTTCCTCGTCCACGACCGGCCGATCCACATCAGGGTCGACGACTCGGTCGTGCGGGTCGTCGACCTGCCGGGCGAACGTCGTGAGCTGCCGATCCGCCGCTCCCGGGGCTTCGTTCCACGGAGCCTGATGCTCCCCGTCGCCCCCGCGAGGCCTCTGCTGGCCTGCGGCGCCGAGCAGAAGAGCACCTTCTGCCTCGCGAAAGGGACGCGCGCCTGGGTCGGACATCACATCGGCGACCTCGACCACTACACGACGCTGACGGCGTTCCGCGAGGGGATCGAGCATTTCGCTCGGGTATTCGCGGTCGAGCCCGCGGTGATAGCGCACGACCTCCATCCCGATTATCACTCGACCGCCTACGCGCTCGAACAGGAGGAGGCCGAGCTCGTCCCCGTCCAGCATCACCACGCGCACCTCGCGGCCTGCCTCGCCGAGCACGGCCTGGAGGGGCCGGCGGTGGGCGCGATCTTCGACGGAACGGGCCTCGGTACGGACGGGACCATCTGGGGCGGCGAGCTGCTCCTCGGAGGGCTGAACCGCTTCGAGCGCGCGGGACATCTCTGGCCGGTGCGGATGCCTGGCGGCGCACAGGCGATCCGGGAACCATGGCGGATGGCATGCGCCTGGCTCGCGGAGGCGTTCGGCGAGCCCCGGCCGGTGCCGCCGTCGCTCGCCGCCCTCATCAACCCGGCCTGGTGGGACCAGGTCGCGCAGATCGCTGGGAGCGATCTCGTCTCCCCGACCACGACGAGCATCGGTCGCCTCTTCGACGCCGTTGCGGCGCTGTGCGGGATCCGCGCAGTGGCGAGCTACGAGGGTCAGGCCGCGATCGAGCTCGAAGCTGTCGCAGATCCAGGTGAGCGAGGGGCCTACGAGCTGCCGGTGATCGACGACCGGGGACGGGTGCTCCTCGACCCGTGCGAGACGATCCGCTCGGTCGTGGACGATCTCGACCGCGATGTCGATCCCGGCAGGATCTCCGCTCGCTTCCACCGTGCCGTCGCGCAGGCGACCGCGTCGGCCTGCGCCACGGTCGCCGAGGCTCATGCGCTCGACGTGGTCGTGCTCAGCGGCGGCGTCTTCCAGAACCGTCGCCTGCTCGAGGGCGTCGCGGGCCGCGTCGATGCCGCCGGACTGCGCACGCTCGTCCCGTGTCTTCTCCCTCCGAACGACGGCGGGATCTCGTTCGGCCAGGCCGCGGTCGCCGCCTCCGTGGCGGGAGGTGGCAGCTGATGAACCGGCTTTGGCGCGATAGGGAATCGGTCGCAATAGACAGGACAGGAGGTTGACGATGGACGCATCGGTTGTGGGGGCGGGGTCGCGGTCAAGGCTCCGGTCGTTCTGGTCGTCGCTCGATCGACGGCAGCGCCGGACGCTTGGGATGATGGGCACCGTGATCGCGGCGCTCCATGCGATCGGCTTCGGGATTCTGTTTTTCGTCGTGGTGCCGCACCACTATTCACTGGGAGGTGCTGGCGCGTTCACGCTTGGAATCGGCGTGACGGCGTACACCCTCGGGATGCGTCACGCCTTCGACGCCGATCACATCGCGGCAATCGACAACACGACCCGCAAGCTGATGGCAGAGGGCAAACGGCCAATGAGCGTCGGCTTCTGGTTCTCGCTCGGTCACTCGACGATCGTGTTCGGTCTTGCCGTCCTCCTCTCGGTCGGGATCCGCTCGCTCGCAGGTCCCGTGCGCAACGACAGCTCTTCGCTTCACCAGGTGACCGGCTGGGTCGGCACGCTCGTCTCCGGGACGTTCCTGTACGCGATTGCGCTTCTCAACGTCGTCATTCTGCTCGGGATCATCAAGGTCTTCCGGAGGATGAAGAGCGGCCGCTACGACGAGAAGGCTCTCGAAGATCAGCTGAACAATCGCGGGCTCATGAACCGCTACCTCGGTCGGCTGACACTGACCGTGACGAAGCCGCAGCAGATGTACCCGATCGGTGTCCTGTTCGGGCTCGGCTTCGACACCGCGACCGAGGTCGCCCTGCTAGTACTCGCCGGCGGAGCCGCCGGCGCCGGCCTGCCCTGGTACGCGATCCTTTGCCTGCCTGTTCTGTTCGCGGCGGGGATGTCGCTGCTCGACTCGATCGACGGCTCGTTCATGAACTTCGCTTACGGGTGGGCGTTTTCGAGGCCGGTGCGCAAGATCTACTACAACATCACGGTCACCGGCCTCTCGGTCGCCGTGGCGCTCGTGATCGGCACGATCGAACTCGGCGGGCTCGTCGCATCGCAGCTCGGCCTGTCCGGCCCATTCTGGGCCTGGTTCGAGAACCTCGACTTGAACACGATTGGATTCATCGTCGTCGGCATGTTCGTCGCGACCTGGGCCATCGCTCTCGCTGCCTGGAAGTACGGCCGGATCGAGGAGCACTGGAGCGCGCACCTCACTCAAGCGGAAGGAGGCCCTGGCAGCTGAGCGGGCTCAAAAGAGCGACGCCTTCTCTCGCAGGGGGTGGTCACGGCGGGCTCGTGCGGTCGGCGCGCAGGCGGTGTTCGACCGGCTGCGCGCCGAGGGTCGGCGGGCCGGGGTGGGGCCTGCGGTGCGTTGTCTGTTCTCAAAACATACAACAACGGGCGGCTGGCGAATGATCGCGATGAACGCGTGCCCCTTCATGGCGCGGTGTCAGGGCGGCTTCACTCAGACGTGGCACGACCCGAGGCGCAGCCGCCGGCGCGCGAGTGGCGAACGGGTCCGCGACGTCCACCGCTGCCATTGAGAAACCATGCTCACGGTTCGTCCGAGGCCGCGTCAATGGGGATCCCTAGGGATCCGCGGGGTTCACAGGCTTCTTGGGCGGCCTCGAACTGTGGTGAGTTCGGGTTGAGGTCGCTGCTGCTTGGGATCTGGATCAGCCCTTGCGAATTTGGATCGGGGAAGTCGGTGATCCTGTAGGAGCGCATACAGCACCTCGAA
>Ga0335085_10008412_pt1 | contig 15748 bp, 12 predicted proteins | sample Lox_Sample_45_FD_206712 | JGI IMG/M metagenome (GOLD analysis project Ga0335085, IMG submission 206712) | Soil microbial communities from Loxahatchee National Wildlife Refuge, Florida, United States - Lox_Sample_4.5 | ecosystem: Environmental > Terrestrial > Soil > Wetlands | place: USA...
CCTTCAAGATAGCGATGCAGCCCTATCTCCGAGCGGGCGAGTTCGATATAGCCCGGCAAGTTGCGCGGGTCTTCGGCGAGGATGGACTGGAATTCCGCCACGGCTTCCTCCGCCTTGCCAATTCGCGCCAGGTGGCCCGCTAAGAGATAGCGTTTGTACTCGAAAACCCGGTCTTTGGGATCAACACCGGAATCGTCAAGAGGGGCTTTCGGCGCGGTGATCTCCAAATAACCGAGGGTGCGCAGATTTTCCGCCGCCGCTCGCTCGGCGGGCGTGGGAGGCGAAGAAGGACGCCTGGAACTGTGGGTTGCCACCAGCGCCGCCAACCCCTCACGGTAGGCTGCGGCGAGGGCCGTTTGACCGGGCAAAAGGTTGTGTAACTCGGCTCGGTCGTGCTTCAGGTCGTAGAGCTCCGGGTGGGGAGCCTCAATGTATTGATAATCGCTCCGGCGCAGGCTGCGCAGCGCCGCCCATCCAAACTTGTCGTGCGCATAAGTACTTTCGCTATAAACATCTTGCGGCCGCCAATGCCCTCCCCTCGCGAGGGACAACAAACTATGCCCTTGGAAATCCCTCGGCGCCGGAAGTCCCAGAATGTCCAGAACGGTTGGAGCAACATCGATCAGCCCGGCAGGCTCCTCGACACGCGCCAGATGATCCCGAGCCGAAGCCTGGGCCGAATGCCTAGTTTCAGCGTTCGAGTTTCGAGGGTCACTTGCTTGCGGCCAATGGAAGATGAGGGGCACGTGCAGCGTACTATCGTAAATGAAATAACCGTGCGTGTTTTCCCCGTGGTCTCCCAGACTCTCACCGTGATCGGAGAAGAGAACCACCAATGCGCGTTTGTAAAGCCCAGACCGGCCAAGATAATCAAGGAATCCTCCCAGAGCGTCATCCACAGATGCCAGTTCCTGGTCGTACTCGCTCTCGGGGGCGCGGGCGCGATAAGCAGTGGGCGCGTTGTAGGGCTGGTGGAGGTCGAAGAGGTGGACGAAGAGCAAAAATGGGCGGCGCGGATTCTGCTCCAGCCAATACTCCGCGCCTGCGAGGACTTCGGAGGCAGGCCGCTTCAAGTCAAGCGCACCCTTAACGGGGCGCTGGTCAAAGGGGCTGTTGTACGTTTGGAAACCCTGAGCTAAACCGTAACGACGTGCGAGAAAGTATCCGCCGATGAAGGCCGCAGTGTCATAGCCCTGCGCGGTGAGGACTGTGGCGAGCGTCACGGCGCTGGAGGGCAGCACCTGGGCATTCTCCCGGATGCCGTTGGCAAAGGGATAGGTGGAGGTGAAGAGCGAAACGTGGGAAGGCAAGGTGATCGGGACTTGGCTGCTGACCTCGGCAAAGATCGTGCCGCCAGCCGCCAGCGAGTCAATATGCGGCGTTTGCAACCGCGAGTACCCGTAGCAACTGAGATGGTCGGCGCGCAGCGTGTCAATGGAAATGAGAATGACCGGCAGAGGTTCTGACGCTGCCTGCGGGGTCGTAGGGAGTTCGGTCGGCAGGGAATAGGCAGCCTGCCCCAAGAGGACGGCCAGATAGAACAATCGTGCTAAAGGAAAGCATCGCCGCAGGCCCATGTGTCCATCATAATCGACGATCTCGGCAAACAGAAAGTCGAGCAGGTCTTACGGGAATTTCGCCTCTGTGAGCGAATCGCATACGCTTCAACGAAGTGCTGCATGAAGGGTATCGGCAATGCGGACCGCGGGGAGGACGAATTTCGGGTCATGCACGCGCACGATATGCGCTCCACCTAGAATGGCTGCGGTCACGGCTGCGGCGTCACCCGCGGAGAGCGCCAAGGGGTCCGTTGCGGGCTCATTGCGGCGATCCAACGATGAGTGATCCGGCCCCATTTCTCTCGAACCGTGCCGGGCGCCCGGGCGGGCCGTTTGCTTGGGAGCCAGTCCTTCGCCTGCGACAATTGCGCGCACAAAGGACTTCCGCGACGCACCGATGAGCAGGGGAAGATGGAAGCGCTGAAGTCGAGGGAGCCCGGCGAGAATCTCGTAGTTTTGCCGGCGCGACTTGCCGAAGCCCAGGCCGGGATCGAGGATGATCTGCGACCGTTTGACGCCCGCGGCCAGGGCCCGGCGAATGCACGTTTCAAGGCCGCTGGTAACCGAGCTCCAGATTTCCCGCGCAAAGGGCAGCCGCTGCATGGTTTCCGGCCGGCCGCGCAGGTGCATCAAGATAAGCGGCGCGCGGGCATGGCGCGCCACGTCTCCCAGTCGCGGATCAAAACGCAGTCCGCTGATGTCATTCAGTATGTTAGCGCCGGCTTCCAAAGCTTGCTCCGCAACGCTCGCCTTTGTGGTGTCGATGGAGATCGGAACGTCCGGCAACTCGCGCCGCAGCCCGCGAATGACCGGCAGCACACGCCGGAGTTCTTCTTCCCCATCCAATGGTTGGCTTCCGGGCCGAGTGGACTCACCGCCCACATCGATCCAGTCGGCCCCCTGGCGGGCAAGCTCCACTCCGTGCTGAATGGCCCGACGAGGTTCAATGAAATGGCCGCCGTCCGAAAAGGAATCCGGGGTGACGTTTAACACACCCATAATCAAGGTATGAGTGCCCAGCGCGACTGTGCGGCCGCCGACTTCGATCTGAAATACAGGGCGAGGGGTCATTGTCAACCAAAGATCTTCACATAGGCTGTGGCGCCGAGCAGGCCGCCAATAATGGGCCCTACGACCGGCACCCAGGCATAGCCCCAGTCGGAACTCCCCTTACCCGCAATGGGCAGCAGCGCGTGCGCCAGGCGCGGCCCCAGGTCGCGCGCGGGGTTGATGGCGTATCCCGTTGGGGCGCCGAGCGACAGGCCGATGGCCCAAACGAGAAAGCCAATTAATAGAGGAGTAAGGCCGCTCTGCGCGGGGGCCGTGTTCGCTACAATCGCCAGGATACCAAACACCAGAACAAACGTTCCGATGGCTTCCGTGAGCACATTCATCGGCAAGCGGCGAATTGCCGGGCCCGTGGAGAACACTGCCAGCTTCGCCCCTTGATCTTCCGTAACAGGCCAATGCGCAAGGTAAGCGAGCCACACCACGACCCCACCAAGGAATGCCCCCAGGAATTGTGCTGCCAGATAGCTGGGGACAGAACTCCAGGGGAACTTGCCGATGGCCGCTAAACCCAGGGTGACAGCCGGATTGATATGTGCACCGCTGATTCTCCCTGCGGCGTAAACGCCCATCGCCACTGCCATACCCCACCCCGTGGTAATCACCATCCAGCCCGAGTTTTGCGCCTTGGTTTTATTCAAAACGACCCCGGCCACGACTCCGTCCCCCAAGATGACCAAAATCATCGTGCCCACCAACTCCGCCATAAACGAAGTCATACGCCCCCTCCGATGTGTGCATTTGCCAGCCTGCAGATTTGCAAGGAGTATAGTTCGGGAAAAGCGGATTTGCGCGGAAAAAATGCGGCGAGGTCTAAGCTCGTCGGGGCGGAATTAGGGTTGGAAGATCAGCTCTCCATCAATAATCTCCCAGCGCTTGCCGTCGTTGGGCATAGCGAGGAGATCGGCGTGGGTATGCTTTGTCGTCATAATCGCAGTGTGGAAACGGGGATTATTCACTTCTTTCTTGCTAGTTTAGCTAGCCAACTCCAGACTTTACCGAGGGTCCGGTGGAGGTTCTGACGGTCTTCCTCCCGCTTTTGGACGGTCCCATACGTTGTAAAGAGGTGCCTGAGACACAAAGCCAAGTGTAATCGTTTAATGTCCCTTGGCAAGACAATATGGGCATGGTAAGGGTTTCTGTCGATCTCGACTATGTCTTCTCCGTCGATTGGCGATGCAACAACTGGAAGTTGGCTGATCTCAGGTGTGGGCGGGGCAGTGAGCTTTCGCACCGTCAAGACTGCCCAACCGTTGAATGCTTTAGGAGGGCGGTGTTTTTCCCCCGCCGCACTTGCTCGAGGTCTTAGGTACGCAACAACTTTCCTATTAACCCCAGTAGCGCCCAGGCGGTCGACTGAGAACTTGTCGTCTCTTGTTTCTTCGAAGTGACGCAGGAGCAATCCTGCATATGATCTTTGGTCGCGAGCCCCAACAAGCATCGGCTCATCGAAAAGGCGCCGGCCAACTCGTTCGTCTGGGCTGACTCGATCAGTTGGTGGATTCCAGAGCGGCATGCCGTCCTGTGCGCACCTTCTCTGTTAGCCTTTGCAATTCAGGCCGAAATCCGTCGAGGGTGGCGGCGTCAAGGGAAATTGTTTCTTCCGTCCAGGTCCCCTCTACTGCAGCGAACACGATGGCGAAATTCCTCGAGACAATTATGGTCATGGAGCCATGACCGACCTCAAATTCCCCCACTAGATCACCTGAATGCGAGCTGTAAATGAAAGGCTCTCCGGGGAGGAGGTCAGAGGTAGCTTCGAAGAATGCGACCGCCGCCTCTGCAATGTCATGAGCTACCCACCGTCCATCATTTTCCGAGTCTCGACCGTCTGGGACGATCGAGCCACGGATCCGGAGCTCAATAGCGGGTAGCCACCCCGCGACCATGGGTCGCGGAAGTCGTATCGATTCCCCAGTACAGTTGCCTGATGGCATCGGAGAGATGGTTGCCCACATTTGTATCTGCCGTAATATCGTGGCCACATCTACTTCTGGTGGACCCCAATATGTGGCAGGAATAACATAGCGAATCGGTGGCGCCGCCTCCGCTGTTGCAATCGGCATTAGTTCTCCCTCAGATCTTCGATGGTCTTCTCGGGTAAAAGTCGGAAGAACTGCTCTTTTTCCCAGGCATGTGCAAGCCCAATCCAATCGATTGCTATTGACTTATCCTGGGTGCTAAATCCGTCTTTTGTGAAGACATCGACATCAGCGACGACAGAAGTGTTCGGTGGCAAGAGGCCTTGCACAAATTGGGGAGTGGCAATACGAACGGTACAGTCCGTATCCTCGGAAAGACTTACTATAAAGTTGACATTCACATTTTCGGCGAGAGGTTCCCCCGCAATTTCAACCTTCAGGTCAAGGTTCGATATCGAGCGTATACTGTGGACATCAGGTATCAGAGCATTAATATACCTGAGCCCCAGCCGTCGGATCATCAGACCCTCAGCCTTCAGATATAACCCTTCAATCGCTTCGATTAGCTCAGAACTGAATTTCTCCCAGCCCACATAAGGCGCCCGCCGATGATACGATAGCACCTGAGGACCTATCCGCACCTCGCGAGTTCCGTTAGACTCTGCAAGGCCAAACACCGGTTGATAACGAAGGCTCGGGTCGGCTTGGCGGAAGGCAGCCGGCATGAGGGAAGCCGGCATTGGGCGCTGGCTGAGACTTTTCCAAGGTCCATAGTCGGCAAGTCGACCGAAAAGGACCTCGGGAACAGTCCCAGTTTCAAAGCGGATCTCCAGCAGTGCCTCGACAATTGCATCGTGCTTCAGTTTTGCAGGAATGAGTTTCTTGCTAGCTTTAGCAATGGCTCCGGCTTTGGCTACGTTTCCCATAATCACCTGCCAGCGCCCGCGAGTATACCCTTATTCGCCTTTTTGAACCAAGTGAATTGCGTGGGGAATGACAATACTAAGTCCGCAACCTCGTGCTCCCCTTCAGCGTTTGCCGCAATGGTGGTCCCACTCAGGCCGGCTGCGGACGCTCATGCGGCGGCATGCCGGAGGGCGAGGAGGGTTGCGGCTTCAACACTTGCACGGTATCTGAAGAAGATGGCGGCACAGGCTTGACGCGAACGAATTCCGGCAGAGGTCTGCCTTCGATCAAGGATTTTACTTCGCTGGCGTCCAGAACCTCACGCTCCAGCAAGGCCTCGGCAATGCGAATCAAAACCTCGCGTTGGGCCGTTAAAATGCGCTTAGCCTCTTCATAGCCCGCGGTAACGAACTTCTTTACTTCCTGGTCGATTTTGATGGCCGTGTCTTCGCTAAAGTCACGCTGCGTGGCGATATCGCGCCCCAGGAAGATCTCCTGCTGGTTTTTGCCAAAGGCCAGCGGCCCCAGGTTGGACATGCCGTATTCACAAACCATATCGCGGGCGATATGGGTAGCGCGCTCGATGTCATTGCCGGCGCCGGTGGTCATATGATGCAGGAACAATTCCTCGGCGACGCGCCCACCCATCAGCACGGCGAGTTCAGCTTCCAGGTATTCCCGTGTGTAGGTGTGTTTGTCGTCCAGGGGAAGTTGTTGCGTCAGGCCCAAGGCCCATCCGCGCGGAATGATGGTCACTTTGTGCAAGGGATCGGCATCCGGTATGTTGGCGGCCACCAGGGCATGTCCGGCTTCGTGGTAAGCAGTATTCTTCTTTTCGCTCTCCGAGAGGATCATCGACTTGCGCTCGGGGCCCATCAGGACTTTGTCTTTGGAAGTTTCAAAGTCCATCATGGTGACGGTCTTGCGATTCTGCCGGGCCGCCAGCAGCGCCCCTTCGTTCACCAGGTTCGCCAAATCAGCGCCCGAGAATCCCGGCGTCCCGCGTGCCAGAACCGGGATATCCACATCCTCCGCCAGCGGAATCTTCTTGGTGTGAACCTTCAGAATCGCTTCGCGCCCACCCACATCGGGGCGGGGAACCACCACGCGGCGGTCAAAGCGGCCGGGCCTCAGCAGCGCCGGGTCAAGCACATCCGGACGGTTGGTGGCGGCAATCAGGATGACTCCCTCGTTTGACTCAAAGCCGTCCATCTCGACCAGCAATTGGTTCAATGTCTGCTCGCGCTCGTCGTGCCCGCCGCCCAAGCCGGCGCCGCGATGCCGCCCCACAGCGTCAATTTCATCAATAAAGATGATGCAGGGAGCATTCTTCTTACCCTGTTCGAAGAGGTCGCGGACACGCGAGGCACCCACTCCCACGAACATTTCGACAAAGTCAGACCCGGAGATTGAGAAGAAGGGGACATTAGCTTCGCCGGCGATGGCGCGGGCCAGAAGGGTTTTGCCGGTTCCCGGAGGTCCAACCAGCAACACGCCTTTGGGAATACGCCCGCCCAGCTTTTGGAATTTCTGCGGCTCACGTAGAAACTCAATGATCTCACCCAGTTCTTCCTTGGCCTCTTCCACGCCCGCTACGTCCTTAAAGGTGACCTTCTTTTGCTGGCTGGAAAGCAAGCGCGCCCGGCTCTTACCGAAGGATAACGCCTTGTTCCCCCCGGATTGCATCTGCCGCATGATGAAGATCCACAGCCCCAAGACCAGAATGATCGGTAAACCATTGGCAAGCCAAGTCATCCATGACGAGCCCGAGTTGTCCTTAATGATGGTGTTGACGTTCTTGTCCTGGAGGGTCTTGTACAGGTCGGGGTAATTCGCAGGGATCGTGGTGCGGAAGTGAGAGCTGTCTTTCTTGAAGGTACCCGTGACGTCCGTGCCTGATATTGTCACGTCGCGAATGTTGTCTTTGTTGACTTCTGTAGTGAACTCAGTGAAGGTCAGGTCCCGAACGTGCTCACCTGTGCTGGACTTCACAACTGCCCAGATCAGCAGGGCGGTGACCGCCATGACCACCCAAAAAATGATGTTTTTAACCGCCGAATTCACAGACCGCCCTCCTACCCCCCTGCGTAACGTGCGCTCGGGGCCTTTACGAACATTTGATGCGCGTCGAGGTCGCCTCGCTCCGCGCTTTCGCCCTATTTGCTGAGCCGGGCGAGAAACGGCAGGTTGCGATATTGATCCTGAAAGCCCAATCCATAGCCAACAAGGAACCGGCCGGAGAGCTTGAAGCCTGCATAATCCACCGGGACATCGGTTTTTCGTTCATCGGCCTTGTCTAACAGAGTAGCCGTGCGCAGCGAGGCGGGCTGCTGCGCGAGCAAGGTACGGCGCAAATGATCGAGCGTAACCCCGGATTGCAAGACTCCCTGTACGATCAAGAGCTCTTTGCACGCCGCATCGACAGGAGGAATATACATAATTTCCCGGACGGCCACTGCGCCGGAATCGGTGTCGCGCATCACCGAACGCACAAAATAGCAGACCACCGGAATCGTCAGGGCGCGGATCAAATCCGCCATGAATACAAAGCAATCCTCCAAGATTCCCACCACGTGAAGCGTCTTCCCGGCGTAATCCCGATTAATCGCCTTGGCCATCTCGCGCACGCGTTTGTGAATATCCTTTTCGCTTACGACGATCTTGAAGGGCACTCGGGTAGCAGCGGAACGAGCTTTCACGGGGCGTTTCTTGAGTTTTGACGCGGAGCTTTTATTCATAGGGGCTTCTTCCGGGCGGCACGGGATGGCCGCGAAGGTTCCTCCTCCACAATGAGCACCCGCGCGGTGTCGTCAGTGGCAGCCACATCCCTGCCCGGCGGAAATCCTCGCACCCAAACGAGTTGGCCGGCAGACAACAAAACCGGCCAGCCTTTTCGCCGCACCTCCGGGATCTTCCGCTCAAGAAATAACTCTTTCAGTTTCCGAACCCGACGGCAGCCTACGGGGCAAAACCTGTCTCCCACCCTCCAATTGCGCAACGTCAAGTCCCCGCCCAGCTTTTGCGGGTCAAGCCCAGTAGGCTTATGTAGATTATACCCCTGGCCCGGGTCGCCGTGGTTAAGTATTTTGAAATGGAGTGTTAAGCCGATCTCGGGGATGCTGAATTCCCCCGGGATTGTAACCGGGTAGGAGTATCCGCTGTTATCCATCCCGGGCCTGCCGGGGCCCACCACCAGCCACGAGAATTCCTTTCTGGCCACCACCCCCCCCGGAAGGGTTTGGCTTCTTCCGCTTTGCGCTCGGGCAGCAAATCGCCGCAATGCTTCGATATGGGCATGCGTCAACCCGGACGGGGTACCCAGCACCGCTTGTACCATCTGCCGCAAGACTCGCCGCACCAAGGCGGTTGGTAATTCCAACAGGGCGCGCGTGGAAATTCGTTCTTCCTCCCCATCCCGCACCCGCCAAGGATTCGCCCAGTCCCGTGCCCAGCGCTCCAGGCATGCTTCGTCGTCCCGCGCGCGTTCCGCGAACCGATTGAGAAGCGGGACGATTTCAGGGTTGTACTCTTTCGCCAGCAAGGGCAGCAGTTCCGCGCGGATTTTATTGCGCCTCAATTGGATGTTAAGGTTAGAGGAATCTATGCGGAACGGCAGTCCACGGTCGGCCACCTCCTGCATGATTTCATGGCGGGTCACTTCCAGAAATGGCCGTACCACTTTTCCCTCGAGCAGGGGATAGATTCCCCCCAAACCCCGCGTCCCAGTACCGCGCAGCAGTCGCATCAGCACCGTCTCCGCCTGATCATTGGCAGTGTGGGCTGTTGCCACCCGGTCCAATTGCTCCTGTTCAACCAGACGGAAAAAGAAACGGTAACGCAAATCGCGTGCCACGGCTTCCAGGTTGCCCCGCCGCTCGCGCGCCACACGAGCCACTTCGGCCTCGTCTCGGATATACCCAATGTGGAGGGAGTCGGCTAGCCCGCGCACTAGGGCTTCGTCACCGTCAGACTCTGCGCCCCGCAGGCGGTGGTTGAAGTGTACCGCTGCCAGCGCAAGGCCGACCTCACCCGCCAACCTGTGCATGAAATGCAGAAGCAAAACCGAATCCGGCCCGCCCGAAACCGCCACTCCAACCCGCTGGCCGGCATGAAAGAAGCTCTGCCGCTGCATGTCGTGTGACCAGCGAGTGTATAAATCGGGCCGTCTGTGCATGGTTGGATCCCGTCGAGGATGATTCTAACACCTGGGGAGCTTGGCGGTCGGGACCAGAATGCAGCAACAGCGGATTGCCCGGGCGCTCCTTGGGGGAACCGCGGCGGCGGCCTGAGTAGCGGAGTCCATAGGGCTCGCGGCATGCCGGTTTTGTGCAGACCGGGCGCTCATGTTGAGCCGCGAGCAATTTATGTCATTCTAACTGGCACAGACGTGCCAAAATTTGTTGCTGTTGGTGCCCCCTTGTAGGACTCGGCCGACAACTGATACGTCCTGCTCAAGGAGCGGAATGTATGACCGAGCCGAGAATCATCTCCTTGCTTTAATAACTTCAACAAATTCAATCTCCAGCAACCGGCACGGGAGGAAAAGAGGCCGCCCTCGCGGACGAGATTCGGGACCTTTTCATTTGGCACGGCGAATGCATTATAGAGTTGCGTAACGAGACCGCAAGAAACGGCCTCAGACGCGCGGATTAAGCCGCTAGTGCTCTTCAGTTGACTCTCGGTCTGGCGTCTCTAATAGCCCCTACGAAAGATTGCGAACGAGCTCTTCCGATGCTCTGGTTCCGGGCATAGGTGGGTACCCCTTTGTCTCGAAACGCTCGGCCTGGCGCACGCGAGGATACGTCTGCAATCCGCCGAATCCCCCTAAGTTATTGAGGGGAAAGGCAATGGGCTACAAAAACTTGGAGGATTAAAATGCACTCCCAAACGTCAAGCAAGAAGATCGCTAGCAAGGCTCTCTATTATGCCGCCATCATAGCTGTTGCAAGTGGTTTCGGCTCCTTTTACTCTTCGAATTGCTGGGCTCAGCGAACCGTCACGGTTAACCCCGGCGCCAACCTGCAAGCGGTGGTGAACCAATATCCGACCTCCACGACGTTTACCCTTACGCCGGGAATCTACCGGCTTCAGTCGGTTGTACCCAAATCCTACGATACCTTCGTGGGTGAACAGGGAGCCATTATGAGCGGCGCGGCCCTCCTGACGAGCTTCACCACTATGGGTGCGAACTGGGTATCGCATGCTCAGGTCACTCAACAGTCGTCATATCCCGGCGTATGCGCAGCGGTCAAGCCCGCCTGCATGTATCCGGAAGATCTGTTCTTTGACAACGTTCCGAAGCTGCGCGTCGCCAGCCTTGCCGCGGTCGCCGCCGGCAAATGGTATCTTGACTACAGCACCGGCAATGTCTACATGGCCGACGACCCGACCGGCCACACCGTGGAGATCAGCGTGTTGCCTTATGCCTTCTCCGGCGGCGCGACGTCCGTGACCATCAGCAACTTAATCATTGAGAAATACGCCTGCATCGCCGGAACCGGAGCCGTTAATGGCCCTTCCGGCAGCACCTACTGGTCCATCGGCGGGAACGAGGTGCGGTTCAACCACAGCACCGGAATCCGCACCGGCGATGGCATGTACATCTACAACAACAAGGCTCACCATAACGGACAAGTGGGAATCGGCGGCGGCGGCACTAACGTCCTGGTGCAAAACAACGAAATCTCCTTCAACAACACCGACGGCTACTCTTATTACTGGGAAGCGGGCGGGGCCAAATTCGCCATGATCCAGAACCTCGTGTTCAAGTACAACTATTCCCACGACAACGCCGGGCCCGGATTCTGGGTTGACATCAACAGCCAGGGCGTACTCTGCGACTCGAACCAGTTTTCGGCCAACACCGAAGCGGGCGTGCTAACCGAGATCAGCAGCAACATCACCATCAGCAATAATTACATCTGGAACGATGGCTTCAACCCCGATGGCAGCGGCATCTGGTATGGCGCCGGCATTCTGATGAGCGACTCCACCTACGTTTCGGTGTACTTCAATACGGTGTCCAACTGCATGGACGGCATCGGCGGCATCCTCCAGAATCGTGGCAACGGCCCCAACGGCCAGCCTTACACCTTGCAGAACGTCAACGTGAACAGCAATTGGATCACGCAGAATACGGGCATGGCCACGGGCATCGTGGTGGAAGGAACCGGGTTTGATAATTCGGTTTATACGAGCTGGAATAATCAGTTCCAATATAACACCTTCAACCTGGCGAACCCCGCCGGCGCTTACTTCGCCTGGATGGGCCAGCCGATGACGTTCTCCGCCTGGGGCACCGTGCTCACCGCCAAGTAAGGTGAGCTTGGTTCGTGCGGCTTGCGCCGCAGGCAGAGAGCTTGATGACCTTGGCCGCGAAAGAGCACTCCATTCGCAGGCGGCCACGCTGCAAGACCAGGGGCTGGGGAGTTCGAGGCACCGAGAGAGCCTCCACCCCCCGGCCCCTTCCGCTTTTTATGTTGCGCCGCGATCTTCATACCCCCACAATCTCCGTGACACGATTCCTTTACAATCTTGCGTCACGTTGGGTTGAAGAAAGGGGCACTCGATGAACTATCGCATTCTTTCTCTCGATGGCGGCGGCACCTGGGCGCTGATTCAAGTGAAGGCTTTGATTGCTCTCTACGGTGACAGCACTCCCGGTAGAACGGTTTTGCAGGATTTCGACCTGGTTGCAGCAAACTCAGGCGGCAGTATCGTGCTCGGTGGGTTGCTTGAAAACCTCACGCTGGGGCAATTGCTTGCCTTCTTCCAAGACCAGACCAGGCGCAAGTCGGTGTTTTCCCCAACCTCATCCTTCGGGGACCGGGTTCTGCACGATCTGTTGGGGCTGGGGCCGAAGTATAGCGCGGAAAATAAACTCCCCGCATTGCAGAACGCCCTGCCCACACACTGCACCAAGCCGCTCAGCGCCGCCGCTGCGGGTTTGCGCAGGCTGGGCGCGACTGAAGACTTGCATCTGCTCATCGTGGCCTTCGATTATGACCGCGAGCGCGCCACCTTCTTCCGCTCATCACCGGCCAGCGGGCCGGCGTGGGGAGTTGGCGAGGCGACGGAAATTACCGTGGCGGAGGCGATTCACGCCTCCACGAACGCGCCCGTGAATTACTTCGATGCGCCCGCTGCGTTCCCCGACCGTTCCGGCCGGTATTGGGACGGCGCCGTGACCGGCTGCAACAATCCGGTTCTGGCAGGGGTTACGGAAGCGATTGTGCGCGGCCAGGCGCCGCAGAACCTCGCCGTGCTCAGCCTCGGCACTGCTACCGTGGCCCTCCCCTTCCCGCAACCGGGGCAGCCGTCCTCTCCCTTCGTTTTGCAAATTACGGACCCCGGGTTTGTCGCCGACTTGCGTTTGCTGGCGACGTCGATCCTCGACGACCCGCCGGACATAGCCACGTTTGTAGCTCACGTCATGACCGGCGGCGGACAGGGACTTGATAAGCCGCCCGCCGACAGCCGCATCGTGCGCATGAACCCACTGATCAGCCCGGTTAAGAAAGGCGGCGCGTGGGGGGCACCGGGCTCAATGAGCGCGGCCCAGTTCACCTACCTGGCCAAGCTTGATATGGATGCGGTCGAGCAGCCGCAAGTCGATGCGATCTCCACCTACGCTGACCTCTGGATTCAAGACTTGGCCCCCAACCAGCCCATCCGCATGAACGAAGACACCCTGGAACGCGAACTGGGCCAGGACCGCTTCCAAGCCGCCAAGGCAGCCTGGAACGCGATCAAATAGGCATGCGCTGGTTGGCCTCCCGCCGATAATCATCGATGCGATTCGACCGGCGTCGAGCCCCAACGCGGCGGTTCATGGCTCTGTATAGAGGCTATAAGATTGCGGGGCAAAGCTCCAGGGGGTTGAATGGGGAGGGAATTAGACGTCGAGTTTCGCCTCGTTTTCGCTTTTTGCTAACTGCCCTGTGTTCAAGATGTTCTCAGCTTCGTTTTACAATTACTCAGGCTGGACGAGCTTTGTTTTCAGTATGTTCTCAGCTTCGTTGATATTTTCATCACAACGACATTCTGGCGCATTCGATTCGTTCCGGGAATGCCGCGCCAGCTTCCCGTATCCCGAAACCCGTAACCCGTGTCCCGCCCTGACACCTGGCACCTGATACCTGACACCTGATATTCTGCCTTGCATCCCTGGTTCATTAGTTGTTAAATGCCCCCGTCTTTCACCCCGCCCGGGAACTGCCGGGAAGTTTTGAACGGGGATCAACTGGCAAAGATGGCTTTAGCTCAGTGAAAGCGGCAGGCTTATATGGCAGAGATGGACAACTCAATCCTTGGCTACTTTCCCGAAGCCGAACTCGTTATCGCCCTGGTATATCCGCTGGGTACGGAACGCATTGGACTCGATGTCGCGCTGACGGACTATCTCGGCCAGTTTGGATACGAAATTAACCTGATACGATTGACCAGGGTTTTCCCTGATCTGTTCAGAATGCTCGGTAAGGAGTGGGAAGCCCCGGCCGGGCTGGCGCAACTCGCCCATCACAAGATCGAAGCCGGCAACGAAATCCGCCGGCTTACCGAGTGCAATGACATTCTTGCGCGCGTTGCCGCGGGGCTTATTCACGACCGCCGCGCCCAGGAAGCCAAAAAGGATGATGGGGGTGACGAGCCGGAAGACTGGGGGCGGCCACTGCCCAGAACCGCTCACATCATCTACAGTCTGAAGAGGCCGGAGGAGGTAGACACCCTAAGGCGAATATACGGCAGCGGATTTTTCCTGGTGGGCCTTTCATCGTCGAAGGAGCACCGCGACGAGTATTTCCGGCAGAAAGGAATCCCGGAGCCCGAGCAATCGGCGTTGATTGAAAAGGATGCGGCTGAAGACGCTATATATGGCCAACAGACACGGCAGACCTTTCACCTTGCCGATGTCTTCCTTACCACCGAAAACTACCAGACGGAGGTTCCCCGGTTTCTCGACCTGGTCTTTGGGTGCCCCACCATTACCCCTACACCCGAGGAGCAGGCCATGTTTATGGCCTATGCTGCTTCACTCCGCTCGGGAGACCTGTCCCGGCAGGTCGGCGCCGCGATCATCGATAGCACGGGGGATTTGCTTTCCGTCGGCTACAATGACGTCCCAAAATTTGGAGGCGGGCTATATGGGCCCGAGGAGAGCAGTAACCGCGATATCGAAAAAGGCTGCGACTCCAATGAAATCGAGAAAAACAAGATGATTGGGGCGATCCTCGAAAAGCTGGGCCGAAACGACCTGAGCAGCGAGGCGGCGCAATCGATACTGAAACCGACCGGCTTGACTGACATTACGGAGTTCGGCCGTTCCGTTCACGCTGAAATGGAGGCCCTTCTGGCTTGTGCAAGGACGGGGCGTTGTACGCGGAATGCGACGCTTTATACCACGACCTTCCCGTGCCATAACTGCTGCCGGCACATCATTGCCGCGGGCATCACCCGTGTCGTTTACGTTGAGCCTTATCCTAAAAGCAAGGGGCCAATACTCCATGGTGACGCTATTTCCGTAGACGAAACGAACCGAAGCAGGGTGCCTTTCCTGCCCTTCAAGGGGATCGGGCCGCGGCGGTATTTCGATCTATTTTCCCTCAAGCTCAGTACGGGTTATCCGATAGAACGTAAAGAGAGGGGTAAATTGAAAGCTTGGCACCGGCTCGCCGCTCCCCCACGGCTGCAAATGCAGCCGACCACTTACCTGAACAGAGAAAGTCTTGCTTGGGAGAGTTTGAAAGAGTTACTATCAAAAGAAAAGGAGTCTTGAGATGGCGAAGAAGCAAGAGAGTAGTTTGATGTTCCCGGAGTTTTGGAGCCGCATGGAGAAGAACTCCCTCTTCGTCCAACGCATGCCGGGTTGGATGAAAGGCTCACCCATCAATAAACGCACCCTGATTGTAAATAAGGTGACGAATCAGAGGATGTCCGTAAAGCCTGCCCCCCTGTCCAATCGCTGACCCCAAGCCACGCGACCGCCACCGAACCCGCACCAGACCTTACTCCCGGCACCTGACACAAAGAACCATAGTCCGAATCCCTTGGCCCGTTTCCGGCGCCGTGTTTCCCAAACCACCAATCGCGTAACCCGTATGCCGGTTTTCGAATTACGTGTCCCGTGCCCCCTATCCCGTTTCCCGCCATATCACCTGACACCTGCTTTTCGTCCTACATCCGAGAACATCATAGGGGCAGGAAGCGAATTTGGTTGACCCATTCTTCGGCTTCGGAGGCAAGCCAGACAATTAGCAGTTCTTCGATTGCAGTGCTTACTGGGAGACTTTGGGGGAT